>Ga0172362_10004388_pt1 | contig 12227 bp, 14 predicted proteins | sample LakKivs1_kivu2a2_FD_114534 | JGI IMG/M metagenome (GOLD analysis project Ga0172362, IMG submission 114534) | Sediment microbial communities from Lake Kivu, Rwanda - Sediment s1_kivu2a2 | ecosystem: Environmental > Aquatic > Freshwater > Lake > Sediment | place: Rwanda: Western Province, Lake...
CATGCCGAACGCGGTCATTTACGTTGCCAGAAACACGGACTGCGAGATGGGGGCGGCCATCTCCTCGGGTGCCCTCGGCCCGCCCAAGATTCCGTTCCCCCTAGCTGCGTTCGTCGGCGTGGTGGCGGGCACGATCCTGATAACCCAGGCCCAGCGGCGGATCCCGATCCAGCAGGCCAAGCAGATGCGCGGCCGGCGGATGTACGGCGGGGCGCGCCATTATCTGCCCCTGCGGGTCAATCACGGCGGCGTCATGCCGATCATCTTTGCCTCGAGCTTCATGATGTTCCCGCCGATTTTCGTGGATTATCTGGCGCGTGCCTTTCCGCAGTCCACCGCGCTGGCGAGGATCAGCGCCGCCCTGAGCCCGGGCGCGTACACCTACAACATCCTGTATGTCGTCCTGATCTTCCTGTTTGCCTACTTCTGGGTGACGGTTCAGTTCCAGCCGCGGGAGATGGCGAAGAATCTCCGGGATTCGGGCAGCTTCATTCCCGGCCTGCGTCCGGGCCGCCGGACCGCCGACTACCTGGAGACCGTCATGACGCGCATCACCTACTACGGTGCGGCGTTTCTCGCGGCCATCGCCGTCATCCCCATGGTCGTCTCCCATTCCTTGAACATCGACTGGCGGGTCACGGCCTTCCTCGGAGGCACCGGCCTGCTGATCGTCGTCAGCGTGTCGCTGGACCTCGTGCAGAAGATCGAAGCCAACCTGATCATGCGCAGCTATGAAGGCTTCACGTCCTCCGGGAGAATCAAGGGGGCCTACGCATGAGAATCGTTCTCCTGGGCGCCCCCGGCGCCGGCAAAGGAACGCACTGCAAGCGAATCGCCGACCGCTATGGCATCCTGCACCTGTCCAGTGGGGATATCTTGAGACGCGAGCGGGCGGAGGGCACCGAGCTGGGCGCGAAGGCGCAGGGCTACATGGACGCCGGGGCCCTCGTGCCGGACGATCTGATCGTGGCGATGATGAGCCGGGCGGTGCAGAAAGCGACCGCCGGCTACGTTTTGGACGGGTTCCCCCGGACGGTAAACCAAGCCCAGGTCCTGGACAAGTCCCTGGCCCAGCAAGGCGGGGCCATCGACATGATCATCAATCTGCAGGTCGATGACCGTGTGGTGGTCGAGCGTATCACCGGCCGGCGGAGCTGTCCCAAGTGCGGCGCGGTGTACCACGTCAAGAACATGCCGCCCCGGGTGGACGGGGTGTGCGACCAGGACGGAACTCCGCTGGTCCAGAGGCCGGACGATACGGAAGAGGTGGTTCGCAATCGTCTCGAAACCTATTACCGTCAGACCAAGCCGGTCGTGGATTACTACGCCTCCGGGCGGACCGTGCACGATATCGATGCCAATGGCGACGCCGACGCGGTCGCCCAAGTGATCTTCCGGAGGCTGGATTCGCTCGCGGGAAAGAAGAAGAGAAGGTAAGGTCGGCCCCGGTGCTGGGTCGCCGGCCGGTCGAACATGAAGTCGTATAATGGCTATAACGCTTCGCAGCCGAAGAGAAATCGAGTTGATGCGCCGGGCGGGAGCTGTTGTAGCCGACGTTCTTTCAGAACTACAGAGAATCGCACGACCGGGCGTGACGACCGGGCATCTGGATCAGGTCGCGCTGCGGATGACGGCTCAGGCCGGCGCGGAAGCCCTGTTCAAGGGCGTCCGGAGTCCGCACGCGCGAAAGCCCTTTCCGGGGGCGATCTGTGCCTCGGTCAATGACGAGGTGGTGCATGGAATTCCATCGGATACGGTCGTGCTGCGGGATGGAGACATCCTGAGCATCGACTTCGGCGTCCGGCTCGGCGGCTATTGCGGCGACGCCGCGCTGACGGCGCCGATCGGCACGATCTCCGAGGCCAATCGGCGGCTCCTCGATGCGACGCGCGAAGCCCTTGAGATCGCCGTCGCCGAGGCCCGACCGGGCGTCCGCTGGAGCCAGATCGCCGGCCGCATGCAGGCGCACGCGGAAGACGCGGGTTTTTCGGTGGTCCGGGATTTCGTGGGCCACGGGATCGGCACCCGGATGCACGAGGACCCGAAGGTCCCGAACTTCGTCAGCGACGAGCTGCTGGCGGACGACATCCTGCTGACCGAGGGACTCGTGCTGGCGGTCGAGCCGATGATCAACGCGGGAGGATACGCCGTGCGGACCCTGGGCAACGGCTGGACCGTGGTGACGAAGGACGGTAAGTGTTCCGCTCATTTTGAGCATACGATAGCCATCGTGAAAGATGGCTGCGAGGTGCTGACAAGAAGACGGTAGTACTCATGGCGAAGAAAGACTCGATACGACTGCAAGCGAAAGTTGTTGAAGCTCTGCCGAACGCCATGTTCAGAGTCGAGTTGGAGAATGGGCATAAAGTGCTGGCCCATGTCTCCGGAAAAATGCGCATGAACTTCATCCGCATTCTGCCGGGCGACCTGGTCACGGTGGAGATGTCGCCGTACGACCTGACCCGCGGGCGGATTGTATTGCGTCATTGAATGGAGTTCCGAAAAATGGAGATTAGGCCTATATTCTTCAAGGAAATCTTATTCTTCGATTTCCTTGAAGAATCGGCGCAGGTTGCTCTTGGACAGATGATTACGGGTTGGGAAGGAAAAATCGAGAGAAGAGATTTTTCCTTCCCAAAGTAGGCCTAATCTCCATTTTTCGGAACTCCACTCATTAAGTGAGTATGGGATCGACCATGAAGGTAAGAAGCTCAGTCAAACGAATCTGTGAGAACTGCAAGATCGTTCGTCGCAAGGGCGTCGTGCGGATCATCTGCTCGAACCCCCGGCACAAGCAGCGTCAGGGGTGATCGGCCGTGGTTGAACGACGAACGGATCGGGTGCGAAGCATGACAGTGAGGACGCTACTATGCCGCGTATAATGGGTATTGATATTCCGGACGCCAAGTCGATCTGGATCTCGCTGACGTACATCCCGGGGATCGGCCGGCACACGTCCGAGCAGATCCTCAAGGAAGCCCAGATCGAGCTGAGGGCCAAGGCCAACAAGCTCAGCGAGGACGAGCTCAGCCGGATCACGCAGATCATCGATCGCAACTATATCGTCGGGGGCCAGCTCCGTCGGCAGGTCGCGCAGAACATCGCCCGGCTGCGCGATATCGGCTGTTACCGGGGGGTCCGCCATCGAAGGGGCCTGCCCGTTCACGGACAGCACACCCAAAGCAATGCCCGTACGCGCAAGGGTCCGCGGAAGACCGTGGCCGGCAAGAAAGGCGTCAAAGAGCAGCGGTAAGAGACGAAGGGAATTCTGGAAAGAGCGGAATCGTCCGGCATCGGTTGAGCACCGGGGCACCAGGACAAAGAGAAAGCCATGGCAAAGAGCGGAAAACGAAAAGTCAGAAAGAACGTGGTGCGGGCGATCGTCCATATCAAGGCGACGTTCAACAACACGTTGATCACGATCACCGACATGGACGGCGCCGCGATCTGTTCGAGTTCGGCGGGTTGTGTGGGCTTCAAGGGCTCGCGCAAGAGCACGCCGTTCGCCGCACAGCAGGCGGCCCAGAACTGTGCCAATACCGCGATGCGAAACGGCGTGCGGGAAGTGGAGATCCGGGTCAAGGGACCCGGCGCGGGACGTGAGTCCGCGATTTCCGCCCTGCAAGGCGCAGGGCTGCGGATCGCCTCCATCGAAGACGTCACGCCGCTGCCGCACAACGGGTGCCGGCCGCCGAAACGAAGACGGGTATAGGACTCCGGGAAGATCACAGGAGATCGATTCATATGGGACGTTATGTAGGTCCATCCTGCAGGGTTTGCCGCCGCGAGGGAATGAAGCTGTTCCTGAAAGGCACCAAGTGCGAGACCGCCAAATGCCAGGTGGAGCGGAGACAGCGCAATCTGGCCCCGGGCATGCATGGCTGGCGCAAAGGCCGTTTGAGCGAGTACGGCGTCCGCCTCCGTGAGAAGCAGAAGATCAAGAGGTATTACGGGGTGTACGAGCAGCAATTCATGCGGTTCTTCCACGAGGCCGCGCGTCTGCCCGGCAATACGGGCGAGAACCTGCTGCAATTGCTGGAACGACGCCTGGACAACGTCATTTACAAGCTGAATTTCGCCGCCTCGCGCAAGGCGGCCCGGCAACTGATCACGCACGGCCATGTCCGCATCAACGGGCGCAAGGTCGACGTCGCCGACCGGATCCTCAAGATCGGGGACAAGATCACCCTCAAGGATTCGGAGAAGAGCCTCAAGCGGGTCCGGGAACAGCTTGAGAGCAACCCGAACTTCACCGCCCAGGGCTGGTTGCAGTTGGATCGGGAAAAGCCGGCGGCGACGGTGGTCGCCCTGCCCACGAGACCCGACGTGCAAATCCCCGTCGAGGAGCAGTTGGTGGTGGAATTCTGTTCGAGGTAAGGTCGGGGTCCCCCCCACGCATCCTTTCGCGGTGGGGGGCCCATGCAGCTTAGGAATCCAAATGCGGAATTGTGGCATGAAAACGACGGGCGGGGAGAATTCTGCAGGCGGCGATGTGCTTAGGGATGGAAGTCCAGATCGGAGGCCTGTATGCGAGTGACGTGGCGCGGTTTAGAGTTGCCGACTCGTGTGGAAAAGGATGCCGGCGTATCGACAGACCGGTACGGCCGGTTCTTCATTGAGCCGTTCGAACGGGGGTTCGGAACCACGGTGGGCAACAGCCTCCGGCGCGTGCTGCTCTCCTCCTTGGAGGGAAGCGCCGTTACCTCGATCAAAATTGCCGGCGTGGACCATGAGTTCACGTCGATGCGCGGCGTCATGGAAGACACCACGGATATCGTTCTGAACGTCAAAAGTCTGGTGATCCGTCTGACGGGCCCGGGCCCCAAGACGATGAAAGTCGCGGCAAACAAGATCGGCCCCGTTACGGCCGCCCAGATCGCCGCCGACCCGGCTATCGAGGTGATCAGCAAGGATGTCGTTTTGGCCACCCTGACGGACAATGTGAATTTCGACATGGAAATGGTTGTCGAGAACGGCCGGGGATACGTGCCCGTCTCGGATCGAATCGCCGATGCGGACCGGTTCGAGCAGGAAATCGGGCGGATTCACCTCGACGCGGTGTATTCCCCGGTGACCCGCGTGCGCTATACGACGGAAAACACCCGCGTCGGCCAGCGGACGAACTATGACAAGTTGATCCTGGAAATCTGGACGAACGGCACGATCACGCCGGAAATGGCGCTCGTCGAAGCGGCCAAGATCCTGCGCAAGCATATCAACCCGTTCGTGCAGTACTTCGAACTGGGCGAAGAAACGGTGGCCGGGGAGCTGCCGGCGGAAGAGCCGGAGAAGCAGATCGATCAGGAGCTGGAGGCGAAGCTCAATACGCCCATCCAGGAGCTGGAGCTCTCGGTCCGGGCGAGCAACTGCCTGGAGTCCGTGAAGGTCGAGACCGTGCGCCAGCTCGTGCAGATAACGGATGCGGACCTGCTGAAGATTCGCAGTTTCGGCAAGACCTCGTTGCGTGAAATCAAGCGGAAGCTCGCCGATATCGGCTTGTCGTTCGGCATGAAGGACGTCGCCAAGCCGAACGAGGGGTGACCGCCCCGATGCGATGTGTCGTTCGACGACACCGAGTAGATTTGGCAATCTCGGATAGATGAGGTAGTTGGATATATGCGTCACAGAGTTGCAGGACGCCAGTTGAGCAGGAACACGGCCCATCGCCGGGCGATGCGTCGGAACATGGCCCAGTCCCTGATCGAGCACGAGAAGATCGCGACGACCATCCAGAAGGCCAAGGAGGTCAAGCCGTTCGTCGAGAGGCTGATCACGCTCGCCAAGAAGGGCAAGCTCCAGCACCGGCGCCAGGCCATCAGTCTGCTGGGCAATCGCAGCATCGTCGCGATGGAGGACGGCGAGCCGGTAAAGAAGGGGACCGTCGTGGGCAAGCTTTTCAGCGAGCTGGGCCCGCGGTACCTCGACCGGCCGGGCGGATACACGCGGATCGTGCGTCTGTCGCTCCGGCGGCTCGGCGACAACGGCCAGGTCGTTCTGCTCCAGTTGCTGGGCGCCGATGAGCCCTTGAAGAAGGAGCGGCGCGGAAGCTCGAAGAGACGGTCGCGCAAGCGGGCGAAAGCGGCGTCGGTAGTGCCGGCGGCCGCTGAGACGCCGACGGAGGAGCGGACGGCCGAAGCTCCCGAGGAGCCGCAGGCTCAGGCCCCCGCAGCCGGTGAGGCCGCGACGGGCGAGCAGGAGAAGGCATCGTAGAGCGATGGACCGGCAGGGCGGGAAGAACGGCATGGACGGTTGTGTGTTCTGCAAGATGGTCGCGGGAGAGATTGCCCCGGTCAAAGTGTACGAGGACGAAGCGGTCCTTGCCTTTCTCGATATCGGTCCGATCAGCGACGGCCATACGTTGGTGATCCCGAAACAACACTGCCGCCGGATTCATGAGTGTGATCCGCAGGTGCTATCGGCTGTGGCCGCCCGGCTCGGCAAGATTGCGGGGGCGGTGGTTGCCGCGATGGGCGCCGATAGCTACAATATCCTCGCAAACAACGGTCCGGCGGCCGGCCAGGTGGTCGAGCACGTGCACTTTCACGTCATCCCCCGGAAGGCGGGCGACAGAGTGCTGGCGGGCTGGCCATCGTACAAGTACCAGAAGGGGCAGATTGAGGAGATCGCCGCGAAGATTCGCAGTAAGCTGTAGGGTTCCTAAGGGAAGTGGATTCATTTTGCAGGGAGGAATCCACGAATTGTCGATCCGAGGGGTATTTTCCCTTCCGTCGGTGTTGAACAGAAGGTAGGATATAGCGTATAATATCGCCCATTGGCCGCGGGGTAGAGCAGTCTGGTAGCTCGTCGGGCCCATAACCCGGAGGTCGGAGGTTCGAATCCTCCCCCCGCTATTGAGCTAACTGAGGCAGTCGCAACGACTTACGTGCGACTGCCTTTTTGCGTTTGGGCGAGCGTGTGCTTGAGTTGTGCTTGTCCGCTGCATCGGCCACGTGTCAGCGAGCCGTCATCGGGATGACACCCATTGAGGAGTAGCCTCTGGTAGACTGTCGCTTGACAGTACGTCAAAGGAGGCTGTCATGGCTTGCGTGTACAAGCGTCGAAAGCTGCCCATCCTGGGCTCCCGGCAGAGTAAGGGCGGCCAGGCGAAGGTCTGGGCGAAGTGCTGCACCGCCGACGGCTCGTTCGCTTGGTACATCACCGAGGGCTCCGCTCGCCGGAACCCGTAGTCGATCAGCGCGGGCGATCCTGACTTCTGGGATCCCGTGGTCCAGCCCCATAGGTACGGGACTTCCAATGACGGCTGCAGATAGACGGCCGTCACGCGGAACCAGTAGCGGCCCGCACCGGGCGTCGGGTGGAACCAATGCTCCGGCGGCAGGCGCACCGTGTAGCGGAAGACGAGCTCGCTCGACTCACCTTCCGGGTGCCGGTCGTACCCGACCATCACTTCATCGTATGCGTCGGCGATATGTTCTCAGACCTTCTGCGCGGGACGGTCGGGGAACCGCGTGCCCACGGGGGCATTCGTCCAGATCGACAGAACGAAGGAATCGGGCGGTCGGGGCAGCGGGAGGACTTGCCATTTGCAGGCGTCATAGCCATAGCTCAGGTACGAGCCCCACCAGCGGATGCGGGTGATTGGAATGGGCCCAGGCAGTGGAAATCGTCCAGATTGATCCGCCAATTCCGCGCCTGGCCGGCCACGCGGGTCGAAGACGAAGGCTCGTCCCAGCCGCAGAACACCGGGGCAAGACCGATCTGCGGATCGACCTCGATAGCGGGCTGTGACCATTTCACGTAGTTCGGCTCGACCGCGGCCCCGTGTGTGGCCATGGGCTCGATGGTGATCCGATAGTCTTCCACCTCACCATCGCCGGCGGACCCGCTGTAAGAGAGCCCTCCCTGGCTGCTGTAGCGGAAGCGGGCAAACGTCCACGGCCAGTTGGGCTTCGCGCTGGCCGGGACAGCGAAGGTCAGGGTGCAATTCGTCGTGCCCGTCGTTACGACGAGACTCTGCGTCCCAATGCGCTCGGCGGGATAATCGAATGTGCCGTTGCGGTTGAAATCGATCCAACCGGTGACATCCCCGTTGGCGGGCGACCAGGCATATGTGTTGACGATTTTGACGGAGGCGATGGCGGAGGTGCCGGCCTTGAGGGCGGTGGGTACCGGCAGCACTGGCCGCCGGAGATCGATATCTTCGAGACGATCAGGGATGACCCGCAGATCTACATGACCTATCACTGGAACGATCAGGGTGTACCAGAGGGATTGACGCGGGCGTGATATGGATTTCGGCGGTGCGCCCAGACGTTCGATACAGATGATTCGGGGATGTGACGACTCGTCAGGCTTGGCGTCAGGTTCTTGCCGCCATTCATCTGTGAGCTGTGAGAACGAAAGAACTTCCCACTTGCACTCGTGCCCGACTGTAGCAAAATGGGTGGTCATCATGATCGCCATGGCCATCGTGACGATTTCGTCAAGTCCTCGTGCGACAAAGAGAAAAACGCAAATCGTTGATTTGAAAAGGGTTGTGAAGAACCTCACTTTCCGTGCCCATAAACCGGAGGTCGTAGGTCTGAATCCCCTCTATTGAGCTAACTGAGACAGTCGCAACGATTCACGTGCGGCTGCCTTTTTGTGTTTTGACGGGCGTGTACCTGAATTGTCGTAGGGTGCGGCGCCTTCGTCACCGGGCGGCGCAGGTCGGCTGGCCTATGCACTTATGATCAGATCATATTTCCACCCCACGCCCGTTATTCTTCGTTTAGAGAATACGAATCGCGATCTTTCTCATTCGTGAGAGCGGGGCGGGTCTGATGCGGGGGAATCCCGTTTGTGTCGCCTCATTGCCGAGCGAAGAGGCGGCGATTGGTCGAGCGTTTGAACGGATGGGTCCCTGTGGGCCCGGGTTTGGCCGCGTTGTCGCTCCGTCATGATAATCCGCACGAGACAACCTTGGCGCGGCACGCCTTGGCAGCCTGTGGACCCGTATGGAGGAGGTTCTCATATGTGAGAAGGGGCCTGTGCCTACGGGGCGAGACCGCCGGAATCGAACAGAATCGACTTGAGTTGCACGTCGAGAAAAGGCAGTATCAGAATGTGTGTACGTGTGGGTACGCGGCTGAGTGATGTCTGTTTCTGCTTGGCCTGCGCGGGGCATTCTTGACGTCGAATTACGACATGTCGTGCGGCCGTCTTGTGGTTTTCGCAAACGTGGCTCAGTAATGATGGGAAGGATGACAGTGTGGAGCGGGGGCCGGCGCCGCTGCACAAGTTGTCTGGTGGTCCTCGCGACGGTTGTCGTGGCGGCCCAGGAGGAGGCGATGAGAGAATCTGTTCCCGCTCTTCATGCGGACCCGACTCAGTGCAGGGTGTGCCACGAGCCGGCCGCGGAGGGACAGGGGCCTCTGCGATATGGCGGCAATGTCCTGCGGTTGTGCCAGTCGTGCCATGACGGACAACACGCCGCGCGTGAAGCGCACGTGGTGGACGTGATCCCGTCGCGCACCATGAGGCCGAGAATCCCTTCGGGTTTCCCTCTCGACGACGGCAGGCTCGGGTGCCTGACGTGTCATGACGTGACGCCGGCTTGCGGAGGGAAATCGCCCATCGTCCTGCGGGGCGGCCCGTCGGCCGGCCCGATCGCATTCTGCCTGGGCTGCCATGCGCGGAACGACTACCGCCCCTTCAATGCACATGACCAACTCGAGGGCCACCAGGTGAAGGCCGACACCTGCCGGTGGTGTCACCGTGTCGTGCCGGATGTGAACGCGCCGCTCACGGGCGACGCGTCCTCTACGCTGCGGCGGAAGTCGTCCGAGGTGTGCCGCAGTTGCCACTGGGCCACGAAGAATCACCCGGCCGGGGGTTCTCACCTGGGGGCGATCCCCGCCCAGGACATGATCTGGCATATGTCCGCCTACGAGATGCAGGCGACCATGCGTCTGGCCTTTCCGCAACTGCTCCAGTACGCGCGTCGCATGCAGCGCATCCCTCGTTCCATGCCGCTGGACGAGGATGGCCGGATTACTTGTTACACGTGCCACAATCCGCACGAACGAGGGCTCTGGCCGGCGCGGCACCCACGCGCTGTCGGCGCCGAGCTCGACCAGGCGGTCAACCATCGACTTCGAGCCCATCAGGGCAGCATGTGCGCGGCTTGCCACGAGAAATGAGGTGTCGCATGAAACCCTTCCGGTCCATAAGACGTCGTGGAGGCGCCGGCACGAGCGGTAGGCGGGAATACCCGACCATACCCGTCTCGTACCGGGCCACAGGCCTTCTCCTCCTGGCCTGGTGCCTCGCGGCGGCGAACACAGCGCGCGCGGTGGACGCGGAGAACTGCCTGATGTGCCACCGCTTCCGAGGCCTGGCCCGGGTGGACAAGAAGGGGACCTACCGCCTCTTTTACGTCGACGAGACGCTGTTCAGCCGCGGGCCCCACGCACGCGTCAACTGCACGGGCTGCCACGCGGACATCAACAAGATTCCTCACGACGATGCCAAACCGGTGGACTGCCTGCGCAGTTGCCATATTGAAGAACCCACCCGGGAAATCATCTTCACGCACGCGGGCGTGCACACGGTTCTCCAGGACAGCGTGCACGCCGTAGCCGATGTGAACGGCGTATTGCGGGACCATCCGGAGGACTTCCCGGAATGCAAGGACTGCCACGATATCCCGCTGTTCCGACCCGTATCCATCGGCAAGAAGGTCCGGGCCGGTGTCTCCGAGCACGCTATCACCCGGTGCAAGATATGCCATGCGGATGAGAGCTTCGCCCGGTACTTCTATTCGCATGTCACGACTCGTCTGCACAAGGCGCGGGACCCGCGTGAAGTCGTGACGATGTGCGCCGAGTGCCACGCGGATCCCGCCTTCATCGAGCGTCACGGCCTGCCCGACGTGGTGGCCAGCTACCTGGAAACGTATCACGGCAAGGCGGTCCTCCTGGGCTCGGCCCGGGCGCCGGACTGTCTCGATTGTCATGCGGGCCAGAACAGTGTGCACGCCATGCAGGCGCAGGGGGACGCTCGCTCCTCCGTCCACCCGGCGAACCGGGCGACCACCTGCCGCAGCGAAGACTGCCACGCCACGGCCACGCCGGCCCTGGCCTCGTTCGATGTTCACGCCACGCGTCAGGCGCGAACCCATCCGCTCGAGTTTGTGGTGGTGTTGTTTTTCGTCGTCGCCACGCTCGGTATTCTGCTGCCCATTCTGACGCTGAACGTGCTGGCCCTGATCCGGGAGCTGCTGCCGAGCCGGCAGGCGGAGGCAGAACTCGAACGCCTCGCGGCCGCCGCGGAGAAGAAAGCCGCGAAGGAAGGAGGGCTCCTGCGGTTCACCGGCGTCCAGCGGTTCCAGCACGCCTTTCTCGTCACGGTCTTTGGGGTCCTGTGCCTGACCGGGTTCCCGATGAAGTTCCCGCAGGCGAAGTGGTCGCCGGTGATCTACGATCTCTTCGGCGGGATCGGCGGCGCCCCGATCGTCCATCGCGTCGCGGGTGTATCGCTGCTGATCGGCTTTGCCGTTCACGTGCTCCTGATCCTGGTGAATGTCCGGCGTGCACTGAAACGGGCGGGCCGAGGCGGAATCGGGGCCTGGATCACGGCGCTTGGGGCGCTGCCGATGATTCCCAAGCCGCACGATTTGAAGCAGTTGATCGCCTTCGCCAAGTACGTGTTCTTTCTCAGTCCCGTGCGTCCCCACTACGGCCGTTTTTGCTGGAAGGAAAAGCTCGAATATCTGGGCCTGTTCTGGGGCATTCCTCTGCTGGGCGTCACCGGCATTCTGCTCTGGGCCGAGAGCCTGTCGAGCCATCTGTTCCCGGGCTGGGTCCTCAACGTCGCCTACCTGGCTCACACGTATGAGTCACTGCTGGCCGTCGCGCATATCGGTCTGGTCCACATCCCCGGCGTGCTCGGCCGGCCCGGCGTGAACCCGCTCTCGTGCATGGTGGTCAACGGCAAGATCTCCCCGCGTGCCCTGGCCGAAGAGCACGGCGGCGAGCTCGACGGTTTCTTCGCCGCCCAGGAGGTGCAGTCATGAGCCATCAACGCAGCTTCGTAAAGCAGTCACTGCTGTTCCTCTATGTGATCCTGTGGATCGTGATCCTCGGCGGGGCGGGTGCCGGACTGACTTGGTATCTGGTCGGCACGTTGGGCAATCCCCTCGCGGCGCGGAAGGCCCAGGCGGCCGACGTAGAGGCGTTCGACAGTATCCTGGCCCTGACCGAGAAGAAGGTGGTGCGCTACCTCGG
>Ga0172362_10004389_pt1 | contig 12226 bp, 16 predicted proteins | sample LakKivs1_kivu2a2_FD_114534 | JGI IMG/M metagenome (GOLD analysis project Ga0172362, IMG submission 114534) | Sediment microbial communities from Lake Kivu, Rwanda - Sediment s1_kivu2a2 | ecosystem: Environmental > Aquatic > Freshwater > Lake > Sediment | place: Rwanda: Western Province, Lake...
CGGTTTTCCCCGCTCCACGATGACGAGGCTGCCCACCCCCGTCTTGGCCATGAGTTTTGCCGCAGTAAGGGCGTTTTTTGATTTCTCGATTTTTACGACTTTCTTTGTCATGAAGTCCTTCGCGTACACCACCATTTCGACCCCTCCAACTTCAGGCCCCGAAATCTACATTACACATTCGACTTAAAAAGCTGGCAGGCTCAGTGACCGGCGAACTCTGTTGACTTTTAAAACGTAATTTTGATGTGGTACCAATCGTGCGGTGATGTACTAGAACTCAGGCTGGCAAAAGTCCCAGAATCAAGACAAAAAAGCCTATGAAAACATTAAAAGGCACAAAAATAACGTGTATTTGGAGGAATTAAATGAAAATGAAACAAAAAGGAATTGCCATAGCAGCAATAGCAGCGATAGTGGTTGTAGTCGTCGTGGTCGTAGTTGGTGCTGGAGCTTTTCTCGTACTTCGTGGAGGCGGAGGGGCGGGTGGATTGCCGCTGTACTCGGGCGCCACCAAAGCTGGCACGATCGCTGGCTTGGGCTTCAGCAGCAGCGACTTCGTGGAGGATGCATTCGGTCGTGGTCAGAGTGTGCCAGCGGATGTTTCAGCAGATGTTTACACGGCTACGGGCAGCGTTAGCGATATCCTAAACTACTACAAGACGGAGATGGCGGCACAGGGATGGACGAAGCAGTACGAAAACACCTTCAACCAAGATTACATGGGCATGAGCATAGCGATCGGTCTCCTCTACTTCGAGAAAGTCGACAGGGCGGCGGCAGTTTGTGCGGTCAACTACACTTACCAAAGTCAAACCTACACCTACTTCGCGCTCGCGGAGGGGCCGAAAACAGTATTCGAGACATGGAGTGGCTACCAAGCTACACCGGGCGGAGGAGCCCCCGGCGGAGGCATCTCAGGAGCGACAAGCTTGTCTTTCACGGTTAGTTCTACTATTGGAGGAGTGACCAATCTTACGTACAAAGCGAAGAACATTGGGGCAAATAACCTGAAGTTGCGAATTGAAGGGACTGCTGCAGGCCAAGAGATAACCTACATCATAAATGGAGAAACGCAACAGGCGTGGATATATACTGCTGGCCAATGGATCGATATGTCATCGACTTTCTCGAGTTACTGGAGTACATGGAGCGAGTCATTATCGGGATACCAGGAAAGCTTGTCGGGATGGACGAGTGGAACTTACACATCTCCTGACGGGTCAGTAACAATATCTAACATACAAGTGGATCCAACACTCGATGACTCTCTATTCGTGCACTGAAACCACGAGCGGGAACAACTTATCTATCGCTTGGCAAAAAATGTCACGAGGGGCACGCAATAAGCCCCTCTCATTATTTTTTATGTTTTTTTAACAGCACAACGCGACTCGACTCGGACTCGTCCGTGATTTCATAGCCAGTCTCTCGCGCAAGCTCTTCAGCGAACGATTTGATTTCGCCGTGCAGGGGCATGTTTTCTATAGCTAGCCTTTTGCGTGAGTACCCCACCCACATGTAACTTTTCACCTCGACAAAGTCTGGCGCGGCCTTCTCGACGAGTTCTGCGTATCCAGGTACATTCTTGAGGCTCAATCCCTTGGTCAACGTCAGCCGGATTACCTTGCGGCACGTGAACGATGGCACGAGTTCGAGGCTTCTGTTTAACCGCTTCCAGCCGTCAGGAATCGCCGGTTGGCAGACCGTCTCGTAGGTTTCTGGGTCCGGGGCCACGAGCGAGATGTAGAGCTGCGTCGGCTCGGCCAAGTGCTTGAGAACCTCCGGGTGCAGCCCGTTGGTGACCAAGAAACTCGTTAGCCCCCGCTTGCGGCACTCCTCGATCAACTCGTTTATTTTGGGGTAAAGCGTCGGCTCCCCCGCCAGTGAAATCGCACAGTGCTTTGGGTTTTGGGCTTTCTTGAACTTTTGTCTATCGACATTTTGGTTCCCCCCGAAACCGCTGAGCAACTTCCTCTGCGCCGAGATCGCTTCGTCCAAAATCTCGGCTGGCCCATCGACCTCTCCAATCCAACTAGCATTCGTCACGTCGGTATTCCGCCAGCAGAACACGCAACGGTGATCGCAGAAGGGCAGACTCGGTGTGAGCTGGAGGCACCGGTGGCTCTGTATTCCTAACTCTCGATAATAAAACTGCTCCTTGTAGCAAACCCCACGGTTGAGTAAACTCTTCCGGGTCCAGTGACACACCTTGACCGCGCTGTGCTTGTGCTTACCCACGAAGCGGTAGCCGCTCTGCTCAAAGTCCGCGAGCTTGGAGGCGGGAATCGCCATCAAACCACAATCAACTTTTTGACTTCAGTGCCTGCTGTATGGCCGCCAACGCTTGCTCCTTCGCATCCACGAGCTTGCCCTCACCCGTCATGCTCGCCGCACCCGCGTGACCACCACCGGTGCCGTTGAACCGCTTCGCGAGTTCGTCCATGAGCTTGCCGAGGTGCAGTCCGGTGCTTGCTGGCAGCCTCTCGCGCGCCCGACCGCATAGCCTGATCTTCCCCTTTTCCTCCGACCCTACCACCGCAACATCCGCTCCCATCCGCACAAACATCGCCGCCGCATCGGCCTCGAAAGAACTGAGTTCCGAGAACACGACCAAGCGCTCGTCGATTTTGTGCAGCTCCAACCTCTGGGCGGCCTTCAGCATCGCGACCTGCTTTGACCTATCCTCCGGCAGTTTCATCGCCTCGAGCACGCGCGCGTAGTCTGCTCCTGCCTCGACGAGTTCGCTCACGACCCCGAATGTTTCGCCCTTCGCGAGCCTGAACTGCCCGGTGTCGCTGACTATACCAGCCAAGAGCAGGGACGCCGCCTCGCGCGTCACCTTAGTGCCCAGCTCACGAATCAGCGGCAAAATGATCTCGGCCTCGGACGCCGCATCCTCTCGCACGAAGTAAAGCTTCGCTAGTTTACGCATCTCTTCGACCGGTCGGTGGTGGTCTACGACAACGATTTGATGAGATTTATGCTTGAGTTTTTCACCAAGCTCTCCGAGATGCTCCAGACTAGAAGTGTCAACCAAAACCACGATATCAGCATCGAGTGGGGGGTCTACAGCTATCGTCTGACTGAAGGCCTCCAAAACATTCTTCGCCGCGACGCTGAGATTTTCGCTGACGCCCGCCCGAGCCTTTGCTCCGAGCTGCTCTAGAGCACCCGCGAGCGCAAGCGAGCTACCGACCGCATCGGGGTCAGCGTTGTGGTGACACAGGACTAGAATTCGTTGCCCTCGCTTGCAGGCTTCGGACAGGAACTTGGCGATCTCCTTCATGCCTAACCCGCTTCACCACTCGAGGGTCCCTTGGTTTTGAGCGCTTCCTGCAGCTTGTCCCGCATCTCGTGTAGCCGCGTAACCACGCGCTCCTCCTGCCGCTCGATGGTCTTTATCCGTAGGTCCAACGTTTCCTTGTCATCGATGAGTTCTTTCTTCACCACCGCGTGGTCCGCCTTTATCAAGATGCTCCCGACGCTCTTGTAAACCGTCGCGTTCTCCTGAAGTTTGTCGAGTTCCTCGATTGCTTTCTCAGTCTCCTTCAAAATCAACTCAAGTTGCTGTTTCTGAGCCATCAACGCCTGGGCCTGCTGTTGAGTCTGTTGGAATTGCGCTACTTGATGGCGCAGTTGTGGCGACATTTCCTCCATTCAATCCCTCCTTTCGATCATGTCCCGCGCGACACTCGCCCAGCGCAGGAATGAATTTAACGCTGCCCTGAGCGCAGCCGTATCATCCGCCTCTATCTCCAAGCATAAAACATTTTTCCTCTGCGTGATTTTTGTCCGGCACTTTGTCTCCTTCGGCATGGCCTCCTCTGGCTTCAAGGAGCGGTAAACGGCGCCTGCGACCCCTGCGTTGGGGAAGGAAAGCTCGATGCTGGCACTAGCTCTTTTAGCCCGGACCATGCCCATACACCACGCCTGATATGTGCAGCACGGGGCCCACTCTCTCGGCGCCCTTTTGAAAGTAAATCTCGTCTTCATCCACCATCACAACTGCCCGTGTGCCCGTCTCCCCCCCGACAGGCAGCCCCCACAATTTCCCAAGTAGCCGCGCTAGCCCCTTCGCCCCGGGTGATTTCACGACAATTTTTGTGCTCGAAAGCTCGATTTTTTGGCCGAGGTCCTTCTGCAGTTCAATTTTGCCGAGCTCTATCTGCACATCAGACCACCGCCAGCCCTCTCCGCAATCTAAAAACCGCAAAAATTTTGGGATGTTGGCAAAGCTGTCAACAATCGTGACCGTCGTGTGCCCGCGCGAACTCGCAAGCGAAGAGAGTTTTCTAACCGTCTTAACGCCCCTCGGCACGTACTCGGCGTTCGGCAGCACGCGCGCCAGCTCCCGCCCCAGCAAGCGGGCACGGTGGCCCGGCCGCCTGGATGTCGTAACCAGCATCTACCTTACCTTGATCTTTCGAACGATATCTGAACGCGCTTTTACCAAGATACGCGCCCTGCAGTACGGACACATGATTTCATCAGTAATCTTTTCAAAAGTTCTGTTGCAGCTTGCGCACTTGTACGTCAAGCTCCCGCCTCCTCGCCCCTGGTTTTTACCTCGACCGGCTTGGCGATTGTCATTGTGGGTGTGTACGCTGCGCCAGCGAACTTGGCTCCGCACCGTGTACACTGCCAAATCGCCGTACTTATCCTCCGAACATTTACTCCACTACAGCTCGGGCACTTGTATCGTTGCCCAAGCTTGCGCTCGATCTCCGTCACGAGCTTTCTGGACTTCGTACCGTAGCGGGACCCGAACCTCCCTGCAGTGCCGATTTTTTTTGTGCGTCCCATCTTCCTCACTTCAGGTGCTCGCGGAGTTCCGCCGCTTTCGCTCTCGCCAGCTCATACGCCGCTTTAATCTCCTCCACCGTTAAATACCCTGTGCCCCCCTTCTGTATCGCGCAGATGCTGCCATCCTCTGTGGTCGTTATCGTCAGCCGCGCGTCCATCACGTTTTCCTCATCGAGCGACGGATCTACTATCAGTTTGTCACCGATTTTTACCACCGTCACCGCTATCGGCTTTTTCTGAACTGGGAATTGGTCCAGCGTCCACCCCTCGACTTCTGGCTTTTTGATGTTCCACAGTGCCGCTGCCGCCGCCAAAGAAGAGGCGTCGAGCAAGTTCCCATCGTGGTCGAGCGCGTGGAGGTCGATGTACACCATCCACACTTCCTCTCCCGGGGTTATGCCAAGCTTGTCTAGGTCGATGGACTCTGACTCTCTTATCCCACGATCAACAACGCGCGCCAGCTCGATCGAGTTTTCATCGGGCGGTCCCAACTCGAATGTCGGCGCGGCGATGGGCCGCAGCTCGGCGTTCACCATCAACACGCCGCTTTCTGGAGTGTCGGGGAATGGCTCCCCCTTTTCTACCTTTACACCTGCCAGCACCTGGGTATTCCCTATCTTGACCAGTGCCGACCCCTGTGCACTCTTTATCAAACCGGATTCAACCGACACTTCGCGGAGCTGATCCAAAGTGCGTCCATCGGTCCGCTTATTCTGCCGCGCGAGGTCCGCAATATAGTCGCGTTTCACGCTCGAAACTATCTCGTACATTTTCATTCCTCCTCAGGTTTTGTCGCATATTTTGCTTTCAGCGCCGCCTTCTGCGCCTCGTAGATTTGCTCGCATCCTCTCATCGCCAGTGCAAGGGCCCGCTCAAACTCGTCCTGCGTCAAGTGACCATCCATCTGCAGCAAGGTTATCACTTTCTTGCGCGGCAGCATCGCCACCGGCATGTCGGTCGTTCCGTACTGGTCCTCTTCCTTGATGAGGTCGAGCACTATCGTGCCCTCAACTTTGCCAACCGAGACGGCCGACACCAAATCGCGCATCGGTATCCCTGCGTCTGCCAAGGCAACCGCCGCGGCGTTTATAGCAGCTGTGCGCGTCCCCGCGTCCGCCTGCAGGACCTCCATAAACACGTCGATCCCGGAGCGCGGGTAGAGCTTGGTGAAGACCACCGGTTCGAAGGCCTCCCTTATCACCTTTGATATCTCTACCGAACGTCGGTCCGGGCCCGGTCGCTTTCGGTCGTCCACTGAAAATGGGGCCATGTTGTACTTGCACCTCAAAACTGCGGTGTCTGGTTGTTGCAGGTGCCGCGGGTGCAACTCGCGCGGCCCGTAGACTGCCGCCAAGACTTTGTTGTTGCCCATCTCTATGTAGGCCGAGCCGTCTGCTCGTTTCAGCACCCCCGCTTGAATTTTTAGGGGGCGCAACTCTTCTGGCCCGCGGCCGTCAAGCCGCTTGCCATCTACCATAAGTTTTTCTGGTTTTTCCATCTATTCACCACCCGATTTTATTCTCTCCAAAAACTGATGCACGCGATCAGTGAGTCCGCTCGTGTGTGCCTCGCGCTCGATTGTGAGTAGCGCTTCGACCACAGCACGAACCATTCGCGTGTCGTCCCCCCATATCATGATGCGGCCGTTTTGCCCTGCCCTGAGCCTGCAACCGCTCGTGCTCTGTATCATGGTAGACATCGATCCTTTTTTGCCGATTACGCGGGGGATTTTCGTCGGAGCTATTTCCACCAACTTGCCGCCGGTGACCTTGCCCATGCCTGGCCCACTCGCTTCGAGCATAACCCTCATCCGCTCATCCACATCCACCACTTCCGCAGCAACGGCATCTCCCACCTTCAGGTACTGGCTTATGTCTTCCCTATCCAAGTCGACTTTTCTGTCCAACAAACCCGAAACGAACAAATTGCCGGCGTATGGCGAGTTCAGGTCCAGAATCCACCCTGAGGAGTGGGTATCCACAACTACGCCGATTACAAAGTCCCCTCGCTTTGGGATGTAGCAGCCCTGTAAAGGAATTACACGGATGTCCTGCCCCCTCACCTCCGCGAGCCCGACCACCGAGGAGTAAACACATTTGCCTTCCTTGAAAACCCCGCCGTAAAGCAAATAACTGCCCTCTGCAAGCAGCTGGCCCGGGATGACAAGCTCGCGATTCTGGACATGTAGCATCATAGCACCTTCGTCTGGGCCTCTCCGCGCGTGAGTTCGTTCAGCTTGTCGAAGAACTCCGCTTGGATGCCGGCCGGGATTTCAACCACCGCGGCCCACGAGCCATCGTTCAGCCACTGCTCCTGCTTGACAGTTGCCATGCTCTTCACCACCCTGCTCGCTTTCCCCGTGTAGGCGGTCGGGATTTTGACGGCGATTCTCCGCATCTCGAACTTGAGCGGTATGATCGGCCGCAGGGCTTTTATTATCGCGGTGAGCTGCTCCTCAGCGCCCCTGAACTCGTCTACATGCACCTTGGCCTCGTTAATCGCGCTCTCCACCCTCGCAGGGGGGTGTGGTGCTCCGGTCTGGGGGTTGATGGCCCGCTTCGATATGAGTGTTACAATTTGCCTCAACCTTTGTTCCCGCATCTTGCGGCGCTGCTCCGTTGTTATTTGGATTTCTCCCTTTCGAATTATTTCCGCAGCCACTTTTGTCACATCGCTCGTGCCAAACGCTTTTTGAACCATCTCTTCGGATGCCTTGTCGCCTTTCTTCGAATCCTTAAAAATCTTGTCTGAAGCTAGCGCGCTACGAACGTCGGCGCTTTGTCCCGTTTTAAATGCCAGTGCTAGCTCCGGGTCAACCAATACCTCAAAAGTCGTGCCACAACTAGACAACCTAGCAATTACCGCTTCCTCAAGTTTGACCATGCCGCCACTCTACTCCTTGGCGGCTCTGGCAGGCGCTTTGGAACCAAGTTGCTTGAGATGCTTTGAAATTTCTTCGGTCGTGAGCTTCCTGAATCGCTTGGTTTCGGTCGGGAGAACTGCGATTTCGACTTTGTCTGCGTCGAACTCGCCCTCAGCCACGGCACGCAGGGCTTCGAGGGCCAGCACGATCGCGTTGTCTAAACTCATCCCCTCTTCGTACTTCTTCTCGAGCGTTTCGGTGACGGTCGGTGCCCCGCCCCCTATCGCCTGCGCCTTGTACGCCGCCACGACACCGCTGGGATCCGTCTCGAACAGGTGCGGACCATCGCCGTTTACGCCCGCGATCAAGAGCCTCGCACCAAACGGTCGAACTCCACCGTGCTGGGTGTAAAGCTGCTTGATGTCGCCGATGCGCTTGGCCAACATCTGCACGCTCATCGGCTCATCGTAGCGCAGGCGGTTGATCTGTGCCTCCACACGCGCTTGATCAATTAACACTCGCGCATCTGCTATCAAACCAGAAGCCGCTGCTCCAATGTGCTCATCGACTTGGAAAATTTTCTCGACCGATGCCTCCTCTACCAATTTGCTCCGTACTTTTCTTTCAGCTGCCAGAACTACGCCTTCGTTGACCTTGATGCCTAGGGCCGTCAACCCCCGCTTGACCGCCTCTTGGGCGTATTGGACCTGGAAGAGCTTGCCATCGGGGCTGAAGACAGTAATCGCCCTATCGTAGCCTGCTCCAGGCGGCACAAAAGCCATTTTCATTACACCTCTTTAAACGATGATTAGGACTATATCTCCTGAAACGGGGACATTTATAACACTTTGGTTGAGAGAGCGCCAATTTTTCTACAAACTTTTAGAACATGCCGACTTTGGAGGGAACATCAAGAACTTGCGCTTCGCCGCCCTGATCGTGCCCGAGACGCCCAAAATCGTGAACGATGCTTTCCTGTCGCCAATTCTTTTGACACTAGACATTGCCGACTTAATCTCGCCGACTTGTCTGTGGCCGCAACGCAGCAGGCCCCGCCCCGAGCAGATTTCATATAGAACAAGCCTCAGTGCCGCCCTATCAAAATCGGGTGCTCCACACAACGAGCTGTCGATCGCCCGCGCTACCTCACCTTTACATGTCTTGCCCACAACTTCGAATGCGATGTATCTACGCTTCGGCCTCATTCCCTTCCCTCAAACAGTTGGTGCCACGCTCTTAAAAACGAGGGTTTGTTTCTCCTTTAAATAGGACCCCCACGCAAAGGCTTGGCGGGAGAAATGAAGCTGATTCACTACCAAACCCTTGAGGCAGTTGCTCCCGAGGAACTCATGGCGTTCCAAGAGATCGCTGAGGAGTTCAACGCGCAGCGGCCCCTCGACGGGCGCATAAGGCTGTGGCGCAAGGATCATATTCTAGCGTGCATGCGGCCGGCGAAGGCGCGCTGGGGCTTCACGAGTGTTGAGAACGGCGGGCGCGAAGAGGTTTTGCGAACAATCGAGCGGATGTCCGCAGCAGCACCACGTTTGACTTGGGTGCTGTACGAGGAGGGTAACGGCGACCAAGAGTTCGTGCTCAGGGGTGGAAGAGCGGTTGCGCGATAGAGCTACTTTGGAGGTGTGACCGGTGCAGGATTGGCCTTATGGGAAGTCCGTGAATCGTTGCCAGAGGTGCGGAGCCGAGTTCGTGTACCCCACGAACAACGGCGACAGAGCCGAGTGCCCGGGGTGCGGCTCGACGGACTTGGTGATGCTTCAATGATGGAGTCGATTTCGCTGTGTTCGTACGCGGCGGGCGGGCAGCCGGACCCAAAGAGCCAAGAAAGGGAGTCCCACGAGTTCGAGGACCAAGTGGCCGACGTGCTGCGCTCGATGGGTTTCGACGTCAGGGTGCGTTTTCACCTCGAGGTCTGCGGCCTCCACAGGGAAATCGATCAGCTGTGCATCGCAGACGACGGCGAGGTGGTTCGGGCGGAGTGCAAGCTGAAGCAAAACGATAGCCATGTCGGAATTGAGGTGCCGCTGAACCTTTGGGGGACGTACACATACCTGCAACTCGTCGGCGCCAGCAACGGCTTCGAGCCCGACCAGATATGGGTCGTCACGAACGGGCGATTCTCCGCGGCGGCGAGGGCGTTTTGCAGGGCGGTGAATCAAACCATGCAGCGAGATTTTTTTGTGCTGGTCGACGGGCGGAGACTCGGGAGGCTCGGTAGTCGTAAATAAGACAAAATGTCAAATGCAAGACGCTCGGACACGATTTTTTAAGGCCGATGCTCAAAGGGATTTTGGGAGTTTGATGATTGTTTCGTTCGAGCGAGAGAAGGCGGTCATCCGCGCCCTGCTCCAAAAGCTCGGCGTTTCTGACAAGGAGGCGAACGCAACGGCTGAGGTTCTAGCTGAAGCCGATCTCCGAGGGCTGGCGTCGCACGGCATTCTTCGTTTACCGTACATCCTGCGAGCGCTCAAGCGTGGCACAATCGTCGCGAACGCCAACGTTAGGGTTGTCAAGGAGGCTCCAGCGACCGCGCTCATCGACGGCGGCCACGGCCTGGGGCACTACGTTGCCACGCGCGCGATGCGGATTGCGATTCAGAAGGCGAAGAAACATGGGATGGGTGCGGTTGGGGTAAACAACACCAATCACTTCGGCATCGCAGGCTACTACGCTGAGATGGCAATGCGCGAGGAGCTCGTGAGCATCGTCACGACCACTACGGACGCGCTCGTCCACCCGTGGGGCGGGGTCGAGCCCCTGCTGGGGACCAACGCGTTCGCGATCGGGCTTCCGACAGACCCGCCAGTGCTGCTCGACATGGCGATGAGTATCGCGGCGCGGGGAAAGCTGGTCGACGCGATGAAGCGTGGGCAAAAAATCCCGGAGGGCTGGGCGATAGACCCAGAAGGCAGACCGACGACAGATCCTGTGGAGGGACTGAAGGGGGCCTTGAGCCCGTTTGGCGGCCCCAAAGGCTACGCGCTCGCGTTCGTGCTCGAGCTGCTCGCCGGGCCCATGGTGGGAGCAGGCGTAGGCAAGGAGGTCGTGGGGACACTGGAACCGAAAGAAGGATTCTCAACCAAAGGCGACTTCATGATCGCGCTCGACCCGACAGTTTTCGTTCCGTTAGCGGAGTTCAAGGCGCGCACAACGCGTTTCATCAATGAAGTCAAAGCGTCAAAAAAGGCGCCCGGTGTTGTAGAAATAATGGTTCCCGGCGAGCCCGAGCGGAAGGCGCGCGAGAAGCGGATGCGGGAAGGCGTACCAATTGCCGATGAGGTCTGGGCCGAGCTTGAGCGGCTGGCGAGTGAGCTGGGTGTGGATCTCAAAGGCCTGAAATGATCAGCATGGGCTTAGAACCGGCGTAGAACTGCCTCAGCAGCGACAGTAAGTGGCTCTATAGCATCGCAGACCGCCGGCATGTAGCAGTATTCGATGTTCGCGAGCTCCTCGATTCGCATGCCGTTGTGAATTGCCAAGGTCAGCAAGTTAACTCGCTCAGATGCGCCTTCGCGGCAGATGACTTGTCCACCGATGATTTTGTGATCTGCAACCTCAACGAGAAGTTTCACATAAATCGGCTCGGCACCGGGATAGTACGGTGGTTTGTTGGGCATTCTTATTCTGGCGGAAACAACATCGATGCCCGCTTTCTTCGCAAAGTTTGTGGTTAGTCCAGTAGATGCGATGATCATCTCATGCACAGAGGTTACCACGGTGTTCAGTATCCCATCAAAAGTCGCTTTCTTACCCGCAGCGTTTTTGCCCGCTACTTTGCCCATCCTGATCGCGGCGGTCGCGACCTGCCAGAGCGTTGGGGTTCCAGTCAACAGATTTAGGGTTTCCACGCAATCTCCAGCGGCATAAACCTGTGGAGCGCTTGTGCGCAGGTATTTGTCAACTCTTATTCCGCCGGTTGGGCCCAGCGCGATCCCCGCTTCTTTAGCGAGTTTCACCTCTGGCTTGACACCGACTGACATTATCACAAGCTCTGCAGGGTATTCTTTGTCCCCGATCACCACAGAGCGAACGTCTCCATCTCCTTTTATCTCGTTCAAACGCTGGTTGCAAATGATATCGACGCCCTCCTTCTGCAATCTTTGGGTTACTACGTCGGCCATGTCTTGGTCGAGCATCGCGGGTAGTACGTGCGGCATCATCTCCACCAAGTAGACTTCCAGCCCCCTGCGCCTGAGCGCCACAGCGGTCTCAACTCCTATCGCTCCAGCCCCGGCCACGACCGCTCGCTTCGCTTTTGTCGCCGTTTCTATAATAGACTCTCCGTCTTCCACGGTCTTTACCACGTGCACACCTTTCAGGTCGACTCCTTTGACTGGTGGCTTGAAGGCGTAGGAACCGGTCGCGATGATTAGCGAGTCGTAAGAAATTTTCTCGGTTTTTCCACTTTGTAGGTCGAGCACCTCAACGGTTTTGGCAGCGGTGTCGATGGACTTGGCTTCGGTGTTTAAACGGAGGTCAATGTTCGGAGGTTTGATGTTCTCGATCAGGGCTTTGGGATCGGATATTTCTGCACCTATCGCGAAG
>Ga0172362_10004391_pt1 | contig 12223 bp, 12 predicted proteins | sample LakKivs1_kivu2a2_FD_114534 | JGI IMG/M metagenome (GOLD analysis project Ga0172362, IMG submission 114534) | Sediment microbial communities from Lake Kivu, Rwanda - Sediment s1_kivu2a2 | ecosystem: Environmental > Aquatic > Freshwater > Lake > Sediment | place: Rwanda: Western Province, Lake...
GGCCAGAAGGTGGGCGAAGGCACCGACATGGTCTTCGACGACCAGGGCAACCTGTACGTCAGCGACGACCAGAACGAGCGGCTGTATCGGGTGAGCAAGTCCACCGCCGCCATCCTGGCGATCGTGGACGAGGAGATGGTCAGCTTCGGGCGGATCGAGGCCCTCGCCTGGGACGCCCGCGGGCAGAAGCTGCTCGGCTCCTACACCACCCTGTCGCTGCTGTACTGGATCACCCTCCGCGACGGGGACAACATCCTCCTCGGCACGTTCTGGCTGACGGGCGTCGAGAACGTCCAGGCGATGGGCTTCCTGCCCGCCCGCGACGGCGGCGCGGGCGAGTTGACCGTTCACCCCGCACAGACCGCTCCCGCCGTCCGGCGGATCGTGCAGTAACCCGCCCCGCCGCCTCAGCCGCCCTGCTTCTTCCGCAGCGCGCGCCAGATGCCCACCGCCACGGCGATCACCGCCATCGCCGTCACGAATATGTACCAGTACCGCGTCGGCATGACGCGGTACAGCAGGTTCTGAATGTCCGACCACAGGTTGCTTTGCGCGAGGATCATCGGATGTTCCTTTCCGCTTCCGCGCCGGCCGCGACGTCCGCCGACGCCGGGTCCATCTCGTTGCGCCGCGTTTGGGTTATCGTAACTTCGCCGCGTGCATCTTCGACCTTTTTGGGTTCATCCGTCTGAAGCGTGCTTGCAAGGAGACACTCACGGGGGGCCAGAGCAGCGCCCATTGTTCGTAGTTCCGCCGTGAGGCGGTCTTTTTCGGCCTCCGCTGGCGTGCCGAGTGCCGCCTTACGGCGGAACTACGATCGCGGCCCCCCGTGACTGTCCCCTTACGCGTACTTCACAGTCCCCCTTGGCGGGCACCGCGTGCTTCTCAGCCCCCGAAGCGGGGCGAATGAAGCTCAGGACCGAGCGATCCAGTCGTCCCTGCGGGACTCTGGTTCCCTCTCCGCGAACGATCCACAGGCTTGCGCCTGTGGCTACCATCGGACGCCTCGCTTCGGGGGCTGAAGATGCAGGATCGCATTGCTGCGCACGCAAGAACCGGGTGCGCCCGTTTTTCCCGTGCCCCGCCCTGAAGCTCTCTGGCCCGGCCCCGCCGCCGGACGTATCCTGAAGGGAGTCGCCCGAAAGAATGGTGCCCCCATGCGATGGTGGATGCCCGTTGCTCTCCTGACGCCGCGGAGCTTGTCCTGCACGCCCGCCGACCCGGCGGACCCGCGCTGCCTCGAATCGTAGCCCGACGCGGGCGCACTGATCGACCTGCGCCGCTGCGTGCAGTCCGTCACCCCCGAAAAGGCCGCCAACCTCACCCAGTACCGCCGCGCCGTCTACGACGTCCGCGACATCCTGTCCTGCGCCGCCAACGCGCCGGACAAGATCCGCAGCCGCACGCTGCTGACGTGGGCCAGCCAGGCCAGGCGGGCCGCCCCCGTCGCCTACGGCTTCCTGCGCAACCTGCGCGGGCGCCTGGTCGCCTGCGAAAGCAGCGACGAGAAGCTCTGGTGCGTCGCCAGCATCGACGGCACCGACCCCAACGCCATGCCGCCGGAGAAGGGCAAGTGGCTCGTCGCGGCGCTGTTCAACGACCACCCCCAGCCGCGCGACGTCGAGCTGGACCTGGCCGCCCCGTCGGGCACGACGTTTCAGGCCCGCACAGTCGAGCGGATCGACATGGACCCGAGCACGTACGACTTCGCGCCGCACAGCGAGGCGGCCCCGGCCGGCGGCAACAGGCGCAGCTTCCGCCTCACGCTGCCGGCGAATGGATGCTGGAAGGTCGCGCTGCCGCTGCAAGGCGAGCCGCCCACAAGCTCGCAGGTCCGTCGCAAGCAGTTCTTCTCGCCCGACATCCTGCAGGCGGTCGGACGCGACAAGCCGCTGGCGACGGCGGTCAAGATCGATCCGGCGATGCTGAAGGCGGCCCGGCGCGCCTGGCTGCGCCTCGTCGTCGAGGACATCGCCGACGGCGAGGCGACCGTCGCGGTCAACGGGCGCGACGTGCCCCTGCCCAAGGCCGTAACCGACGAATGCGAGACCCGCACGGTGATGCTGCCCGTCGCCCCGGCCGACCTGTCACCCGAGACTACCTTCGCCTTCCGCGTCAACGCCGGCAACTTCGCCGGCTACCGCGTGGACATGACCAGCGTGGTGGTGGAGATGCCCGGCGCGGCGGACAGGTAGCGGCGCGTCCGGCCCGGCGCGCCCGGTACCGCGCGCTACTTGCCTTCCTCCGCCGGCATCACGCGAACGCGTATCGTGCGGAACTCCGCGACGGCGGGGTTGTGGCATTGCAGGCCGAACGTCCCGCCCTTCAGACGCAACGGTCAGCGGTCAGGGTCTCCGTGTCCTTCCAGATGCGCGTCCTGAGCCATGCCCCAAAGGCCAACGCGCACGCGCGGCGGGGATAGAATGCTTCCGGCCGGCGGGCGAGCGGGCGCCACGCGCGGCAAAGGAGAACGTTTCATGTTTCGGCGCGCGATGACGGCGGCGATCTGGGCGACTGCGATCGTGGCGGGCGGGTGCGGCCACGTCCACGTGGACCTCGGCAACCTCGACGCGGTCGCCTCCGCGGAGCTGGGCGAGCCGGGCGAGGTGAACCTCGACTTCTTCTACGACCGCCTGGCCCCCTACGGCGACTGGTATGAGGACCCGACGTACGGCTGGGTCTGGCAGCCGACCGGCGTGCCCGTGGGCTGGCGTCCCTACACCTATGGCCACTGGGCCTACACGGACGACTACGGTTGGACGTGGGTGTCGAGCTGGCCGTGGGGCTGGGGGCCGTTCCACTACGGCCGCTGGACCGACCTGGACGACCGCGGGTGGGCGTGGATACCGGGTCACCACTGGGGGCCGGCGTGGGTGGCGTGGCGCAGCGGGGGCGGCTACGTCGGCTGGGCGCCGCTGCCGCCGCGCGTCCGCTGGCGCGAGGGGCATGGGCTGGAGCTGAACGGCGTGGACCTGGACCGCCTGCCGCATCGCGACTGGGTATTCCTGCACGACCGCGACTTCCTGGAGCCGGTGCACGAGCACGAGATTCTGCCCTTCCGCAACGAGGGGCTGTTCGGCGAAACCCACGGGCACACGAAGTTCCGCGTCGAGCACGGGCACGTGTTCGACGAGTCGCTGCCGATCGAGAGGATGGAGCGGTCCATCGGCCACGCCATCCCGCGCATGCGCGTCCACAACGCGCGGTCCGCGGAGGCGATGCGGATGCCGCGCGAGCACGCCGGCGAGCTGCGCGTCTTCCGCCCGCGCATCAGCGAGCATGCCCCCGCCGTTCGTCCGCCCGGGCGCCAGGAATTCGCCCGCCGCCAGGCAGGCGAGCTCCGGTCGTTGCACGAGCGGCAGCAGGCCGAGCGCGAGAACATGATGGCCCGCCACGAGGCCGAGCGCCGGGCGCACCCGGAGCGGCTGCGCGAAACCCAACCCCGTCAGGAGCGCGAGCTGCACTTCATGCAAGGCGAGCACCAGCGCCAGGAGCACATGATGCAGCTTCGGCATGAGCGCGAGCGCTCCCCCGGCCGGTCCGAGGCCCGCCCCCCCGAACGCCGCGAAGGGCGTGACGGCGGCGAACACCGCTGATGCCAGGACCAGGGCCCCCCCTCCGCCGGCCAAATGGGCCTTCCGGGCGGCGTCGAGCGCTCGCCACGCGGTAACTGCCGCAGCCACCTTAGCTTGTCAGAATTCTGACGGATTCCCGTCAGGAAAAGCGCTCCGCTCGACGCAAATTTCATTTTTTCCGGGCCTCGGCCGGTCGGGACGACCCGCAGGTCGCCCCCACGGGCGTTCGAGGCTCCTGCGCCCAGAATCCCGGCCGCTCGACGGGATTTCACGCCCCGGCCGCGCGGGCCTGGCGGAACAGGCGGGCGGCCTCGGCTTCGGACACGTCCCGCCAGTTGCGGTAGGCGTCGGCCACGGCGAACGACCAGCCGCCGCGCACATTGGCACAGTACACCTCTGCCGCGACGCCGGCGATGGGAGGCAGGCTTTCGGCATGTGCGGTCGGCACAGCCACGACCACGCGGGCGGCGCCGGCCCCGCGCACGGCCTCCACCGCCACCAGCATCGTGAAGCCGCTGGCGATGCCGTCATCGACGAGGATGGCCGTCCGCCCGGCCAGGTCGGGCGCGGGCGCCTCGCCCCGCAGGTCGGCCAGGCGGCGGCGGACTTTCTGGCGTGCGGCCGCGACGCCCTCCTCGATAGTCCGCTCGCTCAGCCCCAGGCGTCGCAGCAGCGGCTCGTTCAGTTTCACCGTGCCGTCGAACCCCACCGCCCCGTAGCCGACCTCGCTGTTCCACGGCAGCGTGATCTTGCTGGTGGGCGCCACGTCCAGCGGCAGGGCCAGCAGGCGGGCGACCTCGACGGCCACGGGCAGCCCCCCTGCCGGCAGCGCCAGCAGCACCGCCCCGGAGCCGCGGAAGTCGGCCAGCATCTCGGCCAGCACCCGCCCCGCCTCGCGGCGGTCGGCGAACACGTGCCGCCTGTCCCGCAGGTGCGGCAGCTCGATGATGCGCCCGGTCGTGGACGGTTCGCTTCCCATCGCTCCAGAAGCATGGTATGCGGAAGTGGCCCGCGGCGACCGCGGCGATACGGAATCCGAGCTCCTGAGGCCGGGCCGACGCGGGGCGCCTGGGCCGCCGCACGCCGGCCTGCCGAGCGGCGGTCGCGTCCCAAACGGGCCAGCCGCCGACGAACGGGCTGACCCCGCCGATGCCTTGCTCATGCGGATGGCTGCCATGCCCAGGCGGATAGTGCGATGCCCGTTGGAATGGTGCCATGCCCATGCGGCCGTATGCATGGGCATGTCTTCCTCCGCGGCATCCGGGCCGGGACATGCTCACGCAAACAGCCGCGTGAGCATGGCACCCGGCGAAGAAGACGCGGGGACGCCGACAGGGGAGACGCAGCGAAGGAAGCGGGAGGTAGGGTATGCAGGTTCTGGCCCGCGGGGCCGGGTTCTGCCCGCGCCGGCGCGAGCCGCCTGCGCGGCAGAAATCCAATAGTCTGCGCAGATTGCCAAACTCGGAAAAGTGCGACTCCCGTGCGCGGACGCTTCGAAATCGACCCAGAATGCCCTTCGGACGGTTTGGGCGTACCCCGGTACGTCCAAGGCTCCGATCGTCGATCTGGCGCCCGGTTCCCGTGCGCCGGCGCCGGGAAACCAGGCACGGCTGGGACGAGGGGCATCGGAACCCGGAGCACGGAAGCCGGGACACGGAACCGGGCGGCCAGAGACGGCCGAGCGCGAGCACTATTACGAGCGAGAACGGACAACGGGAACGAGGAGAAGGCGACCGGGAGGAGGAACGGCCGGCGGCGCCGTGGCGGTCGCCCCGCGGCGAACAAGACGGTTGCAATGTCGCCCGCGCGTCCAATAGGATATCGCCCGACCGGTGCGGCCGTCGCGGGACCGCGCGAGGGGCGGGGGGAGGCGCGGGCGCGGCGTGTCGCGGCCGGCGAGGTGGCACGTGGCTGGCGCGGTGGGACAGCGAGAGCAGCAGGCGCGGCGGTTCGTGGAAGGCATGACCGCGGAGGAGCGGATGCTGGTCGTGCTGAAGAAGGAACTGTTCGAGGGAAGCTGGGACGAGATGGAGAACGACCTGCGTGCCCGGCTGGCCGGGCGGCCGTACATCTTCAAGCTCGCCAGCCGCATCGGCGAGGATCTGGATCGCATCGCCCGGCTGCGGCGGTTCGAGCAGTCGAGCGGGGTGGATTTGGGCGACTACGTGGACCTGGAGCCGTAGACCGGCGGCAAGGAGCAAGTCATGCGTCGAGCGGCGGCATGGGCATTGGCGGCGTCGGCGGCGATTGCTGCGGCGGGCTGCGCCGCCCGCAAGCCTCAGCCCGTGACCTTCACGGGCGGGGGAGTGCTGGCGAAGGCCGGCCTGCACACCTACTGGAACCTGTCGCTGGGGCTGGGCGCCGGCCAGAAGATCGACCGTCTGACGCTGCTGGAGGAGAACCTCTACTGCCTGACGGACGACAACGTGCTGATCGCGGTCGACGCGGCGGCGGGGGTGCGCAAGTGGACGCGGCAGATCGCCCCGGCGGGCAAGAAGGTCTACGAGCTGTGCGTCGGCGACGGCGTGCATCTCAGCCCGGAAGTCCCCGGCGTGGAGGCGGTCCTCCGGCGCCGGTCGGAGGAATCCCTGCCGGCCGTGGACGTCGTGATCGCCAACACGCCCGACGAGGCGGTGGTGATGGACCGCTCCAGCGGCGCGGTTGTGCGGCGGATCAGCTTCCATCCGCGGCCCAACGAGTTCGTCGCCAACACGGGCGGGGCCTGCGACGGCACGCACTTCTACGTGGGCACCAACGACGGGCGCTGCGTGGCCTACCGCCTCAACACCGCCCTGGTCGTCTGGACGCTGTACACCGGCGAGATTCTCTGGTCGCCGCCGCGCTGTCTGCTGTCCGGCGACGTGATGCGCGTCTACGTCGCCGCCAGCAACGGCGACCTGTTCGTCTGCCGCGCCGGCGACCTGCTCCACCAGTACTGGCCGCCGGAAGGCAAGCGGGCATGGCCGTCCATGGCCGGCGAGGTCGTCGCCCCGTTCGTCGTGGACAGCCGGGCCGCGTTCGTCCCCTGCGTCCGGCGGCGCGTGTACGCCTTCCCGCTGAAGGGCGGCGAGCCGATCTGGAAGTTCAGCACGCAGGGCAGCCTGTACGACCCCATCCAGGTCAGCGAGCAGTGCGTCTTCCAGTACGCCCGCGGCGACAGGTTCTACGCCCTGGACCCCACCAGCGGCCAGCAGCGATGGTCGCTGACGGACGGGCGGCGCGTCCTGGCCTCCATGAGCGTCGAGAAGGCCCCCACGGCCTACGTCGTCGACAACCGCGGCGACCTGCTGGTCGTCGATGAGATCCTCGGCAAGGTGCGGGCGGACGTGCCCCTGACCGCCTGCGACCTGTACGCCGACAACACCTTCGCCCCCGCGATCTACGTCGGCAACCGCGACGGGCACCTGTACTGCCTGCGGCAGACAGGGGCACAGCGCCTGACCAGCGCGATGCTCCGCAAGGCCGCCGCAGCCGCGAAGAAGTAACGCCCCGGTATCCGGTCCCCGGTATCCGGTCTTCGATCCACCGGCCAGGCAGCGAAAGGAGAGCAGCCTCGTGGAACAGTTGGTGAAGGTCCGACGTGCGTTGATCAGCGTCTTCGACAAGACGGGCATCGCCGAGTTCGCCAAGGCGCTGGCCGACATGGGCGTGGAGATCCTCTCGTCCGGCGGGACGGCCAAGGCCATCGCCGCCGCCGGCGTCAAGGTCCGAGACGTGCAGGAGTGGACGGGCTTTCCCTCGATGCTCGGCCACCGCGTCGTGACGCTGCATCCCAAGGTGCACGGCGGCATCCTCGCCCTGCGCGACGACCCCGCCCACCAGGCCGACATCGCCAAGCACGGCCTGGAGCTGATCGACCTGGTGTGCGTGGGGCTGTACCCCTTCGAGCAGGCCATCGCCGCCGAAGGCTGCACGCTGGCCGAGGCGGTGGAGATGATCGACATCGGCGGGCCGACGATGGTGCGCGCGGCGGCGAAGAACCACCGCTACGTGACGGTCGTCACCGACGCGGCGCAGTACGGGCAGGTGCTGGACGAGATGCGAGCCAACGGCGGGGCGGTGGGCTTCGCCCTGCGCCAGAAGCTCGCCCACGAGGCGTTCTGCACGACGATGCACTACGACACGGCCATCTCGACGTACCTGGCCGAGCAGCGGGGGCAGTTCCTGCCCGACCGCATCGGCTTCTCGTACCGCAAGCTGCGCGACCTGCGGTACGGCGAGAACAGCCACCAGCGGGCGGCGTTCTACGTCAGCGGGCAGACGGCCGAGCCGGGAGTGGGCACGGCCCGGCTCGTCGGCGGCAAGGCCATCAGCTACAACAACTACTTCGACGCCAACGGCGCCATCGAGCTGGTCAAGGAGTTCGCCGCCCCGACGGTGGCGATCATCAAGCACGCCAACCCCGCCGGCTGCGCCACCGACGACGACCTCGTCGAGGCCTACCGCAAGGCCTACCTCGGCGACGTGAACGCCGCCATGGGGGGCATCGTCGCGGTGAATCGGCCGGTGACGAAGGACCTGGCCGGCGCGATCGTCGAGAGCTACAGACGGTGGGGCAAGGCGGCGGGCGCGGGCGGGTTTTTCGCGGAGATCATCGCCGCGCCGCGCTTCGAGGACGGGGCGATCGAGGCCATCCAGGCCCGCGAGGGGTGGGGCCAGGAGGTCCGCCTGCTCGAATTGGGCGAGCTGACCGGGCGGCGCAACAAGGAGAAGTACTTCCGCTACGTCGTCGGCGGGGCGCTCGTGCAGGACCGCGACCTGCTGGGGCTGAACGAGGCCGACTGGAAGGTCGTCACGAAGCGGAAGCCCGCCGACGCGGAGCTGGCCGATCTGCGCTTCGCCTGGCTGGTCTGCAAGCACGTCAAGAGCAACGCGATCGTCCTGGCCAAAGACCGCACGCTGCTGGGCGCCGGGGCGGGCCAGATGAGCCGCGTCAACTCCGCCCGTCTGGCCATGCAGCTCGCCGCCTCCTACGGCGGCGGCGGGGTCGTCGAGACCAAAGGCTGCGTGCTGGCCAGCGACGCGTTCTTCCCGTTCCCCGACAGCCTCGACTGGGCCGCGGAGGCGGGCGCGTCGGCCGTCATCGAGCCCGGCGGGGCCAAGAAGGATTCGGACGTGATCGCCCGCGCCGACGAGCTGGGGCTGGCGATGGTCTTCACCGGCGCGCGGCACTTCAACCACTGACGCCGCGAGGCTAGCCGGCTGAGTTGTGCCGGTAGCGCAGCCTGTCCAGGCCGCGAAACCAACGTCAGCCCAGGCTTCGCGGCCTGGATGGGCCGCGCTGCCACGGAGGCATCGGCGTTTCGCGGGCACAACGCGACCGGCTCCCGCGAGGCTGGGCCGCCTCGCCAGGCGGGCCATTCGCCACTCACTGCTGTCTTGGACCATCAGTGATCGCCGGCTCGCCAGTCTCGTTCAGCGCGCCCCAGTAGTTCAACGACATCCGCATGGCTTCTCGCCTGTGCCAAGCGCCAGCGGTTGTCGGCCTCATTCATGAACCTGGCAATCCGCGCCAGAATCGGCAGGTAGACCTCGTAGCTCTCTTTGGGCGTCAGCAGAAGGAAGACGAAACGCGCCTTCTCGTCTTCACCTTCTCCGAACGGAATGCCCTCCGTGAAGACGCCCAGCATCCCGACAAGCCCGCGAAAGCCCCGCAGCGCGGCATGTGGAATCGCGGTTTCGTTCCCGATGCAGGTCGCCCCGGCCCGCTCGCGGCCCATAACAGCGCTGACGATTCCGTCACGACGGACAGCGGGCACCTGCCGCCCTTCGATCAGCGCGTCCACGAGCGTCTCCACAGCCGCGCGTTTTCCGGTCGCGCGAAGGCCGACTCGGACTGTGCGGTCCCAGAACACATCCGTCAGGGCGGAAGGGCGTCCGCGGTTGGTCAGGACCATCATCGCCGGCCCAGACACCCCAGCGGCCACACGACCGGGAATCGAGGCCGATGCGTGGTTCTCCATCAGCCATTGGCTTGACCCGCCAATCACGATAAGGTCGCCGAGGCGAGAGCAGCAGATGATCGCGTCGGCCACGTCGCCGCCCAGACGGACCTTGACGGGCATTTCGACGTCCGCGACGTCCAGGTACAGACGCGTGGCGTTGCGGATCTGCCTGCACTGGCGTTTGAAGTCGGCCCGGTATGTCCAGAAGTCCTGGCCAGGGTGGACGATCCGCAGCACCTGTTTGTCGAGAGACCACGCCTTCGCCAAGGCGTCGGCGATACGGATGCCCTCCAGGGCATGGGCCCCTCCGCCGGCCGGCACAAGCACTCGACGCACAATGCGCTCGCGATGCCGGACCAAGGCGACAGTCGTGTCGATGTCCTTGACGAGACGGGCGAATGTGCTCGTGTCAGGATCCGCATCTGGCCAATCAGCGATGAGCATGTCGAACGGCCAGCCATCGGCAATCTCCGTGATGCGATCCCGCAAATCCCGTTCCGATGTGAGTTCACGAAGCGCTACGGTACCCCGATCTTCGTTGTGGAACTCGGCGCGACAGGAGGGCCAGGAGGCACTATGCTGCTGACGGACGCGAAACACGCCAATTTCCCCCGACCGATGCCTCGCCAGCGCCTCGGCGTACTTGCGAAGGTACCGCTCGTGCGGCGGTTCCGTGATGACCAGCAGAATGCGATAGGCGTGGACCGTCGCCGCGCCGGTCTGTTCGTCTTCGCGGCAGTAGATGGTCGAAGGGGTCATGGTTTCGTCTCCTGTTCGCGCTTCCTATCGGAACACGGTTTTTTCGGCCTCGATCGCCATCGTCCTGGGCGGTAGCGACAGGTCAGGGCTCGCCAGGTACCCGGTCACCGCCTCGCGCATCTTGTGCGCGGCGGACTCACGTGTGCATGCACTGGCCACGCAGCCCGGCAGGGACGGACAATGCGCGACGTATTGCCAGTCAGTCCCGGCTCGAATCAGAATCGCGATCTTCATCATTGGTCTCCTTTGGCGAACCTATCCGTCGAGGATCGCAAGCACCCAGCGCCCACGGACGCCGTCTCCCTTCCAACGCAGGGTGTACATGCACGCCTCGCAGTCAAACTCCTCGCACTCCTTGTGCTTGGTCCTCGGAATCCTGTGGCCGCACCCGGGGCAGTTGTACCATTCCTCTTGGAGCGACCTCTCGCGCCTCATCCGTGACATGCTTCTATGCACCTTTGCTTACTGGGGCGACTCAATCCTGAGCACCGAGTTGACTGACCCGTAGGCGTTAACCGCCCAATTGCTGTGGCCGGGGTCGGCGACCCACTGCCCGTCGACGACGAACTTGTACTCGTACGCGCCCGGTTCCAGCCGCAGGCTGACGAGGAAGCCGCCGTCCTCCTGCCGGCTCATCGGGATGGGCTTCCAGCCCGTGAAGCAGCCGGCCAGTTGGACCTTCTTCACCTCGCCGCTTGGGCGAAACGGGAAGAAGTGCGTCTGGAGCTTAGGCTTCTTGCTTCTGCTCATTGTTCTGGCCTTTCTTGTCCATCAACCGCGATTCAGGATGCCGCGTGCTCCACCGCGCGGCCGTCCGACGACTCCCTGCCCTGGCCGCAGGCAAGGATGCTTCGGGCGTCCTCCACGTGCAGCGCGACGATCTGCCCGTCCTTGTCTCCCGGCGGTGTCGCCAATACCACCCAGCCGTCGTACATCACGGAACGAAGCGCGAACATAACGGCGTCGAAGCGGACATCGCCGCGCCCCAGTCGCACCGAGAAGTCGGGCGGCTGGACCGACAGGTTGACGTCCCTAAAGTGGACCTGCGCAATCCGATCCGCCCCGAGGTTGCGGATCATCCCGATGGCGTCGTGGCGCGCGGCCGCGGCGTCGCCGGTGTCGTAGCAGAACTTCACCTGCCTGCGGTCTATGCTGGTCAGCAGGTCGTGCACCTGTTCATAGCTCATTGGGCCTTCGACCGCGATAGCCACGCCGGCTGCTCCAGCGTCCTCGGCCAATTCCTGAAGGTATGCAGAAGCAGCCTCCTGGCTTTGTGGACTTCGTATGCCGTTAGCCCCATCCAATGGTACGATCACCACGGGGGCACCGATCCGGCCGGCGACCTCCAGGGCGCGGCGCACGATGCGCTTGCCTTTCTCGCGAGTGTTCGGTTCGCCGGTCAGGAACGGAACCTGCGACAGATGGCCCAGGTGCATCCCGGAGACCGCCACCTCGTGCTGCCGCGCCATGTCCTCGATCTGAACCGGATAGTCGAGGTTGCCGAGGGCACCGATGTCGGCCTTATCGGAGTAGCACAGGTTGAGCCCTTCAAGCCCCGCCTGCTTCGGCAGTCTCCAGGTGTCCTGGGATGTCTGGGGACCGAGGGACGTTTCCTGAATGCTGAGTCTCATGTCACGCTTCCTTTCCAAACCTGCCCGTTATCGGGTCATCGCCGTCAAGTTCTCCGGGCACAAAGTCCAGCCGAAGCGGCGTTTTCGGCAGGACGCCCAGACACCACCCCAACCGCTGAGGCAGGGGCAAGCATGCGCTCCCGTGGAGAACCGCCGTCGTAAGCCGTTGGCAGTATTCCCTTCTCCTGTTGGGCTCTTCGGAGGAATTTGTGGGTCGATTGACGGGCAGGGCAGGTGGGCAGAAGCTGATCCGTCGGTAGGCGCAGATCGTCGGTCCCCTCCGGAATAAGGTCGGCCTTCGGCCGGGATTCCC
>Ga0172362_10004393_pt1 | contig 12221 bp, 21 predicted proteins | sample LakKivs1_kivu2a2_FD_114534 | JGI IMG/M metagenome (GOLD analysis project Ga0172362, IMG submission 114534) | Sediment microbial communities from Lake Kivu, Rwanda - Sediment s1_kivu2a2 | ecosystem: Environmental > Aquatic > Freshwater > Lake > Sediment | place: Rwanda: Western Province, Lake...
GAACTTTTGAAAGATCCAAGCCTAAACTATAATGGTTTCCATGCTGCCACCAAGGCTTCAAAACTCCTCGTTGTTTTCCTACCGACAGGAATCAGTAGTCCTCCTTAACCGCTTTGGTGGCAGCATTAATAGTTTGTAGTCGGGGTTGTAGAGAGGGGCCGCAGCAGGTGGACGCTTCCTTGAGGGAGACCCCACTTAGTTGGGTGTTTAACTGGCTTGCCGACTAAGTTGCACAACACCCCATATCTCCTGCAGTTCCATCATGGCTCCTCCAGTCAGGGGTGGAACAAAGGCTACTCACCAGCCATAAGTCAAAACCTTTGTTTTGACAACCAGGGATTGTTCTTGGATAAGTAACCAAGGTAAGCGGTGGGTGAAACGGTTTGCTTTGGAAAACATTTGATGGGTAGAGTGCAGCGCTACTTGGATCTGGCCCTGGGGATTGCCCTCAAAGAGAAGTACAGGCGGCATTCCATGCTGGGTGCTGTGGCCATCCGGAAAGATGGCTGTGTGGTCTGTTCAAACAACATAGCCAACTTCCATCCCAATCAGTGCATCCATGCCGAGAGCAGAGTCTTGAAGAAGGCGGGCATGGGAGCTGTGCTGTTTGTGGCCAGGGTCACCCGGCATGGTGAGATCAAACTGGCCAAGCCTTGCAGAAGATGCATGGCTGAGATCAAGAACCGGAGAGTCAGAAGGGTCTACTATACCATCGATGCCGACGAGTATGGGGTGGTTACAAACTAGGAGTGGAAGATGAAGCAGGAAACTGTTGAACCGCCTATTTCTGGCAACTATGCCAAGTTAGACTTCGGTGATCTGCTGGCTGTCCATTGTTTTGTTCTAGGGTACTTGGCATGTAGAGCAAATCCTGCTGAGAAGGCCCGCTAGACTTTCCTGGTTCCCTGGTGTAGGATTTAAGCTTCTTGGACGGATTGAATCAAAGGAGGATGGACAATGGGAGTGGCTAGACTGGTTGATGATGAGGTTAAGATTTGTGTCGGCAACACTTTAAGGGCACTGAAGATTGGCAACCAGTATACTCTGCAGCGCAGTGCTGCCGGAGTCTACACCCTGATCATGAGAGGGTGGATCAGTAGCCCGGCCATGGAAGATAAGCTGAAGAGTGACCTGGAAAAGGCCACCTCCAAGGTCAGAGGCGGCGCTCCCCTGGTTTTGAAGTTTGACAACTAAGACCTCCGCAGGGCCAGCAATAGGCTGGGGCCAGCACTCAAGCTGGCCTTTTTGCCTTGGCTATCAGTTGGTCTAGCACCCCTCCGTAGAATTTTCCAAACCCATCCTTGTTCCTAGCTATCTCGCCCTTCCAGGCATGGTAGTTGGCAGTGCGGCCTTCCACCCAGGTTGGCCCAACCTTGCGGCAGGGGGCAAACTTCTCAGCATTGACTATGGACTTGTCCAGGATCCTGACTCTCAAGTTCTCTGCCTGGTCTGGGAACTCCCGGTGGACTGTGGGCACAAAGCGGGAGTCTTGCCGGTGACACTTCCAGTAGATAGAGTTCAGCCTGGGCAGGAAGATATTGTTGTACTTGGCTGTATTGTAAACACACAGACCCACATTCATGGCCGGGTTGCCCCATTCGTCAGGGCCATAATAGGTGGACCAACAGAAGGCCGAAGGGTCACAGTCTATGTTGGCCAGTAGGTATGGAGTGCAGGCATCCAGGTTGAGCATGTCCACATCTGAGATTACAGACCACTCAGAGGTGGAGTACCTGATGCCCAGGTATTTGGCCCGGTAACCCAGTCCCAAGCTGTATGGCCAGGAGTTCACCGACAAGGTTGAGCGGTGAATGTCTGCATACCTGGTCTTAAGGCAGAATAGGGGGAACGGGAGTTCCCTCTTTGATAGGTATTTGGGGTCATAACCGTCACAGAGTTGCAACAGTCTGGTTGGATAGAAGGGCAGCCTATCCTTGGCATGTCTATGAAAGGAGATGGGGCTGTCCCAGGCACAGATGATCTTCGGGACCATCGGTTCATTGATGATGATGCTGGAGATCAACACAATGGCATGAGTCTCCAAGTCCACCAGATCCATCCGGCCTTTCACAAAGCCAAAGGTCCAACTGAGCTTGTCTGTGGTTGGCTTATCCAATTGATGGGCAGCTTTCCAAAGCTCTGTGGCTTTGGAGTAAAACTGGTCATAGATAAAGCCCATGTTGAGTGTGTTCTCCCTTAAGGAGTCATTATACGGGAAAGAAAAGGAGATCAAAGATGACTGATAGTTTGCACAGTCCTGGTGTCACTATCTCTAGACACAAAGAAAGATTGCAGCCAGCCCTGGACATCCAGAAGAGAGCCCGGAAGGTCAAAACTGACACTGAAGCGATGGAAGCTTTGCTAATTGATTGCTTCAGATTGATGGAAGACTTGGGTATAGATGTGAATTGTGAATTGAAGAGGGCGATCGAACAGCATGAACTGGAGAAGCGGCATGCTCAAGTTTAAGGCGGGGCCGAAGCTGAAACAGTTGGTGGAACATGCAGCCAAGGGGCCAACCTGGAAAGGCAGTGATAAGCCGTCGCTATTTTTGGTGCATGACCAAGGTGTGTATTTGATGTCTGCTTCCACAGAGGACAATCCAGAGAAGAAGGGCACCAAACAAAAAGTTCTTTATGCAGAAGGGTTGGACCCCAGCAAGAATCAATATTGTTGGGAGGATGCCAGAGAAGAAGTGGGCGGGGATGACTTTGGTGAGAACATTGATTTAGAGGTGTTCAAGAAGGCTATCAAGGCAAAAGCCAAAAAGGTGTTGATCAAAGTGATGGAGAATGAGTTCAAGGTGCTTTTGCAATACTAGGGAGGAGCAATGAAAAAGTTTTTCCATGAAGGTTATCAGATCGAGATTGAGCAAGACATTGATTCTGAGAGCCCCAGAGACTGCGACAACCTGGGGACCATGATCTGCTTTCACAAGAAATATAACTTGGGGGACAAGCACAAGTATGACCCATCTAACTATGGTGGTTGGGCTGAACTGGAAGAGGATATCAAGCAGCAGGAAGATGCTGCCATTATCCTTCCACTGTCTCTCTATGACCATGGCGGCATAACCATGTCAGTGGGTTCCCCCAGTCAGTTCCCAGATGCTCATTGGGATGCAGGTTATGTCGGATTCATTGTGGTCAGCAAAGAGAAGGTCAAGGAAGAGTATGGCAATCTGAGCCAGAAATCCCTGGAAACGGCAGAGAGGGTTCTAAGAGGTGAGGTGGAGACATATGATCAATACCTCACAGGGGATGTCTGGCAGTATGCTATTGAAGATGGCAATGGGGAAGTGGTTGATTCATGCTGTGGCTTCTTTGGTCATGATGAAGCGGAGAAAGAAGCTAAGCGCTCTGCTGAGTATTTGGCAGAGACAGTCAAGAATTGTGAGAAGGAGTGATTATGGGTGTTCCCCTGGAAGACTGGATCAAAACAGTAAAAAAGCATCCGGCCAAATTCAAGTTTGAGGGGCTGGATGGCTTTCATGAAAGTGTGGTGGAGGCTGCCAGGCAAGATACACAGTTCATGCAGAGATACCAGGAAAAGGAAGTGGAGTATTTCTACACAGAACTGGTTGCACAGATTGACGGCGTAGAGCGGGATGACGGCGAGATTTCTTATTATATTGATTGGCTTAGAAACAAGTATGGTTGTGATGATGCTGTTTCCACTGCTGAGGTTCTGGATAAGTTTGATAGTTATGAGGCCAAATGGGAATGGGCTTATCAACAAGTAAGAGATGATCTCTATGAAGACATCACTGATGATATGGAGGAGTATCTGCTAAAAGAACATCCTCCAGTTGAGATGTTCTCCAGTGCCTATGGTGATGGTGTCCCATTGGAAGAGGTCTGGTTTGTCTGTCCCAGTTGTAGAAGAGAGCCAGCCAGGAAAGAAGATGCTGGGAACCACTTCTACTGTGGGCTGTGCGGGGCTGAAAGCTGCCTTGGTCCAGAAGAGACCATGGAAGACTTCTTGGAAGGAATGGGTCTTAAACCTTACCCCTTCAAAGAACAGCCAGCAGAAGCTATCAAGACTAGATGCACTGGGAAGGGTACTGTAAACCCTTTTGAATGAAGGAGTTGTAACAACCAATCTGCTTCCGAGAAATTTCCGAGAAACTTTCCGATAAATATAGTTGGGAAGAATAAACTTGACTTTTTATTCTTTCCTGTCAAGATAAACTTTCCCGCCAGAGGCGAGGAGAAAGGGGAGTCTCCATGTCTGGAGAAGTAATCCAGCCTCGGATCACTGAGGGGCAAAAGCTCATCATTGGAGAACAAGTGTTCTCTGAAAAACCTTTCCTGCCTGACACCCCGGAGAACATCCAGGAAGTGTTGGAGCAGGTCCGGGCTGAGAACATTGCAGAGGCCGCTGCACCTAAGAAAAAGCGGTCGGGTAAACGGGAGAAAGATGACACCAAGATCTGCCTGACCGCAGTGTTTGATGTGAAGCCTTACTTTGGTCCCTGCAATGATCCCAAGACCAAAGATGAATATGACAAGAAGCGCCGGGATGTCTACAAGAACATCCGGGAGGAACTGCAGCGCTGGCGGTACATCTGCAATCACAGCCTGAGCATTCTCTATGTCGCTGAGAACTATGGCATGGAGCTGGTGCAGGTTGAGAAGTTCAAGCAGAAGAAAGAAGAGCCCAAGCCTGCCGAGGATGGAGCTAAGCAGAAGAAACAAGTTAAGAAGATTCAATACTTGATCTACAAGCCCAACTGGGAAGACCGGGCAGCTTTGATGAAAGCCATGTTCCCTACCGCTTCGGGTAAGGAATCCAGCTCCGACCTGCAGGGCCTCTACAAGTATGCCCAGGGTTTCTACCCTCACTGGCAGAGCTACCTCTACTGTGAGTTGGTGCGGGTTGTGGACCGCAACTGGAGAAAGAAGATTCCAGACCGGGGTGGCACTTTGGGTTACTGGGCCATTCAAGGCATTGACCCGGTGCGGGTGCCAGTCCTGAGAAATGAACCCTTGCCGATCTTGCGGTCAGAGAAGGTGAAGAACTATGCCTTCTGGGATCCCCAGGAGATGTACACCCTGACTTTGAACTGGAACAAGAAGCTGGGTCCACTTCAATTCCGACCTGTTGGGATCAAGAAGGGCAAACTGGACAAGGCCCGGATGGGAATCTGGAAGGCTCTGGCCTCAGGCCACTTCTCTTGCGGCACCATTGACCTCACCACCACCAAGAAGGGCAGAATTCGGTTGTACATCCCTTACTACCGGACCAAGGCTTGTTGTGAGAAGGGAGCCAAGCCGCTAGATCCGGCCAAGATCTTGGAAGTGGCAGTCTCTGGCAACAAAGATGACTTTTTCACTGCCAAGATTTTGGAGGGACATGAAAGTGTGGTGGATCTGCAGCGGTCCAAGAATTTGGGAGTGGCTGCTGCTTTTGACTACCTGATCCACCAGGATGAATATGCTGCCTCTGTTGAGCAGCGGCTGGCTCACTGTGGCACCAGATTCAACCGAAATGATTCTGGTCTGCAGAAAGCCTACCGGAAATATTTGGGCAAGCAGAAGAGGTTGTCCGAAGCCAGAATCCGCACTATCCATAACTGGAACAATCTCTGGACCAAGCACATCATCAAGACAGCAGTGGATTGGGGCTGTGGCAAGATCATCATTTATGATCTGCCCAAGCCAGTACCGAAAAGAAAGAAGAAAGAACAGGCCGATGCTCCTATTGACCCCACTGTGAGAGGGTTGCTGGGCAAGTCTTGGAGTTGGGATGATTTCAAGAGACAGCTTGAGTACAAGGCTAATGACAATGGCATCGCCATTGTTCATACCCAGTCTGAGGCAGCCCTGGCTCTGGAGAAGTCTTTAAAGGATCGGGGAGTGATTGAGGATGAGGAGTATGAAGATGTAATGGAGGAGGATTTTGATGAAATGATGGCTGAGGACACTGAAGAGGATACACAAGCTACCTCCTAGCTGAAAACTAATTCCATTTAACCTCGAATTAGTAATTGGAGAAGTTTTCCAACTTTACAAAGGATGAGGGATGAACTGGAGACACCGCCACAGACAGGAACTGGCCCAGGGACTACTACAGCGGAGGGAACAAAGAATGACACCTCTAAGTTGTGAGGTTGTTACCACAGGCATGACTGAAGTGGAGTTTGCCCAGGCATTGGAAAGCCTGGACCAGATGATGTCCTGCATACAGGACAATCTCAAGAAGATGGCGGCATTGTTTGGCCGCATGAGTTCTGTGCAGTTGAAGAAGGCCAAGAACCGGCTGAAAGGTTTCCTGGCCAGGGATCATATTGAGCGGCTGTCAATGTTTGGACGGGGTCAGATTGCCTGGCATCTGGCTGAGCCCACCAAGATGATCCCCTCTTATCAACTGAAACTGTTGTCTGTGTCTGCGCTCAAGATCCTCAACAATCCAGATGCCTCTCTGCAAATTGCCTCTTCCACTGGGGTGAAGGTGAAGATGGTCTCACAGGCCACCTCAGTTGAACTCAGTCAGGTGCTGGGACCTAAGGGGATCCTCAAGCCTGAGGATCAGGTAAAACAGCTTCTGGGCTACTGTGCAAAGCAGAAAAAATTGGATGCTATGGCCGAGGCAGCTGATACCTACGGTGGGTTGCAGATGCTCAGCGATGGCCTGACTGTAATCATCTGGGGCCACAGCAAGGATGCTGAGTACAGCTCCAAGATCAGAGTGCCGTTGAAAGAGCTGAGAAGAATCCTGAGATGAAATGAATGGGATGTAAGGGCGACACCTTGAGAATAAGGCTTAGGCTTTATTCTGTTGGTTACAGATTCCAGCCATCCCATTTGTTCTTTGAAAAGTGAATAGAAGTAAATATAGGTCACCTCATGACCATAAGCTGGATACTTGTTTTCAAACAACTACCAGCAATTGGAGAAGTTTGCCAACCTTTCTACTACTGGTTGGTGTCCAACCCCTGCGCGGGAGGGATGAGGGCGTGGGATTTCACAGACGACACCAAGCTTAGGGTCCAACCCCTGCGCGGGAGGGATGAGGGCGTTGCCACACCGATTCTTCATCCGCATCCACGTCCAACCCCTGCGCGGGAGGGATGAGGGCGGGCGCGCATCACATCGGCACTTGCCGAACTGTCCAACCCCTGCGCGGGGATGAGGGCCAGGTCTTACTTTTGCATTGGCGACATTCTCACTGTCCAACCCATGTGCGGGAGGGATGAGGGCCAGGTCGGATTGCATTGGCGACATTCTCACTGTCCAACCCATGTGCGGGAGGGACGAGGGCTTGCACAGAAGGAAATTAGCGGGGGACTGCAGTCCAACCCCTGCTAAGTTTTAGACCCGTGATTGGAGATGTCTTCCAATTTCATCATTTTCGGCTATAGTAGGAGGTATCCAATGATAACCCTGGAGAGAGCTGTTGTGTTAATTCCAGTTTCTAAAGTTAAAAAGCAGATGCTCAAACTAAAGAGAAGTTATCCTAACAACCATAAGCTAACAAAAGTGTTAGCAACTGGAGATAAGGTCCAGACCAGATGTGTTTGGTAGTAGGGGCGCAGAGTTTTGGCGGTAGCACAGTGAGGGAGGACAGAATGAAGACACTGTATGCTTGCTGCACTGCTTTGTTGGTGGCCGCTGCCTTGAGCACAATTGCTTGCTCAGCAGAGGCTCCACTAACCAGCCTCTGTGATGAGGTGATCTGTGAGGCTGCCAAGAACTACTTGGAGCTCAACAGCACCCCAGAGAAGCGGACCAAGGAGATCAAGGAGTTTGATGAGAAGGCGGCTGAAAGCCAGACTGGCTCAGCAGCTTACTTCCATCAGAAAGCCTTGGATTTCTTCAGCGACAACCGCAAGACTTTTGAGAACAGCACAGAGCTGGCCAAGCTGGACAAGAAGGTGCTCAAGCAAGCATGCTTCTTCATCTGCCTGTCCAAGGATCCCAAGAAGGGCTATGCTCTGCCCAGCAAGGTGAGAGAGGCTTTGCTCAAGCCCAAGATTGCCTTGTACATTGCCTGCTTTGTAGAGGATGAACAGAAGAAGACAGCAGAGGCCAAGAAGCTGGCAGACAAATCTGGAGTGGAGGTCACTGAGGCTAAAAAATAATTTCTAATCTCTGTCTACTTTAAAGTCTTTGTTAGAGCGGTCACTACGCCGCTCTATTTTTTCATCATCAAACATGGGGTCCACATAGTCTGGAATGCCCATCCTTAATTCATCCTTGTACTTGCCTTCATCAGGATCAATCACTTCTTCACTATCTAGTTCATCAGGATAATCGGGTTTGTCACGGTCATATGGCTTCTTGCTGGCAAAGGGCTTGCGCCCTGGTTTGATTGTGAAAGACTTCTTTTTATTTGCCATACCTAACAAATCCCTCACAACTGTTGGTACAACTGTTAGAAGTATAAGAATTTACTGGGTTTATGCAAGATTGCATAAACGTTGACCCGGAGGGACAAATGCGAATTGAAGTGCTTTCCAGGTGCGACATAGAAGGTCTGCCCTTGCCGAAAGTGAGCCATGCGGTGATCTCTATCACTGATCCAGATAAGCCAGAGGCTTCCCTGAGAACAAACCGGGAGACAAAAGGGGTTCTCCGGCTGCAGTTTGACGATGCCACTTACAAGTACCATCCAGATTGTGTCCTCTTCACCCAGGACATGGCCACCCAGATTAAATGCTTCCTGGAACAGATGATCCCGGTGAACTATCTGATTGTTCACTGTGAGGCAGGCATCTCCAGGAGCGCCGCCGTGGCCCAGGCTGTCAGGAAAGTGATTCCTGAGAGCAAAATATGCTATGACTACAGACACAATCCCAATCCCCTGGTCCTCAGGCTTTTATCGCAGGCACTGGAGAGTTAAAGGATGGAAAATCATGCTGGGTATTATCCAATCAAGAAAGATGGACGGATGTTGGCTGCAGTTTACATCTATAAAAGCGAAGAACAGCAATGTTACAAAAGAGCCATGGTCATTCTCAAACTTCTTGGCGTTCTTGAGAATGAAGTCGTGTCTGACAGGACAGGCGGGCCAGCCGCTTTTCAGGCCATGTTAAAGGAGATAGCCGGGGTCAATGAAGTGTTGACCCTGCCTGAGTTGCCAGCACCAGTTGAATTGGAGAAGCCTTTTTTGGAGGGGCCACCATGTTGAAGATCTTTGCTGGAGAGGAACGCATTCACTTCCTGGCAAAGCCCACCACCAGATATGGCTGGTGTCTGGTGGATGGGGAGACAGAAGTCACTTGCTATAAGTTTGGCAGTGTAGATGACAGACGGCTGTTTGTGGAGGCAGTGAGGGATATCATCAGCGCTATTTGTCCCGCTGTGCTCCCGGATATCAATATCTATGCCGTGGCAGCTTTGCTGACTATCTCAGTGAACAAGTCAGAACCAGCGTTCAAACAAACTTTTGCCACAGAGTACCTAGAGGCCTTGCTGTACAAGCATGAAGAGATAGACAGCAATCAGATCATTGAGATTCATGATCAGGTGGGGGCTCTTTTTGATGAGGTGACTATATGACCATGATGTATTCAGTGCAGAGTGAATTCATTGCCAAGCGGGATAAGAAACCCGAGGACATAGAAGCAGACATTAATGCAATGTTTGAAGACATGCCTGGGGACATGAAACCCCGAGTAGGAGAAAAAAGAAATAGAGTCTTTGTTGAATTAGGTTTCTGTGAAGAGATAAGTTACAGCACAGCTTCTGAGATTGATGACCTTTGGGAAAACCTAGTAAAGAAATTAAGGGATCCAAAGTTTGGTCCAGTGGCAGTTACTCGCCATGGTGATGAGTATGACGAAGGGCCGGTGACCACCTATATAGGCAAGACCAAAGAAGTGGCTGAAGCTCTCATCAAAGACATCGAAGCCAAGATCAAAAAGCTGGAGGAGGAAAAGAGGAAACTGGAGGCTGAACTGTGACTGAAGAAGAGAAGAAAGTAGTCACTGATTTGATTGCAGCCTGTGGAGTATTGCTGAACTATGTCATTGTTCAGTCCAGGGCAACCAAGCTGCTCAAGCCTTTTGATGTTGATGATTTGAAGTATGCCCAGAATGCAGTCATTGCTGCCAATCAATTGGTGAAAGGCAGGAAGTATTTAGTTGGAGGTAACAATGAGAAATAAAGTGATTGCCAGTTATGGTAAGGATTTAACCAAATTTAGCCATGAGGCAATGGAGGGAAACATGAAAGGAAAGTTAAGGATTGAGCAGTTGGCCTCCCAGTTGAGCTGTGCCCAGACTAAATATATCTTCTGGAAGACTTTCCGGAAGGAACCGCCACCTGATCTGCACTACACCCAGATGGTACAACTAGTGTCAGATCAGATTGGCACGGCTGATCTGAAGGCTTTGGCCCGGTCCTTTGATCTAGAGAAGTATCTGCAGGACCGGGATGCGTACAAAAAGGAGATCCTGTGTGGTTGCCAATGAACAAAGACTAGACGCCGACATTGAAATTACTGAAGAAATGAGGGTATGTTAATAGACTGCTATGACGCCAGACTGGTTGTAAACCACAATGAAAACCTTTTGGAGGATTGAACAATGGAAGGTGAAAGACACTTACAACTCTGGCCGGGTGGACAGTCTGTTGCAGTGAAAGGTGATTATCCAGAGTTCATGGTTCAACTCAGAGCACCTAATGGAAAGATGACCAAGTGGATTAAGCCTGACAAGGAGCTAGCCCGGAAGATCCACGTTGAAGAACTGGCAGAGATGTATCAAGAGCGGGATGTATTGCATTGTGATTCCAGTTTGGTTGAGGATCTATTGAAGGCTAGTGACGAACTTCGTGGTGATCTGGCAAAAGAGTTCTGTATCGACAATATCCAGAACCAGTACAAGAACACAGAAAAGTGGACTATCACTGAGTGTAAAGATTACCTGGATGAATATAGTGTGGATCACCCTGATCCTGATCCTTGGAGTATGTCCGCAGCTGACATCAAAGAATTATTGACTTCAGTTGGAATTGAGATCAAAAAGAGTCATGCCGATTCATCGCTTCGGGACATGCTCATTGATGCCATCGATGAAAAGACAGTGGATGGCCTGGAAGACTGGCAAGAAGCCGCCAGAGAGCTGGCCATGGAAAACCCGGCAGAGATCTATGAGTGGTGGCGGGTGACTGACTGGCTGGGAGAACAACTGCTCAAGATTGGAGAGCCAGTTCTAGACACCTGCTACGGCAAGTGGTGGGGCAGAACCTGCACTGGCCAGCAGTACATCATGGATGGCACCTTACAGGAAGTGGCCAGCCAATTTGCCAGAGAGTTGGGAGAATAGCATGCTCTTCTCTGTCATCTACAGTTTTGATTGTGAAAAGGATGCAAAGCTGAAATATCTGAAATATCTGAAGCCACCTGAATCCCAATTCAGGAAGAAGCTTTGGGACTGCACTGAAGGTGATGAAGAAGCAGAATATTCTGCTTTTCCGCATGGCAAGCACCGGAAGTATTGCGCCATTCTGGACCGGAAAGAGTTTGAAAGGTTCATCAGTCATTGCGGCCTCTTTGCTAACAATGTGGAGACCATGGGAGCCCTGGGAGCCCCTGGCTGCGGCCTGGGAATATCTCCGGCCATCTGTTTCTCAGATGGTAAGAGTGGTGGCTGGGCCTCCTCTGAAGCCTATGTCACTCCTATGCCAGAGTTGTTAAAGAAGAGGAAGAAAAACAAAGTCTACACTGAGTTCAACAAGGCTGACTTCAAGAGAATCAAGAAGGCCTTCTTGAGTCTGTGGAGTTAAGATTTGGGAAGGGAATAGGGGCGGAAAGTTTACCTTGACAGGACTGTTCTTGGCAGCTACCATGCGCTGCCAAGAACTAAAAGGGTCACCCTATGACCACAAACTGGTGTTGGCTTGAAAAAGCTGAAACACTGGTAATTGGGGAAGTTTACCAAACCTCCAACAATGGGTTGGTGTCTGATCCAGGCGCGGGAGGAATAGGGGTCAGGGGTTTGAGGCGGAGTGAGCGATTGCTTGTCTGATCCAGGCGCGGGAGGAATAGGGGGCGAACGACGATGTAAAGAACCTCCTGCGCTCGTCTGATCCAGGCGCGGGAGGAATAGGGGGGCGCTGCAGAAGCGGTGCGGCGGGCGGCGTCATCGTCTGATCCAGGCGCGGGAGGAATAGGGGGCAGCGGAATCCGCTCGCGGTGCATCGGCAACGTCTGATCCAGGCGCGGGAGGAATAGGGGATGACGGTGCCGATTGAACCAGAACAGTATGTGTCTGA
>Ga0172362_10004394_pt1 | contig 12219 bp, 12 predicted proteins | sample LakKivs1_kivu2a2_FD_114534 | JGI IMG/M metagenome (GOLD analysis project Ga0172362, IMG submission 114534) | Sediment microbial communities from Lake Kivu, Rwanda - Sediment s1_kivu2a2 | ecosystem: Environmental > Aquatic > Freshwater > Lake > Sediment | place: Rwanda: Western Province, Lake...
GCTGACCGAGGTAGTTGTGCCGTCCAAGGGAGAAAGCTTCGAGCCCTAGAAACCTACCATCATTATATGAACCTTGAAGAAAGTAGGATCTAGGAGCCAATAGATGCGTGAAATAGCGGAACTATTAGGAGTTCTCCGCGACCCTTTCGACTACAACTTGGCGCGGTAGAATCTCTTATCCTCCTTTGTAGTATGGACCCTTGTTTCATAAACCAAATTATCTTTTTTGCCAATATAGAGGAACTGTCCATATGGATGAACAGGCTTCCAAATGGTCCAGACCTCCTCAACTGAGGGCGGGCCTGCCCAACCCTTTTTTCTGAATAACTCATGACGTAGCGTCTTCCGTGCTGTGACGCGTGTTTCCCTCTCATGTACGGGTTCTTCCAAAATCACAAATAGTCATATCTCTCATGACTCATCGAGAGAGTGGATAGGAGAAAGGGGTCTGGGCACATGCCCTCGAGATCTAGACTCGACGGGTTCCCCCTTTCCTCTACCCGCCGACGCGTGGAACGACGACCTTCTTAAGCATACTGTTTTCGACGTCCCGGTCGGATTTCAAGACGTCAAGACCGGGGTTTGCACGCGTAGACTTCCCCTAGACAGGACTGGGATCGCCAAGGAGTAAACCTCCTTAGCATGTGACGAGACGATAGCCCCTTTGAGTTGAACGACGCTGAAAAGCGCGTGCGATTGGGTTGGATAGAACGAAAAGCCAAGTTGTCGAAGGGCTTGAGAACAGTCCTGTGGGCAGGACCATCTCTAGCGCCCTTGGTTCCAGAAACGTAGAGAGTATGCTTGGGAGACATCCGAGACCCTACCATGGAAACAAGACTTGCTATGTTCTCACTCAGCAGCGGTGGGGAAAAACAGATGAAAACTGCGGGCATCAAAAATCAACAGTCGTGAGTCTTCCAAGCAGAAGGGCTTATAGGCAAGAACGTCGAGATTTCGTAAAAATGATATCTCGGAGTAGAATATCAGTGAATTGGAGAGAGAATTTATCATATAGTCTCCCCGTCGTTGCAATAGGAGCTGTTGTAGTAGTTCTTTTTATTACGGACATACACTTATTGATATTGAAGCAACCACTCAATATACCACAATTATCTAATCTTGCACTCGGGGACAAGATAAAAATCATCCTCGCATCTGCGCTCGTAATATTTGCTCAAGTTCAAGCTAACTCCACTCTCACTCAGATCAGACTAGAAAGAGGCAGGAATGTTATCAATGAAATGGAAAAGCTCTATGGGCCGATCTATCATATTCTGAATAAATTGGAAATCAGTCAGATAGAAGAAGATAAACTTATAATTCATATAAATGATTTGTCTGAGATGAACAGAGTGATTTCTCAATATCCATTCATGCTAACAAGAGAGATATTCGAGCTTTGGAGAAACAAGATTCTTGGCATAGGAGTAGATTCCAGATTGGGATTCAATAGGTACCATATTCCGTTGGAATTTAGAGAAAAAGTGAATAATGAGTACGAAAAAATGCTCAAGTCATATTGTGGTTTATTTGGAGGAAAACCACATGCCACTAGATTTGAGGAAATCGGTGCACGAATTGAAAGAGGATTGAGTCGAGTGGGGCTTGGCTTTCAATAGTCCTCACTACTCCTCAACTATTTCACCATCTCCCTCACTATTCCCTTAAGAAGGTATCTACGCCTATCCCCTAGGGGCACCGTGTATTGAGATTAAGTAATATTGAATACATTGACCCCTTGGCCTGCAGAACCTTAGACTGATGTTTGAAGAAACCTGCAACCTCGATGATATGCTTCTGACCCTCTTACCGCTCCTATGGCTCTCTTCCATGTGAGCAAGCAGTTCCTTACTTGGGCCTTTGCTTTGTGGGTCTTCACCTTTTCTATCTAGCATCTGGGTCGCTTTCCCAAGGACGGGGTTAATTCCTTCCATCTACGCTCCATAAGCCTTCAAACCCGCAGAAGGGTTAGGTGGTTGAACCTTAGCAATCCTTATATGGACTAAGGCTCTCTGCAAGCAGATACAGACGGCACAAGTGACCGCGCAACGTACTCAGTCGACAACGTACAAATGCGGCTTCAACAACACCCGTGCACACGACGTAGCCCGATAGATTGAGAGACGCCATCGACGAAACAGATCAGTCTAAGGAACCAGGATGTTGGAAAGTCCATCTTGGAGTGGAGTGTGATGGAGAGGAGCTATCCCTCGGATGTCAAGACCTTGGCGAAGGAGTTGCTCAGACTTTACCCTGACGCCTTTACAACAGACTTCGAGGAGAACAAGGATCTTGTGGGGAAGCTAATCATCACGGACTCGAAGCTTCTACGCAACGAGGTTGCTGGTTACATAGCCCGCTTGAAGAAGAGAGAGGCGCCAGGGCAGGCCGTGACCGTGCCATACGTGACATCTGGTAGTGAACGTCGGCGGAGGAGACGTAGAGGCCGCCGCAGGTAAGATTCCGCTACCCACCTATCTTGAGGGTCTTCGACTCGGACACTTTTCTGTTCTGCCTTGAGGCTTTGCTAGAAGATTTTGAAGAGGGGATGTTCCTTCGTTAGGGGGGCGATGCGGTACTGCTGCCTCATGGCGTAGGCGACGTAGGCGTCCGCTAAGGCGCAGGGAAGATAGATCCTCTCAGCGTGCGACACAGGACCGTAGAGGATGAAATTCGCTCCCATCAATATTGGAGACACATGAGCCACCGCATTAGCAGAGACTACCTGAGCCGCGTCTAAACGCCCACCACGCCGCCACATCTGAACAGCGTTATGGGGGCCACAGCCCGAGGGTAAACCATACCTCTCCTTGACGTAGTAGACCGCCTTCGAGGCGGGCCCAGGGTCAGGCATGTCGACCACTGATACGTCCACTAGGAAGTTTCGAACCCCAGCCTCCTCGGCGATCTCAAGTAATCCTCTCTGAGGAGCCTTGCCGCGTAGGAGTTCCACCCTGCCTTCTATTGTGGGCCAACGCTTGTTGAAGAGGAGGAGGATCGCGCTCTTTATTCCGGCCTCCTTTATGGCTGCCAGCTCCTCCTCAGTTGTATCCCCGCCTATAGAGTTGTAGGCGCATCTGTCAACGAGCCCCACTTCAGCGACGTGCTTGGCTGCTGTGACTCTGGATTCGACTGTCGCGCCGCCTATGAGGATCGGGAAGGACGTATTATCTGCGATGAAGTCTATGAACTTCACTAGGGCTTGGCCGTTGATGCCGTTCACGTCGAGCATCCCCGGGTTGCCCGTCTTGAGGCTCTGTTCCTCACCATCCCTGAGGAGCTTAAGCGCCCTCTCCTTGTCGAACTCCCCTTTCACGGGGTCTGTTACGGTCTTGTCGCCGTGGTAGAAGATGCTTCCGATCATGACCGTCGGTAGCTGGCCGGGTTGGCCACCTAGTCGGACGCCGCCGACCTCGAAGATTTGTTGTTCCTTCTCGAAGCGGAACATGTCAATCACGCGGATGGAAATCGACGCGACCCACGTATAAGTCCTTGGCTCAGCCAATTGAACCGTATCAGGAAAGGCCTAAAGGAAGTGGTTCTTCCTTATCGTATTGATTCAACAAGGATGTAGTGAGATGCCTGAACCTGTAGTTGAAGTTGACCATTTGGTGAAGCGCTACGGCGACCTAGTAGCCGTCAACGACGCCGCATTCAAAGTATCGCAGGGAGAGATCTTCGCTTTACTTGGTCCAAACGGAGCTGGGAAGACGACGGTCATCGAGATTCTCGAGTGCCTACGGACCCCCTCTGAGGGTACCGCCAAGGTCTTCGACCAAGACGTGACCAACAACGCCGGCGCCAGAGAGATCAGGAGCCGGATCGGAGTGTTACCTCAAGACTTCAATGGCCTCGACAAGTTGACGGTAAGGGAGAACGTGGACTTCTTTGGTGCGATGTTTAGAAGAAGGGTCCCTACTCAGGAGCTTCTGAAGACTCTGGGACTCGAGGATAAGGCGAAGGTGCGGTTCGAAACTCTCTCCGGCGGCCTGAAACAAAGGGTCGGCATAGCCGCAGCCCTAGTCAACGACCCGGAGCTCGTCTTCCTCGATGAGCCGACCACCGGCCTCGATCCGAAGGCTCGTCGAGACGTCTGGAAGGTAATTCGGAGCCTCAAGGCCATGAACAAGACTGTTTTGCTGTCGAGCCATTACATGGAGGAGGCACAGATTCTGGCCGACCGAATCGCCATAATAAACCGCGGCAAGATCGTCGCCCTAGGAACTCCCCATGAGTTGATCGACGACGTTGGTGCTTCTAGAAGGATAATCCTTCGAAGAGGAGGCGCTCCTGTGGCTGAATTGTTGAGGAAGAGGTTTGACCAGGTCAGAGTTGAGGAGGATGGTGACGTGGTCGTCCAGTTGACCGGTGTCTCCCAGGTTTGGACAGCACTGTCGCTTCTCGCGGAAGCGAAGGTGGAGAAAGATGTTGATGTAGTTCTTCCCACGATCGAGGATGTCTTCCTCAAGGTCATCGGGACTAGAATTACGGAGGAGGGTGAGTTGGCATGAGCCGTTTTATGGCAGTCACAGTTGCCTTAATCAAGAACTGGCTTCGGAGCAGGTCAGGCCTCTTCTTCAGCTTCCTCTTCCCCATAATGTTACTCCTAGTCTTCGGCGCCATCTTCGGTGGAACAGGAAGCTCGTCTTACAGTCTCTACTATCAGAACCGAGACAGAACTGTTGACGGCTCGGAGACTCAACTCGCCACATCCCTCATTCAAGCGTTGAACTCGACAAAAGCCTTCAGTCTAACCCAGATCCCCGCAGATGTCGAACCAAAGGAGTACGTTACCGATAGGGCAGGATTCTTCGGCGGAAACATTCGCATCCTAATTATTCCCGAGAACTTCCAGCAGGACGTCCTAAATGGCACGATAAGGGTTCAACTCGGCATCTCCCTCGGCACCGCCGTGACCTTCTACAAGTTATTCGAGCCGACCTTGAACGTTACCGAGAAAATGACCATCCTCAACGAAATCGACATATTGAATCAAACCTATCAAGCCTTTCCCAAACGCAACTCGACTTTGGAGTTAATCCTTGACTCTTCAGACCAATCGGCCCAAGTCGTAAAGGGCATCATCGTGAGCGTGGTCAACTCCTTCAATTATGGTCTGATCGGCGCGACCCACGTCATCGCATTTCAAGAAGGATTGATCGAAACTCGGAAGTTTCGAACCATCGACTACTATGTTCCCGGACTCATAGCAGCATTCATAATGACTAACGGGATCATCGGAGTTACCGGCAACTCGACGGAGTTCAAGAGGAGGGGGATAATAAAGCGTCTTGCCACGACTCCCTTAACGAAGCTTGACTGGATCCTCGGGAACATCTTAAGCCAGACCCTCCTCAACTTGCTACTGACGGCGGCGATAATAGTGGTGGGTTGGCTGGTCTTTGGCGTCCAAGCGATACCTGATGTCTACGCTTTGTTGTTGATTTTCTCGGGATCTGTGATGTTCTCAGGGATCGGGATGGTCCTCTCAGGTTTCATCAAGGATGTCGAGGCTGCGTCGGCTGTCGGGAACGCGATAACCTTCCCCATGATGTTCCTCTCAGGGACCTACTGGCCCATAGAGTTCATGCCTCAGATCCTCCAACAAATCTCCAAGGCCATGCCCCTCACGTACTTCTCCGACGGCCTCAGAAACGCGATGATCTATCAATACCTGCCCGGAGTGTTCTCTAACCTCGCTATAATCTTGGCCTTAGCCGCAGTCTTCATGGTCTTGGGCGTATTCACCACGAGATGGAGGGAGAGATAGAGGCCTCCGAAGGCTTTCGAGTGAACACCGCCTACAAGGTGAATAGCAGCATATGGACTGACCTAGATTAAGGAGGAATAGCCCTCTTCTCTATGGCTTCCTTGAAGCCTAGAGGACTCTTCGGAGTTATGATGTAGTTCCCCTGTCGAGTCCTTACCAGAAGCCCGTCCTTGAGGTTCGTTATGGCTAGGTAAGCCTTACCAAGACTTGGAATATGGTAGTATCCACCATGGAAGCTCGCTCCAAACAGCCTAATGCCAAAAGGGAACAAAGTTTGTTCCATGGATTCTATACTATCCAAGGGGATTCTTTTTCCTCCTCCGATTAGTTTGGTTGTTTCTATGACGAGTTCTTCATCCGTCAGAACATATCGGGTTTTGAACAGAGACCTCAATATGAGGAGCATAATGAACTCTACGAAAGCCGAAGCGATTGAGGCCACAAGCCCGGTCGCTCCTAAAGGTGTGAAGAAGCCAGCATAAACGAAGAATGCGATCACAGTTGCTATGAAAAGTGCCATAACTCCGTAACTCCACGCTACGGCCTTCGAGACCTCGGGCTCATTGATGATGCTCACTGTTCTCAACTAGACTCAAACAGCTTCGTCCAAATTAAGATTTAGCCGTGCTAGCTTTTGCTAGGGAATGCGAATGCAGGTAGGCGGTAGAGGAATAGGCCATGGTCAGACGAGTCCAAATCAAAGGCGTGGGGGGTCCATTCTCGGATGGGGTATCGGTAGGCGACGATTCTCGAACCAGCCTTGAGCTCTCGACACAGTTTCTCTGCCAAAGCTTTCGTCACCGAAGGAGTCAGATAGAGGAAGACTACGTCGGCCTCGGAGAGGTCTTCGTTGAAGAAGTCACGCTCCAAGACATGGGCCACGTCGTCAAGTCCAGCACCGTGTATCTTCACTCTTGCCTCCTCGACCAGCTCATGTTGAATCTCGAAGCCCACTGCCCTTGCGCCGAAGTCTCTAGCCGCCGCGATTAGGACTCTGCCGTCGCCACATCCGAGGTCGTAGAGGAGTTCTCCTTTCTTCAACGAAGCGAGCCTGAGGGCCTTTGAAACTGTGTCCTCGGGGGTTGGGGCGTAGGGAGCTGCGAGGATTAGCCTCCAGTCGATGTTTCCCATCTGAATACCAGCCTTCCAAGAAGACGGCCTCTAGCGTGCCCCGAAGATGTTTTTCGCCACGTCTAGGTAGATGTCGTAGTCACGTTTACCGAAGAGGACGAAGACTACCTCATCCAACACGTCATCTGACTCCAGAAACTCTTTAACAGCCGAAAACGCCACCTTGGAGGCCTCCTCGACAGGATAGCCATAGGCGCCCGTGCTTATCGCAGGAAAAGCGATGCTCTTGATCCCTTTCTCGACCGCTAGATTCAGGGAGTTCACGTAACAGTCCTTGAGGAGCCCCGGCTCCCCGCCCTCGCCTCCATGCCAGGTGGGGCCGACCGTGTGAATCACGTACTTCGCCTTCAGGTTGCCACCCGTGGTGATGACAGCCTTACCCGTCGGGAGCCCCTGAGGCCATTGAGCCGCCCTTATCCGTTTGCATTCCTCCAGTATCTTTGGGCCGCCACGACGGTGGATCGCTCCGTCGACGCCTCCGCCTCCCATTAGGCTGCTGTTTGCCGCGTTCACTATAGCGTCTGTGGCTTGGTCCGTTATGTCACCTTGAACTACCTTGATGGTCGTTTTCCCAACACGATAGATCATCGACATTTTCCTCATCCACGTTTCTATCTGGTAACGCGCTTAAATCAATATTAGGACTATATCGCCAATCCGAGTGGTCACACTTTGATAGGTCTATTGGATGTCGCTGAAAGAGCCAACAACGAGCCGAGGATGACAGAGGATGAGTGGAACATGGGCCTCTTCAAGAAGATGCAGGAACTCACGAAGCGGCACAACCTCAAGACGTCCCCGCCCGAGAAGTTCTATGAGGTCGACAACGCGTATGCTGACTCCATCTTCGAGGCCGCGGTCGACTTCCTCTCCGAGACGGGCCTCTACTGCGTGAGCAGGAACCGGGTCATGGGATTCACCGAGGAGGAAGTGCGGGAGGCGGTTCGAGAGGCGCCTGGAAAGGTACCCGTTGGTGCAGGGAGGGACTACCGAGTCCTAAAGAGTAGGGAGGTCGAGGACCCTTCTCCACCAAGCATCCTCGCCGGGGGCCACAGCGCGTGGTCGGAGGACCTGATTCCCCTACCCCTCCTCGTTCGGGAGATGGTTAGGATACCTCGGGTTGATGCTCTTGAAGGCTTCAACTTCGTCAAGATCGATGGGCGAGAGGTCAACAACCCCGCGATAGCTGCCTACGCGGCTAGGAGGGCTGTGGAACGGGTTCGGGAGGGCATAAGGAAGGCTGGCAGGCCTGGGCTCGCCATCGCCTACTACCCAGTCCTGACAGATACAGGAACGTTGATTGCGCCGATAGACCCTGAGAGGGGAATAAGGAGCACGGACGGGTTGCTCCTCTCCGTCCTTCCGGATCTGAAGGTTGAGATGAGCATGATCGCCGCCTCCCTAGTCTACGACGAGCTAGGCTCCTTCAGGCATAATGGGGACACCTTTGGCTGGGCGAGGGGATTTTGCGGCGGCTGGGAGGGGGCCATGATCGAGGCTACATGCAAGGTACTTGCAGGCTGGATGGTCTACCGGGACACGACAGCCTATACCCCCGACATCGCCCTAGGTATGGAGGTCCACACGATCGAAGGGAGTATAACCGAGGAACGACCACCCCCATTCAACTGGCGGAACTTCGCTGTAACCAAGGCCCTGAGGAGACACGGTAACTTTGTATTCTTCAATAGTGCTACGGGCCTCCTTGGGCCATTGGACACGGAGCAGGAGAAGCGCCTCCTATCAATTGCCTTGGCCAGTATGTCTGAGACTGTCCAAGGCTTCAACCTCCACTTCCTCTGGACTCCACCTCCAAGCTACATAACTTGGGGCATAGAGGCCTCAGACGCTGCGCTGAAGACTCGTATGAAACTGGCCGATGTCGAGGAACTGGGGCAGAGAATCGTTAAAGAGAAGCTACGGGGGCCGACGACCATCTGGAACGATCCGAGACAACTCCTGTATCAGGACCCGGAGAGATTCTATAAATCCCTGAGGTGGAACTACGACTACATCATGCAGAGGCCGACGAAGGAGTTCCTCGAGGTGAAGCGGGAGGCCAAGAAGTATCTAGAAGACATCGGCGTGGAGTTCAACTCCTAGCCAGCATCTCCAAAATCAGGGAATAGTTTGATATCCATAGCTAGACGAACTATGAGTTGAATAGCTATGAAGATAGCCATCCGAGACATCGAGGTCGATATGCTTGGGAGGGTCTATGCCGCCGACGAGGCGAAACAAGTTCACCACCAACTCTGCGGCTTCGGAAGCCGCTTCGCCGGAACCTCCAGCGAGAAGCGGGCAGTAAACTACCTCCTCAGGAAACTGAAAGAGTACGGCCTCACCAACGTGCACACGGAGGAGTTCCAGTACAACGGGTGGTGGAGAGGAACAACCAAACTAGAAGTTACGAGCCCCATCCGCCGGGTCCTACCCTGTATAGGGTTGCCTTGGAGCCCCAGCACACTCGCTGAAGGCGTGGAAGCCGAACTCCTAAGCCTAGGCGACGGGATGATGGTCGACTACGAGCTACGGGGAGACGAGGCGCCAGGCAAGATTGTGATGACGACGGCCTTCAGTCCACCATGGATGCGGGGTGCCCACCGGTGCGAGAAGATGGGAAGGGCCGAGAACCTAGGCGCCAAAGGCTTCATCTACATGAAGAACGACCCTGGTCTCCTAGCGGAGACAGGCGTCGCAACTTGGAGCTGTCCTAAAGAGATGGGCCGCATCGCCGACTTCCCAGCCGTCGGCATCTCAAAGGAGACAGGCGCTTACTTGGAAAGGCTTCGGCAAGACGGCCCGGTGAGGGTTCGAATCACTATGAAGCATAAAGCTGGACCAGCGACGGGGTGGAACGTTATGGGAGATATCGTTGGAGGCAAGGATAATGGTGAGATTCTTGTCGTAGGAGCCCATCTCGACGGCCACGATATCGCAGTAGGAGCCATGGATGACGCGGCTGGAACCTGTGTGGTCCTGGAGGCTGCCCGCGTAATGGCTAGATACGCCAAGGAGTTGCAACGGACGGTCCGTTTCATCCTCTTCCCCGGGGAGGAGGTGGGATGCTTCGGCTCCACGGCCTATGTGAATCAACATCTAGGAGAAATGGACTCGACGCGCTTCATGCTCAACCTCGACGGCGCAGGTAGAGGAACCCGGCCGGGAATAATTCTCCAAGGCTTCCCAGAGGCAATACCCTTCTTCAAGCAACTGGGCAGGGAGATGGGAATCTCCCTCCGAACAGGAGTGAACTTCGGCCTCTACAGCGACCACATGCCCTACGCCCTCAGGGGAATCGAGACTGCGACTCTCCCCTCCGGAGACGCTTTCCGGGCAAGTTCCGGTACTAGGGGGTTCGGCCATACGGAGGCGGATACAGAGGACAAGGTGGACCTTCGAGACCTGCAGGAGGGGGCGGCCATGATCTCTCGCATCATGATGAGGCTCGGCTTAAGGGAGGAACTTCCGATGAGGAGGCGAAGCACCGAAGAGGTGAGGACGATGTTGAGAGGATACGAGCTCGACGAGGTGATGAAGATTCAGAGAGGTTGGCCCCCATTCCTTGATTGATTGTCGTCATACACCTGATTGGAATAGGCTTGCAGGATCATCGCTGCCGAGGCGTTAATATAAGTATAATTCGTAATGACGAAGACGCTAATGTATTCCTCGGTAATACCTAGGCGACGAACCTCAATCGGTTTTAGACAGTTCTACATTAATTCGCCCTTCGCGAAGCCCCCGCGTTTATGTGAAGGAACAAAGAAACAAGAATTGACACAGAATCGCAATGGAATCTTAATTAAGATAGGAATGACGCCCAACAGTGGATCGCCCAAATAGACGAAGCAGCGCGCCAAGGAAGAGGAGAGGGAGTATGCGCCGTGTCAAACGCAAACCCTCTCCGAACGTCGAAGTCTTAGCCCGCTTCAGGGCCGAGGTTATGGGGCTCTACAGGAAGTTCGAAGAAGACCTCGTCGAAGTAAGCAGGAGGTACGGATTTGAGATCAACATGTGGTACAGCCCCTCGAAGATTCCGCAACCCAACTTCAAGGCGGGCAGACTACTCTTGGACATAGACCAACTCTACCACGACCACGACTTCCAAGAACTCGTCAGCCAACACTACCCCCTTTGGAACGCGATATATTCCAATGCAGAGAAGGAGATAGGGAATAAAGGCGCATCAAGTGGCGCAGATGAGGAGACGACTGACTTGCTCAAGAAGAACGTTGAACTTAGGCAAGAGAGGCGAGACCTCTCGTACAACCTAAGTCTCTTAGACTTCAGGCAAGATAGTGGCGACCTGAGACTGAGACGTTCAAGATTGAACAGAGAAGACGATTTCTAGTCCTATCGCAGCGACTTCACATGTTTAATATGGATCCTTAGGCCTCAGACTTGTGGAATCTTCCTCCCGAGTCCATACCCCAAGCATATTTAAATGGGGCATACATCTTCTTCAATGAGTTAAATGGCACAAGAGAAAGAGTCTGTAGCAAAGCTTCAAATGGATAATCCCTCCGACTTCAAGTTCCATGCCGCCTACATGGCTTACTCGGAGGCTTGGGACGAGAACCAATCTGAGAACACTCGTACCGAACTAAACGAATTGATATCTTCTCTATCCGCAGAGAAGTCGAGCTATGAAGAGTTCTACGCCAATCTTAGCCAGTTCAGGAAGCAACGGACAGGCTTTCGCCGTGAACGCATCCAAGGTCAGAGGAAGAGAGATTGGCGTCGGAGTGAAAAGAGAAGCGCGCGTAACGCCAGACACAAGAAGTAGACAACTTAATCGCGACGGCATGTCCAAAATTTCAAGCTCACTCTAAGAAACAGAGGGGCCTTCAGAACGGGTCGATGAGCAGCGACGATTCGGATAGAGAGCGAAGAATTATGGTAAAGGTAACAACGAGGGCTGCTTACCTTGCCGTCGCTACTTTCGGGGTTGTGAGCCTCCTCGGCGACATACCCTATGAGGGCGGACGCGGCATCGTCCCCCAATATCTAAGTTTCCTAGGAGCCTCCGCAACCCTCGTGGGAACCACAAGTGGAGCCGGTGAATTCCTCGGGTACGCGATGAGGCTTGTGGGAGGCCCCTTGGCCGACAGGACTCAGGCCTATTGGGTCCTCATGTTCCTCGGGTACGGCCTCATAGTATCCATACCACTCTTGGGTTTGACCCGAAGTATTGAGGTGACTATATTGCTCGTGCTTCTGGAGAGGGTGGGGAAAGGATTGAGGACGCCGTCCAGAGACACCATCCTCTCAGTCGCAAGCAAGGGGATTGGTGTTGGAAAGGCTTTCGGAATACA
>Ga0172362_10004396_pt1 | contig 12217 bp, 5 predicted proteins | sample LakKivs1_kivu2a2_FD_114534 | JGI IMG/M metagenome (GOLD analysis project Ga0172362, IMG submission 114534) | Sediment microbial communities from Lake Kivu, Rwanda - Sediment s1_kivu2a2 | ecosystem: Environmental > Aquatic > Freshwater > Lake > Sediment | place: Rwanda: Western Province, Lake...
TGGACGGACAGTATCGCCTGTTTTGTTGTCCCATTTCCACCCATTTTTAACCTTAAAAGTATCTCCATCAATTACTTCACTTACCGTAAATTCTGCCATCGCCTTTGCCCCCTAATTGGAAAAATAAAAATCTTGACTTTATATTAAAATTCTATATAACATTTGATAGAATGTTACATGAAGGATTCTGTCACGAGGTAATACGATGAAAAATAGAGATATACCGGATTTGATCAAAGAACTTCGAGATAAACTCGGACTTACACAAGAACAATTTGCTCAGAAGGTTGGAGTGACATTCTCAACGATAAATAACTGGGAGAAGGGTACTCGGACACCTCACCCATTTTTATTTCAGAAACTTCTGGAATTGGCTGAGGAAGCAGGCTTGAAGAATATTGAGAATATTAAGAGGACGAAAAGATAATCATGGTGAAAAATAATAATCCTCTTCACCCAAATTCAATCGCAAAAGGCACCATCTTACCAGAGCCATTACGAATAGTTCTGGTTCAGCCTTTAGGTAATCAATGGAAGATAGGTGGAGTCGGTTTACGCACAGGTCAATATCATGAACGAGTGCTTAGTGAATCTCAGATTAATACTCTTCAGGTTCTTCCAGTGGTTGAACCTATGGATGGTAATCCTGACAGATTCCGCTTAGGCATTGAGGCTTATCGTTTGGCTCTGGCTCATGAATATGACCCTTTCTTTTCTCTTTCAATTGCCAGAGTCGATCCTCTACCCCACCAGTTAGAAGCTGTTTATGACTATATCCTGCCTTTACCAAGAATCCGTTTTCTTTTAGCCGATGATGCTGGTGCAGGTAAAACCATTATGGCAGGACTACTCTTGAAAGAACTTAAAATTCGTGGGCTTGTGCAGAGGACTTTAATTATCACGCCCGCCAATCTTGCCTTTCAATGGCAACGAGAGATGCTGGATAAGTTCAGAGAGAAGTTTGATATATTACGAGGGATAGATTTAAGAAATGCCTACGGAACGAATCCGTGGCAGGACAAGAATCAGGTTTTAACCTCAATGGACTGGGCTAAGAGAGAAGAAGTTCAAGATAGCTTGCAAAGAGCCTCATGGGATTTAGTGATTGTAGATGAAGCCCATAAGATGAGCGCAAGCGATCCAGAGCATAAGAGTCAGCGTTATAGATTAGGTGAAATCCTTTCAATAAAAACTGACCATTATCTTCTACTTACAGCTACTCCTCATAAAGGAGACCCTCAAAACTTTTGTTTATTCCTGCAACTCATTGATCGGGATGTCTACGGAGATGTAAAGAGTCTTGAAGATGCGATTGAGAAAAACTATGCACCTTTTTATCTTCGCCGAATTAAAGAAGCAATGGTTACTTTTCCCAACCCAGAATCGGGAGAGGTTAAGAAGATATTTACAAAACGAGAGGTTCACACCGCACAATTTGATCTGGATGGAGATGAATACGATTTTTATGATGCCTTAACCCGGTATGTTGAAGATCAGTCAATAAAAGCAGCCGAAGATGAATCACCAAGAGGCAGAGCGCTTGGATTTACCATGGCTATGCTTCAGCGCCGGTTCGCTTCAAGTATGTATGCCCTTCGTCGTAGTCTTGAGAGAAGAAAAGAGAAACTTGAAGAGCAATTAAAAATTGCTCACCTTCCACCTGGTTTTGATGAAAGTAAGTTAGAAGACCTTGATGAACTTCCCGAAGAGGAAGCAAATAAACTTATCGAACAGATTGAAGCCGCATCCTTATCGCAGGACAGAGAGAGCATTCGGGAGGAGATTAGAGAGTTAGATAGTCTTGTAACTCAGGCTAAGATATTAGAGAAAAGAGAGATAGAATCTAAACTTAAGAAATTGAAAGAGGTCCTGCAGGACCAAAACATATTCGGAAATCCCAAAACCAAATTACTCCTCTTTACTGAGCATAGAGAGACGCTTGATTATCTTGCTGGGAACGAAGCTTTGGGTATAAAAGGTAAGCTTCAGGAATGGGGACTTACAGTAACCAGAATCCACGGTGGGATGAGAATTGGCGACCGGGATTCCAAAGGAACAAGAATCTATGCTGAACGGGAATTCAGAGAGGAATCGCAGGTACTTGTAGCTACAGAAGCCGCAGGCGAAGGAATAAACCTCCAATTCTGCTGGCTGATGATAAATTATGATATTCCCTGGAACCCAGTGCGACTTGAACAGCGTATGGGACGAATTCATCGTTACGGTCAGGAGCATGATTGTTTGATATTCAATTTTGTAGCTCATAATACAAGAGAAGGAAGAGTCCTTGATAAATTGCTTGAACGTCTGAGGGAAATTCGGAGTGCCCTCGGAACAGACCAGGTATTTGACGTAGTGGGAGATGTCTTCTCCGCCAATATGCTTGAAAGATTGATTCGTGATCTTTATGCTAGGAAAACCACATTGCAGAATGTATTGGATAGAGTAGTAGAGGAAGTTGACATAGAACGATTCAAAAGAATTTGCCGGTCTACTTTAGAAGGGCTGGCTAAAAAGGAATTAAACCTAAGCGCCATTGTTGGTAAATCTGCCGAAGCAAAGGAAAGACGACTTGTCCCAGAAATAGTCCAGAAATTCTTCCTGGGGGCAGCAACTCTTACAGGCATCCATCCCACAAAAAGCAAAAACGAATCTTATCGTATCGGTAGAGTCCCACGAACTTTATTCCCTATAGCTGAAAGATTACAGGGCAGATTTGGTCCTTTAGGAAAAGAATATAAGTATGTAGTCTTTGATAAAAAGAACTTGGCTGAAGACCCGACTCTGGAATGGGTAACTCCGGGTCATCCATTATTTGAAGTAGTCAGAGAGGATGTCTGGGATAAAGTTCAGGATGACCTTCACAGAGGAGCGGTTTTCTATGACCTGCATCATAAAGAGCCTTACCGTCTGGATGTATTTGCCGCCTCTATTAAAGACGGTCAGGGCAACACTCTTCATAGAAGGATATTTGTAGTAGAAACCGATATGAATGGAGCACTTGCAATAAGACAGCCCACTTTATTTCTTGATTTAACTTCTGCTCCCAAGGGAACAAGTGTTCTTGAGGATTCTGAACTTCCTGATCGCTCCCAATTGGAACTTTGTCTTGTAGAGAAGGCATTAATACCTTTTCTCAATGAGGTAGCTACTCAAAGATTGAAAGAGACAGATACAATATCAAGGCACATAAGAATTAGTCTTAATGAGCTCATTAACAGACAGAATTTAATCTTAGCCAATTTTGTGGAGCGTCAGCAAAAAGGAGAGGAATTGTCTGGGTTAATCTCCCAATCAGAGTCACGACTTGATGAGCTTAATGGAAGACTTGAGCGAAGAAGTGCGGAGATTGAAAAGGAACGACAAATGACCATCGGAGATATAACTCACCTTGGAAGAGCCTGGGTATTGCCACATCCTGAAAGAACACAGTTCAGCCGGCTGGTAAGAGACGATGAGATTGAAAGAATAGCAATGGATAAAGCAATGGAATATGAGCGTTCCCGTAGATGGCAACCAGAGGATGTATCCGCAGAGGATCGAGGATTCGATATATTATCCAGAAATCCTGTAAGTGGCGATGTTAGATTCATAGAAGTAAAAGGACGTTCCACAATAGGTGAGATAGCCCTTACTAAAAATGAATATGAAACCGCATCCCGACTTAAAAGAGATTTTTGGTTATATGTGGTTTTCAATTGCGCCTCTACACCTGAGCTTCATCATGTCCAGGACCCGGCACGGCTCGGATGGGAGCCGATTGTAAAGATAGACCATTATCATGTAGGGGCAGATATAATTTTGAAAGATAATCAGAAGATTGAAGGGGTGCAGTAAATGAGCCAATATTGTAAACGATTAATTGAAGTTGATTTGCCGATAAAGAAGATTTCAGAATATGCTCGACAGGACCAGAATGTGAAGAAGGGTCATTTACATGCTATGCATGTATGGTGGGCAACCCGTCCTCTTGCCTCTTGTAGGGCGGTGATAATGGGCACTTTATTGCCGGATCCTGGAGATTCAAATTGCTCAGAAAAATTTCGTGAAAAAGCAAAAGATATTCTATCAAGATTTACAGGCAAAGACCTTTCAAATAATTTAAACCTGCGTGAGGCTCTTTTGACGTTTATAGCTGATTACTCGGCTTGGGATAATGCGATAAATTCTATTTTCACTGAATCAGCACGAGAGCTGGTTTCGGCTGAACACCCAGATGGCGCACCAATAGTTCTTGACCCATTTGCTGGTGCAGGCTCAATTCCCTTTGAGGCTTTAAGAATTGGAGCGCAATCTTTTGCTGGAGACCTTAATCCCATTCCAATACTACTTAATAAAGTAAGCCTTGAATACTTGCCAAAATTCGGGATGCAGTTAGCAGAAATTGTAGATAAATGGGGAAATTGGGTCCTTGAGCAGGCTAAGAAAAATTTAGAGAAATTCTACCTATCTGATAAAGGTGATATTCCTATTGCTTATATATGGGCAAGAACTGTCTTTTGTGAAGGGCCTGGATGTGGAGTGCAATTACCTCTGCTTGGACTTTTATGGCTTTCCCATAAGAGTAAAAATCTTAAGGCCTTCCGTTATTGGGGTGATAAAAAAGCAAAACGAATTGTAATAGAAATATTTTCTCCTAAATCTGAGAAGGATCTGCAATCACCAATTTCAAGACGGTTTGCTGCCACTTGCCCAATATGTGGTTATACTACCCCTTATAAACGAGTAAGAGAACAAGTGAGAGCAAAAAACGGTGGAACTCAAGATGCACGGTTACTTGCTGTTATAACCCTTAAGCCAGATGGCACTCGTAATTTTCGCGTTCCTAATAAAAATGACCTTAATGCTGTTAGCGAGGCTGAAAAGCAACTAAGAAGAATCAAAAAATCGTCAAATAACTTTTCGGTAATTCCCAATGAACCGACGCCTGACTCAAGAGGGCCGGGAGCAAGTAGAGCGTTTTCCATTCGCAAGTGGGGCATGCAGACCTGGGGTGAGATATATACAACTCGCCAAAAGCTTGCGCTGATTACATTTTGTGAATTGGTTAGAGAAGCACATAAAAAAGTAATATATGAAAATAATGACCGACTATTGGCTAATGCTGTTGCTACATGCTTAGCAGTGGCAGTTAGCAATATGTCGCATTATTCGAGTTCAGTTTCTATTTATGCATTAGATCACATGATTTCTGCTTTCGTTCAGGGAAGTGGTATGGCTATGCGACCTGATTTCGCAGAGGCCAATCCGTTAATGCCTAAACTCGTAGGTGGATTTGAGTATGCATTAACTCAGTTGACTAATTTTCTAAAGAGAGAAGGTGGTAGAATTTCTGGCACGGGGACAGCACAGCAAGGTTCAGCGACCGCAATATCTCTTCCTGACCAGTCATTGCCTTATATAGTAACCGATCCTCCTTATTACGATGCTGTTCCCTATGCTGATCTTTCTGATTTCTTCTATGTTTGGCTCAAGCGGATGATTGGTGATTTGTATCCTGATTTGTTTCAATGGAATCTTACTCCCAAGGCTGAAGAGTGTATTTTGGACCCAGGTACACCCCGCCCAGGGGAACCGGAAAAGACACAGGAATTCTTTGAAAATACTATGCAAAAAGCATTAGCAGAATGCCGGCGCGTCTTAATGCCAGGTGGTGTGGGACTTGTTATTTTTGCCCATAAAGGAACAGCTGGCTGGGAGGCATTGCTGAATGCACTTGTAGCGGCAGGCTGGACAGTAACTGCTTCTTGGCCTATTGACACCGAACGCGGAGCAAGAATGAGGGCGAAGGGCTCTGCAGTATTGGCAAGTTCAGTACACCTTGTCTGTCGCCCGCGCCCCGAAAATGCTGGTATTGGTGACTGGCGGCAGGTGCTTTCGGAACTACAACCGAGGATTCACGAATGGATGCCCCGGCTTTCCAAAGAAGGAGTTGTAGGCGCGGATGCCATTTTCTCCTGTTTAGGTCCTGCACTTGAGATTTTCAGCCGTTACGAAAGAGTAGAAACCGCCTCTGGTAAAAAGGTGGAGCTAAAAGAATATCTTGAACATGTCTGGGCTACAGTGGCAAGAGAAGCCTTAAATATGATCTTTGAAGGAGCAGACGCTTCTGGTTTTGAAGAGGATAGCCGTCTCACTGCCCTCTGGCTCTGGACATTGCATAGCAGTGTTAATAATATTTCAGCAAAGGCAAATAATGAATCTCTTACTGGTGAAGATCCCGAAGAAGAGGAAGCCTCGTCTAAAAAAACCCTGAAAGGATTCTTCTTGGAATATGATGCTGCCAGAAAGATTGCTCAGGGGCTTGGCGCTCATCTGGAAGTATTAGGTGGTCCTGGAAACATAGTAGAGGTTAAAGGAGATAAAGCACGGCTTGTTTCTGTCGGTGAAAGATGGAAGGCTCTCTTCGGGAAAGATAAAGAGATACGGCCTCGGCGGAAAAAGAAGTCTGCACAGGCAACATTGTTTGAAATAACCGAAGAGCTGAAAGAAGAAGAGGTTTTACCATCCACAGGAAAAACTGTGCTCGATAGATTACATCAGGCAATGCTTCTTTTCGCAGACGGTCGAGGTGAAGCATTGAGACGGTTTATAGTCGATGAAGGCGTAGGAAACGATGATAGATTCTGGAGACTAGCTCAATCACTATCTGCTCTTTACTCGGCTCATACGGATGAAAAACGCTGGATAGATGGAGTTTTAGCAAGAAAGAAAAGTTTTGGATTTTGAATATACCTGTCTGCCGACAGGCAGGAAGGAGGAATACGATGCCATTGGAAAATGAATATAATTTGAATGAAATAACAAAGAGAAAAAATGGAGCCAACTTTTATTGGGCAGACTTGCATGTTCATACTCCATTCTGGCATGGTTTCGAGCTACCTTCAGGGTCGAAAAAGGATGACGAGAATTGGAAGAAGGAGTTTGCTAAAAAGTATATTGAGAAGGCGCACGAAAGAGACGTTACTATACTTGGTATTACAGAACATAATGATATCTCATGGATAGATTATATAAGGGAAGCTGCCATCGGAACAGGAATTACAGTCTTTCCTGGTTTCGAGATAACTACTCAAAGTGGTGCTGATGGTATTCATATTTTGTGTCTTTTTAATCCAGGTACAACAAAAGACACACTTGACGGGCTGCTCTCTAATTTCGGACTCCTACCAGGGCAAAGGTTCCACGAGAGAAATCCTAAGGCCGTTACAAAGGATATGAAAGAAGTTATCGAAGCAGTAAAGAAGCAAGGGGGGATATGTATTGCTGCGCATGTTTCTTCAGATAATGGGCTATTAGCAAAGACAGAAGGGCAGATCAGGGTGGATCTATTCACAAATCCTGATCTTCTGGCGGTTGAAATCCCAGCAGGCAGAGATGCTTTGGGAAATTTTGAGAGAAAAGCCATTTCAAACGAACTGAATGATTACAAGCGTAAATTCCCCATAGCGTGCATTAACTCTTCTGATGCCAAGAGTATCGAGGAAATAGGGAGCAGGAAAACCCGGGTTAAAATAAGCTCTTTCACCGTAGAAGGATTACGAGTGGCATTTGGGGACTGGAGTTCCCGGATCCGTTTAGTTGATGAATTACCTCATCAACCCCCCCAGTTTTCCAAGATTCTTGCAGTCAAGTGGGAAGGTGGTTTCCTTAATGACATCGGTGTCCACTTTAATGATAACCTAAATTGTATTATCGGTGGCAAAGGGACCGGTAAATCCACTGTAATTGAGACACTTCGCTATATTTTTGATGAGAAGCCAAAGGCCGATAAAATTGAAGAACAACATAACGAAATTCTTAAGGAAGTTTTCAGGAGTGGATCAAAGATATCGATACTCGTTGAAGCTCATCTGCCTTTGCCCATGAAATATATAATAGAAAGGACATATCCTGAGACACCAGTTGTTAAAGAAGCAGATGGTTCACCCCGTGGAGAACTTAAGCCTAAGGACATTTTTCAAATCGAGGTATATGGCCAGAAGGAGATTTATGAAATATCTAAGGATCGCCAGTTTCAATTTCGTCTTTTAAACCGATTTGTAGGTACCAAATTGGATTCCTTAGATGAGGAACAAAAAGACCTTCTCCACAAATTGGAAGAGAATAAAACTGACCTTGTACGGTTACAACGCAGTATCTTTTCAGCAGAGGAAAAAATTGCTGTCCTTCCTTCTTTAGAAGAAAAGATTAAAGCATACAGAGCAATGGGTATTCAAGAAAGTCTGAAAGAAAAAAGATATTATGCAAAAGAAGAACAGCTTTTACAACATGGTTTGGAGAAGTTAGAGCAGTTTTCTTATCTACTAAAGCGTTTTAAAAAGGAAATTGACCTCGATGTATCATTTCTGCTTCAAGTTGACAAAGATGAACTCCCTAATAAAAAGCTTCTTCACGAGGCTAGGGGGATTATAGAAAACCTATCTAAGGAAATCCAGAAGTGGATCAGAGAGATGGAAAATTCATTACAAAGCACCATTGGAAAATATCAGGGTGCAGATGGTATTTTTCAGAGATGGCAAGAGTTAAACAAGAAGCAGAATGAACGATATGCAAAGATATTAAGAGACTTGCAAGACAAATTCAAAACAGTCGATCCTGATGAGCTTATACGGCTTGAACAGAGGGTCGAACAGCTCAAACTAATAAAAAACGAGAAAGAAAAATATGACGCTCAATATAAGGAACTGGAAAAAGAACGTAACATACTATTGAGAAACTCACAGGATAACAGATCTAAACAGTATCGAATTAGGCAAGAAGTTATGAATGGACTGAATGAAAAACTTGACGGAGCCTTAAGAGTCAGGCTGGAGTATCAAGCTGAAAAACAAGAATTCATAAAAAGGTTAAAACAATTGAAATCAGGCGTCAAGGAGGAACAACTTAATCGTATTGTTGAGTCACACGACTTCTCTGTTTTTGAATTTACCTGTGCTCTTCGGGCAGGTGCTGATAGCCTTGCGCAGAAATATGGGATTACGCCTGCATCAGCACAAGCACTCTGGAAGTCAATTTCGCAAGAGGAGTTATATAGTTTGGAAATCTTTGAAATACCAACCACAGCCATTATTGAACTCAATCTTGGTTCAAAAGAAGCTCCAAACTTTAAAAACATAGAGCATTTATCTATTGGCCAGAAATGTACAGCACTGCTGACCCTGATATTACTTGAAAATCCATATCCCCTTGTAGTTGACCAACCAGAAGATGATCTGGATAACACTTTTATAGTAAATGACATTGTAAACCGATTGCGTCGGGAAAAGGAACACCGTCAGTTTATCATCGCCACGCACAACGCCAATATCCCAGTCCTGGGAGATGCGGAGCTAATTATTCCCCTTGAGGCAACAGCTATCCAGGCAAATGTGGAGGAAGGATTATATGGTTCTATTGATGATGAGCCGGTCAAAGAGATAGTTAAGAAAACGCTTGAAGGTGGAAGGGAAGCATTTGAAATCAGGAAAGAGAAATATGGATTATAGGAGAGGGCTATAAATGACAAAGCTTGAATTATTAGAAATTATTAGAAATGGTGAAAATAGCTATATCGAATTTAAATTGGATTCCATCAATCCTAATGATTTAGCTGAAGTTTTTGTTGGCTTCGCCAATTCTGATGGTGGTAAGGTGTTGTTAGGAGTAGATGATAATGGTGATATCATCGGAATAGCAAGAGACAATATTGAAGAATGGATCATAAATATATGTCGAAATAATTGCGAACCAGGAATAATTCCCCTAATAGAAATGATTGAGGTGGAACCTACCAAAAAAGTGATGGTTATTATGATTCCAAAGGGGTTAGGTTCTGTATATAAAACAAACAGAGGAAGATGGCGAATACGGGTTGGCTCTACGACTCGTGAGTGTTCTACTGAAGAATTAGCAAGACTTTTTCAACAGAGAGGAGTAGTTCACTTTGATATTGCTCCCGTCTCGAGGGCTGGATTTGAGCAACTCGATATGCGAAGGGTGCGATATTATTGGGAAGCAATACGGAAGATAAAGTTAGATGAAGTTGAAACTAAGTTAGAAGACCTGCTTCTCAATTCGCAAATAATGACACAAGCAGATGAGGGCAAGTTCTTAACTATTGCTGGCACACTTATCTTTACTGAGAATCCTGCGAGATTTTTGCCACAGGCAGGTATTACAGCAGTTAGATTTAAAGGCATTGATTTGTCATACAAAACTTTAGATAGAGAGGATATTGAGGGAGCATTGGTAAATTTATATGATGACAAAGGGAAGATAATCGAATATGGGGTAATAGAAAAGGCGATAAGATTTGTAGAAAGAAACACCTCAACCTTTTCGTATATGAATGGTATAGTGAGACAAGATGTTCCTCAGTATCTTAAGGAATCTGTTAGAGAGGCAATAGTAAATGCTATAGCTCATAGGCACTATAGCATAATCGGTTCTAAGATTCGTTTATTTATTTTCAATAACAGATTAGAAGTAAGGAGTCCGGGGAAAATTCCTAATACTGTGACAATTGAACAGATGAAGGCCTCCTGCCATTATGCGAGAAATCCTGTCATTGTAAAATTTCTTCAACACTTTGGCTATGTTGAAGATATAGGATTGGGAATACCAAATAAAATAATTAGATTGATGAGAGACCATTCTAAAAAAGTGCCCGAGTTAAAGGAGTTAGGTGAAGAATTCATTGTTACTCTATTTCCAGCAGAAGCAAAAGAAAATATGGAGGAGGAATACGATGCCACTAAAACCATGGTATAAGATAGCAACGCCGAGAGAGGATCTTCGTGAAGGCAAGCCCCTTGATGCTTCTGAATTTGCCATTCATCTGGATCAGGTCATTGAGGGACGGGCACCAGAAGACTATAAAAACCCTGAACGCTTTTTTACCAGGACTTATCTTACCAAGGGGCTGACAGAACTCGTTTGTGAGGTTGTTCGGAGATTATCTGGCGAGAGAGTCGGTGCTTCTCCGGTAATTAATCTTACTACCCAATTTGGTGGAGGTAAAACACATGCACTTACCCTCCTTTATCATCTCATGAAGAATGGCAAGAAATCACATAGCTGGGTTGGAGTAAAAGAACTTCTTGAAAAGGCACAGGTAAAAACCATTCCCCAGGGGGCTGTAGCGATATTTATCGGAACTGTCTTTGATGTATTAAAAGGTCAGGGTGGAGATGGAGAACCTGTAAGACTTACGCCATGGGGAGAAATTGCCTGGCAGCTTGGTGGAGAAGAAGGATACGAGATTATGAAGGAGCACGATGAAAATAGGACCGCTCCATCTGGAAATATTATCCGCAAACTATTTTCTCCTGATAAGCCAATACTCATATTGATGGATGAAGTGCTGAACTATATGAATAGAGCCCGTGCGAGAAAAGTTGGTGGTTCCAACCTATCATCCCAATTCTTGCAATTCCTGCAGAATCTTGCAGGTGAGGCCTCAGGACGCACAGAGGTGGGTTTGGTTTTATCTCTGCCGATGTCTGAACAGGAAATGACTGTGGAAGACCAGACAGATTTCGGAAGATTACAGAAACTCTCCGCTCGTGTGGACAAGCCTTATGTCCTTTCTGAAGGTTTTGAGATCGTAGAAATAATCAGAAGAAGGTTATTTGAATATCCTATGGATATTGGAACAGATGGAAAGAAGACAATTTCTGACTATGTAGAATGGATAATAGAACATCGCCAGCAATTGCCGAGCTGGTTTCCTATTCAGTCTGCACAAGAGATATTTGAAAGTTCATATCCTTTCCACCCAACAGTGCTTTCTGTCTTTGAAAGAAAATGGCAGACATTACCTCGCTTTCAACAGACGAGAGGTGTTTTAAGAATGTTGGCATTATGGGTTTCTAAAGCATATCAGGATGGCTTTAAAGAAGCTCACAGGGATCCTCTTATCACATTGGGTACTGCGCCATTAGATGACTCGCTATTTCGTGCTGCTATGTTTGAACAATTAGGAGAATCTCGGCTTGAAGCGGCAGTTATCACTGATATAGTTGGTAAGAAAGCACATGCAGTAAGACTTGATGATGAGGCAGTTGAAACTATTAAAAAATCCCGGCTACACAGGAAGGTAGCCAGTGGTGTTTTCTTTGAATCAACTGGTGGACAGGCTCGAGAAGAAGCCACATTACCAGAGATTCGCCTTGCCTTGGGAGAACCTGATCTTGACATAGGCAACATTGAGACTGCCCTCGAGGCTTTGAGCGAA
>Ga0172362_10004397_pt1 | contig 12213 bp, 10 predicted proteins | sample LakKivs1_kivu2a2_FD_114534 | JGI IMG/M metagenome (GOLD analysis project Ga0172362, IMG submission 114534) | Sediment microbial communities from Lake Kivu, Rwanda - Sediment s1_kivu2a2 | ecosystem: Environmental > Aquatic > Freshwater > Lake > Sediment | place: Rwanda: Western Province, Lake...
CTTGGTAGGAAAGATAAATGACACCGGGCTAGTGGAAGTTCCTCTGGGGACGCCGCTAGGCAAACTAATATTTGATATTGGTGGAGGCATACCACAGGGGAAGAAATTTAAGGCAGTTCAGATAGGTGGACCTTCCGGAGGTGTTATCCCTATAGAGCATCTCAATACGCCTATTGATTATGAAGCTGTCCCGGCACTGGGTGCAATTATGGGGTCTGGTGGGGTGGTGGTTATGGATGAGGATAGCTGTATGGTGGATGTAGCCAAGTTTTTCCTTCAGTTTACTAAAGATGAGTCCTGCGGTAAATGCACTCCCTGTCGTGTGGGGATACCCAAGATGCTGGAGATTCTAGACAAGATTAGTCAAGGTGAAGCCACAATGGCGGACCTTAATATCCTGTCAGAGTTGGCGGAGATGGTTGCCTCAGTTTCTTTGTGCGGTTTGGGGCAAACCAGTTCGAATCCAGTCTTAACCACGCTACGCTATTTCCGTGAAGAGTATGAGGCTCATATTATAGATAAAAAATGCCCGGCTTCTGTTTGCCAGGCTCTGTTTAGGGCCCCTTGTCAGCATACCTGTCCGGTGGAACAGGATGCCCCCGGTTACATTAGCTTGGTTAAGGAAGGCAAGTTTTTTGAGGCTTACTGTTTAATCAAACAGGCTAATCCTTTCCCTTCTATCTGTGGCCGAGTATGCCATCACCCCTGCGAGTCTAAGTGTCGCCGGGCTCAGATTGATGAACCCCTGGCGATTAGAGACATTAAGAGGTTTGTTGCTGACTATGTCTTTAAGCTGGGGCTTGAATATGTTCCCGAGGTGAAGGAGAAGAAAAAGGAAAGAGTAGCTATCATCGGTGCTGGCCCGGCGGGATTGTCAGCGGCCTGGGACCTCACCCTGGAGGGATACCAAGTTACGGTATTTGATGCCCTCCCTGTGGCTGGTGGGATGCTGGCGGTAGGCATTCCTGAGTATCGTCTCCCCAAGGAAATCCTCAGAAAAGAAATCCATGATATCGAAAGGCTGGGCGTAGACATCAGGCTAAACACACCCGTTAACGATGTTGATTCCCTGTTTAATGATGGCTATCAAGCAGTATTCATTGCTGTCGGCGCTCATAAAGGAGACAAGATGGGGATTCCCGGTGAAGATCTGGAAGGGGTTTATGACTCCATTGAGTTTCTGAAGAAAGCTAATTTGGGGAAGGAAATACAGGTAGGCAAGAAGGTAGCCGTTATTGGCGGTGGCAACTCAGCCACCGACTCAGCTAGGGTAGCTTTAAGAAAGGGCGCTGAGGAAGTACTTATATTATATCGACGCGAAAGGAAGGATATGCCGGCTATAGCTGAAGAGGTGGATGCTGCCGAAGAGGAGGGGGTCCATCTTCACTTTCTGACTGTTCCCACCAAGATTTTGGGGCAAAACAGAAAGGCCACTGGGCTTGAGTGTATCCGTATGGAGCTAAAGGAGTTTGACAGAAGTGGCAGGAGAACTCCTTATCCCATTGTGGGGTCTGAATTTACACTGGATATCGATACCGTTATCGAAGCCATAGGTCAAAGACCTGATACCTCTTTTATCAGGGATAGCGGAATCAAGATGGAAAGAGGTGGAGCAGTAGCCGTGGACCGCCGGATACTGGTTACGGGAAGAAAGGGGGTTTTTGCCGGAGGAGACGCAACGACTGGACCACAGACGGTGGTTGAGGCTATTGCTGCCGGGCAAAGAGCCGCCTCTTCTATAAAGAGATACCTCCAGGGGAAGGAGTTTTCGCCTTTAATTGAGCGTAATGGCTATAAACCAATCGCTACTCCTTCGTCGCCACCAAGCGATGAGGAAACTAAAGAGAGGGCTAGAGTTAAGACGGCTTTAATCCCGATAAGTGATAGGCAGACCTCTTTTAAAGAAGTAGTTTTACCTTACAACCCGGAGCAAGCCAGAGAAGAAGCCTCTAGGTGCCTGAGATGTGACCTTGAGGTTGGAGGGTAGATAATGAGTGAAATAACCTTGACCATCAATGATAAGCAGGTTAAAGGGAAAGAAGGAGACACGGTTCTTGAAGTTTGCCAGGCTAATGGTATTGATGTGCCTACTCTCTGCCACCTTGAAGGATTAAGCGATGTCGGGGCTTGCCGGGTGTGCGTGGTAGAAATAGAGAAGGAGAGAAGACCGGTTCCGGCCTGTACCTATCCCGCTAGAAATGGGCTGGTGGTGAAAACCAATACCAAGCGACTGGAGAAATATCGGCGGCTCATCTTGGAGCTTATCTTCACTGAGCGCAATCATTTCTGTATGTTCTGCGAGCGGAGCGGGGACTGCGAACTGCAAAAACTGGCCTACCGATATCAGATAGACAACGTGCGTTACCCTTATACCTTCCCCTCTTTACCTGTAGATTTATTACATAATTACATCGTGATAGACCATAACCGTTGTATCCTTTGTGGTAGATGCATTCGAGTATGTAGTGAGATAGAAGCAAATCATACCCTAGATTTTGGTAGACGCGGGTGGAGAACACTGGTAAGTGCCGACGTGGAGCAACCGCTGAGTGAATCATCCTGTGTTTCGTGTGGTGCTTGTGTGCAGGCATGCCCTACCGGTGCTATTTTCAGCAAAGTCAGCCTTTACAAAGGCAGAACGGATGAATGTCAACAGATAACGACTGTTTGTCCTGCCTGCGGGGTAGGCTGTGAACTGAATGTGCTGGTAAAAGACAATAATCTGGTGAGCATCGAAGCGCCAAGGCTGGTAGAGCCAAGGGGACCACTGTGCCGAGTGGGACGCTTTGAATTGCTTCGGGAAACCCGTCCTCGGGTCACCTCTCCGCTGATACGAGGCAAACAGGGTGAACATGAGGAATGCACTCTAGATAAGGCAGTGCAGGTAATCGTCGAGAGGCTGAAGAAGGTGAAAGGTAGCTTTGCCGGCTTGGTTTCCGCCAGAATCCCGAGCGAGACGCTCTCTTCATTCCAGAAATTCATCCGCGAGGTGGTAGGCAGTGACTGGACTGATACTCTGGATGGGGAAAGCTATCGGGTAATCAGCGAGGGCATCAGGCAATTCCAAGATGAAAGTAGAGGATTGGGCATCGAGTGTCCTCTTGAAGAGATATTGGAGGCAGATTGCATTATTGTAGTCGGTGTTGACCCAGAGATAAATAATCGTATCATTGGCACTCTGGTGCGCCGGGCCGCCAGCCAAAGAAAAGCAAAATTGATAGTGATAGGTTCATCTAGGGATATTTTCCCTCTTTGGACTGACCTCTGGCTTAAACCGAGAGCGGGTAGGGAGGGGGTTCTCCTTAATGGGCTGGCCAAGATTCTTATTGACAGGGGCTTAGTCAAGCAGGAAGGGATATCAGCAGAGCTTACGCAATCACTGAGTCAGGACAGTATCAGCGGAGTGAGCCAGACCACAGGCATAGACAAGGGGAGCTTGGAGTTGGCAGCAGAGATGTATGGTCAAGCTAAGCAAGGGGTTATTATCTATGGGGATGGCTTGGTGCAGGGGAACGAACCAAGCCTTGTTGCCTCTCTTCTCAAGCTGGCTGATTTGACCGGAAATCGGGTGGGGGACAGGCTAAGAGTTATCTCGCTCAAACCCGGCGCCAATAGTCGCGGTGCTTGGGAGCTGGGGTTAGCCGTCAAGGGTATAAAGTATAACAAACCGAAGGGGCTCTATCTTCTTCTTGCCGATGAGCCAGAGAATAAAGAGTTATTGAGCTGGCTGGAGGGAATAGACTTCTTGGTGGTGCAGGCGAGTTATCACTCCCCGGTTACAGCTATGGCTGATGTAGTTCTGCCCTCGCCGATATGGGCGGAAAGAAAAGGTAAATATATAAGCATGGATGGGAGAGCCCTTAAATTAAAACAGGTGCTTCAACCAGAAGTACCTCAGGACCAGGAAGTATTAATGAAGATTTCCCAAAAGCTAGGGCGTGATTTGAGTTAAAGGCAGGAGGTTAATAGTGGCAAGAGTTAAAGTGGCTACAGCATGGTTGGATGCTTGTGCTGGGTGTCATATGTCTTTTCTGGATTTGGACGAGGCACTTATTGATTTGGCCAGTGCCATAGAACTCACCGCTACACCGATAACCGATATTAAAGAGTTTCCGCTGGTTGATGTGGGGATTATTGAGGGGGCAATAGGTAATGAGCACGATGAAGAGGTAGCCAAAAAGCTGCGCGACAATTGCAGGACATTAATGGTATGGGGTGACTGTGCCTGCTTTGGCGGCATAGTCAGTATGCGAAATTTATTCAGCACCGAGGAAATTCTCCAGAGATATTACAGTACCGAGAGTACTGCTAAAGACGGTAAGATTCCCTCTTCGGAGGACTTACCGCCACTGACCACGGTTAAGCCGATAAACCAGGTGGTTAAGGTTGACTGTTATGTCCCGGGTTGTCCGCCTAGTTCTAAGGTCATTCACTATGCACTAACCGAGCTTCTAGCGGGTAGGATTCCGATACTCCCCAGCGAGATGATGAGGTTTGATTAAGTCTAGAGGAGGGAGAAGTGATGACTAGAAAGATTGTTATTGAGCCTGTTACCCGGATTGAGGGACACGGAAAGGTAACTATCCATCTTGATGATAAGGGGAATGTGGACAAAGCCCGGCTTAACGTTACTCAGGTGCGAGGATTCGAAAAGTTTTGTGAAGGGCGATTGTTCTGGGAGATGCCGGTTATTACCCCTCGAATTTGTGGTATCTGCCCGGTAAGTCATCACTTAGCTTCATCTAAAGCTGGGGATGCCATTTTAGGGGTAGAGCTGACACCCACGGCAAAGATGCTGCGCCGGTTAGTTCATATGGCACAGTTAGTTCAGTCCCATGCGCTTCATTTTTTCTACCTGGCTAGCCCTGACCTCCTCTTCGGCATGGATGCTGACCCGGCTAAGCGGAATATCATGGGCGTTATTGCTGAAATGCCGGGAATTGCCAGAAAGGGAGTAAGGATTCGTGTTTTTGGTCAGAAAATAATAGAAATGCTCGGGGATAAGAGGGTTCATCCCAATGCGGCCATCCCTGGGGGGATGAATAAGGCTCTTGCCTCTGATAAGCGTGATGAAATTCTTAGTCAGGTGGATGGCGTTATTACTGATTGCCAGTTTGCCGTTAACCTAATCAAGGATTACTGCGCTCAACACAGTGAAGAGGCTAACCGCTTTGCTAACCTTGGTACTGGCTACCTCGGGTTGGTAGATGATAAGGGTAATGTTGAGTATTATGATGGCAAACTCAGATTGAAGGATAGCCAGGGTATTACTCTGGAAGATAATGTAGCCCCTGAGAACTATCTTTCCCTCATTGAGGAAAAGGTGGAAGACTGGTCTTACCTTAAGTTCCCTTATTACAAGAAGCTGGGATACCCGGCGGGTATCTACCGTGTAGGACCTTTAGCTCGGCTCAATGTTGCCGACGGATGCTCTACTCCTCTGGCTAACAAGGAGTTCTCTAGCTTCAAGAAACTAGGCAAAACTGGTGTGGTGGCAGGGTCATTATACTACCATTATGCTCGAATGATTGAAATGCTCAATACCGCTGAGGAGATAAAGTCACTGGTACAAAGTGAACTCATCTGTTCAAAGGAGATATGGGCCAACTCCACCAAGATTAACGATGAGGGCATAGGCGTAATCGAGGCTCCAAGGGGGACGCTTATCCACCATTATTGGGTAGATACCGGCGGTCGAATTCGCAAGGTAAACCTGATTGTAGCTACCGGTCACAATAATTTAGCCATGAATGACGCTATCTACAAGGTAGCCAAGGAATTTATCAAAAGAGGGAAGGTTACTGAAGGGATACTCAATCGGGTTGAGGTGGCTATTCGTTGCTATGACCCCTGTCTCTCTTGTTCTACACATGCTCTAGGTCGGATGCCTCTGGAAATCAGTATCTACGATTCGGATGGAAGTATTCGTCAAGTATTGAGAAGCTGATGTGAAGACGCTGATTTTGGGTATAGGGAATCCGTTTCTGGGGGATGACGGGATAGGCTTTCACATTGCTCAGGAGTTAGCCAGGGAAATCAGGGATGAAAACACCGATGTGAAAGACACCTGCGTGGCTGGCTTAAATTTATTAGAGCTCATTGCTGGCTACGATAAGGTAATTGTAATTGATGCCATTATGACCAAAGGGGGAGAGGTGGGAGAAGTATGCAGACTTGAGCCTGAGAATCTTGTTAAAACTGTGCATCCGACTACCTCGCCGCATAACGCCAGTTTAGCTAGTGTCATTGAAATCGGCAGAAAGTTTTTAGCGGGGCAGATGCCAGGAGAAATCGTAGTCTTTGCGGTAAACATCCAAGAGGTAACCGAGTTTTCTGAAGAAATGACAGAAAAGGTAAAGGAAGCTATTCCCAAGGTGGTAAATCTTGTTTTAGAAGAATTAGGCACGCGCCTAGTGGGATTCGAACCCACGACCCTCGGTTCCGAAGACCGATGCTCTATCCGCTGAGCTACAGGCGCACATTCTATAGCCTCACTTTCACGCCCATTATACTTGGCAATGAGAGCCTCGTCAAAGTGGGTAGCGGGGGTGATGGTTGTCCCAAAAGCTCGCTGATTCTATCAGAAGACTTAGGCTCGCTAACTTTTAAATGTGACCCTGTTTTCTCCCTCCACTTTTCACGATGGTCTACATTAGAGTATAATGTCAAATAGATGGGTAAGGAGGGAGTGATGATAGTAGACAAGCTTCTTACACGGAGAGGATGGCGAGTAGTGGCGCACTCTATGCTGGCGGCAGCGGGGATAAGCCTTCTTTACATATTGGCTCGAATGGTCATAGAGGATATCCAGCAGGGGAATGGGTTAAACTGGTGGGTTTTAGGCGCGGCGATTACTCTGTCGCTATGGTTAGTGGCACTTGGCAGCATGCTGGCAAAGGCCGAGCTGACTAACTGGAGGTAATGCCATTGGCTAGACTAGTAGCCATTGTGACTGATAGCGTTGCTGACTTGCCACCTCACGTAGTTGATGAACTCGGGATTACGGTGGTTCCGCTCATTGTCCGCTTTGGCAGTGACGTCTACCGTGACGGTCTTGACCTAAATCCCGATCAGTTCTATGGGAAACTAAGGACCAGCAAGATTTTGCCGGTGACTTCTGTGCCATCCCCAGCGACATTTGCTGATGCATACGATAAGCTTGCCGAAAAAAGCGAAATCGTGGTTATCAGTCTAACTTCCAAGCTCAGTGCCACCTATCAGGTAGCGTTACAAAGCGTAGGGCTAATGAAAAAACGATGCCGGGTAGAGGTCGTAGACTCGCAATGGGCGGTTATGGCACAGGGCTTCATTGCGATTGCGGCGGCTAAGGCAGCCCAAGCCGGGGCTGGTCTTGATGAGGTGATGGGGGTTATCCATCGTACCATCCATCGGGTAGATATGCGTGCTGCTTTTGATAGTCTTGAATACCTGGAACGTGGTGGGCGTATCGGCAAAGCGCAAGCCTTTCTTGGTTCATTACTCAAGATTAACCCGATCATCGGTATGAAAGACGGTGAGGCGTATCCCTACGCTAGGGAACGCTCCCGGGCTAAGGCAATAGACCACCTATACAACTTTACCACAAGCTTTAGTAGCGTTGAAGGGCTGGCAATCGAGTACGCCACTGATTTCGATGAGGCTAATCGGTTGTTTCAGCGGCTCCGTTCAAAATATCCTGAAGTACCTATTTACCTCTCGCGGGCAAGCCCGGTTATCGGCACGCACACCGGGCCTAGCCTTATCATTGTTAGCGTGTTTGGAGATAGGCAGGCAACTGCCTAGCAATGGAACGGGTGACGGGATTCTGCCATAGTCTATGGAAGCTCTTGAACCAAAAGCGATGTAGAGTTCAATGAGGGAGATTGTTGTGAATACATAGCTTAGAGGGGTGTTCCCCGTAGGGGTTACCCCATTCGATGAACAGGGGTTGATAGATGAAGATAGCCTGAGGCGTTCCCTCGAGTTCTATATCGAGGCAGGAGCAAACGGCATTGCCCATGTTCTTAATTCTCTCACACACTTGTATGCTTAGCCCCCCAAGTAGTAAAATATGCGTATGAGCGAGATTAAGCAAGTGTCTACGTGCCCTATGTGCCATAGCCAAGTAAGCGAAACCGCCAAATACTGCCCCGAATGTGGTGCGGGGCTCACCACTGGAGCCCCTGACACGGCTTGGATTGTTGCTATGCGGGAAAAGATTAAGCATGCGAAGGAAAATGATTTGACCTATACCATATTTGGTGTGGTGGGAGCAGTGACAGCAATTGTGATTCCCTTCGTCACGCGCTTTGTCTTGAGACTTCATATGGATACCGTAAGCTGGTTACTCACCATAGTTGGCATACTGTTTTTCATTGGCGGTTACGCCGGCACTTGGTATGACAAAAAGAAAGTGAAGGAACTAACAGAGCAGTTGGAACAGGGGCAGAAATAGGAGAAATACCTACAGCGACCCTTTATTCAACACCTACTGCCTTTGCCCAGTGGCTGTGTCCAGTATTATTACCTGGTTTTCTTTCGGTTGGAACACTATAATGATTACTAGATTAGGTATAAATGTCGCAACGCAAAGAGAAGAAAATTGATAAATTAGGAACTACCCGTAGAGACCAAGGGAGTAGGCGGACAACTTTTGTCATTGCGTCGGTGGTTATCGCCGTAATTCTGGCTATAGTCGGTATCATCTATTATTTCAGAGAAGACGCACGATATAGCCGTCTCACCGTGATTAGTGTGGACGATACTTCTATCAAAATGGACTACTTCTTGAGAAGAACCAAACTGGCAGGCAGTGACCCGACAGCCATGCTTCAACAACTGGCTATCGAGCAGATTATCAAGCTAAAGGCGCCCGATTTGGTAGGTGAACCCACCCCGCAGTATATTGATGCGGTGCTGCGGAATATTGCTGTCAGTAGTAATAGCGCGAATTCTAGTGAGGATACTACCACAAACCTTACCGAGAGTCAGTTCAAGGAATGGTACCACCAGGAGCTTAAGGCAACTAGGCTTTCTGATACTGAATACAAAGATGTTATCCGTACTAATCTATTAGGTTATGCTCTTCGGCAATATCTGGGTGAAGAAGTGCCGACCGTGGCGGAACAGGTTCACCTCAATATCATTGAATTAAAAACGTCTGATTATGCCGACAAGGCAAAGGCAAGAATAGAGGCTGGGGAAAGCTTTGCTGCCGTTGCCCGCGAAGTATCACTGAATACTGAAACGAAAGAAAATGGGGGTGATTTCGGCTGGGTACCTCATGGTGTGACGATATTTGATAGCCAAATCTTCAGTCTCCCCATCGGCGAAGTAAGTGAGCCCGTGCCTTACTACAGTCAGACCGGCACAACAACTCCAGACCCCTCATATCCAAATTCGACGCCAGATGCTTACTATCTTCTCATGGTTTCAGAGAAAGCAAGTTCCCGTGAGGTGGACGAGAAAAATCTAGAAATTCTCAAGGGCCAAGCCTTTTATAACTGGCTTTCAAAGGAAATACCATTACACAATGTAGACTTCAATGTAGATTCGGAAATTCTAGCTTGGGTTGACCTGCAACTGGCTAAAATGCCAATACCAGAACCGATGCCGACCATAACGCCTGAGTCTACATCAACCACCACTCCAACGCCGGAGAGCTAACCGAGAGCTCATCGGTAAGAAAGACTTTCAATTATTACCACAGCCTTCGTTACTCCCTATAACAGAAGTTAGGTTCCTTGTGGGATGTGAGGAGGGCGCTGTTTTTACGGATAGGGGGAATAATCTGGCGACCCCTTGGTCATTCCCTGAAGTACCGTTAACCACAAAAATATCTGAGGCTGGTTTAAACTTTGCCAGTTTTTCGACAAAAGTATATGGCTTCATTTTACCCCCCGATACTAATGTGAACTGCTCCTACTAGTTCGATTTTAACTCTTTAGCACGAACAGAATCAATTCCAGCGCGAACAACTTAAAAGAGAAAATCCCTCCGATGCCTAATAGGCTAAACTCAACCGAAGGACACACATAAGAGATTACTCGCTAAAAGAGGCTTTAAACGAAATAGCACTTTGTTACTTATGGACAGCTGTACCAAATAGCAAACGAGGAAAGCAAGGATGGCTTAGTTTTGAAACTTGACTGGTAATTTCCAGCGAGTTAGCATTTAGTTGATACAATGCTTCTTCCCTCCATGTGCGAAGACAGCAAATATTGCTCGTAGGTTAGAGTATAAAAGGGTTGAGTTCATTATGCGGCATCTGATAGCTGTGGGATTATTGCTATTATTAGCACCCTCGGCTTGTGTTCAACACGGCGGGACGACTATCACGTCAACCCCTGGCAGAACAGGCAGTCAAAGGAGCAGGCCTGATAAAAGACAGCCAAGTTCTTATAGCCATATTCAGCACCGTGAGAATAGGCGAATTGAGGATAGCCAGCCCCGGTGCCAGCGGGACACACCCAGTCAGCCACGCAGTTGGTCGGTAGCGCATCATAATACCAGCTCACGTTACCGTTCTCAGCATTAGCCCCTACCAGCCTCTTTTCCTTGTTTGTGCGTAGTCCACAATAGCCTGTGGTGTTGGGCGGAATACGGCATCTATTAACACAAATTTTACACTCAAGCCCTGCTTCATCCTGCGATGGCCATGCTGGGAGGTCAAACGGTCTTCTCGCCGTAGAGTGTGCCTGTTCAATGATTGGTAAAACCCGGGAGAAGTCTTCTCGAATGCAACCAAAGCCGCATTATTTTATAGCGTCCATCTGGTAGTGTTAAAATCTTTTATGAATATCAGTGCGATTACAGAACTGCGAATCGGTGCCACAGGAGAAGAAGGTATGAAAGCTGTAGGAATTGACCTTGCCGGAGTCGCGACTCACCCTACGGGGCTATGCCTGATGGATAGCGGTCTCCACGTCAGCACCTGCCTGCTATACACTGATGCTGATATTGTCGGGCAAGCAATCGAGGCTAAGCCCGACGTGGTGGCCATCGATGCTCCCTTAGCCCTGCCCCGTGGAAGAGAATCCCTGTCGAAGCGGAGCGATGTCCACTTAAGGGAGTGCGACAAGGAACTCCTAAGAATGGGAATTAAATTTTTCCCCCTCACTCTAGGCCCCATGAGGCAGCTCACAGGAAGGGGCATCCTATTGAGAGCGGCGCTGGAAAAGAAAGGACTGACGGTCATCGAGACCTATCCGGGAGCAGCCCAGGACATATTGCACATACCACGAAAGGGAAGGGGATTGAGTAAGCTGGCAGAAGGCTTAAGTCTAGCGGGCGTTAAAGGCCTTGTCGGCACCATGAGTGGTGATGAGCTGGACGCGATAACCCGCGCCCTGGTAGGGATAATGTACCTGAGAGGGATATACCGGGCGATAGGTGATCCTGATGAAATGCTAATGATACTACCTCGATAGATGATGTGAAGCCAACTTTAACAGCAGGCTGCCTTTTACAAGTCTATCTAGATTTCGCTTCCTGCGCGACCAGCCAAACACCAGTTCTTGTACACTCTCATTCCAAGTTTGCAGCCCGATTGGACTATGCTGGTGCCTTTTCCAGAAACTCGGTTACGCCCTGAGCTAGTTTGAACTGCTCCTCCTCATTCAGGCTAAGCCCGACTTCCAGCGTGCGGATATACTTGTCTATTTCCGGGTTCTCCCTTCTCAGCAGGGCTAACTTCTCACCTTGGGCTTTTATCTGAGAATCGAGCCCTCCGAAATCCAGGCCGAGGTCAAATCTTCCATTGAAGAAGGAAAGCACAGATTTTATCGCTTTCGGGTCTTCGGTTGCTGCCAGGTAAAAGGCTACCTCCGGCCATAGACTTACTCCCGGGATACCTCTTTTCTGAGCCAGCCAGAGGAGAAAGCTACTTATGGCAGGTGGCCCTTCCCATGTCATATCCTCAAGTTCGTAGCCTCGAAACCTTCTTTGGAACTCGGACTGGTTAAAGACAGCCAGTAATCTCCGGGGAGTAGTATGGGCGATAGGAACAATGGTTCCGCTAACAGTATAGAGCTCCCTTATTTTGCAATAGTATTCGCCCACATCGAGAACTCTATTTAGAAACCCGCATCGCTCGTGCGGCGGCTGGTTGCTCTCGAATATGACTAAATCCTTCCTCGTCCCCGCATAGAATCTGCTCACGGGAAACTGGGCTATATTGTTATCAATGGCTACACCGCCCAACGGGAAAAACTTTTCTGGCTCGATTTCACAAAA
>Ga0172362_10004399_pt1 | contig 12211 bp, 14 predicted proteins | sample LakKivs1_kivu2a2_FD_114534 | JGI IMG/M metagenome (GOLD analysis project Ga0172362, IMG submission 114534) | Sediment microbial communities from Lake Kivu, Rwanda - Sediment s1_kivu2a2 | ecosystem: Environmental > Aquatic > Freshwater > Lake > Sediment | place: Rwanda: Western Province, Lake...
GAAGGGATGAAATGCTTACAAAACGTTTGACTTTTTCAAAAAGATTACCATAAAAGGTAACAGCATATCAATTCATAGTAGTGCTTTTTGTGGTAACATTAAATTTATGGTAATACAAAGTGATCAAAGAAAAAACTGCAAAAATCAAAAACGAGTCAACTGTTTTCTGATAGTCTGTTAAAATGACCATGGCGTTTTTCAAGATATTTTTAAAAAATGACCTCGTCATTACCATATTTTTTCCACTTTTTTAGACATTTTTTAATTTTTGGAAAAATCATGGTAATAAAATATGATTTTTGAAAGAAGCTAAGGTGGAAGCGAAAGATTTATTACCATTTATTACCATATAAATTTCTTTGCGCGTTGTCATTTTTGGAAGGTTATTACCACAAAATGCTAAAAATGATTTTTAAGAAAAATCCCGAGAAAAACGAGAAGCTAAGAGATGTTACCATATTATGATAATTCAGAAAAAAAGATTTCCAAATCGAGGCATGAAAAAAGGTCATTGGTAATCTAAAAAAGTGTCGAGCTAAGACGATATTTTAAAAAATGGTAATGTTATTATCATGAAAAAAATCATACCCCGACTTTTGGAAAATAATATTCGTAACCGCTTCGTAATACCCCCCTCCCTAAAATAAGCCTTTATTTATACCATTTTATGATGAATGGTAATCTTTTTTTAACATTTTTTAAATCGATTTTTTACATGGTAAAAAAATGGTAACTTCTCAAAATAAAACCTATTTTTAAGCATGGTAACATTAGAAATTTTTTTCAGTTAAATATCGAAGATAATAACTTACCATCGATTTTTCATTTAAAAAGAATCATGGTAACTGGTAATCCATCAAATGACCCATCAGCGACCTTTTTTTAACATAATAAATAAAATAGTCAGAAACAATAAATCATCAAAACGTAAAAAAAAAATTTTTTTTTTTTACTTTTTTGATTTTTTTTATTTTTTAAAAAATAAAATCTCGATTTTTTTATCGCTTGTTATTTTATTATGATTTTATGATAATCCAGATATTAAATATGAAAAATGTATATTACCATCATGGTAACAAAAACTGCATGGTAATGTTTAGGTACACGGAAGTCAACTCATTATTACCATTCCATTCGTAATTATAATTTTAAATAATATTATGGTAATAAACAATTGTAAAAATAATTAAATTATAAAAAATATTTTTACAGTATTACCTGAATAATTACTTTTGCTTAATATTTACATGAAAAATGTTGTAAAAAGTTACCAGTGGTAACCACTTAAAAAATATTTTTTTGATTGCTTATTATCATTTGATGGTAATAAAATATAAAAGTTTTTATAAAAAAATAAATTATCACCATATTTTTTACCATATTTTTTTTACTTTTATTTCCAAAAGTTATGGTAATTATTTTTTTAAATCGGATAAAAAAAATAAAAAAATATATATTTTCATGATTATTTATTTTTAAAAAATAAAATAATGTAAAATATACCGTAGATACGATTCCACCCCTGCTTTTTAAAAACAATCATCAAAAAAAGTACTTTATCAATCATTGATAAAAAAACTAAACGTTTTTTTTTATCGGATTTTTTTATTTGATAATTTTCTGATATCTATATTTTTTAAGTCTAAAAACTGAAATGTCGCACCGTTATGGGTTTTTTACTCTTTTTTCAGTGAGTAAATTTTATTTTACAATGAAAAATATTTTTTTGTGTTAAAAAAACAGTGCACAACTTTTTTACAATGAAAAAATTAAAAAATCGAGTGATTTTTTAATTAAAAAATTCCTTTACAGTATTCTTTCTCTTGAATAATGTATTTTCGGATGAAAAATTGGATCAAATAAATTTCTGAAAACAAAAATGCAATGAAACCATAAACTAATTCATGATTTGGATTACATCTTACTGCAAGAATAATTGCCAAAACAACAACAAAAATCATAAATAGATATGCCAGAAAATTACCAACATATTTGGATCGATCAGCTGTCATCATTCCTTGAAAGGTTTCAAACATAGGTGTTTTACCAGTTCCCCTACCATATGCACAATTAAGCAAAATCATAATATAATTATTAGATTTTTATTTTTCTAAAATAAATGATTCCTACATACTGGACATGTCCTATTTATTTGGCAATTTAATTCCAAACAATGTTGATGAAAATCATGACCACAAGGAATATTATAAATTTCCTCTTGATTTGGAATCATCTCCAAACAGATGAGACATTCTTCTTGCCCTTCTTCCAAATTATATACAATTCTTTCCAAACTGTGCCAATTTTCGAATTACATCATCTAAACTTAAATTGTTTTGTATTTCAATAGTTCTTATCAAATTTCGGTATAAATACAATGTGAGTGGACTCGGAACCTGATAGATAATATTCGGTTGGTGTTGTCGATCAAAATTTTGACAAAAAAATAATACAATAAATATAGTTAAATAAACAAAAATAAATACTAGAATAATACTTTGAATAAATTCATTTATAGTGAGTAACATTTTTTACTTAAATAATGAGTAATATTTTAAGTTATTTTTTTTATTTGCTCACAAAAAATATTTCCAAATATTAAAGTACAATGAATTTTAATATTGTAGTTATTTTAATTCTATTATTACTTCCATTTTACGCCCTTATAAAAAAATTAGTTGTTTTTTTCATTAATCGTAACAAACGTGAGATTGTTCGACAACATATTGCAGATGAAAGTAATAAAAGGTCACAATATAGTCCTTCACATAATTTGAAAATGATGAGTGACCTAATGACTCCAAAATATTTTGCTAATATTTTTTACAAACAATATTTAGATGTTGTTCGATATAATATTGGAGAACAGATTTCAATAATCAAATATGAAAATATGGAGAGTAGTCCGATGGAGTCAAATTATTATTTTAATCTTTCCAAAAACCGCATGGCTAATAATCTCTTCATGCGTAATGCAATCCCTAAAAAATTTTGGAATAATTTTATATTCCCCGAAATTGCTAAATTTATGCACCCCGATACCAAACAAGGTTATCCTCTCAACGTTATAAACATCGAAATAATCTTCGTCGGTGATCAAATTAAATTACCACCCCAATACTACAAAAATGATATTTATATTTGCTGTCTCAAAGGAATTGCCGAAATTAAATATGTTTTCCCTTCAATAACTAACGACTTGGACCCATTGGAATGTTTCCGATTTGTTCGCAAAGATATCGACGATATTGAATGTGATGCTGGCTCTAACGAATTAAGAGAAGGGGATTATCTTTATCTTCCAAATGGAACCCCTTTTAATTTACAATTCAAAACAAACTATCCTACCCAAACTGTCTTCATTATCGAGTTCGATAATTTCCTGAAAAATGGTAAACAAGATCGCGAAATCGATTTCATTAAATTGGAACAACTACAAATGCGAAAGATTTCTCGAAAGGTCTATCCAAAAAATTTAGAAAAAGATGAACTAGAAATACTCTGGAAAAAAAATTTAATAAATGGAACTATTTGGGAAAAAAATCAGGTAATTAATAATATTTTATAATATAATATGGAGTGGACTCCTGGTCAAATAACCTGGTTTATTTCTTATCTCTTTGGCATTGTTATAGCAATTTATTTTATTTTCTTCAAAAGACGCCATCACCGTCGTCTTGACTAAATCCTAAAACTTTTCTTATAAGATAAATTTTGGAAAATTTATTGTGGTTATATTTAGAAATGAGAAAAACTGACTATATTCTAATTGGTGTCCAAAAAGGAGGTACCACTTCTGCAATTTATCATTTCAATCAACACCCTGATATTTTTATGGCCGATCATGAACTACACTATTTTAGTAAAAATAAACGTTATTTCAAAAATAATTACGAATCTTTTTTCCAATTCGATAAAAAAATAGTTGGAGAAAAGACACCATGTTACTGTTATGTTCCAAAAGCAATCGAAAGAATTTATGATTATAATCCCAATATGAAACTAATTCTATTTCTCCGTGAACCGATTTCAAGAGCATTCTCCCAGTATAATATGGTTCGTTATGAAAAAAATAAAATAGATAAGGATTTTTTTGAATCACTTGTTGGAAATGCTGACATCCAGCTTAAAAATATCAAAGCAAATGGATATTTTCCACTTCAACGTGGCTATTATATTGATCAGATCCGACATATTTTAAAATATTTTCCGAGGGAAAATTTACATATTACAATCTCTGAAGAAATGTATGCAAATCCTCTTGAAGAATATAACAAGGTTTTTAATTTTCTAGGTTGCCGTTCTTTAGAACCATCAGAATTTAAATTCGATCCAGAAATTTATAAGGGAACATACAGGGATACAATTAAAGATTATGAATTTAATTTTTTACATCGAGTTTTCTTACCTTATAACGAAGAATTATACGAATTTTTGGGTAGAAGAATTGAATGCTGGGAAAAAAAATATAGAGAAAATGTAAAAAAAATAAAATATAATAAAATATAAATGAGTAATAATTCTTCAAATGAAAATACGAATAAGATTGTAAATCGTCGTGGAAAAATAAATAGCAATATTTCCGTCTGTTTGAAAGACTGTAAGCTCTTCGAAAATGAAGATGTCAAAATAAAAAATTTAGATAGGTTAGCCTATAAAAATGAAGAATCCTACCAAAAATCATTCCAAAAAGTAGTTGATTTTTCCAAAACAATCCCTGAAAAAGACAAGCTTGAAATTAATTGCGCCATTTTTAACGCCAATAATGACGATGGACTTTTTTCTGCCTGGTGTTTTTACAAATTCCTTGAAACAAATAACCTGGCTAATGAATCTATTACTTTTGTTCCTCTTGGTCCTGCCAGTGGAAATAAACCTGATTGGCATCTCCAAAAACAGCTCGATTTCATCGAGGGACGTAATGTAATAATCCTTGATATTGCATATAGTCTCGTAAATCTTGAATTAATCTCTTCCGTCGCCAAAAAAATTTATGTGATTGATGATCACATGCGTGAAGAGAAGGAATTGAAAGAATTAGAATCCCTTGATAAACTCAAAGGAAATTGGTTTATTGGTGATGATAAACATTCAGCAGTTGCATATACCTGGAAATTCTTTTTTCCTGACGAGCCAATACCAGTAATTGTCCAATATGTGGATAATGATGATCGTAAATTGAATCTTCCATTTCTGTTTTATGATCGGGCTTTCAAAACTTACATTAGTTTCAGAATAACGCACAGTCCTTATATTTCCCGCTTCAATAATATTGATGCTTTCAAAAAATTAGACCAACAAATCGAAAATATAGACCGAAATTTTATGCTTACCGTTGGCCATTATTATGATGAATTGGTCAATAATATTAAAGATCAAGTTGCTCGTAATGCTCGACTACAATATTTTCAAGGTCATCCCGTTTATGTTCTTAATTACAATGATCCCGTTTTATATAAGATGGTTGCTCGCCAAATGATAACAAATGCTGAGAAAAATGGGGATAAGATAGATTTTGCCGTTCTTTGGGGATGGGAATACACCAGTAATGCTTATAAACTTTTTCTTAGTGAAAAACACACCGGGAAACCTCCCCGGTTTAATCTAGGTAAAATGGCACAAGATCTCGGTCGAAAAGGAGGTCACCCTCTCGGTGGTAAAGGCACCAAATACATTGGTAACTTTTACTGGCCTCACAATAAAACACATGATATTTGGGATCTTTTCGACAAACCTAAGCAAAACTAGCGTGGATTAGTTCCAATGATCTAGTAGTGTTATCCGACAAAATACTCCAATAATTTGTAAATTCATTTGTGTCATTTATATAAATATCAAATGGTCCATAATATTCTATTGGACCAATTAGAGAACCATCATCCGAATCGGATTCACTCCAATCTGAAATTAAAGATATTTCGCTATCAGAATAGCTGTAGACTCTAGCAATAATTTCTTCAGTAACCATTTTTATTTCCACCAAATTATAGAAAATTTCACTATCATTTTTTAGTATTTTCAAAAAGGAAAATAATATTTTATATATTATGGATTACTCCGCATATGGTTTTATTGGATTCGCACTTCTTTTTGGAATGCTTTTTTGTATATTTAGTTCCAAAAATATCGAGCAAAAAGAATTTAAACACTCATTGGACCAAGAACAACTTAATATCTACAAACAAATTGTAGAGTTTCGATTCAACATTTGGCTTCAAGGAATGCTTCTCGGTCTTATCGTTGCCGTAGGTGTCTGCTATTATCTTCAGGAGAATTTCAATACTTTTGGAAACGCTCTTCTTTTTACCGCTATTCTCCTATTCACAAACTATATGTTTTACATGCTTTACCCCAAACCCGCTTGGATGCTTGATTTCACCAGAAATCATCAACAGGTTCAAGAATGGGTTGATCTTTACAAAACAATGAGTGGTCGTTACCATTGGGGCATGCTTTTCGGTGTTGGTGCTTTCTATCTTCTTTCTCTCGCATTTTTCGATTACAAATTACATAAAGTGTCACTGGAAATTCCCATCCTTAGTTGAACTTTTCCATCGCTAATCTAAAATTATAATTACTACCCATTCCAAATGCCTGTGGTCGTTTTTGCATTATTTTCTCCAAAGCATCTCCTTTTGAGAATCCCATTCTTACCATCATACATAGTACAAAAGAACAACTTCTCTGTTGTCCGGCTGAACAATGAACAAGTATATTTTTATTCTGTCCATATTGTTCCATCACTTGATTTATGTTTTTCATGGTTTCCAAATAAAAATTTTCTATTTCTTGCTCCTTTCCATTATCATCACAAGCTACTCGGAAATATTTTATGAAATATTTTTCCAAAATGGAATGATCTAAAGGTTCAGTTGTGAAAGGCTCATAAAAATTGGGGAGATCTTTTGTGCAATTGACGATCACATTTATTTTATTTGTTAATAAAAAATGGCGATCTTCTGCTGAATTACGATCACCAATCCACAAACGTGGAATGATAAGATCTGCATAAGGATAATTCATTATTAGAATAATAGTGAATTATTTTTTAAGTTATGATTACACCGATCGGATAAGCTCACGCGCTGTCCACTTATCAGCGTAGCCCTGTGTTTGTTGCCAAGCATCATCTCCATTAAACATTTGGCCATAAATTGAGAGAACTGGTCTTGGCAGGTTCTGTTCTTCCTCAAAAGTTCGTGGAACGTAACGGAATTCGACAACAGGTGGGGGGCAAGACTGATTTGACTGGACATATCCAACCACTACTAAACATATTCCGATTAGTAAAAATAAAATAACAATGGATCTCATTTATTTTTTAATAGAAAATAAATAAGAAGAAAAGATAACTACTACAAATAATTTTGTTTTATAAACTATTGTAAAAAGACTTCATATATATGACTAACTGTAAGATTTTTCTACAAAAAAAATCTGACATAATATTACAAGTATTTTTCTAAAACATTAAAAAATATCCTTCACAATATTACTCAAAATCTTCTCCCTTTCCTCAACAGTTGGCTGTTTCTGTGAAGCACCAGCCTCAAAATTCTTTCCCTGACTTGCCAAATCCCTTCTCTGCATCCAGGGATCAGCATGCTTTCCATCATCCAAACCAGCAACCAATCCAGACGCATCAGTCTTCTCACCCCTCGATCCCGATGGATGTTGCACCTGATCATCCTCCGCACCCTGAGGTCCAGATGTATCCATCTTCGGGGCCTGACCAGCATTTAATTTCGCATAAATACGATCCTTCTCATCAATAATCTCTCTTAACTCTTTAATCTTCTCATTAGCCTCGCGCTCCTCCTCATCAGTCTTCTTCTGATAATACTTGCGACGCTGATTCTCCTCACGAGCCTGCTTCTTTCTCTCCTCAGTCTCCTGTGCATACATTTCATCCTGATGCTTACGATTCTCCTGATACTTCTTCATCAAAGTATTCAACTGATCATTGGCATACTCCTGCTCAAGAACACCATCTGGGTTAGGATCCCATGGAAGCCAATATCCAACCTGACCAACGAAAACATGAAAGTTAGGATCACGACGTTGCAAAACCTTCGCACGAACTTCTGCCTCTCGACGAGACTCATAAGTTCCTCTAATCTTCAACCCACGAATAGACGTCTGGAAATCATTCGCCTCATTAAATTTCTGAGTCAATGCCTCCTCATTACCATAAATAAAATCCTCAAACTTTTCATCAACATTAAGGGTATCAATATACTCAGGAGTAAGTTTAGCAGGATCCAACTTACTCGGATCACTACTGGACTTAAGACCCTTCAAAAACCATTTCGCAAATTCCTTAACAATCAATGCCTCCTTCCTCTTCAAAACCTTGTCTGGGGAAAGAAAAGAAAGACAAACGAAATTTTGTCCAGGAATGGGCTGATCAACTTCCAAAAAATCTTCAACTACTTCTTCGCGAGATGCCATTGTTATAGGAATATAAATAAAGTTTTTTTTAAATCAAAACGTAAAAAATAAATTTGTGAATGAAATATAAATATGGATGAAAATAATAATATAAATGATAAATCTCAAAATTACATTTCAACAATAAATACTTTCCTTCGATATTTTTGCCTCACCGTAATAATTTTTCTTGTTATGTCGTTCATTAGTAATAAATATGTACCAGGTTTAGGAATGAATTTTTTGCCAATGTTCATTCCAGTTGGCAGTTCATTTTTTCCAAAACCTGTCCTCACAAATATTTTTCACCCTCCCGTCAAAATAGATAACTCAAACAACAATTTTTTCCAAAAGGAAACAATGACTTCCGGTTCTCAATCAGAAGAAAAAACTTACTATGAATTACTTCAACTAGGTGGCACATTTACTTCTATCTTCCTCGGTAAAAACCAGCCAGTTTTCTCCCGGATTTACATCCAAGACTACGATAATCTATACTGGTATCAAAAAATTATAATGTCTCTTTTTGGAGCTATCCAAATTCTAATTGGATGCACTACAACCCTATTCAGTTGTTTCGCATATTTATTTTCCGGGAAGGACGGATATTTCCTTAGCTTACCCCAAGCTAAATCTGATTTGGAAGCTAATGGAAAAAATTTGTTTGAAGATCCCGGAATATCGACTATTGATTCCAAAAGTGACAAAATAATTCTGAAATCCGGCTGGGATAAATTTAGTGCATTTTTCAATTATATTTTTTTCATTCCAGTCGACAAACTAACTTTTGGAAGCACCTTTTTCCTCGAAAAAAGTCATGGATCATTTATGGACCGTTTCAAATATTTCTTCCTCCTCCTTTTCATTTTTACCCTTTTTACAATGGTAAGTTCCTCTTTTGATCCAACTGGTTCAGCGGGAATAGTTATGGCCATAATAACCTCAATTATTCTCTTCATTTTGTTTGGACTCCGAATATTAAATCCAAATCATAATGCTGATCCACTTCCAAACTACAACGCAATTCTCGAAAATACCAAATACTACCTTAAGGACTCTAATCTGTCATTCAATGATTTAATTAACAAAATCACCAAACTACAAGCAACAATAAAAAAATCCGTTGCTGATTACAAGAAGTCCACATTACAAGTTGCTGAACAAATAGGAGAGAAACCTAGTATGTATGGAGGAAAATATTTGAAAAAAATACATGAAATTAAAAAAAAATAGTATAATACCTTTGGTAAATTTTATTCTCAAGTAAGTCAGCATGTTGAGCCTAAGTACAAATTATACAGTTGAAAGAAATTATGGAAATACCGTTGTTTACTATTATAATTAAAATCTTTGATGTTACTAATGGAATATCAAATTTTTATTTTTAGAAGAGATCTACGTATTGAAGATAACACAACATTAAACCGGCTTTTTTCACACAAAGAACCAGTCATTCCCATTTTTATCTTTGATCCTCAGCAAATTGATCCAAAGAAGAACCAGTATTTTTCGAGCAATTGTGTTCAATTTATGTGTGAGTCTTTAGAAGATTTGGAGAAGAATATTTCCAAACAGAAGGGTTATTTAAATTATTTCCATGGGGATCCAATCCATGTTTTGGAGAAAATTATTCGGAAAAATAAAATCGTTCGGATTGGAGTAAATCGAGATTACACTCCATTTTCCAAATCAAGGGACGAAAAAATTTCAACCCTCTGTTTGGAAAATAAAATAGAATTTGTTTCTGAAGAAGATATTTGCATTCTTCCAGTTGGAAGTATAAGAACCGGTAGCGGTACAATATACAAAAAATTTACTCCATTTTACCATAAATGTCTTCTTCAACCTGTTCCGAATCCATCCACTAAAAAATCTAATTTTTCATCTTACAAGATTGGAGAAAAGTTAGATATTCATAAATATTACATTCCAAATTCTCAAATTCTTCATCATGGTGGTCGCCATCTCGGTTTGGAACAACTCGAAAAACTTCCGAAAGATTATCCAAAAACACACGATATTCCTTCAATACCAACTACTCAACTTAGTGCATACAACAAATTCGGCTGTATTTCCATTCGTGAATTAATGAAAAAACTATCTGAAACTAAAAATGTTGCGATTGCTCGTCAATTATATTTCCGAGATTTTTATTACAATATAGTTGAGTACTATCCTGAGATTCTTTCAAAAGGACTCCCCTTTGAGAAAAAATGGCAAAAAATTCGCTGGGATAAACCTTCTCCAAAATATCTCACCCCATTTGAAAATGGAAAAACTGGATTTCCAATTATTGATGCTGGTATCAGGCAAATGATAACGACTGGTTTTATGCATAATCGCGTCCGAATGCTTGTTGCCAGTTTTCTTTCCAAAGATTTACTCTATGATTGGAGAATAGGTGAAAAGTTTTTTGCAAAAAATTTGTATGATTATGATCCGATCCAGAATAATTCAGGGTGGCAAACTGTCGCGGGAACTGGAGCAAGTGCTTTGGAATGGTTTCGGGTGATGAATCCCTGGACTCAAACTGAGAAATTTGACCCTGAATGCAAATATATCAAAACATGGATTCCGGAATTCCAAAACACTCCCCCAGAAAAAATTCTTAATTGGAATACGGATTGGGATGAAAAAATTTATCCAAAACCGATTGTAAATCATGAAGAAAGAAGAGATATTATGCTCAAAAGATATCGCGAATTGTAATTTGTGATGATATTTTTCTTGAATTTTTACAGCTATTTGTGCAGATTTTCTCCCCATTTTTTTCAAAAAATATTAGCCTTTCGCATAAAAAACGAGTGTTAGTAAAACAATGCTTGAAATTATAATGGTTCTAACTAGATATTTCATTCCCATCTTAGTTTTAATTATGTCTTCTGGATCTTGCGCAGCCAAAACAACTGTTTGAGCGATTTGATCTATTTTATATAAATTCATTACGAATAATATTCCTCCTAAAAATGTTATAATAAACATTATCGGATTAGTTCCGAAAACTATCGGGATTATCGCAATATCTGCTATCAATTGTATAGCATTATATATGGCACTTACACCTTTATCACCATATTTGTATAAAGTGTAGGTGTAAGGAATACCCTTTGTGGCAAAGATTATTGAACCAATGATTCCCAAATAATTTAAATATTTCCCCCCTTTATTTTTGAGTGTAAATGAAAACCATAAAATGAAAATAATTCCAATGATCAATAAAATCAAATGAAATTTCCAGTGATTTGGATGTATTCTTTCCTTCTTTAATATCTGCACATTATTCTCTGCTTGCAGAACAGTCTCTTTTGGAATATTTCGAATAAAACCCTGATTATAATTATAAATAATAACACAAAGACCAGCTACTAAATAGAGAAACAAAACACATAATGTATAAATTGAATATTCTTTCGATTTTTTATAAAATATTTCAGTGATTATTGATGGAATAATTCCTAAAATTGCGATAAAATAAGTATAGAATGTTAGACCATGAAGACCAAGAGGAATCTTATTTCGTACATTATCAAAAATTTTGAATGTTTGATCAGATATTCCAATAATTTTCAGAATTAGTAATAAATATGTTATTATGATTAGTAACATATTATATAAAAAGAAAAAATTATTATTTATTAGCAAGATCCTATTGGAAGAGAATAAATTATTCCAAAATTCCTATCTTGTAATGATTCATGAATTCAAGGGCGTCTTCATGATGTCCTGCATTAATAAACATATTGGTGGCATCTTTTCCAATACCGTATTTTATAACTGATCC
>Ga0172362_10004400_pt1 | contig 12210 bp, 10 predicted proteins | sample LakKivs1_kivu2a2_FD_114534 | JGI IMG/M metagenome (GOLD analysis project Ga0172362, IMG submission 114534) | Sediment microbial communities from Lake Kivu, Rwanda - Sediment s1_kivu2a2 | ecosystem: Environmental > Aquatic > Freshwater > Lake > Sediment | place: Rwanda: Western Province, Lake...
GCCAGACTGAAATATATTGAAATAACCTCGTGAATAACAAAATAATCATAATTTTAGAGGTTTAAATAGGATAAGAAAATGTATTTATTTACATCTATTTTAACCTATTTTAAGTATCTGTCATTTTGGCAAAAAAGGGAAAATAACCTTAATATAAGAAAACATTTTGTTTGAAAGGTCTAAACGCAAACGAAAATAGTCATTAAATTTGAAATAACGAAGATGAAAATATAGTAAGAGTTCATTATAATCAAGAATGTCATTTCGAGATGATTTGATTAAATTAACGAAGTCTTTATCTTAATCTGTTAATAAATTATTTTAAAATATTAGGATAAGGATAAGGATAAGTAAAAAACAATGGTTGATGGTCGTGAATCTCCACGTTCAATAGATATTTTGTCAAAAACGGATAAGGGAACTATAAAAATTGAATCGATAAACCAAAAAATACAGTCAAACAAAATGGACTATTCTAAAAAAACTCGTAAGGAACTGATTGTTCTTTGTAAGGAGAAGAAAATCAAGGGATATAGTGGTAAAAAGAAGGCAGACATCGCTAAATTGCTATTAGATTTAGGAACACAACTTAAATTTATAGACTTGTTTTGTGGAATTGGTGGATTTCATCAGGCATTCATTTCACTTGGCGCAAAATGTGTTTATGCTTGCGACATTGATGAAAAATGCCGAGATGTTTATAAACAAAATTATGGATTAGAACCAGATAAAGATATAACAAAGGTAGACGAAAATAAGATACCTGATTTTGATATTCTTTGTGGAGGATTTCCCTGTCAGGCTTTTTCCCACGCTGGAAAGCAGGATGGATTTAAAGATACACGAGGAACATTATTCCGTGATGTAGTACGTATTCTTAATGCAAAGAAACCAAAATACTTCTTACTTGAAAATGTTAAAAATCTTGCAGGACATGATAAAGGACGTACCTGGGTTGTTATTAAAAATGCATTAAAAGAAGTCGGTTATTTTACATATGAAGAACCAATTGTAATGAGTCCACATATATTAGGCATACCACAACATCGTGAGCGTGTACTCATTTTAGGGTGGCGTAATGATATTTTAAAATCAGGACTTCCATTACTTCCTGTGGTTGTTCCAAAAGAATCTAATATTTCATCAATTTTAGATGATGACAATACAGAGATAATGGATGATAAGTTAGTCTCTGTATTACAACTATGGGAAGATTTTATTCAACATTTCAAACAAAAAAATATTAAATTGCCTACATTTCCAATATGGAGCGATGATTGGGATAGCACGTATTCACTTAAGGAATTACCAGATTGGAAATCCAAGTTTATAAGGCAAAATCGTGAATTTTACAAAAACAATAAAGATTGGTTAGAATCATGGTTAAAGAAGGCACGTGAAAATAGTTCATTTAGCGGTGCTAAACGGAAACTTGAATGGCAATGTGGAATCTTTCAACAGGATGACTCATTATGGAAGTTATTATTCCAATTCCGCCCGAGTGGTATTCGTGTGAAGCGTGTAAATTATAGTCCTGCACTTGTTGCCATGGCACAGATTGTTTATGTTGGTGAAAAGTGCCGTAAACTTACACCAAGAGAAGTAGCACGTTTGCAAAGTTTCCCGGATTCGTTCAAACTCCCAAGTTCATCATCTGTTGCATACAAGCAGTTTGGAAACTCTGTGAATGTAGAAGTAATTAAATGGGCGGCGAGGCATCTATTGGATGTACATGGCTAAACGCTTTTAAAATATCAAACTTTATTTCATTTAAAGTTGTTGGGAATTCAATAAATAAGTCATCCTGGATACTATTTTTTATCATTCTATAAAGTTGTATATTTTCAATGAGTGTATCTGTCTTGTTATTGGATTTCAGACATACATTGCTCTTACAATATGTTTTTGAAATGAGGTATATACCTGCTTTGATGGTTGTTGTGAAGAAATTTTCCTCACGCTCTTTAGATGATGCAGATTTAGGAGCGGTTTTCCACCATTGTTCTGTTCTAAGATTTAGAAGGATAATATCATTATTAAATCGATCACGCTTTATTGAATTCTCTGGATTTTTACTCCAATTTAATGCTATTGTTGATTTACCATTTATTTTCTTAAGAGACAATGGATAACCTTGAATAGCACAATCGCTTTCACCTACATGGTGTTCTGTAAAACCAGATAAGTGAAGACTTAGGAAAGCCATAGTGAATTTATCACTTACAATTCCTCCTGATAAGCCTGCTCCATCACCAGTAAATACATCACGAATAGCATTAAGTTTAGATACAAACTCTGTAAGACGTTCAGAAGTAAGATTGGATTTAAGATACTGAAATATATCCAGTAATGACTTTTCATCAATATTTAGTTTAGTCAAAATTTCAATTATATCATTTTCTTCTATATTATTATCAACTTTATTTTGAGTAGTAATCTCTTCATTTTCTTTAATATCGCAAAAAGAACTCATCTAAATTTGTTTTTAGTATTCAAAAAAAACAAAAGGCATCATTTTTTTATTATAAATATTAAATTGAATCAACAAATTCTAAAATATTCTTGTCAGATAAGTCATATTTCTTCATAGTTCTCATCGTAGATTTAACAATAATCGGTTAGAGAATATCAATTAAGGATTCGAGCATAGTATCTGATGACCCTTATGGATATTATAAAGTTGGGTTGTTCCTCCAATCCAACCAATTATTCAAAACTTTGATGATATTGAGAGGTAAATGGTAAAAAATATGGATTAAATGAAGACGAATATGTTAAAATAATCAACAATTTTGGTAAGATGATTGGATTTAAACCATTGAAGTTTAAAATTATTCAAGAACGTATCTGATCTGCGAACGTGATGCCGTCTTTAATAATTCTGTATATTTTATAAACATTTTATCTGCGCCCAAGGGCGCCGTCTTTTATAATTCCAAAGAACCGTTTTTTATGTGAAACCGTTATTTTTGATGAACCATTTTTTCATCAAAACTCAAAAAAGGTTTTTACAAATCGAAAATCTATTTTTGAATATCTCAGGTAGTTCAACGATTTAAAGATGGTTTCATAACCTGGAGTTCTATAAACCGGGAAAAGCGGCGGCGGCTGCCATTTTTGGCAAAAAAGGGAAAATAACCCTAATACAAGAAAACAATTTGTTTTGAAAGGTCTAAACGAACAAAAATAAAGAAGATGAAAAGAAAAAATGATTTTATAAAAATATAGTAAGAGTTCATTATAATTAAGAATGTCATTTCGAGATGAGTCAGTTAAATTAACGAAGTCTCTATCTTTATCTGTAAAGAAACAATATGGAATATATTTTACTCCAAAGGAAATACGTCAAAAGTTATTATCTTTTATTGATATAATTCCGTCAAATATATTAGAGCCATCTTTTGGTTCAGGAGAGTTTATTTATGACGTAATCGAAAGATACCCAAACGCACAAATAGATGGTGTTGAATTAAATCAGGATTTTTATAATAATGTTCGCAAAAATATGACATCTAATAAAATTTCATTATATAATGAAGATTTCTTGAATTTTGAGTCATCGCATCAATATGATTTGGTGATAGGAAATCCTCCATATGTTGTGACGAAAGTCAAAAATCAGTGTTGTTATAATGGAAGAGGTAATTTATTTGTTTTATTTATATACTTATGTCTAACAAAACATGTAAAGAAAGATGGTATTCTTGCTTTTATTATACCAACTTCTTTTATGAATTGTGTATATTATGAGCCTTGTCGTAAATATATTTATGATAATTGTCGAATCTTATATGCGGAGACAATAACAGATGGAAAGTGGTTGGATACTTGTCAAAAGACGATGATATTAATAATTAAAAATGAGGTTTGTTATGAAAAGCCATATTTTATGAGAAGCAGTGGTTATTTTATAACTGAACACGTGAATGAATTGAGTGATTTAATGAGTAATTCAAAAAATTTAAAGGAATTAGGTTTATCGGTGCGAACAGGTCAGATCATATGGAACGAACACAAAGATGATTTAATTGAAAAAGATGGAATATTATTAATTTATGATACAAATTTGGTAGGAGATGGTAAGTTAAAGTTGAATAATTTGTCAAAAGGGGAAAAAAAGCAAATGATAAGGAGACAGAAAGTCGTTCCTATGAAAGGACCTGCATTATTAATAGCACGAGGATTTGGGAATAATTATAAATTAAGGTATGCGTTAATACCAGAAGAAACTATATTTTATGGAGAAAATCATGTGAATGTTATTACGGGGAATCGTGATATTTTGAATCTTTGTTATGAGAGTTTAGGAAATAATAAAACGAAACGATTCATTGAGTTATTTGTAGGAAACGGTGCTTTATCAAAGACGGATATTGAAAAAAGATTGCCTTTCTTTTTATAAGGTGAATCTTTGAGCTTTTATTTGAAATGCTGGCTTTAAAATACCCTTACCATTTTTCCATCTTAACAAGATTGAAAATTGTATAATAATAAAAAATTGAAATATTATATTATATTATTATATAAATAATATGATATCATGTGTGATAATATTGAAGAACGGTTAAAAAAATTAACATTATCAAGAAATGACAAAAGTATAGTAGATATACAGAAATATATTAGAGGTTTTTTGTTAAGAAAGAGTATTAGAAAATTGAATGATGGTATGACTTTTACATATTTAGAAAAATGCATAAAGAATTATAAGAATACAATAATATTTGAAACAACTTTTAATGATTTATTAAAGTCGAAAAAAATTCGAAAGACTAATTTCCCATCACATATATCAGAGAACCTTGTTAAATTCGCATTTTATAAGAAATATCGAGTTATGCCAAATTGGGATGTGAAAGTGGGAGATTTAGAGATAGATATTCCTTTTTGTAGGCATATTAGATTAGAAGTGAAGGGTTCAATTGATTTATGTAATGGACCTCCAACATTCGGTCCGTGTGAATCGTGGGATCGTATCTACTTTGTAGATGCGAAAGATATATTAAATGATAGATATAAAATATATGAGTTTAAAATAAAAAATACAGATCTAAAATGGAAGAATTTAAAAGTTAATAAAAATGAAACGTATGAAGATCAATGTATCCAAGGAAGACGTCCCAGATTAACTTTCAATGAAATTTTAAATCAAATTGGTGCGGAGAACTATACTATATTATTTGATGGGCTATTACGTGATTTAGGAAATTAGGTTAGAAATTTTCTCAATTATTAATTTAACAACAGGAACAGAAACAGCATTTCCTGCAAGTTTATATAGCGCAGAATCAGACAGTAATGGTAGTTGATAATTATTTGGAAATCCTTGAAGATTAAAGCATTCTCTGGGTGTTAATTTACGGATACCAATATTATCTTTAATTAATGGAACATTGTGACCTCCTCCACCCATATTTGCGGTGAGAGTCGGGCATAAATTGCTTTTATTTTCCCGAACATAATGTCTTCGAAATTGGTAAATTGTATTTGTATCAATGTGTTTGACAACTGAATCTTCAATGGTTTGATATACTTTAAGTCTATTTGTGTAATAATATTTTTGTGGCACGTTAGTTTCCATAAATTGTGAAAGAGGTAATTTTTGGGGTAATTCGAAGTTAAAATCAAATTGTTGGTATTTATTTCTGTCAAGGAAACCGATAATATAAATTCTTTCACGATGTTGAGGAATGTGGGTAATTATAGATGTATCAAGAATTTTTGAATGAATATGATACCCTATATTTTGTAAGTTTGATTCAATAGTTTGATATGTATTTCCATTATCGTGCGATTTTAAGTTCTTTACATTTTCAAGAATAATAATAGACGGTTTTTTTGCTTGTAAAATTTCGCAAATTTTCCAAAATACGTTAGACCGACTATCTTGAAAACCCAGTCTTTGACCTGCGATACTAAATGGTTGGCAGGGAAATCCACCGCATAATATATCATGTTCTGGTATTTCATTAATATTTATATCATGTAAGTCTTTTAGAGTTAATTTGTGTTCGGGGTGATTCATATCATAAATTTTTTTTGATGATTCCGCCATATCATTACTTAAAACACATCTTGCGTTATATTGTTTAAGAACGTGTGTAAATGCGCCAGTTCCTGCGAATAAATCAATAAATTGAAGGTCGTTCATTTTAGTTTTTTATTACTAATCGATTAGAAAATCATTTTTTCTAAACGTAATAGTGTGTGCTTTATTAAGCGGCTTTTGATAATAAATTTTTATTTGATGAATACCCCTATGTGTTTCATCTTTAATTCAAAGAATCGACTTTGACGTGAAACCGTTATTGTTGATGACCCGTTATTATCAAAAGGGTTCATCTGCGCCCGTGGGCGCCGTCTTTTATAATCCCAAAGAACCTTTTTTTTCTTGTGAAACCGTTATTTTGATGAACCGTTTTTTTCATCAAAACTCAAAAAGGTTTTTACAAATCGAAAATCTGTTTTTGAATAGAATATCTTCGGTAGTTCAACAATTTAAAGAGGGTTTCATAAACCGAAGTTCTATAAAACCGGGAAAAGCGGCTGCCGCCGTAGCCTATTTGTTCGATTCTTCGATTATTATTTTTTCCCCGTCCGTAATATCAAATGATTGGTATATATTTCCGGGATTATTTGGTTTGGGAAAGCGTTGTAAAATACGCACGCAATTAAAATTACCCCATCTTGTGATATTATTTAAAAATCGATACAGTGGGTGTTCCAGTATAATTTGTGTAGATTCCGCTTCTTCCTTTGAGTCGCATCTTATAAAAGCAATTGATTGGGTCATTCCACAATCATCAATAAATATGTTATATTTATCAGTTGTGCTTATAAAGACTTTCCACCCAGATTGATATTTATGTGGTCTGGACGCATAAACGGTTTGTTTTGGAGTATGGATTAATCGATATCGATAGATATCACTTTGAGAATTTTGAATAATATCTCTTTTTGTGTATCGATGTAGGTCGCTACTGGTTTCTACTTTAAATTTTTGTATATCGCTGTCAATCGTTTTAAGCAAAATATGATGGACGTCTTTCGTCCAATATAATGGCATATAACTCCGGGAGAAACTTGGAACAACTGATTGAAATGTAATTTTATTGAAGATACCTTCAACGGTATATTGATAATCTGGTTCTGGTTCGGCATTTTGTATAATAAACCAGGTAAAAGTGCTTCCAATTTTGGGAAACCATCTTTTTGCAAGATGAATATTCAGATGAATAATTTTTCGTTGAGTGAGTTCGTGAGAGATGCGATTTCTATCAGCAAGGGACATCCAATGGTTTGGTATAATATATACTAAAAATCCCTTTGGTTTTAATAAATCTAATGATTTAAGAATAAAGTCTTGGGTTAGGTGATGGTTTTTGGAAGCACGTAATCCATTTTCCATAATTTTAGCATATGGTGGATTAGCCATAATAAGGTCATATTTATCGGTAGTTTGAAGTTTTAGAAAGTCTTCTTGGGTAAAATGAACTCTATTGGATAAAATTGCTTTCGCATTTTGGAGACGTTGAGGATTCAAGTCATTACCGTGGAGAAAATGGAGTGTTTCATCAAGTTAGTGATGTTGTAATAGATATTTGATTGTTCCAATTAGAAAATTACCATTCCCGCAACAGGGGTCAAGGATATTAATGTTTGTTTTAGACCAGAAATGTTGTGGGATTTTGGATAACATTTCATCAACACACCCCATTGGTGTTGGGACATCATTATTACTTTGCCACGAAGATTTATCCGTATTTAATACGTTATCAATATAGTTGAATACATCAAGAAGATTATTGTTAGTTAATAACATTTGGTGTCCTACGATATCTAATTTTTTTATGTAAAACGAATATATCCGATTGGAACGTAAAAAAAGTGATTTTTTAATGAGATAGGAAAATAGGAGTATCTAATGGATATATTATTAGAAAATTTAAAAACGAGAAGTTATGATGCTATTTCGAATGAGTTAAATGTTTCAAAAGGAACGGTAAAGAGATGGTTTGAATTGAAGAATGTTCCTGAATCATATCGCTTTGAGTTGATGAAGATGGCAAATATTCCGATAAATTATAGTGATTATTCATCGAAAGTCAAAGATCAATTTTATACGCCAATACCAATTGCGAAACATTGTTTTGATAAATTGGTTGAGATATTGAGAAAATATGGTGAAGACGAGAATAACTTCACATATATAGAACCTTCTGCTGGAAGTGGGAATTTTTTAAAAGTCCTTCCATCGAATCGATTTATTGGGTTTGATATAGAGCCAAAGGCTGATAATATTGAGGAGATGGATTATTTAACGTGGAAACCGAATGATTTAAGTAAAAGATATATTGTGATTGGAAATCCTCCATTTGGTTTAAGAGGACAGTTAGCATTAAAATTCATAAATCATTCAAGTAATTTTGCGGAATATGTTGGTTTTATTCTTCCTCAATTATTTGAGAGCGATGGAAAGGGAGTTCCAAGAAAACGAGTCAAGGGTTTTCATTTAATTCATAGTGAAAAGTTAGACACAGATTTTATCGAGCCAGATAATAAAAGAGTATTGATAAATTGTATTTTTCAAATATGGTCTAAGAACAATCAAAATGATAAGTATTTATTGAAAAAACTAAAAGAAGATATATTAAAGGTATATTCATTATCAGATGGAGGAACTCCTTCATCGACAAGAAATAAGAAGATGTTTAATAAGTGTCATATTTATTTGCCATCAACGTGTTTTGGAAAAGAGAATATGAAATATTATAATAGTTTTGATGAATTACCAAATCGTAAAGGATATGGAATTGTATTTCATAAGGACATTAATGATAATATTACAAAATTTAAGTCAATTGATTGGAGTAGCAAAGCATTTTTATCAACAAATTCTGCCTATAACATTAGAAGTAGTCAGATTGCTGAACTTTTTTTTTAATTAATACAATTATTTGATAATACTTGTAATAAATTTTTTAATATCTTCTAAATTGGTTGCTTTTGTTATTTGAATGGAATTTCCTTTTTGAGATAAATTTATATTGATTGATTCATTCGTGTCAAGTTTGAATGCACCCTTTTCTTTCCTCCAAGTTATTTTTCTATCAATGAAGGGAGTAGCACGACGTTCTTTTGATTTATATAAAGATTCGTCAAAATTAGGAAAGATAGTTATCCAAATATGAAAGGGGGATATATCAACAAAAATCATAAATTTACTTTTCCAAGGGTTTTCTCCGAGTTCATGTTGATATGTTCCGCTATTTCCTATATAGGCTGTTTTTATTTCAATCGAAAAATCTAAAATAGTGCCATCTCCATCCCCTCCTCCAATTTTTTTGTTTTTTTCGCCATTAATATTCGAAGGAATATTACACATATTACATATTTTGTTAATATATAATTCACCAATTTTTCCAACATTATTTTTTTCTAATTCTGTTATTTTATTATGATCTGAATCTTTCCAAATATAGTTAGAATTATTTTCTTTCTTTACAAAATCGTTGATAATAGGTATTATCATATAAAAAGGTATGTTATTATCAAAACTCTTTAAAAATAGAGAATCAATAAAAATTTTTACACTTATTTCTATATTATTTTCATTATAGTTTTTATTATATTGTTTAGATGTGATATTTTGTTCTAAATATTTTTTCATAAGTGGTATGCATTTTTCTATAATTAAATCTACTTCTTCATTGGGGTATTCTTTTAGTTCTGGTAGGTTGGTCGCCAACTCTTTGAGATCAAATGAGTTCATTTGAGTCATTATTAATGTATATTAATTAATATTTATAATATTCATTTTTTTTTTCATTTTCAGGCATCCGTGGACGCCGTCTTTTCTAATTTGAAGAACCGTTTTTTCTTGTGAAACTATTATTTTTGATGAATAAAAATTATAAATTTTTAATATGTAATTAATCAATGTTGCCAGGAATTATAATTCATCTTGATTGGCATAACGACCGAAGAAAGGCAAATAGGTATAATGGTTATCACTTCTATTTGAGTATTTCCAGTCGCAATGATTATCATTTCTATAAAAAAAAACAGGCATTAGTAATTGTAAAAGTGTAGTTGGTGCTACTTTTACCTTATTGAAATAATTGGATATGTAGTTTTTACTCTTCTCAGTAAAAACAAAGCCTGCTTTATGTGAAGTATTCTCATATTTTTCATCGAAAATAAAATAATCCTTATAATGAGGATTAGCTAATGGTCTTGCGTAATCCATTTTTGGGACTATTAGCAATCCAGAACTGTTAAGTGCCACCCATTCTAATTCTCTTATGCTTATATAATCACGGAATGTAGTTTCTAAATATGGACGTTCATGATCCGCTTGGTTTGGATTCTTAACACGAATAGGAACATCCATCCAATTTACAAGATATGGGTCAGGTTCAAGTGAAAATGGTGTTTTGAAAAGAGAATATTTTACGTCAAAGAAATCTTGTAGTTTGACACAAATAAGTCCTCCCGCAAAAATCTTGTATTCAAATTTTTGTTTGATAACTGCCATAGGGTCTTCAATATGTAGTAATCTTTCTTCACTGTGGTTAAACTTTACGGATAACTCATCTTGATTCTTACCAAATTCAATAATCCGTTGATTTATTTGATTGATATCATTTGTGGTTTGATAAAGTTTAGATTCTACTGAATCAATAATCTCATAATTATTAGATTCTATGTGTAGTAATCTTTCTTCACTGTGGTTAAACTTTACGGATAACTCACCTTGATTCTTACCAAATTCAATCATTTGTTGATTCATTTGATTAAGTTTGATATCCATCGCATCAATCATCTCGTGATGATGGAAATCCAATTCAATACCAGCAATTTTACCTTGTAGTTGTTTATGTTCTTTTTGAATATTATAAACTTCACCAACATATTTATCAATTTCACCAGCGATTTTTTGGATAACAATAGAATCGTCAAATCTATGCATTTCAAGTTCAGCAATTTTACCTCGTAGTTCTGTATTTTCTTTTCTTAGTTCGCAAATTTGTCTAGAAACTTCTGTCATTTCAGCCTGGAATAATTTGATGATATCCTGGATATCATCATCTTTACGAAACAAATTCGGCAATGGCATTCTTGTTATTATTTTGATACAAAAATAAGGAAATGTTTCAATTTTTTTATATGTGTATCTGCGCCTATAAGTTAGTATTTTCCTAAGAAGCACAGATTTATTTTTGATGTGAAATAGTTATTTTTAATATTTAGGATTTAGACAGAGTTATCTTTTTGGTGATTGAAAAAAAATGAAAACAGTTAAGATTTACCGACAAAAATCAATAAAAACAATGAATGAAAAAGAACTTTTAAAAGAATTTGAAGAATTTAAAGAAGAATTTAAAGAATTTAAAGACTTTAAGTTGCGTCGTAATAAAGAACAATTTGATGATTATATTAAATGGAAGGAAACATTTATAACATTTTGTGAATGTTTTAAATATTCACCATATATTCGTAGTTATGAAGAATATATGAAGGACAAAAAAACATATGATGAAATGAAGATTATAATGAGTGAATATAATAAAAATATTGATTGTTATGCCTATTGGAAGTTATATAAAGACGTTTGGAAGACTAATGAGTTTGGTTTTAGTTCAGGATTGACGGGCGCTATAAATCATTATAATCGTTATGGTAAAAGTGAAGGACGTAAATGGGGTGCTGATATTATTTTAAATTCAATTCATGATTTAAATGATGAGAGTTTTAACGAGTCTGGAAAAAAGTTATATACAAATATTTATATAGTAGATTCATTTGATAAATTGAAGAGCGAAAATGAAAACTTAAAGAAAGAGGTATTCATGTTGAAAAATAATATCAATCAAAATCTTCTTTATATTAACGATTTAAAGAAAGAATTAAGTGAAAATCGTATTATGATTAGTGAGTTTCAATCAATGAAATATGAATGGAAAAATTACAAAGAAGAAAAAAAATTAAAGAGTAAGAAATGGAAGAAATTTTTTGACAAGTTATTTTAATTAATATAAATCGTCATAAAAATATTACGATTTAGAGGAAGTTATCTTTTTGGCGATCGAAAAAAAAATGAAAATAATTGAGATTTACCGACAAAAATCAATGAGAACAATGAGTGAAAAAGAAGTTAATACACCAAACCATTATAATGAAGCATTCCTACACGCTTCTCAAGACGGA
>Ga0172362_10004401_pt1 | contig 12210 bp, 3 predicted proteins | sample LakKivs1_kivu2a2_FD_114534 | JGI IMG/M metagenome (GOLD analysis project Ga0172362, IMG submission 114534) | Sediment microbial communities from Lake Kivu, Rwanda - Sediment s1_kivu2a2 | ecosystem: Environmental > Aquatic > Freshwater > Lake > Sediment | place: Rwanda: Western Province, Lake...
CGCCGTCGCCGACGCCGGTATTCACCCCGACGCCGACGCCCGGCGCGCTCGGCACGCTGTCGTTCTCGGTCGCGACCGGATCGAGCGCGTTCTGTCCCGCCGACACCGTGGCAGGCTCGTTCCTCAAGACGCACGGCAACCCGACGGGTGGCATCCCCGGCACGGTGTGCAGCGGCTCGAAGGGTGCGTTCACGTCGGGACCGCTGCAGCTCGCGGGTGGCGTGCCGGACGTCCTCGGGCGCGCCGACGTCATCCTGACGACGCCGGTCGTGATCGGCGTCGACCTCGACACGCAGACGCCGAACTGCGGCGGCTCGTGCGGTGCGTGCTGGCGCTTCGAGGACGACCCGTCGGCGCTCGGCTTCGTCGACTGCGACGGCGGCTCGAACGCCGACCAGACGCTGATCGTGAACAGCAACGGCACCGGCGCTCCGCCCGCGCCGGCGCTCGACCCGGCGTGGTGGACGCCGTCGAGCGGGGGGGTGAGCAGTGGTCCGGGCGCCGCGGTGATCCGCGTGCGCGTCAAGCGCATGCGGGTGAACGGCACCACCACGTGCCCCGGTGTGTCCGACGCCGCGTGGGCGAGCCGTCCGGTCGAGTCGCTCGCGCTCTCGACCGGCAGCGTCACGTCGCGCATCGACTCGCCACGGCGCTGCACCGGCAGCCTGTTCGGCACCGCGTGTCCGAATGCGAACCCGTTCACGGTGACGCTCGCGGGCACCGGCTTCAGCTGTGCGAACTGGACCGCCAGCTCCGGCGCGCGTCTGGTGATCCCGTTCGTGAACCTCGACGAGAACCTCGGCAGCACGTTCGGCACCGGCGACATCGCGCAGGTCCTTCGGCTGAATGACTGAAGGCTTGAAACGAGGGGACTCCGTCCCCCTGCTCCACGCGGCGAGGGCGCGTGGAGCCGCTTCCCCCGGCTCGCGGCGCGCAGCACTCGCCTGCGACTCGCGTGCACGAGCCGTTGCCGGTCGGGCGCTCGCGCGTACCTTGCGGTCGCCTCGGAATTGCGCGACCGTTCGGCGTCCGTCGTTCGTGCACGGGCCCGTAGCTCAGTTGGTCAGAGCGGCCGGCTCATAACCGGTTGGTCCCAGGTTCGAGGCCTGGCGGGCCCAGTGGAGAATCATGAGGTTGGCGGAATTCGCCGCCAACCTCATGGACATCGCACGAAGCCGTCGCACGAAGCCCTCGGGCAGGGCGCGCGCGGCTCGCCGGCGCGCGTCGTGCGCGCCGGCGGGCCGTGTTCCGCTGCCGCGGGGGCGGGCTCAGGGCGTCGGCGCGCCGCCCTTGCCCTTGAACAGCCCCGCCTGGTTCCTGGTCGCCGTCGCCGTCGAGTACTCGGCCGCGAAGCACGCTCCGCCGTCGATCGACAGCTGCACCAGCGCGGGCCCGGTGAACGGCAGCGCCGGCGGGTCGAGCGGCAGACCCTTCGCTCGCGCGACGATCTTCGCCTTGCCGGCGGCACCGGTGAGCAGCGTGATGCTGTCGACGCCGGTCGGGGTGAGCAGCTTGTCGCCGTACCTGAAGCCCTTCGTGCCGAGCGACCTCCAGCACGGCTTGCCGGCGCAGGTGCCGCCCGCTGGCGCGATCACGCCGCCCGCGAACGTCTCGGTCACTCCGTCGTAGAGGCAGATGCGCACGTTGCTGCCGTTCAGAGGGTCGCCGAGGTCGGCGAGCGTCGTCGCGTCACCGGCGATCCACTTCCAGGCCAGCAGATCGCCCTTGTCCCTGGCCGAGTCCTTGACGTCGAGCGTCGACTTGCCGTCGACGACCGGCGCCTTGCAGCCGGTGAGGGGGACGTGCGGGCAGCCGTGCGACGAGCGATCGCAGACGTCGCCCGCACCGTCGGCGTCGACGTCCTCCTGCAACGGATTGGGATCACCCGGACAGTTGTCGGAGTCGTCGGGGATGCCGTCGTCGTCCCCGTCGGCGACGCCCTTGGCCACCACGACCGGCTGCTCGTCGCAGGTCGAGCCCGCCGGGCAGTCGGCCGCCTCGGCACACGCGCCGGGGTGGCTCAGCGTACAAAGCAGCGTCGCCGGGCTGCAGAAGCTGCCGGCCGGGCAGGTGTCCGGGGTCGGGCTGCATGGCACGCCGGGCGCGAGGCTGCAGCGCCCGCCGGGCGCCGTGAACACCGTGCTCTCCTGCGGCACGTCGAGCGGGTCGCTCGGCGTCGCGGGGTCGACCGTGCCGACCACCGTCGCGATCTTCGTGCACACGTCGAAGCTCTGCAGGACCAGGTCACCGACCACGCCGTTGCCGTCGAGGTCCTGCCCCTGGTCGCTCTCGAGGGTGAGGAACTTGACGGTGCCGCCCTCGACGCGCCACGGACGGCTCGGGTCGCAGATCTCGAGCCGGCAGGGGAGCACCGCCTGCCCTACGTTGATCAGCGCCTTGCTCTCGAGCTCGTAGACCTGCAGCACGTCGTCGGCGGTGTCGCCGTCGCCGTTGAGCGGGCCGTCGCCCTGCGCCGCCTCGCCGGTGCGGAAGGCGAGCAGCTGTCGCGTGCCGCACGACGTGCCGCCGGCGTCGCCCAGCACGAGGTCGGAGCCCGCGACCTTGAGGTTCCTCGTCGCGAACTCGCCGTGCCCGTAGACGTGCACCACGCGGTCGAGCGTGTCGCGGTCGCCGTTCAGGTCCGTGCTCTTCTGCGCGGCCTCGGGCACCACGAACGCGACGCGCGATCCCGACACGGCCGGCGCTTCGGCGGCGCGCCCGATGTTGCTCCACGCCGGCTCGCCGATGCCGCGGACGTGCAGCACGCCGTCGGTCGCGTCGCCGTCGCCGTTGAGGTCGCTGCCGCCCTGCGCGGACTCGGACGCGAGCGCCGCGACGATCGTCGGCGAAAGCCTGACGGCCGTCGCGGCGAGGGCGAGGTTCTGCGACGGGCCGCCGGCGAGCGACAGCTGCACGACCTCGTCGCTCGTGTCGGCGTCGCCGTTGAGCGAGCCGGCCGGGCACGACGCTGTCCCGACGCTCGCCTCGGGGCGCAGGTACGCCGCGTTGCCCGCTGCGACCGAGACGTCGCCCGCGGGGCAGAGCGTCGTGATCGCGCCGGTCACGGCGTCGATCGACTCCAGCACCACGTCGTCGAGCGCACCGTCGGCGAAGAGGAGGGCGTCCACGCCGAGCGGGTCCGACGGGTCGGGACGCACCACGTAGGTGTCGTCGGCGCCGTTGGTGTCGAGTCCCGGCCCCAGGAGGTTCGTCGCCGGCGTCGCGAACGCGAGCGTGCGGCCGTCCGCCGACAGGCTGGGGAAGCGTGCGCCGGTCGCGTCCGGCGGCGTTCCGTCCGCGGCGGTGCTCACCAGCTGCGTCGTCCCGGTGACGCGGTCGTGCAGGTAGACGTTGTAGCCCGCGGCGGCTCCGGGAGCGAGGTTCGTCATCCTGCTCATGAACAGCACGTGGCGCCCGTCCGCCGACAGGCTGTCGTTGGAGGGTACGAAGACCGGGCCCTCGCTGCCCTCGCTGCCGTCGCTCGCGAGCGACACGCGCTCGACGGCGCCGGTCAGGCGGTCGCGCACGAAGATGTCGTCGACACCGTTGCCGTCCACACCCGGTGGCAGGATCGACGCTCCGAAGCCGAAGGCGATGTAGCGCCCGTCGTGGCTGATGCCCGCCTGCAGCAGGTCACCGAAGACGAAGCCGCCGCCGAAGCCCGGATCGAGGAATGCGATCGGCTCGGTGACGCCGGTCGTGCGGTCGTGCCAGTAGGTGACGGTGCCGAACGTGCCGGGCCAGAAGTTGCTGGAGCCACTCTGGAACAGCACGACGTTGCCGTCCCCGGAGATGTTGAGCTTGAGCCCGACCTCCTGGCCCGAGGTGCCGTTGCCCTGGGCGCCGCCCGTGGCCACGCTGACGCGCTCGGTGACGCCGAGCGTCCGGTCGCGCACGAACACGTCGGACACGCCGTTGGTGTCCTCGCCGGGCGGCAGCAGGTCGGAGGCTGCGCTCGAGAACGCGACGTAGCGCCCGTCGTCGGAGATCGCGACGTCGGGATCGAGCACCGGCGCCGACTGCCCGCCGCCGAAGGCGACGTTCACGCGCTCGGTCACGAGCGTCACCGTGTCGTGCACGAAGACGTCGCGGCCGCCGTTGGTGTCGACGCCGGGGCCAAGGAGGTTGGAGGCGGGGTGGCTGAAGGCGACGAAGCGTCCGTCGCCGGAGACCACCGCCTGCACGTTGAAGTCCTGCTCGTTCGCCTCGCCGACGCCGCCGGTCGGCACGTTGACGCGGATCGTCTCCCCGGTCAGCAGATCGTGCCGGAACACGTCGTAGAAGCCATTGGTATCGCCGCCGGGACCGAGCAGGTTGGTCGAGCCGCTGGCGAACACGAAGTAGCGTCCGTTCGCCGACAGCACGCCCTCGTTGGCGCCGGACTCCGACTCGACGTTGCCGTCGCCGAGGCTCGCGCGGACGACCTCGCGCGGGGCGTTCGCGGACTCCGACGTGCGCACGAAGACGCGTCCGCCGGACACCGCGACCGGCTCGCCGTCGATCCGCGACGCACCGTCGACCGCACGCGGGCGTGCCAGGATGGTCTCACCGGCGCCGCGGCGGAACACGCGCACCAGGCCGTCGACGATGTCGCCGTCCCCATTGACGTCGCACTGCAGCTGTCCGTCCTCGCCCTCGAGGAAGGCGATCACGTCGCCCTCGACGGCGAGTGCCGGAAAGCGGAACGGCGGGCGGCTCACGCGCTGCACGGAGCGTCCCTCGGCGCCGGCCGCGAGACCGCAGCCGGCGGGCGCGTCGAGCGGCTGTGCGACGCCGGTCGCACGGTCGCGCAGCGTGACGACGGTGTCGTTCGTGTCGCCGTCGCCGTTGCGGTCGACGAGGTCGATCGACTCGCGGAACGCGAACGTGCGCGTGGTCTCGCTCGCGACGAGTCCGTCGAGCGGAACGGGGCTCTGCGCCTCCATCGCGTAGCCGACGCAGGCGTTGCCGGGCCCGGTGCAGATCGCCGGGTTGCCCGTGCAGTCCTGGTGCGGAGCGAGCTGGCAGAAGAGCGGCAGCGATCGCGTGACCACCAGCGGACCACCGCCCGCGACCAGCGGCGACATGTCGAACAGCTCGCCGCACGGTCCGCTCGGGCACTCGGCGTCGACCGTGCAGAGCGTCGCCGGCGCGTCGACGCACGACGTGGCGCAGCTGCCGCCCTTGCAGTCCCGGTCGCGCGCGCAGCGCAGCCCGTCGCGCTCGCCGCCGTCGCACGTGCCGTGGCGGCGCGCGATGCGGATCGTCGTGTACGGCGCGTCCACCGAGCCGAACACGGTGACGACGTCCGGGTCGGCGACGGTCGGGTCGAGCTGCGGCTCGAGGATCGGCGGCAGCTCGCCGCCCTCCGGCGAGTACGAGTCGAGAAACACCTGGTCGGGGATCACCAGCGGCAGCGGCGACTCGAGGCGCGTGCGGATGAGCCGCGGCACCGGCAACCCCTGGTCGCGCGTCAGGACGCCCTGCCAGGCCATCGGCAGGAGCAGGTTGCCGTCCTGGTCGACGGCGGCGCGAACCTCGGTCGCGGTCGCCGTGCAGGGCGGGGCGTCGCGGAAGCAGTCGCTCGCGAAGTCGTTCGGCAGCGGCAGCGCGGTGAAGTGCGCGAAGACGGCGTCGCGCGCCGTCGTGCCGCAGGCGCCGTCGTTGGCGTACAGCTCGTCGACGCAGGCGATCAGCCCGCTCTGCGCGTCGCACGTCTCGGTCGCGAGCTGGCAGGGCAGCGGATCGACCTTCGGCGTCACGGCGATCGCGGTCGGGCCGGAAAGGGTGCGCCCGTCGCCGTTCGGTGCGAACTCCGCGTCGGTCGACGGGAACGGAAAGCGCAGCCGCAGGTCGCCCAGATCGACGTCGTTGAACGTGGCGAGCCCCGGCGTCGTCTGGCAGACCGCCGAGCTCACGCCCGAGGTTGCGGCGCAGCTCGCGGTGTCGACGCCGAGGCAGTCGTTCGCCAGCACGACGACGCGGGCCGTCCCGGTGCTCGTCTTGAACACGACGGTCACCACCTGGTCGGTGCTGCTCGCCGGGAAGCCCGGGGAAGAAACGTCGCACGGCCGCAGGCGCAGCTCGAGCAGCTCTCCGGGGGCCGCGAACGGCCGGTTGGCGGCGCCGAGGATCGAATCGTAGGTCTTCGCCGTGCCGGGGATCAGGTTGCAGGCGGCGTGCGCCGGCGGCGCGCTCGCCAGCAGCGGGAGGAGCAAGAGGAGGATGCGGGCGCGGCGGACGGACATGGAGAACACCTCGAGTGAGAGAAGCGCCTTCGACGATACTGCGCGCTGCGCGCCGTGGCGAGGTCTTATCTTGGCCTGTACGTCGAAATTCTCGCGCCAGCCGACGAAACGATGCGTGATGTGAGAATCTGATGAAAAAAACCGCACACGCGAACCACGTGAGGGCTGACGGCTTGCGGTTCGTCCTCATGCTGCTGTCGGCGGTGCTTTACGGCCTCTCGTACCCGCCGTACGGATCACCGTGGATCGCCTGGTTTGCGCTCGTGCCGCTCTTCCTCGCGTTGCGCGGCCTGTCGCGCGGACGCGCGGCGCTGCTCGCCTGGGTTTCGGGCCTCGTGATGGCGTACGCGATCACCGACTTCCTGCCGGCGGCGGTCGCCTACTACTACGGTCAGGGGCTGTTCTTCGGCGTGCTGCTGTTCGTCGCGTCGGTGAGCGTGATGTGCTGCCTGTCGCACGTCCTCTTCGCGCTCTGGTACCGCTGGCCGGGACGCAGCGAGAGCTTCTGGTCCCCCCTGCTGGTGGGCGCGGGATGGGTGGTCGCCGAGTTCGTGCGCGGCGACCTCGAGGGCAACCCGTGGGGGACCATGGGCTACACGCAGGTGCCGCTGCTGCCCATGGTGCAGATCGCCGAGTGGACCGGCGTCTACGGGGTGAGCTTCCTGCTGGTCGCGATGAACGCGGCGCTCGCCGACGCGGTCGTGCGCCGCGGCGCCGCGCGCGAGCTCGGCAAGGTCGCTCTCGTGGCGGCGCTGGCGATCGCCGTCTTCCTGCACGGCCGCGCGCGCCTCGGCGAGGTAGAGCGCGAGGCCGGCGGCGACGTGCCGATCGCCGTCGTGCAGGGCAACGTCGACCTGGGCTCGCGCTGGCGGCAGGAGCTCTACGGGCAGAACCTCGACGCCCATCTCCGGCAGACGCGCGACGCGGCGCGCAGCGATCCGCCGCGGCTGGTGTTCTGGCCGGAGAACGCGGTGACGTTCTTCCTCGCCGACGATCCGCTGTACCGCTACGCGATCGGCAAGGTCCTGTCCGCGACGGGAACCGAGCTCGTGACCGGCGGCCCGCACGTCGAGTCCGGCCCGCCGCAGCGCTACTACAACTCGGCGTTTCTGCTTGCCCCGGATGGCGAGGTGGTAGCGCGCTACGACAAGCGGGTGCTGATGCCGTTCGCGGAGTACTACCCCGCGTGGCTCGCGGTGCTGTCGCAGCGCCAGTTCGGCGGCGTGCGCGAGTTCAGCGCCGGCGACCACTCCGCACCGCTGCCGACGGTCGCCGGACCGGCCGCGGTGGTGACCTGCAACGAGGCGCTGTTTCCGCGCACGGTGCGCGAGCGCGTCGCGGACGGCGGCGGCTACCTCGTGAACCTCGCCAACGACGGCTGGCTCGGGGTCCACAAGTACTCCGAGCGCGTGCTCGACATGGTGGCGCTGCGCTCGATCGAGCACCGGCGCTACGGCGTGCGCGCGTCGAGCTCCGGCGGGTCGGCGATCCTCGCGCCGTCGGGCCGCGTGCTCGCGGCGGCCGCGCCGTTCGCGGCGGAGGTGCTGCGCGGCGAGATCCGCGCGCGCTTCGACGTGACGCCGTACGGGCGGCTCGGCGACTGGTTCGTCGCGCTCTGCGCGCTGGCGGTCGGGACATCGGCGGCGCTCTCGCGGGTGCGCATGCGCCGGCCTGGGGAGGGCTCCTAGGAGCGGGCCGGATCCAGGTGTCGGGACGCGGGGCCGCGCCCCGCTTGCACCCGCTCGAGGTCCCAGGCGAGGTCGAGCGCCGCGAACGTCTCCTCGGCACGGCGTGCGTGCTCGGCGACCGTGGCGCCGTCGATCGTGTCGCCCGCGGGCAGGCGGCGCGCCAGCTCGGCGCGCGTCCGCGCCAGCTCCGGACGCGCGTCGAGCGACGTCCCGAAGCGCAGGCTCTCGGTCCATGCCCGGCGCGTGCCGCGCGCGTCGCCGCAGATCCAGGCGAGCGTGCCCGCGAGGCGCAGCGCCTCCGTGCGCTGCGAGGCGACGGTCCGCGTGATGCGCACGGCGTCGCGCGCGCTCTTGCGCGCCCGGGCGCGCAGCTCGTTCGGCGCGGCGCGGCCGCCGGCGCGCTCGACCGCCGCGACGTCGTGCTGCAGGCGCGCCACCGCGTACGCGCTCGTGTGCCACGGCGGGACGACGTCGGACGCGGCGAGGATCGCCTGCGCCTCGTCGAGCGCGGCCGCAGCGCCGGCGTCGTCGCCGGCGTGCGACAGGATCTTCGCCTTCGTCCCGAGCGCGAGCACGCGCAGCGCGTACTCTTCGCGGCCGTCGAGGTAGCGCTCGACGGTCGCGCGGGCGGCGTCGAGCTCGCGGCGCTCGAGGTGGTACATGGCGCGCTCGCCGTCGTGGTTGGTGCCGGCGAAGGTGAACTCGTAGACGTCGCGCAGCTCGGCGAGGCGCGCGAAGTGCTCGTCGGCCTGCGCGAAGCGTCCCTGGCGCTGCAGGCGGTCGCAGGCGAGCCCGAGGTAGTTCTGCACGTCCCAGAAGAGACCGCTGCGGATCGCCTGGTCGACGAACGGACGGTCGATGACGTCCTCGTCACGCCACTGCCCGCCCAGGTAGTTGATGGTGAAGGAGAGCGAGCGGCAGTCGAAGGCGTCGCCGGTGACGCCGGGCGTTCGACACACCTGCGCGCGGGCGAGGAAGCGCCGTGCGATGCCGAGCGACAACCCCGAGAACGAGAACATTCCGCCCGCGACGGCGTACATCGCGCACGACGGCTCGAACGAGCGCGCGTCGATGCGGTTCATGCGCCGCACGCCGCCGATGTTGTCGTAGAAGATGCGCCGCGGGTCGCTGGTCACCGCCGCGCGCGCGCGCGCGTTCAGGATGGCGAAGAACTCGCGGTCGTCGTCGGTACCCGGACGCCGGTGGCGCCGCTCCGGTGCCAGGTAGAGCTCGGTGACCACCGCCACGAGGTCGGCCGCGAACTTCGCCTGCACGGCGACGGCGCCCGTGGGCGGGCGCTCGCCGAGGTGCCGCAACGCGGTGTCGAAGTGCGGCAGCGACTCCGGCAGGCGTCCGGTGTTCATCAGCGCGAGGCCGATCCCCTTCTCGATGCGCTCGCGGTGCTTCGCGTCGCCCGCGTCGCCGTGCAGCTGGCGGTCGAGCCGCGCCGCGGTGTCGAAGTGCTGCAGCGCCTCGCGCGAGGCGCCGGCGCGCGCCGCCTCCTCGCCGGCCAGAAACGAGAAGCTCTCGGCGTGCGGCAGATCCTCGGCGCGCAGGTAGTGCCAGGAGAGCGTGCCGTAGAACTCCTTGAGCCGCGTCGGGAAGCGCGACTCGATCGCGCGCGCGACGCGCCCGTGCAGGTCCTTCCGCGTCTGCTGAAGGATCGAGGAGTAGATCGTCTCCTGCGCGAGCGCGTGCCGGAAGACGTACTCGAGCTCGTCCTCGAGCTTGCGGTCGACGCTGCGGTCGCCGACCGGGAAGTCCCAGCGCGGCGGCTGCTCGACGAGGAGCTGCTTGTCGCGCAGGTCGGCGAGGTCTTCGCCGAGCGTGCGCGCGCGGTCCACCAGCTCGACGATCACGCCGTACGAGAAGGCGCGCCCGATGACCGACGCGAGCTGCAGAATGTGGCGCTTCGACTCGTCGAGACGGTCGATGCGCACCATGATGACCTCCTGCACGGTGCTCGGGATCACGAAGTCGTCGATCGACGCGGTGACGCGGAAGCGCCCGCCGTCCTCGACGATCGCCCCGGCCTCGATCAGCTCGCGCACCACCTCCTCGATGAAGAACGGGTTGCCGCCCGCCTTGTCGGTGATGGTCGCGCGCACGGAGTCCGGCAGGTCGTCGATGTCGAGCAGGTTGCGGATCAGGTCCTCGATGTCGGCGGGCGTGAGCGGCTGCAGCGCGACCTCCACGTGCCGCGGCCCGAGGTCGCGCCCGGCGACCTCGAGCAGGCGATCGCTGGTCTGCTCGAACTGCGGCCGCATGACCAGGCAGAACAGGATCGGCGCGCGCAGTGCGAGGCCGAGCACCGACTCGAGCAGGCTCACCGAGGAGCGGTCTGCCCAGTGCACGTCCTCCATGACCACGAGCACCGGCCGCTCGTGCGCGATCGCCTCCAGCAGGTCGCGCAGGCTCTTGGTGACCAGCTTCTCGACCGCGTCGCCGTCCATCGCGGCGATGCGCTCCGCGGCGTCGCCGGGCGGGCGGAGGCCGAGCAGCGTCGCGACGAAGGGCAGGGCGTCGCCGGCGCCGTCGCCCATGACCGCGAGCGCGCGCTCGAGCTTGGCGAGCGCCTCGGACTCGGGATCCTCCTCGGCGATCGCCGCCCAGCCGCGCAGCAGGTCGACGAACGGGTGGAAGGCGAGTGTCGCGCCGATCGAGATCGAGCGCGCCTGCAGGACCCGCACCTCGTTCCGCTCGACGCGGCCGAGCGCTTCGGAGAGCAGCCGCGTCTTGCCGAGGCCCGCCTCGGCAACGAGGCTGACCGCGCCGCCGTCGCCGCGCCCGAGTGCCGCGATCGTGGCGTCGAGCGTCGCGAGGTCGCGCGCGCGCCCGACGAGGCCGGAGAAGATGCGCCGCGCGCCCGCCTCGGCCTCGCGCCGGTGCACGCGGCGCGTCTGCGAGGTCAGGCGGTAGATCTGCACCAGCTTCGACTTGCCTTTGAAGCGCATCGGGCCGAGCGGCGAGAACTCGAAGTCCTGCTGCATCAGGCGCCGCGTCTCCGGGCCGACGTAGATCTCGCCGGCCGGTGCGGCCTCCTTGATGCGCGCAGAGATGTTCACCGTGTCGCCGACGCCGGTGAAGCTCTTGCGGACGCTGCCGCCGATCGCGCCCGCGATCACGAAGCCGCTGTTCACGCCGATGTGGACCGACAGCGGGACCTTGTTCTGGCCCGCGTAGCGTGCGACCAGCTCGCGGATGCGCAGCGCCGCGTTGAGCGCCTGCTTGGGTGCGTCGTCGATCGCGTTCGGAATGCCGAACAGCGCCATGACGCCGTCGCCGGTGTACTGGTTGACGACCCCGCCGTACTCGACGACGGCGGCGCGCAGCCCCTCGAACAGCGCGCCCATCTCGATCTCGAGACCGATGGGGTCCGGCGCGATGTCGTCGGTGCCGATCAGGTCGGCGAACACGATGGTCGCGGCGCGCCGCTCGCTGTCGCGCTTGCGGCGGTCGACCGGGATCGGCCCGAGCAGCTCCCAGGCGGCGACGTTGCCCGCGTGGCCGCCCTCGGTCTCGACCGGGCGGTAGGCGTACGCGGCCTCGGTCGCGTCGCGGGTCTCGGGGCCGACGAAGATCTGCCCGCGCTCGGAGGCGTCCTCGAGCGCGCTCGCGAGGCGCGCCGCCTCGCCCATGACGCAGATCTTGTTGTTGCCCTCGGCACCGGTGGGGACCGTCGCGACCGGTCCGGTGCTGAGGCCGATGTGGATGCCGAGCGGCGGCTCGATGCTGCGGTCCACGTTGTACTGCGCGATCGCGTCGCGCATGGCGATGGCTGCGTCCACCGCGTGGCTCGCCCCGTCGCCAGCGGTGAGCGTCAGGCCGAAGGCGGCCTTCACGCAGTCGCCCAGGTACTCGTCGATCGCACCGCCCTGCGCGTAGACGATCGCCTCGAGCCGCTCGAAGCAGCCGTTCACGATGCTGATCACCTGCTCGGGATCGAGCCGCTCGCTCAGCGCCGTGAAGCCCGAGATGTCGGCGAACATGACGGTCGCGCGCCGGACGCGGGTGCTGCTCGAGGGGGCGGGTGGTCGGCTCATCGCGTTCCGGTAGCCAACCGGATGTGGCCGTCGATGACAAGACTGGAGCCGACGGACGGGATCTGGCGCCGGCGACACCCCTTCGCGCGAAAGCGCGCCGAGGGCCCGCGCCACGCGTGGCCGCCACGCACATCCGCACGACGGCGCTCGCGGGCCGCAGCCGAGCTCGATGCCGTCCGTGTCGCGGTGACCGACCCCGGCGACGCACTCCGCCTGGCGCGCCGCGCGCGCACGTAGGTCGGCGCGTCGCTC
>Ga0172362_10004402_pt1 | contig 12208 bp, 2 predicted proteins | sample LakKivs1_kivu2a2_FD_114534 | JGI IMG/M metagenome (GOLD analysis project Ga0172362, IMG submission 114534) | Sediment microbial communities from Lake Kivu, Rwanda - Sediment s1_kivu2a2 | ecosystem: Environmental > Aquatic > Freshwater > Lake > Sediment | place: Rwanda: Western Province, Lake...
AAGTGATACCGCATCTCAAGTATCATCTGATGATACAGCATCTCAAGCTTCTGTAAGTGATACCGCATCTCAAGTATCATCTGATGATGCTTCTTCACAAACTTCACAAAAAACTCCTAAAAAAAGAAAATCTAAAAAAGTAAAGAGTAAAAAAGTACTTGCTGAACAACCTATTACCAATAAACTAAGACAATTTAGTGCTGATAAACCAAAAGTATTTCAAGAACAACCAAAAAGACAATCAAGTCCAGGAAGACAACGTAGCCCAGGAAGACAACGTAGTCCAGGAAGACAACGTAGTCCAGGAAGACAAATTAGTCCAAATAAACCAAGAGTATTTCAAGAAAAACCAAGAAGACAACTCAGTCCTGATAAATCGAGAGTATTTCAAGAACAACCAGGAAGACAACTCAGTCCAGGAAGACAACTCAGTCCAGGAAGACAGCGTAGTCCAGGAAGACAGCGTAGTCCAGGAAGACAACTTAGTCCAAGAGTATCTGAGGAGCAAGGAAGATTAAGAAGAACTTCTGAAAAATTAATATCTGATAAAAAGAAAAGTTTTTATGGAGATGATGATGTTCCTGATAATTTAGTATCGAGACATGTTGATGAATACTATAAGCCAGAGGTAAAAGATACTGCTAAGGAAAGGAAGATAATGGATGAGTTAAATAAGTTGAAAGAAGATGCTAAGAAATTAAAGGAAGAACCGAGAAGGGTTCCATCTCCACCCAGACAAGAGGAAATTGTTAAAAAACCTGAAGTAAGGATTCCAAGAAAACCTAAAATTCGTTTGAATGATGCTCCGTTAGATCTTAAAAATAAATTACCGGCATCAAAAGTTCAGGACTACCCGAAACCTCCCAAGAAATTCAGAGATAAAAAACAAAAACAAACTCTTAAAATGAACGGAATAAATAAAATTGGAGATTCTGATGAAAGTGAACCAGAAAACCCAATCAATATAAACGTCTCTTACAACAACTCCCATCCAACCAGCATAAATGAAATACCTGGAGGAATGCCACCACAACAACCTCAAATGAATCAACAAATGATGCCAATGATGTATCCAGTTTTCTTACCAAATATGATGATGCCTAATATGATGAATCCAGCCAGTATGATGAATCAAGCTAATATGTCAATGAATACTGGAAACTTAGATAAATATACTTTCTCAACTGGATTAGAAAAAGATGATAAAGTAAGAAGAGGTTCTATACAAGAATCAAGAGCTAAACCAAGTCCGGTTAATGATGTAACAAGAAATGCTGCATTGTCTAATGTAAATCAAAGTTATTATCCTCAATATCTTCAAAATCCATTGAATAAAGATCAACCTGGAACGCATGTTAAATCAATATTTGATTCCAATAAAGATAAAAGAAATTGCTTTAAAAGAGAAATAAAAGATAATAAGCAAGCTAATAGAAATATAATGTTTGGTAATACTCTTCCTCAAAAATACGACAAAGATAAAAGACATCAAGATACTATTAAACAAAAACCTAAATTTGGAACACAAGATGTTTCAAAAAATAATTGGATGAAATCAAATTACGAAGTAACAATGCTAAAAAAAATATTGGATGAAAAAAATGACCCTGCTCCAGTAATTTTAGAAAATCCATGGTCTGAATGGGCACCATCCAATTAAAAGTAATTACTTAAAATTTTTTCTATAAAATAAACAAATTATTTATTTTTTTTAAATATTGACAAAAAAATAATTTTTTTAGGTAAATAATAATATTCTATAAAATATGTTTATCATATTTGGATTTGTTATTTTACTTATAATTATTGTTTTAATATACCTATCTAAAGTAGATAAAATTAATAAAGATGTTGTCCCAATTTTTATAATATTTATACTTCTATCAGCACCAACAATTTATTTAGCTCGAAGTAAATTTGGAACATTCCAAGAAAATTTTGCTAACGATAATCCCGAAACTCTTGATATATACTACCTCAACGAAACTAAAAAAAATGAAGAATGCGACTGCCCTGGTATATGCTCAAAACCCAAGAATAATTACAAAAAACAATTTAAAAATGTAGAACTTATTGACGCACCCATTCAATCACAAATTAAATCCATACAAGCCAATCCAGTAAAATTATCAGCATATGCAGGTAGCAATAATCAAGGCTCAGGATTTAATTTATCTCTTAGAACAGATCTCAATAATAAATCTACTAACTTACAAAAAAATGAAAATGGTCTTTATGTAGTAGTAATTCCAATGAAAAAACTTGCTAACTTCTCTAATAACAAAATTGATAGCCCAATTCTTAATATAACTCACATTATTCCAACTGTCTCACTTTTCACTCATAGACTAATAACTGCATTAGATACAGCCCCAATAAATTCCTATATTGTAATTGCAACATCTGGAAGTGATTTAAGAGGATTTATAGATGCATCACCTGAAAATATTGACCTATTAATTACTAAATTTAAACTTAACCTTGTAGATCAACTTCAAAATGGCGATTCATTCATAGGTATTATCTTTAAAAAATCAAAAGAAAATTATGTCGATATTGTTCAAGAAATAAGTAGAGCAAGTTCAACTGCTGGTGTATATATAAATGATCTTAACATAATTAGGAAAGGCGTTACTTATGAATTAATAAGAAAAGGTATTCAAGTTGAGGAAGAAGAAATAAATGATGTAATAAATTATAATGAAAAACCATTTGTTAAATACGAATACAACTATATTAAACCACTCAACACAAATAGAGACTTCTCTTTAGTTATAACCGTCGAAGATTTAGATTCTTTTGTCTATCTATCATCCAGAAAAAATGATGAACCAGACTCACTTTACCAAGAATCAAAAGATAAAACAAATAATAAAATAAAAACATTCCTTAACGACAAACAACCTCAAAAATGGACATTAGAATCTGTATTTAACTCAGAATTTAATGATATGTTTTACATAAGAACATTTGATGACCCAATTTATTATTTAGAAGTCGATACACACGATGAAGAACCAAAATTAAAAGTTAATCTATATAAATCAGGCTCAAATCAATATTGGAAAATTCTACAGTTCCCTTCTGATAAAAATACTTACACAATAATGAATGAAAAAACTAATCTATATTTAGGATATAATAATTTTGGGGGATATTTATATGATGATAATGGTAGTGTATTTTTAACAGATAGTTCAAAGTATAATTGGAAATTTATACCTGGAGGAAGAGTTAAGTCAGATTGGGTAATTAAAACTACTAAATTTACTCTTAGAGATTTCACTTCTCCATATGATTTTCCCAATTCAGATAATACTAAATATACCCTAAAAACACCCAATGGAGATATTGACCTCTCTGGTAGAAGCCCCTGGAATGCATATTATACTCCAATCTGGAATGGTAAATGGATTTACTATGGAACTATACAGACTTATACAAATAATACTCCATTGTCTAATGTTATGTTCCTTGAAATTAAATTAAATGATAATGGAATTGGATATGCAACTGACCCATTTTTAGGTGTGAATATTGAAATTAAAAACGCTGGAGCCAATATTTTATTTGGATATATCAAAAATGGAAAATATAATGGTTATTTAGCAACTTTTGAATTAGCTCCACTACCACTTGATTATAAAGGACCACAAAATGGATACCCTGTAAGAATGAGATACCTTATAATTAACAATAAAGATAAAGTATTTAATCTTAGCTCATCTAATGTCAATAACTTAAATGCATATAGTGCGAAATTTGATGGTAAGACTCCAGCAATTGCTAACTTTTTAGAGATGACTGGTTCTGCGACTTTAGTGAATGCAAATAAAGGAATTGGATTTCCTAATCAATGATTTAGAATAAATAAAAAAATATTAGTATTTATTTCTCTATATATACTAATATTCATGAAAAAAGATATTTGGATAGTGGTAATCATTTTATGTGTTCTTGGATTAACAGCAGTTGTATATAAAGTTTGGAAAGATGGAAAAGATGGACTACTCGAAAAATTTTTAAATAAACAACAAATAATTGAAAATTTAACCAATTTTACCAACCAAACACTCCATAGCAACATGATTGATAACGTATCTTTCGACTACGGAAGACAACCCACCCAATTCTCCGGTAGCAACGGTAAATTCGAAATTGTTGTATTTCCCAACAACGGACAAAGCAGCTACGTTCTTAGACAATCTACACTCAAAACCCTCACAATAAACGAACCAATCTACTACCGTTTAGATTTTCTACTTAAACCTGCTTCATATTACTACTTTGGTTGTCTTTATTTTTCCGATAAAGGTATGCCTCTTCGTAACCTCGTCATGTTTAACAATACTCAGAATGTTCTTCTAAAAACTGTTCATGAACCAAATTACGAATATACTAAAGCCGGAGACTTCAAATACCAATATTCACTCTTCCAAACTCCAAAATATACCGACTATGTAAGAACATCCATTTACCTCTCATACAACTTCAACAGCATGAAAGGTTTTAATTATTTTACCGATTTAGGTCTATATGAATTAGTTAATGAAAATGTTATTCCACTTTGGGATAACCTTCGTTGCTACTTTAACGCATTTAATATTGACAGCTTAGATCCAGGATATTCTATAATTCGCGACCTCAGCTACCATGGCTTCGATTTTAAAGCATCCTCATCAGAAAATGTTCAAAAAGATGAAATTAATTTAATCGAAAATGTCATAACAGGACCAAGCGCATTTAAACTTCAAAATAGCGGTGTTATAAAACTTACCAATAACTTCTCATTCCTTATATTCGTTAAAGGATCCAAAATATACCAAAAACAAATTGTTGAATCATTCGCTGCACAACCAACCAGACCTTTAGACCTTCAACTTGACCTTCAAGCTACTCCAAAAGGAACACCTAAAATAGTCGATAACGTAATGGGTTCAGGAACTTCTGGAGAAACTGTAAAAACAATTAAAACTGGTTCAGCTTTAACAACTGACCCCTCAAAAATGACAATCGCTGAATTCCAAGAAATATGGAATAAAGCTGGATGCAAATCAACCCTAACCGAAGAAGACGTCAAAAAATGGAGAAGCCTCGAATATAACGCAGTAATAAAAGAAATAGATAACTACTTCAAACTCTCAAAAGACTGCAACGGTACTGACGCCCAAAATAACTTCTGCCTACCAGGTAAATGCTCCAAAAAAGAAGGCGCATGCGAAGACCGCTCCGGACTTACCTACTCCAAACTTAAAAAACCTTCCAATACAATCGTCACCACCTCAGCCGAAGAAATGAAAAAAGAAATCGCCAAAATTGACGGATACAAACTTATAACATTCCCCGGAAATCAAGACTACGGCGTCGCAATTATGGTCCCCAACAAATACGGACCCATCCGCCTTATCGTCGGCGGAACAATCTTCGAAACATCCATTTACCAACTAAACTTCTTAGACCTCCTATTCGGCGTTGTTTACGATGGAGATAAAATAATTCTTTACCTTAACGGCGAAGCTATTATGGAAACCGCATCACCAAAAATTCACTTCGAAGATGACCGCGTAACCATCAACCCCGACAGCAACTTCTACGGCGAACTATACGCCTTTGCCTACTACAATAAATCACTAACTCCACAACAAATCAGAACCATATCAAGATACTTCGTTAAAATGCGCTCAATCGGCTCAGAAGTTACATCTGTTAGCGACAGAATGAAAAGATATGTCAATACATTTGTCATCTCAGACTTCTCTCCAGATGAAGAAGGTGTATACGCAAGCCCAGCAAGAATTATGAGCATCAAAAAGACTCTTGATAGCATCGCTAAAGGTGATATTACCACAGCAGCATCATCAACAATCTCAGGTAAAATCGCAGATAAATGCAAAGAAATCTACTCCAAAGATGGAACCTACTCCAAGCAAGATCTTTACGAAAAAACAAACAAAACAACTGCTTCCAAATACGCACCAGCTATCGCAAAAGCTCTCAAAGATAACCAATCTGATACATCATCAGTAACATCAACTTCATCTAAAGCTTCTACTGCAACAACATCATCAACTGGAACTGCATCAACCCAAGAAAAAGCAAAAGAATTAGAAAAAAAATCAGCCGCTGGAGTCTCAAAAGTTAAACAAGAAGAACAATCTAAAAAAACTAAAAAAGATGAAACCTCAAAATCTAAAAAAAACTCAACAAATATTTTCCAAGGAGACGGTATCACCTGCCCAAGCGTAACATTCGAAGAAGACCACTACTACATTATCGTCCCTCCAAATTCATCATTAGCCAAAACTCTCGGCTACAGCGGCCTCAGAGACTACGGAACTAACATAGATACCGCCAAACAAATCTTCCAAACTAACTTCCCCAAATGCTCAGTCCCCGATATTCTCGACAAAAATAAATATAAAGGTAACCTCGATAACTGCCCCTTCATCATTATAAACGATGAAAATCCATGCAAGAAATTTGAATGCCGCTCAACAAACTGGAAAAAAGGACTTTCTGATGACGCAAACTGCAAAAAATCAATAGATACATACTGCACCAAATACGCTAACCTCGATAACGCCTGCTTCTGCTGGAAACCTGAAAATAAAGATAACCCCAAATGCCTCCAATGGCGCGGTAAATTCGAAAATCAAGATAGATGCGACTTCCGCAAAGCCGACTTCCAAAAACATCCTGACGCCAAAAACTGGATAAGAAAAGATAAAATACCCTGCTGGGGATGCAACCTCACCGCACCAGAAAGCACCGGCGACTCAAAATGCGATAACCAAAAACGCCCCGGCTCAGGCGGACGATAATTTACCTATTACCCCCAAAAAATTTGTCTGCGCTTCTCTCAAATTTTTCTCCCTAAAATCCCAATCTCTTACATACTCAACCAAACAATCTCCACATAATATACCCTCCACCTCCACATCCTTCCCATGACTCCCATAATACCTCAAATACTTCACATAACTAACCAAACTAAAATCCACACAACTTCTCACCAACACCAACATCTTCTCCTTCGATAAACACTCAGTTACACACCTTAAAGTCGTATGCGCAATATTCGCTGAATCCAATATCTCACCATTCCTCAACCCCCTCAACCTCGGATAAAATGGACTTACAACCAACCTTATCATACTAAACTTCATATTCATCCTTCGAAATATATCCACACCCTCCCACAATATCTGCCTCATATGTATATAATAATCCTCAGAACTATTCTCCATAAAACTTAACATCAAATCAACCATCAAACTTATACTATTCTTCAAACAATACTGCTGCATTATCACAACATTCATCCAATTATACTGAGAATTTAAAACATACTCATCATACTTAGGTGACTTCTGTATCAACCTCTTTCCAAAATTTACTTTATAATGAACACCATATAAATCATATTTAGCCTTATATCTAACTAAATCTTGCAATGGATTATAACTATAATCCAATATCCCCTCTTCCCCAATTATTAATTTAGAATCAAAAGAAACTCCAATTTTACCCATCAATGGTCTTACTTGTTTAAAAAATTCTTCGTCATTTAATATTGATTCGGGTAAATATACCACCTCAAATAAATTTTTAAAATCTGGTAATGTTAGAAAAAATAATATTAATGATTTCTTTGCACCCAACTTATTCTTCCTATCCCCCAATAATACATCCAACTCCAAATCATTAAATACTAACGAATTAAACCTCATTAAAATATTATATCCAATTTTTTTTAACTTATAAAAAAAAATATAATATTATTATAATGAGTAACCAAAATACAATTAATACAGTCTATTCTATGCTTTCAAATGCTCAAAAAGGTTTCGAAAAAGAATCAGCCGATGAACAACAACAACCAATTCAAGCTACAGAAAACATAAATGCTCCCAATATTAATATCAAAAAATTATCTATCAATAGCTTGAAACAATTAAGAAATGAAAAACTACAACCAAGAAAAAATGAACTTGAAAAACAATTAAAATTAAAATTACCCACACAATCTATAAAAAATATTCAAACCGAACTACAAAATATCGAACAACAATTAACTTACATATCAAATAAAATAAACCCCAAAAAACCAATCCAACTTCCCGTTCCTGAAGTTCCAAAAACTAATGAAAATAATTTTTTAGACCGAACATATAAACAAGGATTATTAGATAATCAACCAACTCAGCCTTCAACCGCATTAGTGCCATCTACAAGCACAGCTCTTACTATTGATAAAAATACTCAAAAAAGAATAAATAAATTAAAACAATTATCAAATCAAAGATTGGAACTAACAAAACGAATTGATGATATCAGTGCGAATTCATTAGGTTCAACTACATCAAATGCGAATGAAAGATTAATATCACAATTAATGGCCGATAGAAATCGGGTAAATGGATTAATTTATAATATTCTACCATCAGTTCCATTAGAATTTGTTCCAGAAAATATTAAAAAAAGTGTTGAATTCCAACAAGCTCTTCCTCTCGTATCTCAACCCCAACTACAAGCACCTGGAAAATGGGTTCCTGTTAATAACAACAAAATTACAAGAAATAATTTAAAAAAATTAGAAAAACTTATGAAAGAAAGAAATAGTTTACAAAATCAAATTGAAGAACTTAGCTCTTATTATCTTAATGAAAATACTAACTCCAATTCTCCAAATATCGATAATCTTTCAAAACAAAAAGAAAGACTTAATGGACAAATATCATACCTACAACAATCCATACCAATGAAATTTGTTCCAAATGACTACACATCTGCTACAATATCTAATGCTAATAATAATAATAAATCATTACAACCCTCTATTACTACCGAACCTACCAAACAACCAGTTATTGAAGAACCCAATAATAATCAACAATACTATAATGAAGTTAAAAATGCAGTCAGCACACTCAATACTGGTAACGCAACCGCAGCTTTAACTTCTGCCAAAAAAGCTCAACAAAATGCTCAACAAAATCTTTTAACCGCCCAAAGTGCCTTGACTAAAGCAACTACACCTGCTGAACAAAATGTTGCACAAGAAGCAGTAGAAAATGCAACTATTGCTGCTAATTTAGCAAACTTAACAGCTAACGCTGCAACAGTTGTTGCATCTACAAAAAATCCTGTTGTTATTGCTGAAGCTGCACAAAATGCAAGCACAGCTGCTGGTCAACTTGCACAAGAAGGTCATGTAAAAGAAGCAAAAGTTGCTGAAAATCTTGCTACAACTTTAGTTACACAAGCATCAAATAACGCAAATCAACAAGCTAAAAATAATCCTGCTCAAGCTACTGCTGCAGCAGCCTCAGTTGCAGCAGCTGCTTCAACTTTAGGTTCAGCAAAAAAAATTATATCTAATGCTGAAGAAGCTACACTAACAACTAATAATAAACATAAAAAAACAAAAAATGCAATAAAAGGGTTCCAAAATGAAATTAAAGTATTACAAGATAAAAAAAAAATTGTTACAAATGAAAGTGAACGTAATAAAATTAACAAAAAAATTAAAGAGAAACAAAATGCAATTAACTCTCTTCAAAATGAAATTTCTGCACAAACTGCTTCTTCTGCTCCTATAATTTCAGCTCCTTCCACACCTCTTTCGACAGCTTCATTATCTTCTGTTTCTCCACCTAATACAATTACACCGAATATATCTTCTGTTTCTCCACCTAATACAATTACATCTAATTTTATATTGAATAAAAGCCAACCTATAAATACATCAATTATTCCTAAGAATTTATCTACTATGAATGATGATGAATTGATTAACAGAATTTATAAACAAATTGCAATCTTAAAAGAAGCACATAAAGAATATACAGATACTATCTATGTAAGAACATTATTCTCAAAAATTAATTTTATAAAATATCAACTGGATACAAATCGCGCTTCTTTTTCTAAAAACCAATTAATAAATATAAGTGAAATACTTGACACATTTATTAGAAATATTGAAGAATTTAAAAAGAGACAAACAATTACTGAATTACCCAAAGAAATACCCAATTCTAACATTAGAACAAATATTAAAAATATGAAAAAATATATTGCTCAAACAAGATTGGATATAGATGAACTCAAACAAAAAATGAAAACATCAACTAATAACGAAAAATTAGAAATTCAAAAATTAAAAACTGAACTCCAATCAAAAGAATCTGAACTCAAACTAAAAGTTGATGAACTCAATAAATTACAAACCGTTTATAACCAATCAAAGATAAATACCCAATCATTATCAACACAATTACAAGATCAAAAAGAACTTACTAAAAATTATGACACAAAAAAACAAGAAATATTATCATTACAAGGACAAATTAGTGAATTGCTTGAAAAAGTAACAGTATCTGAACAATTTAAACAACAAATGGAAAATAATATTTTAATGCTTAAAAAAAGTATTAATAATGGTTCTCAATCCTCTGAGGCAATTAAATCTCAACTTAATAAATTTATTACTGAACTTGAAAACCAAAGACAACAAATAAAAGAATATGAAATATTAATTCAAGAAAAACAAAAAAGTATTAATAGCTTACAAGGTGAATCAAATTTACTTAAATCTCAACTTCAATCAAGAAATGAATCTGACAAAAAACTTCAAGAAAGCCTTAGTATATTAGATAAAGAAATTGAAAATTATGCTTCAGAACAAGAAAAATTTATTCAAAACCTATCCAATTCTTCTACAAAAATTCAAAACCTTCAAATAGAAAAAGAACAAAAAGAATTAGAACTTGCAAAACTTCAAAAAAATTTAACTAATATGCAAGCTACCCAATCCCAATTATTATTAAATAAACAACAACTATCAAATTCACTTAAAAACGTTCTTGGCAAAACATCAACTAACAAAGCCCTGAATACAGCTGCTTTAGAAGCACTTAAAATTAGTTTAACTGATATGGACCAATCGTCAAAATTATTATCACAAAAACTTGCAAGTGCATCTGAAAAAGAAAAAAGAATTACAAACGAATTATCAAGTTACGAGAAAAAAATATCAGAACTTGAAAATAGAAAACAACAAAATTTAGAAGAAAAAGATCGCATTCAAAAAGAATTAAATTCAGCAAGACAACTTATTCAAACTAAAAATAATGAACAACAAAAACTTCAATCTGTAATCAATAAACAACAAACTAATTCTAAAGGATTATTAGCAGAAATTAATAGATTAACAAAAGTTAAAGTAATTGATAATGATAAAATTACAAATTTAACAAGACAATTCTCAAATTTACAATCAAAAGTATTAGAAACTAATAATGTTAAAAAACAATTAAAACAATTAGAAATAGAACTTGGAAAATCAAAGAATATGTCTGTTGCTGATATTCAAAAGATAACTCAAGCAACAAATCAATTGAACCAAAAAATACAAGAAATGTCTTCATTAAAAGAAACTTCTGATAAAACTATAAGTGCATTAGAAGAACAACTCAGACAAAAAAATACAAGTATTACCAACTTAGAATCTAAAATTAATTTATTAAATAAACAAAAAACATCAAATGAACAAGATAAAAAAGATAATCAAAAATTAATTGAAAGATTGGATGAAATGCACGCTAACTTCAAAAAACAAAAGAATACTATTCAAGAACAACTTGACCAAAAAACAAGAAATTATAATATTATCTCAGAACAACTTCAAAGACTTCAAACAAATAATGGAAATAAAACTAAAGAAATTACCAGACTAACCGCATTAGTAACACAATTAGAACAAGAAAAAGCAAAATCATTAAAAGAAATTGCAGATTTAACTGGTTCTCTTGGTGATATCACACAAAAATTAAAGAATAGTAATACTATATCAAAATCTGTGTTAGATGATTTAGGTAGTGAAATTGAGAGTTTGCGGAAACAATTGGATGAAAGTAAAATAAGTTATAATGAAAGTTTGGCAGCCGCAACTTCTAAATATAGTGACTTAGAATTACAGAAAGCAGAATTACAAACAAAATTGGATAAATTAATATCTAATATGGGAAAAAATACCACCGATAGAATTAAATTAGATAAAAGAATAACAGAATTAGAAGAACTTCTTAAAACTAAAAATAATGAAATTACTAATCTACAATCATCACTAACATCTTCATCTGGAGATAAACAAAAAATTATGTCAGATTTAACTGATAAAATTAAAGAATTAGAAGGTAAGAAT
>Ga0172362_10004408_pt1 | contig 12202 bp, 12 predicted proteins | sample LakKivs1_kivu2a2_FD_114534 | JGI IMG/M metagenome (GOLD analysis project Ga0172362, IMG submission 114534) | Sediment microbial communities from Lake Kivu, Rwanda - Sediment s1_kivu2a2 | ecosystem: Environmental > Aquatic > Freshwater > Lake > Sediment | place: Rwanda: Western Province, Lake...
GGATTCTAACGGGAGAAGACTTGGATCGTATGAGCGACGAAGAGTTAGATGCAGTGGCGCAAGAAACCTCAGTATTTGCCCGCGTGTCTCCAACGCATAAACACAGAATCGTTGAATCCCTGAGGCGGAAGGGTCACATTGTAGCTATGACAGGCGACGGTGTCAACGACGCACCAGCCTTGAAGGCTGCGGAAATCGGCGTTGCGATGGGCATTACGGGAACCGATGTCACTAAGGAAACAGCTGACATGATCTTGACTGATGACAATTTTGCCAGCATTGTCAACGCTGTTGAAGAAGGTCGTGTGGTATTCGAAAACATTAGAAAAGTGGTGAAGTATCTTGTTAGCACAAACACTGGAGAAATCATTACAATACTGGCTGCTCTTATCCTTCTGCCTGGCGCGCCTCTGATCTTTACTCCTGTTCAGATACTCTGGGTTAACCTTGTAACCGATGGGTTGTTAGATGTGACTCTTGCAATGGAGCCGAAAGAAGAAGACGTCATGGATCAGTCTCCGAGAAAACCTAAAGAGAAAATAATCAACCGTGACATAATGCTGAACGTCATCTATGTTGGCATATTCATGGCAATTGGAACATTATGGGTCTTTACAAAAGAATGGAATAATGGAGACATTATCAGAGCACAAACCTTAGGGTTCACAACCATGGCGATGTTTCAAGTGTTTAACTCGCTAAACTGCAGATCCAGAACCAAATCATTTTTTAAGATAGGTTTCTTCACAAACAAGTATCTATTCGGCGCAATAGCTGCATCCGTTTCCTTGCAAGTGCTGGCCACAATATTGCCTCTCTTTCAAACCGCCCTTCGCACGGTTCCACTCTCAATATACGACTGGCTAACTATAATTCTCGTTTCAAGCTCCGTCTTCATTGCTGAAGAAATAAGAAAGTTCGTTAGGAACAGAGCAAAAAGGTGAAAGTATTGGCATCAAAATATGAAGTTGAACTCATCTCTATCGAGGAAAAGAACACGTTGATGGAAGAATACGGTGAAAGACTTCTCTATGAAGAAAGAGCCGACGTATACGGGTGCTGCGTCAAACTCTTAACTGACGTGAAGTATGTGAAGGAACGCTGGGAAGAGAATTTCTACCCAATGTCTGCGCACGTTCGTTCTCATGGAAGAATGGTGGTGGCGGAAGAAAATAGCGGAAGACAACGCGTGTTGTACGACCAGCTTTCAAAAACAGCCTTTCTAATTAACGTAGACTATTATGGGTGGGTAAAATCCATAGCGTTAAGCATTGCCGGGGACATTCTTGAGGATGGACATGGCATAAATTCAGTTCATGGCGCTTGCATAGACCTTGATGGACAGGGAGTCTGTTTGATAGCCCCTTCAGGAACAGGCAAAACAACACACACTTACGGTCTTCTCCGACTCAATGGGGTTCGTGTGATATCGGATGACTGGTTTTTCGTCCGTTTCATGGCAGAACAAGCTGTTGCTTTCAGCTCTGAGAAAAATTACTACATTCAAGCGGATATAGCTGAGAGTTGGGGAGAATACAAGAACCTTGTGGATAAAGCTGAGTTTGATTCAAAAGGCAGAGCAGTTGTAAATGTTCGGTGGGTTGTTGGGAAGGGAAAAGTGCTGCCCATGACCACGTTGAAAAAAGCAATAGTACTGAAGCGAGACCCCAAGGACAAGGCAATCGTTAGCAGACTATCGCCAGAAGAGGCAACCCGCTACATAGAGCGTGTGGGCTTCTGTAATCCTCATATGCTCGTGAAGGATGAGCGAAAGATGGACTTGAGAAGGCAATTCTTCAAAGAACTCTTCACCCCTTTGGAAACCTATGTCGTCAATACTTCAGCGCCTGTCCTCGAGGCTCACCAAACAATTAAAGAGATTTTGGATAGAAACTAATTCCCTTACAGGAGGTCTCAATCTGAAAAGAATCGGCGTGGTAACAGCGGGCGGTGATGCGCCGGGAATGAATGCTGCAATCCGCTCGGTGGTTCGAACTGCAATATTTAATGGTCTGGACGTTGTTGGAGTCGAAAGAGGTTACGCAGGACTAATAGAAGGAACGATTCATTCTTTGGACATTCGATCGGTTAGTGGAATAATCAATCGTGGAGGAACCATACTGAAGACTGCACGATGCGAAGAAATAAAAACTGAAGAGGGAATTCAAAAAGCCGTTCAAACCTTAAAAGTTCACAAAATTGATGGACTCGTGGTAATCGGAGGAGATGGTTCTTTTAGAGGAGCAAGCGAGCTCTACCACGCCTGTGGAGTGCCTGTTATAGGGGTGCCTGCAACAATAGATAACGATGTCGCCGGCACAGACACCACCATAGGTTTCGATACAGCCGTCAACACTGCCCTATTCACTATTGACAGGATTCGTGATACAGCCACCTCTCATGAGCGAGTGTTTGTCGTTGAAGTAATGGGGCGAAAAAGAGGTTTTCTGTCCCTTGCTGTGGGATTCGCTGAAGGCGCTGAATTCATTCTTGTCCCAGAGATTAAGTTCAATCTAGAAGCTATTTGTAAAAAACTAAAACAAGGTCGAGCGAATGGAAAAACCTCAGAAATAATAGTAAAGGCTGAGGGCGCAGGAGAATCCGCTCTAATCGCTGAAGAAATTAGAACGAAAACAGGCTATGATGTCCGCTTAACAAGCCCCGGTCACGCCTTAAGGGGAGGATCACCAACAGCCCAAAGCAGAATTCTCGCCAATCAATTTGGAGCATACGCAGTGGAGCTCCTTCTGAAGGGCGCAAAGAAAAATATGGTTGGAATTAAAGGACAACGATTGGTCTCAGTTGACTTGGATGATTCTTGGAAACAAAGGAAAGACTTGGACAAGCGTTTGTATCGGTTAGCTGAAATCTTATCATCATAAGAGTGGAAAAGAATGGTTCAACCGGAAGAAAGATTGATGAAACAAAAAATCGCCTACTTCTCTATGGAAATTGCGCTATCGGATGATATCCACACTTACAGCGGAGGTCTCGGAGTTCTTGCAGGCGACACCATAAGATCAAGTGCAGACTTGAGACTTCCTTTGGTAGGAGTTACTCTGATCAGCAAAAAAGGCTACTTTAGGCAAGAGTTGACCCTTGAAGGAAGACAGGTAGAGCACTCATATCCGTGGGAACCTCCAAAGTTCGTGCAACTGCTTCCCGCCGAGGTTGAAGTTCAAATTCAAAGGAAAGATGTTCGCGTTAAAGCTTGGCTTCACACCGTGAAGAGTCAAACAGGCGGAGTTGTTCCCGTATACTTTCTCGACACAGACGTAGAGGGAAACGATCCAGAAGACAGAGAGATTACTTCTTTCTTGTATGGTGGGGATGAAAGATATCGCATTAAGCAAGAAATTATTTTGGGAATAGGCGGTGTAAGAATGCTGGAAACGCTGGGCGTTGACGTTCGTAAATATCACTTGAACGAGGGGCATTCCAGTCTCCTTGCTCTCGAGCTGCTGCGAAAAAACGAAATGGACATTGGCAAAGTTAGAGATTTTTGCATATTCACTACGCACACTCCTATTGAAGCGGGGCATGACAAATTCTCCTACAATCTTGTTCATGAAGTATTAGGAGAAGCTGTCCCATTAGATATTCTGAAAAGGCTAGGTGGACAGAACGAATTAAACATGACACTTCTTGCGTTAAACCTAAGCAATTATGTCAATGGCGTAGCAAAAAGTCACAGCGTTACTTCTAGGGAAATGTTTCCAAGCTACGAAATTCACGCAATCACAAACGGTATCCACTCATACACTTGGACCTGTGAAAGTTTCAAGAAATTGTATGACAAGTATCTTCCAGGCTGGGCGTACGAGCCTGATTTACTTGTGAGAGTAGACACAATTCCAGATGAAGAGATTTGGCAAGCCCATAGGGAAGCAAAAAAAGTGTTGATTGACCACGTCAATAAAGTAACGAATGTGGATATGGATTATGACAAATTGACATTGGGATTTGCCAGGAGAGCAACCGAATACAAAAGACCCAATTTGCTGTTCTCAGACTTGGCAAAACTGGAGAGGGCAAATAGAGAAGGAAAAATTCAAATAATCTTTGCTGGAAAAGCCCATCCCAAAGATGAAACAGGCAAAAGGCTGATTGAACAGATTTTCAGCTACATTGAAAGACTGAAAGACAAGATCAACATGGTCTATTTAGAAAACTATAACATGGACTTAGCGGCTAAGTTGATTTCAGGAGTTGACGTGTGGCTAAACACGCCATTGCCACCTCAAGAGGCTTCGGGCACAAGCGGAATGAAAGCAGCCCACAACGGAGTGATAAACTTCAGCGCCTTAGACGGCTGGTGGATCGAAGGCTGGATCGAAGGCGTTACGGGTTGGGCAATAGGGCCACCTCAAGAGGAGCATCTCTCGATTGAGGAACGCCGTATCAGAGAACTAGACGATCTATACAATAAACTGGAATACGTGATTATTCCGATGTTTCACAAAAGAGATGAATGGATAAGGATTATGAAGAACTCGATAGGAAAGATTGCCTACCACTTTAACAGTCACAGAATGATGCGTCGATATGTTAGCGAAGCATACTTCTGAGCAATCTTTTCGTTTGCAGATTGGTTCTAGTTGTTTTGTGTACCCATACTATATGCATTAAAAAACTGAAAGGATCATTATCTTAACTTGTTCATAGTATCAAACAGCGCACGCTATTCAATCTTGCAGCTAGATTCTGCCTCTCTGGTCAGTAGTATTTCTTCAATGGGTTTTGGGTGTCTGTTGCCAGCCTAATCTGCTTAGGTACTCGTACGCTTCGCCAGCGAAATCTGTGGGTTTGTATCCCTGCTCCTTCGAGACATACTTCGTGACAGTGAAGCGCGTATGCGATAGCCTTATCTTGGGGGTTTTCAATCTGAAGCATCTGCTTCAGGCTCAGGTTCTCGAAGACCCTGCGGATTGGGCGCATCGAGTTGCCATGGCAGGATATGGCGACGTTACCAGGATTCTGTCGAAGCCACTCTTTGAGATAATTAAGAAATGGGAGAGTGCGGTTCTCAACCATTCTCAGACTTTCTCCTTCGGGTGGTGGGAAATCATAGCCTCGATGAACCTGGGCAAAATATTCCGGCCTCTCCCTAGCAATTCGCCTCTTGCTCTTACCCTGAAGTAGACCGTAGCAACGCTCAATAAGCCTGTCATCGATAAAGACGGAAACGTTAGGATGTGCTTCCAAGACAATCTCAAGGGTCTTGCGAGCTCGACTGAGATGGGACGTGAAGGCATAATTGATCTTTTCGTCCCTGAGTTGCTCTGCAACTTCTTGGGCTTGCATGAACCCTTTTGGGGTTAGTCGTGGATCACGCCAGCCTGAGAACATCATACGAGCGTTGTCGGTTGTTTCCGCATGCCTGAAGACAAAGAGCTTACAGATTATGCGCGTTGTGCCCGCAACAGACTCGGTGTTGATAAGGGGCAACGTTCCGATCAAATTCTGCACCGATTCAAGTGATAAAAAACGTGCACTTTCATCATTATTGCTTACCTTTCAGTTCTGTTCTGACTCGAATGGCGTGCAGTATGTCGCTACGCGTAACTATTCCAACGACTTTCCCATTTTCTTGAACTGGAAGCCGTCCTATATCCCGCTTTGACATTTTCATAAGAGCATCAACTGCAAGTTCATCTGGGCTTGCACATTTTAACTTCTCGCAGGTGGTCATGACATCGCCTACCTTTGTTTCTTGCCATTTTTCTCTAGGACTCTTTCTTATGTCTTCAAGCGTGATAAGACCAAGCAATTTTGAGTCTTTTTCAACTGGAAATCCACCATGTTTGTACTGCAGAAAATGCGTTTCCACAACATCTTCAACTGAAACGTCAGGATCCACCGTGTGAACATTACGAGTCATTATATCGCGGATAGAAACGCCTACTAAAGCATCGTTAATAATTGTCTGTCTATAGCTTGATTCAGCTCCACTCTTCAGGAACCATCCGATCAATATGAACCATAAACCGCTGATGAACACCCCGCCGATGATAATCATGAAGCCGCCGAAAATCATCAAATATGCAAAGAAGACACCAACCTTGGTTGCTATCCTCGTCGCTTTCACAAGATCTTTCTTCCAACGCCAAATCCCTGCTCTAAGAACCCTCCCTCCGTCAAGGGGAAAAGCAGGAACGAGATTGAAGGCGCCTAACAGCACATTAATGTAAGCCCCATACTCCAAGGGCGCAACAAATACTACACTAGCCCTGAGTGCTCCGGCTCCATATTGCATCAACCACAGAATTAAAGCAATGCCAAAACTGGTGAGAGGTCCAGCGAGAGCTATCTTAAATTCAAGGTTGGCTTCCTTTGGCTCTTCTTCGATTTCGGATACGCCGCCAAAAATGAAAAGAGATATGCGCCTCACCGGCAAGCCGTTCTTCTTAGCTATGTATGAGTGTGCTAGTTCATGGATCAAAACTGATGTAAAAAGCACAATCGCTGCAATCGCGCCAATTACCCAGTATGTCGCCGAGGTGAGCCCGGGATATTCTGAGGGTAAATAACCCACGGTAAGAGTCCACGTAATGAGCAGAACACCAAGAATCAACGTGTAGTGAAGTATCAATGGAACGCCTAGTAGCCTGCCAATTCTTATGGACATAGTGCCCTCCTCCTCAAGGATTGACCTAAGCATGTTATTTAACTATTGCCAAGTGCCTGTGCGCGCGCGGACCCTATTACTACCGTGACGGAGTCATGTTTCACAACAATTTTGGCAGGCAGTAAAAAATTGGAACCACATTCTAACAACATGGGAGCCTACCAAATTACAGCGCACGTCTCTGTCCCGAAAATAGTTCAGTTATCATTTTTTGATTACGTCAAATCTCTTAAGCGTTAAGACCGTGAAGATTTAATAATTACAACAGCCAAATCATGCCAAAAACCGAATTAAGGAAAGGGCAGCAAGTTATGGAAAAGTCGGATTTTACAAAGCCCTAATACCCTGCAAGAGAAATATTATTAGAAACATAATGGGGGGGTTTGTGGGTAAGATATGCCGATTATGAAAGATGAAACTTGGCATCGACATGCCAACCCAATAAGTGGATTAACACGTATCTTAACCCTGCCATTTGTGTTCATTTCAATATGGTTCATGCAGGACTTTTTGAATGATCCGTTGGGTTTTTGGTATCCTTTAGCACTTCTGGTCGGTGTGGGTGTTTGGGCTTGGGTTAATCCGCGAATTTTTCCAAAACCTAAAACATATGATAATTATTTGAGCAGAGGGGTTTTGGGAGAGAAACTGTGGAGTGAAATGCCAAAAAGGCTTGATGCTCCTTTGATTCTTAATCTGTTGAGTGGTTTTTTTGCTTTGGGAGCGGTCTATTTTGCTTTTATAAGAGGGTTTTGGGCAATGATGTTTTTTGGGTCAACCTCTTTTCTGTTGAAGATGTGGTTTGTTGACCGAGTTGTGATTTTATATGACGAATACTTTAAGCGTGTTAAAGCAACAGTTACAGAGGTAGACGTTAAGGAAAAAATCAGATAATTTGGCAGAAAAATGGCTAATTCTGGCGCACGGCTTCCCATCATTTGTCTAAGCTCGTTTGCGCGCTGCCTTGTCCCCTTTGTTATGTGTTGAAGTATGTTGGTGAAACTGCTTTGTCGGATCTGCCAATGTTTTCTGCTGCCTCTCGGTTCAGAACCAGGCATAGGATACTGAAGAGTGCATATAAAGCTACGTTGCCTAAACCTCTAACTTTATTGACGGTTAGACTGTACTGGGTTTTCAGGAAGCTGTAGACCGCCTCGATGTGTGGTCTTTTGTGGTACATCTTTTTCTGTTCTTCAGGCCCATAAGTTCGGAACTTCTTGTCCACCCTCAGCAATCCCTTAACGTCGCGTTTCTGGTTTGCCCGATACGGAATCACCGTCTCCTCGACTGCGTCTCTGAGTTTGCCATCGCTGTACTGGCTGTCAGCTATCACGCTTTTCAACTTGGCCGCAGACTGTTTGAGAATCAGTTTCGTCTTCTCCACCATGTTCAAGGAGTGTTTCTGTTCGTTCTGGTTGGCGGAAGCAAAAGTTCAAGCCAAAGGAAGCATTGTTTTTGAATCTATGGATAAGTGGAGTTTGTAGCCGAGTCCGAAGGTTCTGCCGGCTCGTCCAACTCTGGCTTCTTTGTCCGAATGGCCTGTCTGGCTGTCCACTGGATCGCGTGCGCTCCAAGCCTTAATGAAGGAAGCATCAAAGATGGAATCAACATCTCTTGCACCGTTCCGTTTCAAGAGCTTAACCACTCTTTCTTCTATTATTCTGATGAGGCGGTTTTCTCCGACCTTGCGAATGAACCTGCTTAGAACGCTTCTTGTGTAGCCTTTCTCGGCAGGTTTGATGAGGCAAAGTCGTCTAAGTCGACGGTCAACATCAAGCAACCGAGTCATTTCTCTTAAGCTGCGAACTCCTTTCATGCGCATGACGATGAATGTGCGGAAAAGCCCCATGGGGTTTCTGGGCGGCCTTCCTGGACCGTCGGTGTGGAAGCAGCTGTATAAGGCTGTTTTGGCAAAGCTTAAGTCGATGTTTCTGAAGAGGGTTTCTAGGGTCTCGTGTTCATCTTGTCCCGCTAGGACTCACCTCCTAAGCTTGGACGTACTCATTTGATACGAGACCCCTCTTCTCAAAATAAGCTTTTCAATTTCGGGACAAACCAGCACGCTTGCCGTTTATGATTATGCGGCTAATTCGTTTCAAAAAAGAACGAGGTTGCCGAACTTCAGATAACAACTAAACATCATGCTTGAAGTTTGTACAATAGCAATAATAACAAAATCTTTGGCTAAAACATCACCCACGTCTAAATACATAGCCTTTTTGTATCAATTTTGTGGCTGCCGAACAATGTGGATCTCTTTTGACATAGACGAAGAGAAACAAAAGCTGTGAGTGCGAACAAAACAAAATAACAGATCAAATGCAACTGAAACAGAACCCCGACCAAAATCATCAGTAGAATTAAGCAATAGCCCATTATCACCGATAAGGAGCCCCCTTCTGGGTCCCAAAATGATTGGAACTGTTCTGGCACCTTTAGCAAAATCTGAGGCATAGTCTGCCAGATCCTCCCATAAACTGTTGACCCCTGTGGTTATGCCGATAACAAGTGCAAGGACCACAACATTGACTGCAAAATTACGGGAGAAAGCTGCAACAACCAAAACTGGAACTGCTCCAACAGTGAAATTCACTAAAGGTTTGAATATTGTTTGTCTAAGCCTAAAAGGTGGAACAGAGTATAATATGCCAAAGAAGATGCCTACAACAATGAATAAAATTACTAATGGAATCATAGTGAAAATGCCTAAGCCCAAGAACAATGCAGAAAAAACCAAAACTATAGCGAATCCAGACTTCCCAAGTTTTCTTGTATATTCTGCTCTAAAAGGATCAGATGTAACGTCAAGATCTACATCAAAAATGTTGTTTAAAGCGTCTAACCCGCTCCATGCACAAAACACAATTAAGCCAAGACAAATAGCGTGTGGCCAAACAAGGGACTCAACGGTTAGAAAGGCTGCACCAGCAGTTATCATAAAAAGCATTAAGCCTCTTTCTATCGAAATGAATTGAGCGAATCCCTTTAAATTTCGGAACATATCTTTTCAAGCAACATCGGCGTAAATAAGAGTTTCAATTCGCACGCGCTCTAAGTCAATGAAGATTGGCTCATTTTTCTATCACGGCGTGAGCTTCGAAAATGTCTATTCGCTAGGCGTACTCCTATTGGATAGGGCCAACCCCGAAACCATTCTCTACCGCTCCGAAACACCGATATTAACACCCGTAGCCGACTACGAACGCTTCGGCAAAGTGCCTAACGTGGTGTTCAGCTGCGGAAACGTACTCATCAACGACGAAGTCCTGGTGTACTATGGAGGCGCCGACAGCGTGATGTGCGTGGCAACGTATGAACTAAACGAACTGATGCCCAAAGAACAGAACCCTAGCGATCGATCGATGATTGCGCGAACCCTGCCTGGAAACCTTTAAACTGTTTATTCCCATACTCAATCTGCTAGGAGTTTTTGTTGAAGTGTTAGTTCGTGACTTGATGGTAAAAGAGGTTGTGACATCAAAGAAAGACATTACTGTTAAAGAATGCATTGATCTTCTCTTCAAGAGATATGTGGGTTCAGTAGTTGTAATCAACAAGGAGCGAAAGGTAGTTGGCATTTTTACAGAACACGATGCAGTAAGGATCGTTGCTCAAAACATTTCCTTAGATACACCATTGGAAAAGGTCATGTCCAAAAATATTCACACGGTTAATGAAAATACAACTTTCAGAGAGGCAAAAAACATAATGAATCTCCACAAAATCAAGCGTCTCCCCGTAGTAAACACTGAAGGACAACTGATCGGGTTATTCTCTATCAGAAACCTAATAGAAGAGATAACCGAATTGTCCGAATTGTAATTGCAGAATCATTAGCAAAATCAAGCAGGTTGTTATGTTTAATGAATAGGTTTCAAGGCAACCCGATTCTTGAGCCAATAGGAATTCACGAATGGGAATCGCAGCTAGTCTGCAATGCCGCGGCTTTTGGCTTTAACAAGAAAATCCACATTCTTTACCGGGCAATGGGTAATGATCATATTTCTCGCATTGGATATGCGACTTCTACGGATGGCTACCATATAGATGAACGTTTTCCGCTTCCAATATTTAGCCCTTCAAGTGATCCTGAGAAGGAGGGCTGTGAAGATCCACGCATAACCTTGTTGGACAACTCGTTAATTATGGCATACACCGCATTCGGCAACTATGCTAACCAAAAAGTCTACCAAATTGGTTTAACTTCTATCGGATTAAACGATTTTCTTGACAGAAAATGGACATGGGGAAAAAGGTCATTAGTTTTTCCAGGGGTTCGCAACAAAAATGGGTTGATTTTCCCTAAGAAAATTGGCGGTGAATATATTTTATTTCATCGTCTTGGTCTCGATGTATGCGTTGCTCGTTCTGGAGACCTTAAACGTTGGCATGATGTAAAATTCGTGATGGCTCCTAGAGCAGAGCGTTGGGATTCTTGGAAAGTGGGTACAGCTGGACCGCCAATTGAACTTAATGAAGGCTGGCTTTTCATTTATCACGGAATCAACTACGATAAAATCTATGCGCTGGGAGTTGCTTTACTCGATAAGGACAACCCTGAAGAAATTATTTACCGAGCTGAAAACCCTATATTAACTCCTGAAAAAGATTATGAAGTCTTCGGCAAAGTCAAAAACGTGGTTTACAGTTGCGGCCATGTTGTGGTCGATGGTAAAATTTTAATCTATTACGGGGGTGCTGACTCAGTCTTATGCATCGCTACTTACGACCTCTCAGAACTCTTGCCGAAAAAATAGAATAGGCCTTAATCGTAGCGCGCATGCGTGTTCCTAAATTCGATTTCTAAGTGTAATAGGTGAGTCGCGTTTATTTCTCTTAGCGAGCGCTGTTTACGAAGCCGCCAGAATCTCGATGAACGAGGAGAAATGAGCCTTCTAGAACAAACTAGATGAGAATCCCTTAGATCTGTCCAAGATACGCGCGCTCATTGAAAATGTAGCTCCTTTTGATGTCCTGATTACTATGAGAGTCTTGTCGACTGCGAGATCGCACATTTTCTTTATCCCTCTTTTTCCGGGGGTATAATCTACATTGACAAGATTCAAGTCTTGCAACAGACTCACCTATTCACTGATGTGGGCCTCACTCGATCTGAGACGTCTGGAACTAGTGGAAACATCTAGGCTTTCTTTTGCGAGCAATTGTAGTATTCGATAACAGGTTTCTGAGAAGAATGGTCGTGCCACCTTTCTTGCTTTCTCACCCTCAAGCATCATATTCGTCAATGTCTGTTGTCTTCCTTTTGACTGATAATATAGATAGATTACTATCAATATAGGTTTTTAGCATATAATATATCTACCCATATATATTTATAAGTCAGTAGGAATGTTAACTGCTCAGTGATGAAACTATGGCAAAGAGAGATGACCCAAAAGCTGAAGAAACTAGGACAGAAGAGAAGAAAATGGAAGCTCTCGGCTCAGAAGCATACCTTGAATCTGCAAGAGCAATGCGTGAAGTAGGCGCCAGAGTTGCCCTTACCATCGGTGCAGCGATACTCATCTGGCTCTTTGGACAGATGCTGTTCATACCGATTTCGAAAGGCATGGA
>Ga0172362_10004413_pt1 | contig 12196 bp, 16 predicted proteins | sample LakKivs1_kivu2a2_FD_114534 | JGI IMG/M metagenome (GOLD analysis project Ga0172362, IMG submission 114534) | Sediment microbial communities from Lake Kivu, Rwanda - Sediment s1_kivu2a2 | ecosystem: Environmental > Aquatic > Freshwater > Lake > Sediment | place: Rwanda: Western Province, Lake...
GTCATTGTGACATTTCTGGAGCCTAGCCCCATAGATTTACGGGCGCGTGGGATAGATGAGTCACAAGCAGTGGAGTTGCGAGCACGGCTGGCAACGTTTGCCGATGACTGGGACAGCCCTGAGATGAGTGTCTACGATGACTACGATGCAGTCAAAGCCAATCTGTAAACGCGGCGACGTAGTGCTGGTGCTATTTCCACATTCCGATTTGCGCACAGCCAAGCCCCGCCCTGCATTGGTTGTCCAGGCTGACAACCTTCAGACAGGGTTGTCACAGACTATTGTCGCCATGATCACCAGCAGACTCTTTCGTGCCAATCATCCCAGTCGAGTCGTTGTTATCCTGTCCACACCAGAAGGACGACAGTCAGGTCTGCTGACAGATTCAGTAGTGATGACAGACAACCTTGCCACAGTCACCGAAGCCGCGATTGACCGTGTAATTGGGATTTTGCCGATGACGAATGTGGATGTGGCATTACAGTACACCCTGGGCTTATGAAGAAGGGCGCTCATAATGGGACAGAAGAAACCAGGTTTTTTCCGAAAAACCTGGTTTCTTAACGATCGGTTGTGGGCGTGTTCCAAATGGGTCGAGGGACTGTCAACCAGCACGCTGTCAACGAATTTCTGGAACGGATTGAACGGATTCGGCCCCTCGCGCGAGGTTCAATCCGTTCAATCCGCTCCCCTGTGTACTCACGGGCTGAATCCGTTGACAGCACCTTGCCATCATCGAGCCGCCAGGCCCCTTCGAGCGCCTGTTGGCGCGCTTGCTCCTGGCGGCCCATAAGCGGCGACTGCGGAGCATTGTGGGGGCTGCACTTACTATTGAGGAATTAGAACAGCACATTGAGAATCTCAGCAGGCCAGCAGTGGCGAGCCAGAGTCAGGGTGATCGATTGCAATTGCACGGTTTGCTTCATCCCTCTGGCCTGTCGTTGCCGGACATCTGCCCACAGTCGCAGCATGTATATCTGCATGCAGTTGGCTGAGGTGGCAAGAGCACTGAAGAGATAAGGATTGAGGTAGTAAAAGCCCGCTCGCCGTTCAGGTTGAGGCGGGTATTTATCTCTGTGAAATGGAAGGAAGGAGGTCAGCGATGTTTGGTGAACAGGTCAAGAGGCGAATTCGGTTGCTGGCACTGACTACGTTGGCGCTCGCGCTGGTGACATCGGCGTGCGGCACAATGGCCTCACCAACGTTGGAGCCAACCGCCACGGCGGAGCCAACACACGCACCAGCGGCGGCTAAGACTCCGCCGCCTACTAAGACTCCAGAGCCAACAGATACACCGACACCCACCAACACTCCAAAGCCGACGAATACCCCAGGGCCAACCAACACACCAATACCAACACTTCCACCGCGGCCAGCCGGAGAAGTAGATACAGGCATGGGGGGTAATCTGTCCATTCAAGGATCTGTAAGTGACAGCTCTGGCAACAGCGCTCCCTATGTACGTGTCGACCTCTGGGTCTGTGGAGAGGAAGCGGCGGGCAGCATTGGTCTGCTTCGGCGCTCGTATGTATACACAGATGAAACAGGATTCTACTCCTTCTATGGGCTCCTAAGAGTGCCAGGGGGACACTATGAAGTCAAATTCCTTGGTGGTCGTCAATATGGAGAGACGTATGAGGAAAGCGAATACTGGATCGAGAACAGTGAGATAACTGGCGACGTACATGTGCTGGATGTAACGGTTCATCCTGTTACTGGCAGCACACTTAGTGCGGAGATTCAGTACGAAGACGAAGACGGGATCGTAAAGGATTTCCTCCCGACAATGGCGCCAGATCATCTGGTCGAACTGTTCAGAGGGATGCATGAGAACTACGAGTACCCTATGGGTAGTGTGTACTCTAGTATCATGGGTAATTCAGTCAGATGGGATCGCCTTGCAGGTGGGACATATTTCTTTCAATTTACCTATAGAAGGCGTGATGGAGTGTTGCTGCAATGTTGGAGTCCTTCCTTTGGGATACTCCCTGGAGAAGCTAAGCAGGTCGAGTACACAATTCGGAATTGCCCGCCATTGCCTAAGGATCTCTTCGATTAGCTTTGGAACTCTGACAGTTCTTCGACTAACTCTGGAACCTCGACAGTTTCACTGGGAATGACCAAATGGGCTGGCAAGACTCAGCAATGGCCCGCTTGAGTGGGCACTAGCCTGTCTGCTACTGGCGGGGCTGTGGGTGAGTGGGAACTGAGCGGGGCCTGGGGTGTGCGGGGAGGGATAGGGCTTGACGCGCGAAGACACGACCGAACTGCTTGAGCGCTTGAAGCGGCTCCTGGCGGAGGACCGTACGCTCGCCGCCCGACTGGCCGCGCTGATTGGGTCCACCGTCATCACCGGCGACGGCAACGTGGTTGGGGACCACAACGTCGTCAACGTGGTCAAGTTGTCGGATGGTGACTACACTATCCATGCGAAGGAACTCCACGTCACACTGTCCCCCGACCAACTGCGTGCCCTGCTCGGGCCTGCCTACCCTCCTCGCCCCTGCCAACTGCCAGCCGACCTGGCGGACTTTACCGGGCGGGAGGACGAAGTGCGCGAACTGCTGGCGCTGCTAGGTGAGGGAGCAGCCGGGGCGACGATCTCGGCCATCGGGGGGATGGGGGGCGTGGGCAAGACGGCGCTGGCCGTGCACGTGGCGCACCAGGTGCTCGAGCGCTACCCCGACGGGCAGATCGTGGTGGAGATGGGGGGCACCTCCGAGCGGCCACTCACGCCGGTCGAGGCGATGGGGCGGGTGCTCCACGCTTTTCAGCCCGAGCTGCGGCTACTGGAGGACCCCGCTGAGGTAGCCGCGCTCTACCGGAGCACGCTGGCCGGGCGACAGGCGCTGCTCCTGTTGGACAACGCGGCCGACTCGGCGCAGGTGCGGCCGCTGGTGGTTCCGGCCGGGTGTGGGCTGGTGGTGACCTCGCGGCGCAATATCTCGCTGCCGGGGCTACAGCATTTCGACCTGGACGCCTTGCCGATGGAGGAGGCGTGCGCACTGCTGCGGGCGATCGTGGGGCAGGGGCGGGCGACGGGGGAGGAGCTGGGCGCGATTGCGGGGTTGTGCGGACGGCTGCCGCTGGCGCTGCGGGTGGCGGGAGACTTTCTGGTGGTGCACCCGGACTGGAGCGCGGCAGAGTACGCCCAGGCGTTGGCGGACGAGCGGGAGCGGCTGGCGCGGCTGAAGCACGAGGACCTGGACGTGGGGGCGGCGCTGGGGCTGAGCGCGGCGCAACTGGTGCGGGAGCAGCCGGACCTGGCGGCGCGCTGGCAGATGCTGTCGGTGTTTCCTGCGCCGTTCGAGCGGGCAGCGGCGGCGGCGGTGTGGGGGGTGGAGGAGGGGCAGGCGCGCGATGGGCTGAGCGACTTGGCGGCGCGCAGCCTGGTGCTGTACGAGCGGGAGGGTGGGCTATACCGGCTGCACGACCTGATGCGGCTGGTGGCGGAGGATGCGTTCGGCTACGGGGGCGGGGAGCGGGACGTGGAGGGGGAGCGGGAGCGGCTGGGGGAGGCGGCGATGCGCCACGCGGCGTACTACGTGGAGGTGGGGAACAGGGCCGACGACCTGTACCTTCAGGGCGGGGGACACGTTCTGGAGGGGCTGCGGCAGTTCGACGGGGCGTGGCCGCACCTGCGGGCGGCGTATGGGCGGATGTGGGAGCGGGGGGATGAAGCGGCGGCGCAGTGGACGAGCGCCTTTCCCGGTCGGGTGGTGTACGTGTTGGACTTGCGCTTGCCGCCCAGGGACAAGATCCCGATCCTGGAAACGGCAGTGGCGGCCGCCCGCGAGGTGGGGGAGCAGGGCGCGGAGGGGGTGCACCTGGGCAACATGGGGGTTGCCTACGCCGCCCTGGGGGAAGTGCGGCGGGCGATCGAGTACCACGAGCAAGCGCTGAAGATGGCCCGCGAGATCGGGGACCGGCACGGGGAGGGGGTGCACCTGAGCAACCTGGGGATTGCCTACGAGAACCTGGGGGAGGTGCGGCGGGCGATCGAGTACTACGAGCAGGCGCTCACAGTGGCCCGCGAGATCGGTGACCGGCGCGGGGAGGGGGCGCGGCTGGGCAACCTGGGGCTGGCCTACGCGGACCTGGGGGAGGTGCGGCGGGCGATCGAGTACCACGAGCAGGCGCTGGAGATTGACCGCGAGATCGGGGACCGGCGCGGGGAGGGGAATGACCTGGGCAACCTGGGGCTGGCCTACGCCGATCTGGGGGATGCCCGGCGGGCGATCGAGTACTACGAGCAGGCGCTGAAGATTGCCCGCGAGATCGGGGACCGGCGCATCGAGGGGAACCAACTGGGCAACCTGGGGAATGCCTACCGCGGGCTGGAGGAGGTGCGGCGGGCGATCGAGTACTACGAGCAAGCGCTGGCGATTCGGCGCGAGATCGGGGACCGGCGCGGGGAGGGGAACGACCTGAGCAACCTGGGGCTGGCCTACGCGGATCTCGGGGACCCGGCCCGTGCCCGCGCACTGTGGGAGCAAGCGCTGGAGATCTACCAGGCCATCGAGGACCCCAACGCAGAGCGGGTGCGCGTGCTGCTGGCGGCGCTGGAAGGGGGTGACACGGGCGTCGGGACGGGGTGAGGCGGCAGGGCGTGGGGTGGGGGGGGAGAGAACACGGATGCGCAGGATGGGCGGAAAGTCCACGGGCACGTTCCATTGGACGCCCGGTCTTGAGGAGGTCACGATGAGTTTCCTGAGAACCTGGTTCACAGCCATCGTTAGCCCCGTCCGATCCTTTGATGCGCTCAAGTCCAGGCCAGCGCCACTGTGGGGCTTCTGGGCGGTGTTGATCCGCTTTGCCGGTACTTCGCTTACTTCAGGGGTGTTGGGGCTCCTGCTGGGCCGCAAGCCGTTCGAGCCATCCTATCTGACCTTTCTGCGGACGGTGAGGTATTACACGGCCTAGTTCTTCTTTCTGTCCCTGTTCGGTTTGGCGGTGTGGCTTTTGATGAGCGCCGTCGTCCACGTCGTCCTGCGCCTGGCTGCACAGAAGAGCGACTTTGACCAGGTTCTGAACATCGTCGGTATGGGCATGCTCATCCCTATGCCGGTGGTGTGGCTGTGGGATTGGACCATGATCGTTTCGAACTCGTTCCAGATGGCCGTAATGGCCATCAGCCACAGTGTTTTCCAGTTGTGGGAGGCCTGGATCGAAGCGGTAGGCTTGCGGAGGATTCTTGGACTGAGGGCTCTGCCCGCTGCGGGCCTGGCTTTACTCGTCAATGTCCTCTTCGCCCTGCTGACGATGACCTTCGTAGAACAGGCGGCGCTGGAAGGGCTGAGCCTACCACTGGCTGTTTACGCCGGTGCGGGCTGGCGCCGGTGAGCCTTCGCGTCGGGAGGGCCGCGCCGCACGCACGATTTGCGCGATCGCCAGTGGTGTTTCTCAAGCGGTCTGCCTGGAACGCGGTAGATGGGGAGACATTGCCGACCACGTTCATGGCCCTGCCGGGCGGCCTGCCGGCTGTGGCTGAGATCGAACAGGGTGGGCAGGCATTGGTTGTGGCAGAGTATGAAGATTGGAAGGCTCGTGTCCTGAGGCGCCAGCACAGAGATGAGAAACAGGAGTGAGTAAAAAGATTGAGACACCCGAAAATGAGGTACTTGACAAAGTACCTTCCAAGGTATATACTCTTTAGCAGGAAACAGGCAATGATAAAGACAGTGTTCAGCGACGAGATCGTGCTGGCAACCGATCTGAAAAAGAGACAACGCTACTGGTTCAACCGGGCCCGGGAGACGGGCGGCGTGACCATCGTCCAGGGCAAGGTCGCCGACCTGGTGCTGGCTCCCCGCCAAAGGGTGGCCGAGACAGCCGAGGCCGCCGCCCACGCCAGAACTGCGGCCCAGTTCCTGCGCGAGGTCATCACACTGGGGCGAGCACCGGCTGAGAGCGCCGTTTTTCCCTGGCTGCAGGATTTAGACGGCGAGGAGCAGCAGGAATTCCTGCGCGAGTTCGTTGACCTCTTTGCTCGCTGCTTCACCACAGGAGAGTGGGTACAACTCGAGGAACTCCTGGAAGACTGGCAGGCCACGGCCGAGGCTCACCGCAATCCTGAACTGCTGGAAGCCTGGCGCACCCGTGGCCGGCCGGAAGAGTACGCCCCTATTGAAACCCTCAATGCCGTCTGAACACGAGGTGCGGCTACGGAAGAGAGCCAGGAAAGGCTGGCAGGACATCTGTGTCCGCGATCCCCAGGGAGCAGCCGAGGCGCTGCGGTTCCTCCGGACCACCCCTGAACGGAGGGTGCCCGGCAAGGTTAAGAAACTGAAAGGCAAACTCAAAGGTCTCCTCCAGTATGACGTCAACTACAGTGACCGGGTCTGGTACTGGGTTGACAGGGGGCGCAACGTTGTCTGGGTAGAGTACGCCGGGCCTCATCCCTGATAATGAAACAGCGACAGTGTAAGGGTGCCTGCCACTGCCGCGACGACGGGCCCGCTGATGACCAGCGCCGATAGCGCCAGGTTCTGCCGCACGGCCGACCCCCAACTCAACGACCGTATCATAGCACAGAATGGGCATGGGTATTCGTTGACTCACGTGAAATGTTACTCAACCGTCTCCGTGACGAAACCAACCCGAATCATCTTCCCATAACTGTGTCTGACCACAAGACCGTCAAACCAGGGTTGTTGCGTCAAGTGCTGCGTGATGCCGACCTGTCAGGTTGCGCCTGGTTGCGGCCCGCTGCGATGGGCCGCGCCGCCGTAGAACAGGCGGCGTGGGGCAGGAACGCCTCCCATCATTGGCTCTTCCAGGCCGGTGCGGCCCATGCAAAAAGGGGGCCGCAAGTGTTGACTTCCGCGCAAACTTGCGCTATACTATAAGCACAATGCAATGAAAACAGCTTCACGTCTCTGATCAGCCTGAGGCAGCGGCCAGCACGGTGGGAGTGCCCTGGTGTCGCAAATTGTGGCACAAGCCCGCCCGCCGTCAGGGTTTGAGCGTGAGACCCACTGCCCCAAGCCACATAGCCATGGTCGTCGGAGCATTAACCCACAGCAATCACTGCCATAGTATTGCTCACTGGGAGGCAAGCGGGAGCACCCCACTCTTAGCCATTAAGGAGTTCTATCATGCGGCAGGCGGGCGGTGTCGTGGATGAGTGAGAATTGAGCATGGGTGAGCAGCGGCTGCCCAAACGAACACGTGCCCACGTTCTGGAGACCCTCTCGTACCCTGCGCCGCTCGGGCCGGCCTCCGACTGCGCCCGTGGACAAGGTTGCATAAGATGCTCCCCGCCCGATCAATGTCGTTGACAAATTGTGTCTGTTCGGGTATAATAAATCATACTCCCCCGAGTAGCTTCGGCGAAAGGGTACGAAGCCGCCGGAAGGCGGCTTCCGTGTTATACGGAACATGAAAGCAAACGTCTACGTGGATGGCTTCAACCTATACTATGGCGCTGTCAAAGGCACGCCGTACCGCTGGTTGGACATCGCTGCCATGTGCCGGCTGTTGCTGCCGCACGATCAGATCAACCAGATCAAATACTTCACCGCCCTGATCAATCCCCGCCCCCAGGACCCAGATCAACCTACCCGTCAGCAGACCTACCTGCGTGCCCTGCGCACGATTCCCAATCTCGCCATCATCCTGGGCCACTTTCTGACGCACGACGTGATGATGCCGCTGGCGCCGCCGGCGAATGGTTACGTCAAGGTGACCAAGACCGAAGAGAAAGGCTCCGACGTCAACCTGGCAACTCACTTGTTGGTAGACGGTTACCACGGCGACTATGAGATTGCAGTCATCGTCTCCAACGATTCAGACCTGCTTGCGCCGATTCAGGTAGTGACCCAGGAATTCAAAAAGCCGGTAGGCCTGCTCAATCCACAGAAGCATCCCAGCCATGCGCTGTTGCCGCACATCGCGTTCATCAAGCAGATACGGTCAGGGGTGTTGGCAAAAAGCCAATTTCCGACAACTCTGAGAGACAAGCGCGGCAGTTTTTCGAAACCGGCGGCGTGGTGATGAAAGGGACACTCTATGTACAACTCCCTCGCCCCCTACGAATAAGGGCGGGCAGTATCTCCAGAACTCGGACACCGTCCGAGCAGCTCCACGTCACGCTGTCCCCCGCCCGGCTGCGTTCGCTGCTTGTGTCCACCTACGCTCCACCGCCGCTACCTGACCCCGAGGTGTTGCCCGATCCCGGCCCGCTGCCGCCCGGCTTCCGCATCCCCTTCCAGCGCAACGCGCTGTTCACCGGGCGGGTCGAAGCGCTCAAGACGGCCGGCGGGAGGAACTGGAGAACCCGATGACAGACACCAGAGAACTGGAACAGTTTAATGCGCCTGGCACCTACGATGCTGGCGCTACAGATTACGATAGGGCTGCAAGCCGATATTGATGCGGCAGGCATATTGCATCCGCACGTTATTGTTGAACATAACAGAGTGCCCATCGAGTCCCTGGAGGAGTGGTGGATTATATGGCGCGGATGGGGCATTTCTGGGCACTGACCAAGAGCCGGCAGACGGCGCTGCTCGTGACTACCGGCCTGTGCGCGTACACGCTCACGCGGGGCTTGCCCTTCGACCCGCTCGGGGCGGTGTGCATGGCGGGCGGGCTGCTGCTTTCGATCAGCGGGTGCACGGCGCTCAACATGGTGATGGACCGCGACATTGACGCCCGCATGGGGCGCACGGCCGGGCGGCCGTTGCCGGCCGGGCGCGTCCAGCCCTGGGAGGCGCTGGCCTTCGGGACAGCGCTGTCGGCGGCCGGGCTGGCGCTATCGTTCGGGCTGGCCCCGCGCTTTGGAGCGCTGGTCGCGCTGGGATTTGTCTTCGACCTGCTGGTCTACACGGCCTGGCTCAAGCGGCGCACGCCGCTCTCGATCGTCTTCGGTGGGGTGGCCGGCGGGATGCCGGTGTTGGCCGGGCGCGTGTTGGCGCTGGGACGGGTGGACCTGGTTGGGCTCCTGCTCTGCGGGTCAGTCCTGCTGTGGATTCCGTCTCACGTCTTGACGCTGGCGCTGCGCTACGCCGGCGATTACCGGCGGGCGGGCGTGCCGGTGTGGCCCAATGTCTATGGCGCCCGGGCGACGCGGCTGTTTATTGGCGCGGCCAACGTGCTGAACACGCTGGTTCTGGCGGCGTGCACGTTGCTGTTGCGGGTGCATCCGCTGGCGCAGGTGGCGCTCCTGGGGCTGAGCGTGGGGCTGTGTGGTTTCTCGGCGCTCCAAGTAGCTGCTCCGACCGAACGCCGCGATGGGTTGCTGTTCAGATTTGCGTCGCTCTATATGCTGGTCTCCTCGCTGCTCCTCACGCTGGGGAGTGTGTTCAGGGGCGTATGGCCCCATTAGCCACACCACATTGGGAGGCCGTTACTCCAATGGCCCAGGCGTTACTGGCTGTCTTGGGCCGGTTGCACGCTCTGAGTTCATTCTACCTCTTGATGTACGTTATTCCCCGATCACGTACCCAGGCTGCTGCTGGACCACCCCGACTGGACAAGATGGCATCTTGTCCTACATGATTGGACATTTGTCCAATGACAAAAATCAGGATTCGTGTTATAATGCTGGCGTAGTTGTAAAACTAACGACTAGGTTATACCACTAACGCCTATGGAGGGTCACCGTGGGAATCACCTTGAACGAATTCCGCCGCCTCGTGGCGCAAGAACTGGAGGTAGACGTAGCGCGGGTGACGCCGGACGCCTCTTTCGTCGAGGACCTGTCGGCAGACTCCATCCAGCTCGTCGAGATGATGCTGCGGCTCGAGGACGTGGGCGTCTACATTCCCATGGAAGCTGCCTGGGAGGTGCAGACGGTGGGCGACGCTTACCGGCTCTACGTCGAGGTTGCGGAAGGTGCGGCCCGCCCCGCCATGGTCACGCCTCGCCTGGCGGCCAAATGACTCGCTTCAGGAGGATGCACATGTCCGAAATTACTGATCTAAGCCTGAGCGGCGTGGCTGAAACGTTGCTCATTACGCTCTACATTCGAGCCATGGAAAGCCAGCGTCCCGATGCCCTGCTCAAAGACGAGAAAGCCGTGGCGTTGGTCACACAGATGAGCTATGATTTTGCGCGCATCAAGCAGATCAAGATGGATGAGGATGATAAGGTCGCTATCTACCGGCTTGGAAAGACAGCGGGATGAAGGAGAGGTGGACAAATGGAGCACAGACAAGGTTTCTTCGATTTTGCGGCCGAGGTGGGCCTCACGAAGCACCTGGGAGGCGTCGGGGCCACGGAAGAGCTCGTCGAGTTATGCCACGTCGGCGCAGGCAAATACGTCCTGGACGTCGGCTGCGGCGTTGGGGTGACGCCTTGCTTCATCGCCAGAAGGTATGGCTGCCGCGTGGTCGGTGTAGACATTTCTGAACGGATGATCGAGAGGTCCAGGGAAAGGGCGCAGAGAGAGGGGCTCGCGGATAGGGTTGAATTCAGGGTGGCAGATGCCCAGGACCTCCCTTTCGAGGACAACCTTTTCGATGCAGTCATTACCGAGTCCGTTACCGCCTTTCCAGAAGACAAGCAGAGAGCGCTCAACGAGTATGCGCGGGTGACAAAGCCGGGCGGATACGTCGGGCTTAATGAGTCCACCTGGCTAAAGGTACCGCCTCCGCCGGAATTGGTCGCATGGGCCTCCCAGGATTTGGGTGCTAACGTGGAACCTCTGACTTCTGATGGTTGGATCGCATTGTTGGAGGGCGCCGGGTTGAGAGAAATAGTCGTGAGACCCTATGCCATCAGCGTGCGCAACGAGGCCAAAGAAATATCCCGGCGCTATGGTTGTGGAGGCATGTTGGGTGTTTTTTGGAGAATGTTGTCCCTGTATGCGACAAGTCCAGCCTACAGGAGCTTCGTAAAGGAAGTACGCGGGAGTGGGGTCGCGCCCGAGAACCTTGACGAGTATTTCGGATACGGGATGTACGTCGGGAGAAAGTAAATCTGGGCCTATTCCCCGGCCACGTATCCCGGCTGCTGCTGGACGACCTCGATGAACGCCAGCATGTTCTCCAGCGGCACGTCCCCCTCCACGTCGTGGGCCGGGGCGAAGATGTACCCGCCGTCGCGCCCCAGCTCCAGCAGACGCGCCGTCTCCCGGCGGACGTCGTCAGTTGAACCATAAGGCAGCGTCCGTTGCGTGGAAAGCCCACCGTGAAAGGCCAGGCGACCGCGGTAGCGCCCGAGCAGCGCGGTCACGTCCATCACTTCTGGCTGGAACGGGTTGAAGCAGTTCACGCCGATCTCGATCAAGTCGTCGAACAGCTCGTCCACGTCGCCGCAGGAATGGATCATCACGAACTTGCCGGCCTGCCGCACGACGCCGTACGTGCGTTTCAACACGGGACGGATGAATTTGTGCCACATGGCCGGCCCCATCTGCAGGCCGCGCTGCATGCCCCAGTCGTCGCCAAAGTAGAGCGCGTCAATCTCGTACTTCAGCGCTTCTTTGACCTGGGCCACGTTATAGTCCGCAATCGTGTTCAGCAGGTCGCTGACGAAATCGGGGTGGTCGTAGAAATCCATCATCAGGTTCTGCCAGCCGCGCAGCGTCCAGGCCCGCTCCCAAAGCGAGAAGCCGATCTGAAACACGCGCCAGCGGTCGCCGAATTTCGCAATGCGCTCCGGGATGCCGGCAAAGAAGCGGGGGTCCACAGGGTCGGGGAAAGTGTAACCTTTGAGCGTCGGCTCTGGCAGGACACACCCTTCCACGTTGCCGATGTCCTTGTCAATCGTGCGGTCCCACACGACCCCAAAGACGTCCTGCACGCGCTCGTGGCCCAGGTCGGTGAAGAACCCGATGTCACTCCCCAGCCCCAGCAGGTGGTTCTGCAACACGTCTTCCAGGTCGGCCTGGCCAAAGTGCTGCTGGAGTTTGGCGCGCGCCTCTTGCGTCAGCCCAACGTTCCACGGCACGTAGGGCGGGCGCTGCCCCTCCAACACCAGCCGGACAACCTCTCGTTTCGTCACTCCCCCCTCCCGCTGTCACGTGTTACGTGTTACGTGTTGCGTGACACGAAACACGAAACACGAAACACGGACCACGTTTCACGTTTCACCTTCCATATTCCAGCGCCGTCTCGAACGCCGTGACGACGTTCTCAGGCGGCACGAAGGCCTGGATGTTGTGGACGGCGGCGAAGATAAACCCGCCGCCGGGGGCCAGGTCGTCAATGCGCCGCTTGACCTCGTCGGCCACCTCTTGGGGCGTGCCGAA
>Ga0172362_10004414_pt1 | contig 12194 bp, 19 predicted proteins | sample LakKivs1_kivu2a2_FD_114534 | JGI IMG/M metagenome (GOLD analysis project Ga0172362, IMG submission 114534) | Sediment microbial communities from Lake Kivu, Rwanda - Sediment s1_kivu2a2 | ecosystem: Environmental > Aquatic > Freshwater > Lake > Sediment | place: Rwanda: Western Province, Lake...
GTTGTTCAATTTCAATTCAATTACAGAGAGATATGATTTGATTATGAAAAAAGCTTCTAAGTTTTTTAATCAGAATTTTCCGGGATAAATAATTGATTTGGAAAATTTTTCTTTAACTTGACTCTCTAAATAGATAAAATTATCAGAAAGTTCTTCAAACAATTTCCATTCTTTATTAATTAGTTTGAAACAAGAATAATAAGATAATCGAGCAATGGTGTCATAGTATTCCTTGCTCGCGTCTTGCAGGTGCGACGGATTGATCGTATTTGAAAAAAATATCCAGTCCCCCAAATTTTGATAAATTGCAAAATCTTGCTTGCTCCTTGCCTTCGCAAACAGCAGCGTTATACTATCCTGCGATAAATCGCAGGAGCTGGATTTATATTTTCCATAAATGCTGATAATGTAAGATGCAGTTTCTCGGCCACAATTAAGGTCATTTAATATTTGGCCAAAATAATTGGTTATATTATTTTCATAATACATAAAATAATACGGCAATATTAGAATTTTTATTAGACTTTTGAAATACAGGTATTTAATATGAGTGCAAACAAAACTTTAGTAATCGTAGAATCTCCATCGAAAGCTGATAAGATTCAAACTTATCTTGGCAAAAATTATATCGTCATGGCTAGCAAAGGCCATATTGCAGATTTGGCCAAAGGCGGAAAACATGGGATTGGAGTGGATATTGATAATGGCTTTAAGCCACGTTACGTTCTAATGGATGATAAGCTTGATATTCTAGACAGCCTCTTGAGTGCCGCCAAAGAGGCTGACCAAATTTTAGTGGCAAGCGACCCTGATCGTGAAGGCGAGGCGATTGCCTGGCATCTTGCTGAAAGACTATCTGATACCAATAAACCCATTAAAAGAATGGTTTTTAATGAGATCAAAAAAGATAAGCTCTTAAAAGCTGTCAAGGATGTTCGAGATATTGATATGAATCTCTTTCATTCTCAAGAAGCTAGAAGAATCCTAGATCGTTTGGTTGGATTTATGGTTTCGCCTTTCTTGATGAATTTCTTTGGCCCCAAATTATCAGCAGGTCGAGTTCAATCAGTAGTTACTCGGATGGTAATTGACCGAGAGCAAGAAATCGAATCATTTATCCCAGAGGATTTTTGGACGATTCAGACTAAATTGTCTACTGCTCAAAATGAAGAATTTACTGCTAAATATGTTGGTAAAATTACTGACCAAGAAACGGCTGATTTAGTCAAGAAATCATTATCAGTCCCCGACTATCTAGTCACTGAAGTTGTAAGCAGAGAAGAGAAGGTATACCCTCAGCCACCATTAGTCACTTCCACTCTCCAAAGATTAATGTCTAAGGTTCATGGATTCGGGGCCGAAAGAACCATGAAGGCAGCCCAATCACTATACGAATCAGGTTATTGCACTTATATTCGAACTGACTCTGTTCGAGTCAGTGATGATTCTCTCCAGGAGCTAAGAGATTGGTTAGGAGCCAATAACTATGAAGTTCCAGCTAAAGCTTACGCTTATAAAAATAAAGATGCGGCCCAAGATGCTCACGAATGCATTCGACCTTCTGACTTAAGTTTGTTGCCAGGCCAGAACTTTGCGATCATCGATGCTGATGAGAAGATAGTTTACGAGACTATTTGGAAGTGTTTCGTGGCTAGTCAAATGGCTCCTGCCATCTATGACACACTCTCAGTTACCGCTGCCCCGGAAAAAGACACTACTTATAAAGTGAAGGCAACTGGGAAAGCGCTAAAAGTTAAAGGATATCAAGAAATTATCGGGCTTCAAGATAATAGCTCAATTGATATTCCCAATTTAGTGGTTGGTCAGAAGTTAACCTTACCAAGCAAGGGATTAAAGGTAGAGAAGAAGCAGACTCAGCCGCCTCCTCGATTTTCTGAAGACAAGCTGATTAAGGAATTAGTTAACAAGAATATTGGTCGTCCCGCGACTTACGCCGACTTATTGAGCAAAATTTCTTCCAGAAATTATGTTGAAAAAAGAGGAAATGTTTATCACGCGACTGACTTAGGTAAAAAAATTACAAATGAATTATTGCAATATTTTTCCTTCATGAATTATGATTATACTTCCAAGATGGAGCACCAGCTCGATGAAATCGAATCAGGAAAAATCAATCATATTGACATGTTAAAACAATTTTTTCCAGAATTTAAAAACCAATTAAATCTGGCATATACAACTCATGGAAGCGAATTGTGCCCGCAGTGTGGTAGCGCGATGTTTACTCGAACTACCAAAACTGGAGATAAATTTTTAGGATGTTCCGCATATCCGAAATGTAAGCAGACGTTAGAATTAAAATCTTAAAAGAAAGAATGAGTAAAACATAAAAATGAGTAATAATACTGAGTATTTTTCACCTGATGTCTTAGAAAGTCAGGAGCACCTGTCACTTGACATTTTATCTAAAATGAATCCGGTGGGAGAATGGGATCTCAAGCCGCGCCCGACAGCTAATTTCATTGATTTGATGAACTGGGTTCAAGAATCATTTGGAGAGGCGCTAGACAATGATAGAACACCTCTCAATAATTTTGTTCAAAATAGAATTGTGATTGATGGACAATTCTTGCATTTTTGTCAAGAACACAATGTAACTGTCGAGTGCCTCTATAAAGATTCTATTATCTCTTGGAGAACTGATCATGATTATGAGAAATTCTTCATGCAAGGTGTTTTTCTCATTAAATTTCAAGGGGTTGAGTTCCTGCACGCTGCCCTTTTCCATAAAGGCAATCAAAATGAGGATGAGGTCAGTTTTTTCATCGTTGTCTCTGACAATAATTATGAAAGCTATGTCCAATTTAGGAATCAATTTGATGATTGGGTCATGCAAAGAGATCGGAGTAATCTTCACATTAGAGTGGTTGATGGAGATGATATTCCATATACAAAAGATGCAACCTGGGAAGATTTGTTCTTGCCAGAAGATTTAAAATCTGAAATTAAAGACTTAGTAGAAACTTTCTTAGTCTCGAAAGACTTTTATCAGAAATCTAAGATTCCATGGAAAAGAGGAATTCTGTTGTTTGGTCAGCCAGGAAACGGTAAGACATCTTTAATTCGGACTATTATTTCTGAATACAACTTTAAACCAGTCACTTTCGTTCCTGGAGCTAGTCCCGATGCCTTAAGAGAAGCTTTCTCTTATGCTGAAGAGCAAAGCCCATCTCTTCTTTATATTGAAGACTTAGATTCATTGTTTGAATCAGGGCTAGACATCTCAACATTCTTGAATTTATTGGATGGTATCTCTGCTAAAAATGGGTTACTGGTAATTGCGACGGCTAACAATGTTAAAAAATTACAGGGCAACATTACTCGCAGACCATCAAGATTCGACAGGAAATTTGAGATTCCATTACCAAACGAAGAAATGGCTCATATATACCTCAAGAGATGGTTCGGCAAACTTCTAACAGAGAAGAAATCTAAAGAATTAGCCAAATTATCTGTTCAGCATGAATTATCTTATGCTTACTTAAAAGATTTATACATATCTTCGATGTTTGAAGCAATCTCTCATAATCGTAAGAAGCCCTCTATTAATGATATAGAGGTAACATTGACGAGATTGGTGAAAGACAAGAATATTATGAATAATAACAGTGCAATTAATACGGAAAAATATCTCAAAAAAGGTTAAAACGGGTATTGAAACATGAAAGATAGTAATAAAAATAAAAGTAGGAAGAGCTCCTCCAAAAAGGCATCGAAAGGGGGTGATTCTAGCCAGATCGCAGTCAACGATCAATTTGCACACATCGAAGCCGTGCGTGCCCAACCATTGGAAGTTAAAATCTACAATAACAATTTCGACAAAGCTCTCAAAGCTTTCCGAGCCCTCGTTCAAAAAGAGCGTGTCCTCTCTACGTTTAAAGAAAGGCAAACCTATGAAAAGCCTTCTGATAAACGTCGGAGAAAGCGCAATGAAATGAAGCGAAAACGATTAGAAGTTTCTAATCAGTCCTCTAAACGAAGTAAGAGGTCAAGTTCTCGCCCTCAGAAGAGGGATTCTGCTCAAGAATAACGGGTAACAAATATGTCAGAAAATGGAAAAATTAAGGTCTACAAAAATAAGGCGCGCGCAGAGGAAGAGAAATATACTCCTTATATCCCTCAATGGCAAAAGCTTGGTCTGGAGCCAGAAGAAGTAAAACACTCTCAACAAAACATTGTTGCGCCAATGGCAGTCCCTGCCCCTCAAGATATTAGAGGTGCTAGACCAGCAATTAGACAACCATATGCAGAAGCTGTTGATTCACCAATTGGTAGAGGTCGTGGCCTTCTGCCAAATGTTGGCAATAATATCGAGCAAACTTGGTCGTCAATTGATGGCGAATTAGATGACATGTCAGATGTAGACCTTAATCATCCATTGATTGATAATAATGAATTTGTGACTGAAGAAGCAATGGATTTCCAACAGTCAACTCAAGTCCTACCAACTGCTTCAGATGCAATGAGTGCAATTAATGACTTAGAAAGTGACTTCTATCTCTTATTTCTTAAAAATAAACCCCTGTGTTCTGGAGACCTGCCTTATATCGAGGAGCAAATTTCTAATCTGATCTTTGGTGAGTCTGAGTTTGACCAGGGTCAATCTGTATCGATTGATGATTTGATAGTAATTAAAAAGATTAAGTTAAAAGTAGGCGTTTTTTTAGCCTAAAGAGGATATCGTGGAAAGAGAATCTCGCAAAGCTTCCGATGTATTATTGGATTTAGAAGCTAAATTAGATGCGGCTTTGAGCACTATTCGCACCCAAGATTTAACAATGAAAATTATTTCAAATAAGTTAAATTTGGTGATTGAAACATTAGAGAAGGTGAATTCTGCTCAACCAAAAGTAATTGTGGAAACGGTGGATCAGGCGCCATCACTAGGATCAAAGCACCATTCTGATCGGGAAATTCCAATCAAAAGCGAAGCGACTATGGCAGTTGATAACTCGCCCGTTGGCTTTAGAAGAAATTCTAGACCGGAAACCTTTGCTGGCGATGACTCTTATTTCACTGACCACACACCAGAACCAAGCAAATATCCAGTTCAACTACCCAGTGGCGCTAATAATCCGCCACCAGGAAGATCAGTTGGCGAATCTATCATCCCTAATCAAGCCTCTAAGATAGATACTTCTAAGATTCCAACCGGCCCACAACCAGTGACCAATAACACAGGCAATGCCATCCCGGTCTCTCAAAGAGTCGTTAATGGCCATGGTAAATCTCTATTCCTAGCAGACGTTGAAGTAGTGGATCTATCCAATATGCAAACCATTCATAAGACTAGGACTAATGGCATGGGTAAATGGTCAGCTTCTCTGAATATTGGTTCTTATCGAATTTTTATTAGAAAATTAGACTCGGCTTCCAAAGAGCGCCTCGAAGTTAAGCAAGATATTGCGGTTGACGGCCAGCAATCTCCGCTCGAATTAAAAGCAGTTATCGTCAAACCATGATGGCGGATTCCACTTCTGAAGCTGTTATATACGAGACATGACTCGTAGAAATTTGTCGATCTATAATTTAGAAATTTCAGAGCCAGACTTGATGAAGGAGTGGAATTATTCAAAAAATAATAAGCCACCAAATTTGTTTTTCCGATCTAGCAAAGATAAGGTCTGGTGGAAATGTTCTAAAAATCATGAATGGCAAGCCTCGATTGTGGCTAGGTCATGTGGAAAGCAAAAATGTCCATACTGCGCTAACAAAAAGCCATGCGTGGAAAATTGCTTGGCCACCAAGAACCCTATCTTGGCTGAAGAGTGGAGTGAGAAGAACTTATTAACTCCATCTGACTATTTGCCGAATAGCCACCAAAAAGTGTGGTGGAAGTGCAAGACCTGTCAGTATGAGTGGCAGGCCAACATCTATGACCGTAATAATGGAACTAAGTGCACTAGTTGTAATTATGGCTACACTTTGAGGGACCGGAAAGATATTTATAATGAAGATTTCTCTCAAAAAAGATGCAAAATTTGCGAAATGATGTTATCATTAGATAATTTCCGATTAAAAGGGAATCATCAAAAAGGTTTTTTCGAAAATAATATTTGCCGAACCTGTGATGCGTCAAAAATCAAAGATTATCGATTGACAGATAAAGGAATTGCGGCAGAAATCGTCAGACGAACCAAGCATATTTCAAAAAAGAAAAAATTGGATTTTAACCTAGATGTTTCTTGGGTTTATCAACGACTGTTGGATATTGATTGGAAGTGCGAGCTAACTAAGCTTCCAATGAGGAAAAATAGAGAAAAAGTTAATCATAAGCACGAAGGATTCATGTGGGACTCTATCTCAATTGATAAGATAGATCCCAAATTAGGTTATGTTAAAGATAATGTTCGATTTATATCGAATATCATTAATTTGTTCAAACATAAAGGCACAGACGCACATATGTACATGCTTGCAGAAAATCTACTTTTAAATAGGAAATAAAAAAATGACTACTACGTTTACCTGTATAGTGGCTGACCCGCCCTGGTTTTTTTTTTTGATGGTTTGAAAATGGATGACACTCCTCGGGGAGCTGCCGCCAACTATCCACTCATGTCGAATCAGGACATTAAAAATCTCCCCATTAAAGACTTAATCGACCTCAATGGCAGTATTCTTGCCCTATGGGTTCCATCCTCATTATTGCAAGATGGTTTAGATACCATGAAAGCTTGGGGTTTTAATCAAAAACAAACATATGTTTGGCTAAAAACCAAGAAGCTGCCTCTTAAAGATGCGGCAGTTGAATTCTTAAAAATGTTCAAAGATCAATCTAGCCCACTCTTTTCGAAAGGTGGAACATTTAATGTCAGTAGTTTATTGGATGTTGAGAAGAGTAAACAGTTAATTAATAATATTATGTCATTTGGAATGGGTCGTTTGTTTCGGCAAACGCATGAGATTTGTTTAATCGGAACTAGTAGTAACAAAATTTATCAATTATTAGCTAATAAATCTCAGCGTTCGGTTAGTTTGGCTGAGAATTTGAAGCATTCGGCCAAGCCGGAAAATTTGCAAGACTCTTTGGACTTAATGTTTCCAAACACTCAGAAATTAGAGTTATTTGCTCGCCGGCATCGGCCCAACTGGGTTTGTCTAGGTAATGAGTTATGTCAAGGCGAAGATATTAAAGTCTCTTTATCAAAATTATAAATATGGTATAGCCATGAGTAAAAAAACATTATTATTAAATGCTAGTTATGAAGTTATTTCTTTTATTCCTGAAAAGAAAGTGTGTAAATTACTTTTTAAAGATAAAGTTGAAGTTATTTCTGATTGGGATGAGTACATTACTTGGGGTCGTGGCCGAGTGAGGCATCCCTCAATTTTGAGATTAAAGAATCACATTAAGAGAAACTTTTTTAATTCTAACTTTAGTCGTAAGGCGTTAATCAAAAGAGACCGAAGCTGCTGCCAATATTGTTCAGTTAAGTTAAGTCCATCGAAGGTCACGATTGACCACGTTTTGCCGCGTGCTCATGGCGGAATCACCTCTTTTACTAACTGTGTCGTCTCTTGTCATCCATGTAACAACAGCAAAGCGGATAAGACCCCAGAACAGGCTGGATTGGTTTTATGTAGAAAGCCGACTCATCCATCTTTTTCTGCTTATAATGTGATTTCTAATGTTCAGGAAAACTGGCATGATGATTGGGATGATTTTTTGGGGCGCACTTAATTTTGATTATTTATATAAAGGAATTGACGGTTCATTCTATTTTAATGAAAATGACGAGCTACATCGAGATGATGGCCCTGCTGCCGAGTTAGTTAATGGAACTAAATATTGGCTTCAACATGGCCAATTTCATCGAGTAGATGGTCCAGTGGCAGAATATGCTGATGTAGATAAAGAGTGGTATCAACATGGCAAACTTCATCGAGAAGATGGCCCTGCTATTGAAATGGCTGATGCAACTAAATCTTGGTACTTCAAATGAAAATACATCGAGGTATCTTCCCAATTAGATTTTGAACGCTACCTAAAATTGAAAGCCTTCTGGTGAAACAATGCCTACTAAAACTGATAAATTTGGTACCAAATTCTGGTACAATGACCAAGACCTACTACATCGAGATGATGGCCCTGCCTCTGAATATGCTAATGGAACTAAAAAATGGTATCAACATGGAAAATGTCATCGAGAAGATGGCCCAGCTGTCGAGTTAGCTAATGGAACTAAAGAATGGCATCAACATAATCAATTACATCGAGAAGATGGCCCAGCAATTGAAGATGCTGATGGAGATAAATTCTGGTATCAACATGGTAACCGTCATCGAGAAGATGGACCATCCATAGAATATACTAATGGAGATAAATATTGGTATCAACATGGAAAGTTACATCGACTAGATGGCCCAGCAGCTGAACATGCTAATGGAAATAAATATTGGTATCTAAATGGTCATTTTCATCGAGAAGATGGTCCGGCGATTGAATATGCTGATGGAGATAAACAATGGTATCAACATGGAAAGTTACATCGACTAGATGGCCCAGCATTTGAAAGCTCTAGGATTCAACAGTGGTTTCAGAACGGTAAGTTACATCGAGAGGACGGTCCAGCGTATATTTCCGATGAATTTATTAAATGGTCAATTAATGGGCATTTCCATCGAGAAGATGGCCCAGCGATTGAGTGTTCGGATGGTTTTCAAGAGTGGTGGTTTAATGGCGAAAAATTAAATGTTTCTTCTCAAGAAGAATTCGAAAGAATGATAAAATTAAGGTGTTTTTGGTGAAAACTTGATGATTTCATAGAAAATCTAATCAATCAATCATGCAATAATAGAGAATACTATATATCTTTCCGATATATAGGTAAACTATGAGCAAAGAAAGCTGTAATTGCATTGTTTGTGCGAAGGAGTTTGATCCAGATTTATTGCAAAGTATAGCTTTGTCTAAAATCAATATTACTTCATTCAAAGTTTGTCAAGCCTGCTTGGATAGCTCTGACCCAGCTGAAGATTATCGACAAGTGCGAGATATTGTAAATTCTTATTTAAGATTCGTCAAAATAAAGAGCCTCTTTACAGAAGCCCAATCAATCCTTCAAGCTCGAAAGAAATAATTTAAAAGATTTCAATCACAGTTACTGATGGCTGTTCCTCTTCTTCTTTTTTAACTGGCTTAATTTGTGGAATTTCTTCCTCAATATAAAGTGGAAGCGGTTCGAATTTTTCTTTTTTATTTTCTTTTTTATGAATAAAGGGATAAAAAGGAATCATAACACGCTCCTAATAATATGTCGGAATAAGCATAAAGGAAAATTTATGCTATGTCCAAATTGCGCAAAATTATCTTACACTTATCTTAATAAGTCTTGTATTCGTTGTCAAGGGCAAGTTTCGATTAATATCGGCATCTTATGTGCTTCTTGCTCAGCTACAGAAAAGAAATGTGAAGTCTGCGCAAAAACAATAATTTCAGAAGCCCAACGTCAGGCGAGACGAGGCTGCAATTGCGGATCGAAGTAGTTATATAGGAAAGTAATGATTATTGTAAATAATGAAGATGCTTTGAGGGTCCCTTGCGAGGATGTCAAGCTTGAAGAAGTGAAAGAATTAATTTCAGCATTAGAAGCCGAGTTGTCCTATGCCAATAAATTAGGAAAGGGCGGCATCGGTTTAGCCGCCCCACAAATTGGAATTGCAAAAAGAATTGCCATTGTAAGAATGCCTAATGTTAGTATTGATTTAGTTAATTGCCACGTGGAAAAAGGATATGACTTGTCCCCCTTCAAAGAAGAGGGCTGTTTGTCTTTTCCTGGCCGAGTGGAAAATACAATGAGATTTCAGGAAGTTATTATTTCCAATAATTTAGTTTATCCTCACAAATTTATTGCAGAAGGATTAATTGCAGTTGTGTGTCAACATGAATTAGATCATATTAATTCAATTTTGTTTATGGATCGAAAAATGAATTCGTTAGATAAAGGTAAATCAAAATAATAGGAAAGTTATGAATAAAAAAGATTCCACAGAATTAACTACTGACGTGCTAATTGCAGATGCATTATTACGATTAAAAGTAATAGAAAATCTTTTAATTGCAAAAGGTGTTTTTACTCGAGATGAATTTTTGCAAGAAATGGAAGTGGTAGCTCAGCAAGTTGCCAAGTCCGTGCTGCAAAAAGCTGGTTTAAATGATAAAGTAGACGAGCTATTGAGAACATTTCAGCCTGGGAAGAAATTTTCCGGGAATTAATTATGTTTTCTCTGGCCGAAGAAAATCAGTTTAAATTAACAGACGGAGTTCAGGCCATATATTTCTATGCGAACTGGATGCCATTTCTTCAAAAAATGAATATAATGATATCGAAAGTTGAAGACAAATATCAACAAATTTCATTTATTGGAGTCGATGTTGATAATTTTAAGAGCCTGACCAAAAGATTCAAAGTTGAATCTGTACCAACGACCGTCATCTTGATTAATGGCGAAGAACAGAAAAGAATCGTCGGAGTCACTATGACTAGTGCCTTTAAAAGCGCCTTCGTTGATATATTTAAAAATCAGAAATAATAACCATTTAATGGAGTTTGATATGGAAAAAAAGACTCGCCCTCTAAAAGAACCAACCTTAGCCCAATTAGCTGCACAGAAACAAGTAGAAAATGATGTGGCTGTCGCCAGTCAGATGAAAAATTCTGTTGCCGGAGATATTTGGAATGAAATCAAGGACTTAAACATCGATATGTTTGCCTTACCAAGTCAATCAGTACAGATGCACTGTCACCCAGTCAATATTGAGCCTTCCAAATTATATTTGGTCATGAACTCTAGTTCAGTTGTGGCTGCTTTAGAATCAGCGATTGGGGAAAAATATCAAGTAGATTTGAACGATAAATTTGTGGTTGTTTCCAGAGCAACCAAATGAGGTTCTATGCCTTTTGATGAAGAAAATAATGACCAACAATCGATTCATTCTCAGAAAGTTGGTTTAAAAAAAGTTAGCACTCAGCAATCTATTTTTGATCAGTTGCCTAAAAAACCAACCCAAGATGACTTGAACCAGAATGTGAAGAAGATTCAAGACAGAGAGTCTGCTTCCAAAAAGCAGGCGGCTGACTTGGCATTAAAATTTTATCACATGATGGCTGACAAAACATTGCCAGAAAATAAAAATCAATTCCAAAAAGAATTAGAATTGGAATTACTAAAGGATATGATTAATTTTGGGAATGAAATCAACAATGATGCTTCCGAAAAAGAGGGAATAGGATCTATCAGTTTAATTGCATTAATGTTGAAAAATTGCATCTCACAAAGAGATAAAATAAATAATTTAGAATATTCAATTTCTAAGTTAGAAAAGAAACACGATGCGATTTTAAAAGAAATTGATAAGGTGCTTGACAGCAAGAAACAAAATGGATAACTTACCAGTGGTTACTAAAGATTTCTTATTAGCTCTAATTTCTGAGGAAAAAGAAAATTTTAGTAAATATTCACAATCATGCGCGAATTACCAAATACCGACCGATTCTTTGGCTATGGCGAAACATCTTGGGAGAATCGAAATACTACAAAAAATTCTTCGGGAAAAGTTTTATACAAAGACTTGATTCACCAAGCTAATACTGTTTCGCTAATCCATATATTTAAACATTATGGAATTAGCATCAATAATCAGGTCCACCGAACTACATGTCCGTTTAAATCTCATAAAGGAGGCCGCGAAAAAACGCCCTCCTTTAATTATTATCCGGAGACCAACACCTTCTGGTGTTTCGGATGTCATAAGGGAAGAAGTGTCTGTGACTTTGTAGCCGAAATAGATGGCACTAATGAAACCAAGGCGGCTTATAAAGTATTGAAATTATTCAAAAATAATGTCGGAGATACTGATAACGATTCTTTTAATGCGGAAGATGAGGCGGAAAGGCTCCAAATTATGATGGAATTTTCAGAAGCAATTCGTGACTTTCGACAATCCCATCTCAGTGAAAATGACCATATGTTTATTGAAAACATATGTTTAGCGTACGATGATATTTATCATCAATATCATTCCAAAATTAGGCGGTTAGATAATGAGGCGTTACAGAGAATCAACGCTGTCTTGAAGGGCAAGATTCAAACTTATTTGACCAGCAACAATTACTAAGCAAGGTGTTATGTCATCTAGTATCATTGTGGGAGATCCACATTTAGGGAAA
>Ga0172362_10004417_pt1 | contig 12189 bp, 14 predicted proteins | sample LakKivs1_kivu2a2_FD_114534 | JGI IMG/M metagenome (GOLD analysis project Ga0172362, IMG submission 114534) | Sediment microbial communities from Lake Kivu, Rwanda - Sediment s1_kivu2a2 | ecosystem: Environmental > Aquatic > Freshwater > Lake > Sediment | place: Rwanda: Western Province, Lake...
CGTCGCGGCCGTCGAGAGCCGTACAAGCGGAGCAAGGTCCCCAGCCTGCAGACGTTGGCGCGGCGCGCTGGTGGGGCGCTGAACCCGACGTGGCTCGAGTGGTTCATGGGTTGGCCTATCGGAGCGACCGGGAAAGAGCCCTTGGCAACGGACAAGTACCGCTCGTGGCTGCGGTCGCAGCTCGCGAGCTTGCGCGACGTCTCGGCGTCGAGATCGGATGAGGTGATGGGACCCCGGTGCGGCTGCAGAGGCAAAGTCTCCCCGAGCGCGATCGCGACGGCACGCGCGTGCCTCCGTCAATGGGGCTGGCGCTACGTCGCGGGCGTCGAGGACACGCCGAACCCCTACGCCGAACAGGGGACGCGACTCCATGCGGCGCTCGAGCGGTACTACCAGGATCCGCACCTCCCGCCGCGCCTCGACACCTCGAGCGACGAGGGGAGGATCCTGCTCCCAGCGCTCGCACACTTCCCGCCGCGCGGGCCCGACGTCCGGTCGGAGGTGCACTTCACCCGAGGCCCGTTCCACGGGTTCAAGGATCTCGAGGTGCGCGGGTGGGTCTTCGACCTGAAGACCACGAGCAACCTCATGTTCGCGAAGACGCCGGAGGACCTCCGGAAGGATCCGCAAGCCTTGATCTACGCGTGGGATCACCTCGAGGCGCACCCCGATCTCGACGCGGTAACGTGCCGTTGGGTGTACGTCGTCCGCGACCCGAAGCGACCTCGCGCGTTACCCGTTGACGTGACTCTAACGAGGTCTTACGTGGAGGCGGAGATCGAGACGCTCCGAGCGCTCGCGGCGGACCTACTCCGACACCGCGAGGCAAGGCCTCACGTCCTCGACCTCGTACCGTCCCCGATCGAGTGCGACCGATTCCGCGGCTGCCCTCATCGGGATCGGTGTTCCGACCTAACCCCCGAACGAAGGATCGAGGCATTCATGGCTCTTCAGGATATGTTGGCACGCGTAGGACAGATCAACCCCACCCCGCCCTCGACGCCCGCGCCCGCGACGAACGATCCGCCCGCGGAGGCCCCTACGGGGTTCTATTGGGTGTGCCCACCCGGGGGCGCGTGGCAGATCTTCGCGCTCGGGACGCCCCCTCCGGGCCCGATCCCCGATGGGTGTCACTGGGTCCAGGAACTCACCCCGAAGGGGGCGGTGATGGTCCTCCGTCACCCGCCTCCGCCGCCCGAACCGGAACCGGAACCCGAACCGGAACCCGCACCCGCACCTGCACCTGCGCCCGTGAAGCGCGGACCGGGACGCCCTCGAAAGGACGCCTCCGCCGCACCGTCGACGGTCGCGGTGGTCGAGGGGTCCGACGCGTACGCGGAGGGCGTCCGCCTGCTGTGCGGTGGCCTCAAGACAGCGATCGACGGTCTCGAGATCCTCCTCCTCGGGGTGCGGTCGTGACGTGGTCGGACGGATCCTCTTACCCGTGGGACCCTCCTCGAGGCGGAGAGGCCCACCGACAGGCCCGCCGCGCGATCCGTGAGTACCTCGGGATCGGCGTGACCGGACGCTTGCCCGCGTGGCCTCGTGACGCGAGGATCCTGTTCGGCAAGATCGAGAAGAAGCTCGCGAAGGGTACGCAGGTCGCGGACGTCGCGAGCGACCTCGCGGAGCTTCGCGCGCTCGCGGTGCGGCACGCGGAACGGGCGCGGAAGGTACGCCGACCGTGAGCACCCCCGAGCTCCGCCTCACCCCATTCCAACGGGACGTGCTTCTCCTCTGTCCCGCGAAGGTCTCCGAGATCGTACGCGCGACGGGGAAGCCTCGCGTGAGGGTCGAGGCGGCGCTTGACCTCCTCCGACGTCGACGGGCGTTGCGGGCGGACTGGAGTCCGAACTACCCTCTGCCACGGTTCGACGTGGCGCAAGGTCACCGGACGGGCGCGGGGCGGCCCCCCGGGCCGAACAGGCACGTTTCTCCCTCGGCGCTCGCGACCCTCGCCGCGGTGCGATCGATCGTCCAGTCCGGTGCACCGGTCACCCTGCTGAACGTCGTCGCACACCCCGCCCGCGCGGGGTTCGGATCGACGAAACAGGCGGTAGCGTTCTCCCTCGCCTACCTCCGAGATCGGGGTCTCGTCCGTCGCGATCCTCTCTATCGATGGATCCCCACCGATGCTCCTAGTTCGTAGCGCGTGGCAGTCCCCGCCGCAGTTCGATCGGGACCTCTCGCGGATCTTGTCCCTCCCTATCCGTCCGGAGATCTCCGAGGCGGATAGGCGGACGATGGTCGAGGCCATGACGGGGATGTTAAGGACCCCGTCGGGGCAGCAGACTCTTCGCGAGGTGCAAGCGCAAGCCCTGCTCGAGATCGCGGAGCTTGGCGGGGCGTTCGTCCCGGTGCGCGTAGCGGGCGGGAAGACTTTGATCTCCCTGCTCGCGCCTCGCGTCCTCGGAGATCGCGGGGCCCGTCCTCTCCTGATCGTCCCCGCGGCGCTCGCGGAGAAGACCCGCCGCGCACACCGGACGTTGTCGATCCACTGGCAGATCCCGCCGTTCTTCCGGGTGATGTCCTATCAGGAGATCTCACGGAAGGACGGCCTCCGCGCGGTGGAGCAGTATGCCCCAACGTTGATCGTGTGCGACGAGGCGCACTATCTAAAGAACCCTTCGGCGGGGGTGACGAAAGCGGTCCGATCGTTCATGCGCGAGAACCCCGGGACCGCGTTCATCGCGCTAACCGGAACCGTGAGTAAACGATCCTTGAAGGACTTCGCGCATACGTGCCAGTGGTCGCTAGGGATGGGCGCACCGGTCCCGGTGGACTTCCACGCGATCGCCTCGTGGTCCTTCGTGTTGGACGAACGTCGGGCCGATCCGGACGCGCCTCCGCCCGACGTCGGGGCGCTTCGAGCTCTGGTCGAACCCGGGAGGCCGCACGACGTGCGCCACGCTCGACAGGGGTTTCAACGGAGGTTCAAGGCCACCCCCGGAGTGATTACCGCGGCCGAACCGCCGCTTGACATCGCGATCGTAGTCTCCGCCCTCACCCCCGAAGTGCCTCTAGAGATCCAGGAGGCGCAAGCCCGCGTCCGTGCGACTTGGGAGACCCCCGACGGCGAGGTCTTCGAGGAGGCGGTGGCTATGTGGCGCCACCAGCGCGAGCTCGCGCGCGGGTTCTGTTACGTCTGGGACCCCCCTCCGCCGCTCCCCTGGAAGCTCACCCGAGCGGAGTATCACCGTGCCGTCCGCGCGATCCTCTCGGGCAACATGAGAAACCTTCACGTCCCTTCGGCGGTCGTCCGCGCGATCGACGATGGTCTATACCCGGAGGCCCGCGGACCCCTCGAGGCGTGGCGCGCGATCCGCGACACGTTCACGCCTCGCACCCGAGCGATCTGGATCTCGGACTACGCGATCACCGCGGCGCGGGATTGGCTCGAGGTGCGGGACCGCCGACCGTCAATCGTGTGGGTCGAACACAGGGAACTAGGGACGCGCCTCGCGGAGGCTACGGGCCTGCCCTATTACGCTTCGCAAGCCCTTGACGCTAAGACGGGCCGATCCATATTGGACCACCCGAGCGGGCGCCACGCGATCGCCTCGATCGCATCGGTTAAGGAGGGGTTCGATCTGCAACACCACTTCGCTTCCGCTTTGTACCTCGCGGCTCCAACTACCGCGATCGCGCAAGAACAGAGTCTCGGGCGGATCCTCCGCGAAGGGCAACCCGAGTACTCGATCGACGCGGCCTACTTCCTCGCGTGCGAGGAGGACCGTATCGCGTTGCGCGGATCGATGGCAGACGCACGTTTCGCCCTTGAGACACTAGGACAGGATCAGGCCCTTCTAAGGGCCGATTGGACATTCGATCTGTAGCCTCGACCGTCAGGGTCTTATCCGGGGGTGCGAGCCCCCCGCGAGGCACCGGGCCACTTGAGGCCAGAATAGGAAAGCAACATGTTCGAGCATTTCAGCAACGTTAAACCGCAGGAAAAAGGCTCCTACTTCGCCCCGGGTCGGTACCTCGTCGAGGTCGTGAGGTGCAAGGCCCTCGACACGATGCAAACCGGTACGGCGTTCGTCGCGAGCTTGAAGGTCCTCGAGTCGACGAACGAAACGGATCAACCCGTTGGGTCCGTGTCGGACTTCTACGTTCAGTTGAGTAAAGCGAAGTATCCTCAGGAGGCCCACGCGAGGGTCGCCGCGTTCATCTACGCCCTAGCGGGTGCGAAGGATACGGACAACCTTCCGTTGCCCGCGATCCTCAAGGCCGCAACGGGGGAGGGGAACACCCTAGAGGGCCTCCGCGCGCGGGTCCACGTGACGGAGAAGCCGACGAAGTCCGGGGGTGTGTGGACGGATCTCAGGTTCTCCCCGGACGGTGCTGGGGACCGCGCCCGCGTCCTCGCGTCGGTTGCCCCGCCCGCGCCATCCGCGCCCGCGGTCCCGTCCGGGTTCTCCGCGCCCGCGGTCCCGTCCGGGTTCTTCCGCGCGCCGGACGGGGGCCTGCTCCCGATTCCGCCCGGTTGGAAGATCGGTGCCAGCGGAGGCCTCGTCCCCGCATGAACCCGCCGATCGTCGTCGACACCGAAACGCACCTAATCGCGCCCTACAACCAAGCGCCGCGGATCGTGTCGACGGCGATCTCTCGAGCGCCCGGAAGCGTCGAGGTGTGTCGAGGATCGGACGTCCTCGCGGACGTGGTCCGCGAACCCCGGCGCTTCCCCGGGCAACTCGTCGGACACAACGTCGCGTTCGACTTGGCCTGTATAGGGGCGAACCGTCCGGAGGTCCTTCCTAAGATCTTCGAGGCGTACGAAGCGGACCGGATCACCGACACGATGATCCGTCAACAGTTGTGCGATCTAGGGTACGGGATCGGACTCGGGCGACCGTACGATCTCGCGTCCGTCCGGTACCGGATCGATCGCGTCGAGGTCCCGAAGGGCGCGGACACGTGGCGGACGAGGTACGCCGAACTAGACGGGATCGACCCGTCCGAGTGGCCCGAGGAGGCCTATCGCTATGCCGCGGACGACGTAGTACACCCGCGGGTGATCTACGAGGCACAGGAGAAGTACCCCGAGTGGATCGGAGACCAGCATCGACAGGCCCGCGCGGCGTTCGCCTTACGCCTTGTCGCGTGTTGGGGCCTCGTACCTAACCCCGAACGGGTACAGGCTTGGAAGGTCAACGTAGAGTCAGAGTACCGCGATCTCGAGGCGACCCTCCGCGGGGCGGGACTCCTCTCGCCTCGAGGTAACAGGGACACCAAGCGCGCGCGGGAGAGGTTGATCGAGGCGTCCGTCTCGGAAGGGTTCTCCCTCGACCCCACCGCGAGCGGCGAGGTGTCTCTCTCCGCCGACCAGTGCCGCAAGTCACACGATCCGGTCCTGCTAGCTTACGCCCGGATCGGCGAGGTCAAAGCCCTCCTCTCGAAGGACCTCAAGATCCTAGAGCGGCCGATCTGCCACACCCGCTGGGGTCTCGCCGCGTCGGGGAGGGTGACGTCCACCGATCCGAACATTCAGAACTTCGGCCGCGGTGGCGGTGTCCGCGAGTGCTTCGAGGCACCTCCCGGGTACGTGTTCGCGATCGCGGACTACTCGACGTTGGAGCTCCGTACCCTCGCGCAAGCTCAGATCGCGATCTTCGGATCGTCGCGACTCGGGGAAGCGATCTCCGCGGGGGTGGACGTCCACCTCGACCTCGCGAGCACCCTCCTCGGGATGTCTTACGCGGAGGCCCTAGCCCGTTACGGGGCGGGGGACGCGGACGTTAAGCGGTATCGGCAGATCGCGAAGGGTGCGAACTTTGGCTTTCCCGGAGGCCTCGGCGCGGGCGCGATGGTCGGTTACGTCCGCGCGTCCACCGGTGGGCGGGTCGTCCTGTCGATCGACGAATCCCGTTCCTTGCGCGAGGCATGGCTCCGCCGCTGGGACATGGATCCTTACTTCCGTTGGGTCCGGTCTCACACGGACCACGGAAGGCCGATCACCCAACTGTACTCCGGTCGCGTCCGCGGAGGGTGCGGGTTCACGGACGGCGCGAACACCCTGTTCCAAGGGTTGGCGGCGGACCTCGCGAAGCATGCCCTCTTCCAGACGGTCAAGGCGTGTTACGTCGAGGGCGTCGACGATCGTCTCCTCGGGTGCCGGGTCGTGAACTTCGTGCACGACGAGATCGATCTGCTCGTCCGCGAGGACCGCGCGGACGAGGCGGGGAAGGCCCTCCGGGCGATCATGATCGAGGCGGGGCGGGTATGGTGCCCGGACGTGCCGATCGACGCGAGCGTGGGGTCCTCGAGGTCCCTAGCGAAGGATTGAACATGCAAGAGATATACAGGCAAGGTTCTTGGGTGTTCCAGGTGGGTAGCGGTTCGGTCGCAATCCAGAACCTCAGCGCAAGCCCCAAGTCCGACACCTTGGTCATTCACCCCGACAACAGTGCGGCGGTGGCGATCCTATGTCTCGCGGAAGCCCTCGTTCCCGCACCCGTCAAGATCCCACCCGCGACCCCAGACCCCGTCGACCACCCGGCGCATTACACGGGCCACCCGTCCGGAGTCGAGTGCATCGCGATCGCGGAGCACTTGAATTTCTGTCGTGGCAACGCCCTGAAGTACCTTTGGCGCGCGGGGTCGAAGGGATCCGAGATCGAGGACCTCAGGAAGGCCCGGTGGTACCTCGACCGGGAGATCGCACGACTTGAGGACGGTGCAAAGTGAAGATCTACCATGGCGAGGGGCGTACGGAGTTCGGCCCTGGGGTGCAGATGCGCCCCCCGTGGCATCGCGAGGCGTGCTGGGAGTGCGGCACGGTTGGCCTCGCGACGCGTGGAGAGCCGGGCGCGGCGGACAGGCCGTATCTGTGCGAGGTCTGCGAAATACTGGCAAGGGAGGAAGCGCGACAGCCGGCGTTGCGCGAGGTCGCCGCCGCGGCTCGTGGCTTGCTGGCCCGCTACGAAGCAGCAAGGATCACGAACCCGCGCGTGGGGCTCGGCCTATCTGCCGAGCTTGTCGCACTGAGGGGAGCGCTCGCCAAGCTGGACGGTGCGCGGTGATCCTCGTGACGATCGACCCAGGACGGTCCTCGGGGATCGCTTGGTGGGACCTCGAGGCGTCCGCCCTGCTCTCCGTGCGATCGGTGGACCCCGACCGGTTGACCTACGGGGCGCTTCGGTCCTCATCCCTGTCCACCGTGACGCGGATCGTCTGGGAGCGTCCCGTCTTCCGCGGAGGCCGCGGGGTGACGGCACCCGTTGACGATCTCGTAACCCTCGCGTACCGCGCGGGGGTGATCGTCGGAGCTCTCGTGTCGTGGCAGACCCACCCGCCCGTCGTCGAGTCCATCACCCCCGCCGGGTGGAAGGGGCAGACCCCGAAGGACGTCTCCCACGCGCGGATCCGCGCCGCGTTGCGCGAGGACGAGAGGGCCCTGATTCCCGCCCGCGCGCCCGGAGACGTGTGGGACGCGGTCGGGATCGGCCTCCGATTGCTCCGCCGCGCGTAGCGTGCCACGATCGCGCCGTGGCCTACCTGACGATCGTACAGACACCGGGCGCAGGTTCCGCTCCCGCGGGCGGGACCCTCGAGGACGCGTGGGACGACCTCGAGATCGTGATCTCCGCTCCGTCGGGTGACACGTACTCTCACGAGATCCTAGACGCGACGGGCGGATCACCTCCCACCGTCACGGGTGCGACCTCGCAAGTCGCGCGCTTCACCCCGACCGGTGGACGTCGCGCGTACCGCTACCGCGCGACGGTGAACGTCGGCGGGATCGTCACCGAGTACACGAGGACGATCCACGTTTCACGGACCTTGGCGGGTGTCGAGATCTTCGGCGCGTACCGGATCGCCTCCGGGGAGCGGTCGGGCGAGCGTAACGATCCTCGAGGCCTCGCGGCCGTCTGGGACGAGAACTTCGCGCGCATCGACGCAGCGATCGGAGGCGGTGGTGGTCCTCCGCTCTCTGGCGCCACGCCGCAGCCCGTCGGCATCCTCGCGAGCGCTGGCGCCAGCACCGAAGCGAGCCGCGCCGACCACGTACACCCGCACGGCAACCTTGCGGCATCGGACGCGCTCCACGCCGCAGCTACGGGAGCCGTTGCAGGATTCATGAGCTCGTCCGACAAGACGAAGCTCGACGCGTCAACGTCAGCAGCGACCGCTAGCGCACTGTGCCAGCGAGACGGCTCAGGTTTTCTCGCCGTCTCTCGACTGACCACGCCGGACCTTCGAGCGCAGACGTCGGGACTCGACATCGGAGGGGATCCTATCGTGCTCGGGTCTCCTACCCTCGAGATCGCGGACGCCATCGGCGGGAACCAAGTTGCTGTGTGCACCGTCGGAGCCTCAGCTCGGGTCGAGATCCAGGACTATTGCACGAGCTTCGAGCTGCGTTGGGCGGCATCGGGAGCCGGCGCCGGAGCCGCTACCACCATCCAGGGCCAGCAAGGTGCAGCGGGGAGCGCCGGGGGCTCCGTGACGATCCGCACCGGTGCCGGTGGTACGAGCGGCACGGATCTACCTGGAGATCTGATCCTAGACTTGGGCGCACGCTCCGCAGCGAATAGCGGAAGGCTACGCCTTCGGGCGGGTGGCGTGAACCTCTGCGACGAGTACGACACGCCGGGGAGCTACATTGTTGAGCCGTTGAAGTCCGTGACCGTATCCAGTGGTACGGCTTCTTACGGAATATCAACACTCTCGCCGTACATGCAGTCGATTTCGACGGGCGCGGGGGTCCAGTTCACTGCGGGCACGACCTTCTATACGAACACCTTTCTGGAGTCCGCTGGACAGATCTCGTGCGACGCCGAGGAGCCTGCGTTCAGCGCGACGCCAACGCTGAATTTCAACCTCTCGAACCACCAACGGATCGGCGCGCTGACCGGCAACATCACGAGCCTTGGCGCGAGCAACCTTCGGGACGGCGCAGTCTACACCGTGAGCGTGCAGCAAGACGGCGTCGGTGGGCGCACGATCACTTGGAGCGCAGCCTTCGCCTTCGGTGCGACCTACAACGGGACGCCGGCAGCGGGCGCGAACGCGCGCACGATCTGGACCTTCCTCTCAGACGGCACCACCGCACGGTGCATCAGCAAGGAGACCTTCTAGTGGCCACTCACGCAGCGCATCTATTGGTTCACTCCGACGGTCGACAAGAGCTTGTCGTGGACGCCGAGGAGCTCTTGGGTCTCCAGGCTGCTACGCCGGAAGGGGCGTTCCTCCGCGCCGTCACGGCCGTGCTCGACGACGGGCTCTGGTACGTCGTTGGCGAGCCGGTCGACACCTTCACCGCGGAGAATGCGGCTGCCGTCCAGGCACTTCGAGCGGCCGCGCTCGAAAAGCTCACACCCGAGGAACGGGCGGCGCTGGGGCTCCCGTGAGCTGCGACGACACGCCTCCGAGCGGACACCGCGCCCCGGTCCCGCGTCCGCGCCCCTCGGGCCAGACGACCGTGGGCCTCGGCGCTGTCGAGTCGGAACCCCCGACGACGCCGCCGCGTGGCCTCGACCTGCGCGGTGCGGACACGTCGCTCGTAGTTGCCGAGATCCGCGCGCTCGGTGAGAAGGTGGACGCCGCGATCGATGACATCCGCGGACTCGTCGCGAACCGCCGTGCGGATCGTGCCTCGGTGGATCGACTCGAAGAAGCCATGTTGCAGATCGTCGCGACGAGCACACGCATGGACCGGCGGGTCGAAGACATCGCCCGGCGTCTCGGCGTGGTCGAACGAGATCCGCGTGAAGGGTCCTCGCCGCAGCTCGAAGCGCTGGCATCGCTCGCGCTCGAGGACGCGGAGACCGAGGTTCGCGCGCGGAAGCACCGGGCGGAGAACCGAGCGCGCGCATGGGCGGCCGCGTGGAAGATCGCGGCGGTCGTTGGGCCCGTCCTCGGCGCTGTTCTCATGCGCGAGTGTGGTTGACGATCGGCCGTTAGGCCTTATCGTGCCGCTATGGACAACGCCACCCCCTTGGACGTCGCGCTTGCACGCGCGGCGAGAGAAGCCGAACCCGTGCCCACGATCTGCGCGTGGGCCTCCTCTTTCCGCGTTCGGTCGCAGACCGAAGCGGACCTAGCAGGCCGAACGATCCGCGACCTCGAGATCGAAGCGCAAGCGCTCGATGAGAAGCGGACGTCGATCACCCGTCCTATCCTCGAGGCGAAGCGTCGCGTGGATGAGGTGTTCATGCCTCCGATCAAAGCGCTCCGCTCCGCGGCCTACCACCTTCGCGCGGAGGTCTCCGCGTTCGTCGCGCTCTCCGACGCGGCCGCGATCTCGGCCGTCGCGACGGGCGCGCCCGTCCCGGAGATCGTGACGTCGATCGACGGTGTCCACGTGTCGCGTGGGATGTCCTTCGAGATCCGCGACGTCGACGCGATCCCGCGTGAGTACCTCCGGCCCGACGAGGACAAGATCGCGGAGGCGATCGCGAAGGGCCTCGAGGTCCCCGGGGTCGTCCGGACGATCACCGCAGCGCTTCGCCGAAAGGGGGCGCGCCGTGGCTAAGATCCTCGCAGAACCGAAGTCCTCCGAGTGGTACACCCCCCCGTGGATTGTCGAGGTGTGCTCGAAGATTTTAGCCCTCCCGCGCTTGCGGTTCGACCTCGACCCGTGCGCGGGGCGACACACGACCCTCGCGAGCCGTGGCCTGTCGGAGGGTGGCCTCGAGGGCGTATGGTCGGGGTCCGTGTGGATCAACCCTCCGAGTCCCGCGCGCCCTTGGTGGGACCGTCTGATGAATTCCGACGTCGAGGCCTCCGCGTTCGCCGCGTACAACGTGGACCAGATCGTCCAGTCCGTCCGATGGTCCGTTCCCATGGCTACCTTTCCGATCCTCTGGATCGGCGGACGCGTCGAATGGTGGACCTCGCGCGACGGGCTACTGGCGAGAGCTCACGGGATGCTCGCGGAAGGTCGAGGCGACGCGAACAAGATCCGCGACGCGATCGCGCTTTACGAGACGTACCCCGAGATCGGATCGATCCCCCCGGACGATCGGATCCCGAACCAGCCACAACACGAGACCGCGATCGTTCTGATCGCGGACTACTCGGAGATCGCGCGCAACGTGGCGGCCGCGATCGCCTCGACGCGGATCCCGGATAACACGAAACTGTTCCTCTCGCGGGGCGTCCTGTGAAGGTCTACCAAGTGCTCGCCCCGGAGGCCATACGCCTCGCGATCGAGGACGCTATCAGCGTGCACCTCGGGGACGTGAAGCCCCGTCGGTGGCACCTAGAGGAGCCCGTGGCGCTACTGTGTGTCGCACCCGCGCCCGGAACGCGCGAGCGCAAGCTTTGGGAAGGCTCTTTGTTCGATGCCGAATTCGTTGCGCCGGTTTACGGCGTGCCCGTCATCGCTACGGGCCTACCGGGATACTGGCTCGTCGCGGGGCGGAAGATGTTGGACGGTGTCCCGGTGATCACCGTGCCCGATCTTCATGACGCGATCTACGAACTAGGTGCGGTGCTCGGATGATCACAGACCTCGCGAAAACGCCGTTCCCCTGGTTCGGGGGCAAGGCCCAAGCGGCGCCCGCCGTCTGGGCGGCGCTCGGGGACGTGGCGCATTACGTCGAGCCGTTCTTCGGTGGCGGCGCGGTCCTCTTGCGCAGACCTCACCCGTGCAACCGGACGTACTACAGCGAGACCGTCAACGACCTCGACGGGCTGTTGGTGAACTTCTGGCGCTCCGTCCAACAGGACCCGGAAGCCGTGGCGCATCATGCGTCGTGGCCTGTGTCCGAAGCTGACCTTCACGCGCGGCATGTCGCAATACTCCGGTGGAAGGCGGATCAACCTCTCGAGCGCCTCATGGGAGACCCGGCGTGGCACGATCCGAAGATCGCGGGTTGGTGGGTATGGGGCCAGTCCTCGTGGATCGGTTCGGGCTGGTGTTCCGGTGAAGGCCCTTGGACCGTGGGCGACGACGGGGTCTTCTACCGTCGCGCTCGTGGTTCGTCGGGCGCGGGCGTGAAGCGGCAGCGCCCGCACCTAGGCGACAACGGCAACGGCGTGAACCGGCCGCAATTGCGCGAGCCGGGCGTGAAGCGGCAGCGCCCGCACCTAAGCGACGACGGCATAGGCGTGAACCGGCCGCAATTGCGCGAGCCGGGCGTTCACCGGAAGCGCCCGCACCTAGGCAACGACGGCATGGGCGTGAACCGGCCGCAGCTGCGCGAGCCGGGCGTTTACCGGAAGCGCCCGCACCTAAGCGAC
>Ga0172362_10004418_pt1 | contig 12188 bp, 10 predicted proteins | sample LakKivs1_kivu2a2_FD_114534 | JGI IMG/M metagenome (GOLD analysis project Ga0172362, IMG submission 114534) | Sediment microbial communities from Lake Kivu, Rwanda - Sediment s1_kivu2a2 | ecosystem: Environmental > Aquatic > Freshwater > Lake > Sediment | place: Rwanda: Western Province, Lake...
ACCTTAATCGAAACACTGGTTACAATTTTTATTTTTGCCTTAGTCATGGGAGCAGTTTCCGGAATGGTGATTATGCTCTACAGAATTTATGGTTACAGCTGGGAACAATCGGTGGCCATCAATGAAGCCAGACGAGGCATTGAGACTATGGTTAAAGAAATTAGAACGGCCCGAGCTGGGGAAGATGGCTCTTTCCCGATAGTCTTGGCCGGCGATAAAGAGTTTATATTTTTTTCAGACATCGACAATGACGGCCAAACCGAAAGAGTCCGTTATTTTTTGGGGGTGGTGGGTTCGGGAAGTCAAACTCAAGAATGTTCAACTTCGGTTAAAGGGGGAACTTGCAGCGTTTTATTTTCTAATTTTTTGCAAGGTGTCTTAAAATCAGCCGAGGTTAAGGTTTCGGTTGATGGAGATTTTGGTTCAAGCAGGGAATATGCCGATATTTATGCCGATGGAATAAATCTGGGAAGAATCTGTCAAACCGGCTGCACAGACTGTCCCCGCGCTTGGCAAGGAACTACTCTTTTTAACGTTGTTCCTCAGGCAAACGACAATTCTTTAACTCTTTTAGCTGATGCTTCATCTGATGTCGACCCCAGCTGTCCCCATTCTATGAAAGCTAAATTTGAATTTTCTTGGACAGAAGATTTAAGCGGTTTAGTTCATGAATTCAAGAAAGGAGTTATTGAACCGGTTGGTTCGCCAGCAACTTATCCTTTAGACCAAGAAAAAGTAACCGTTTTGAGTTCTTTCGTCAGAAACACGCCGCCAATCTTCGAATATTTTGACTCAAATGGCAATAAAATCGAAGACTACCCAGCTCGATTAGCCGATACCAAATTAATGAAAGTCTATTTGGTTGTTAATGTCAATCTTAACCGACCGCCCAACGATTTTGAGTTAGAATCCTGGGTTCAATTAAGAAACTTGAAATCAGAGTAAATAAAAATGATAATCCAAAATAAAAAACAGAAAACAGAAAAAGGGTCTATTGTCACTTATATATTAGTTTTTGGTGCTGTTTTTCTGGTTTTGCTGTCTGCTCTCTTGGGTTTTATCTTAATTCAACTGAGGCAGGCCGAACAAAAAACATCCTGGAACAAAGCTTTGGCTATTGCCGAAGCCGGTGTTAACTATTATCAGTGGTGTCTCAATAATGAAAGCGAAGCCAACTGCCAAAAAGAAAAAGATTATTATGATACTAGCGGAAATCCTATTGGTAAATTTTCAATCCAAACTACCTCCACTATTTCCTGTGGCCAAACAATCAAAAGGCAAATCGTTTCTAGCGGCTGGACCAATGAATTTCCAAGCGTCCAAAGAAAGGTAAGCGTTTTATATGCCAGGGAATCGGTGGCTAAATTTTCCTATATCTTAAACGATAATGTTTGGATTGGTTCTGACCATGAAATCAGAGGACCCTATCATTCAAATGGAGGAATCAGAATGGATGGCGAAAATCAATCTTTGGTTACTTCAGCCAGAGAAAATTGGATTTGTACTGATTCTTTCGGTTGCAGTCCTTGTCCAATCAGCGATGGTTGTTATATTGCTACTTCAACCTGCTTTTGCCCTGGCGTTTTTACTACTACCAATAATGCCAATGAAGGTCTGTTTCAATGGCCAGTAACCTCTTTTGATTTTGTCGGCATTACTATGGATTTGGCTCAAATGAAAACTGCTGCTCAAAGCAGTGGCGTTTATTTGCCACCTTCCAACACCATTAATTCTCAAGGCAAAGGCTATCATTTAAAATTTATTAATAATGGTACTTTTGAAGTTTGGCTGATTACTAGACTATCTTCCACTTACGCTTATTCACTGGAAGAGGGTTGGCACTATGATTATTTTACTATTTCCAATGAATATCTTTACGCTACTTATTCGGTTCCTCCAGCCTGTTCAGTAATTTTCGTTGAAGATAACATTTGGCCGGAAGGAGAGATAAAAGGGAAGGTGAGTTTAGCTTCGGCCAATTTAATCAATCCTAATTTAGATACCGACGTCGTTTTGATGAGTAATCTTGATTATACGCGAAAAGACGGCTCTGATGGTTTGGCTTTGGTTGGAGAAAGAAATATTTTAATTGGCCCTCAATCTCCAGAAAAAATGGAAATAAGAGGAATATTTGTCGCTCAAAAAGGCCGCTTTGGCCGAAACCACTATCCGAATAATTTACGCGACAAGTTAGAGATTTACGGCTCAATCATCAGCAACGGAAGAGTAGGAACCCAATGGGTTTCTGGCTCAGTAATCTCTTCTGGCTATTTAAAAAGAGAAAGTTATTTTGATTCCTATTTAGTTTATGACCCGCCACCCTTTGTACCTTATATCGACCCGGATTTTAAAATGATTAAATGGGAGGAAGTTAAATAATCTGTTATAATATTTTAAAAGATTTACTTTCTATGAATTTTTTAAACCTTAAACCTGAAGCCTTCGGATTGGACATCTCGGACCTTTCTTTGAAAATCGTCAAATTCAAGAAAAGAGGAAAATCCCTCAAGCTGACTTCTTGGGGAGAATTTCCAATAAAAGCCGGGTTAATTAATAGAGGCGAAATAAAAGACACTGAAAAATTGGCCGAAGTCATCAAAGAATCTCTTAAGAAGGTAAGGGGAGAAAAAATAAAAACAAAATATGTTATCGCTTCTTTGCCCGAAGAAGAGTCTTTTTTGCAAGTCATTCAGATGCCAAAAATTGCCGAAGAAGATTTAAAATCGGCTGTTATTTACGAGGCAGAAAATTATATTCCTCTACCAATAGAAAAAGTTTATTTAGATTATCAGGTTGTTCCACCGGTCAGCAATCATTTGGATCATCTCGATGTTTTAATCGCTGCCTTGCCAAGAAAAACAATTAATCCCTATACTGCTTCTTTGAAATTAGCCGGTCTTCAACCTTTGGTTCTGGAAATTGAGTCTCTTTCTGTAGGACGGGCTTTAATAAAAAATGGAGTTACCTCCTCTCCAATTCTTTTAATTGATTTGGGAGTAACAAAAACAAGTTTTATCATTTTTTCCGGATATTCATTAAGGTTTACCTCTTCTATTCCTGTTTCTTCCAGCGCCTTTACGGAAATTATTTCTAAAAACCTTAATTTAAGTTTTGATGAAGCGGAAAAATTAAAAATTAAACATGGACTGGAAGAAAAATTCAAAATGAAAAACAGCAAAGAGGTTATTGAAAAAAAATTAGAGAGAGGAGAAATATTTGAAGCCCTGATACCAGCCTTGGTTGATTTAACCCAACAAATTAAAATTTGTCTTAATTATTATCAGACCCATTCGGCCCACGAGCATTTACCGCCAGCGGCAGCAAAAATTTCCAAAATTTTGCTTTGCGGCGGCGGAGCGAATTTAAAAGGTCTCTCCGAGTTACTTGAAGTAGAGCTAAAATTGCCCGTTGAGCTCGGTAACCCCTGGGTTAATGTTGGAGAAAAAATAAAAAAGCCGTCAGAATTAGACGCTGGAAAATCACTCAGCTATGCAACAGCTGTTGGTTTAGCCCTCAGGGAAATAACCAACGAAAAATAGATATGATTAATTTATTAACGCCAGAAATAAAAGAAGAACTTTTGGCCGAAGAAAAATTGAAATTAGTCCTAATTTTAGGAATAGTCTTTATTGCCTTTTTAATTTCTTTTTATTTAATTTTGTTTTTTATAAAAATTTCTATCTTAAACGAAACAGAAGTGCAAAGAATTCTTTCGAAAGAAGAAGAAGCAAAACTTTCTTTGGTCCAGAACTTTGGAAAAGAGTTGGAAAAAGCTAATAATTATTTTTCTAGCTTGAAATCTTTTTATCAAAGAAAAATTCTGATTAGTCAATTTTTAGAAAAAATAACAAAAAATTTGCCCGAAGGAGTTTTTTTAACTAATTTAAATCTTAGTTTTGACGAAGAAGATACGGTTAAGGTTTCGATTTCTGGTTTTTCTCCTAATCGAGAAGTCTTGCTTTCTTTAATGAATAATTTAAATGAAGAAAAAAGTTTTTCCGAGGTTTATTTTCCCACCGAAAATTGGGTGAAACCAAACGACATTCAATTTAACACTACCTTTAGGTCTAAAAAACAATGATACAAAAAAAATTCAGTTTAGCTTTAGCTAGCTTTATCATTTTGGGTGTTTTAATGATTGTTTTCTTAATTATTCCGCTCCAAAAGGAAATTAAAAAAAATGCCCAGGATTTAACTTCAATAAAGGAAGAAAGGGTTAATTTGGAAAACAAAATTCAAAATATTGAAGATTTTAGAGAAAACTATCGTCAAATTAAACCAGATTTAGATAAGGTTGAAAATTTATTTATTGAACCGAAGGTCCCCTTGGCTTTTATCGGTTTTTTAGAAAAATTATCAAGAGATTGTCAGCTATCAATGTCTATTATCCCAACTGCTTCGCCAATATCAAAAAATATAAAAGAAATTTGGCCATTTTTATCTTTTCAGATAAACTCGGCCGGCTCTTTTTCCAATACTTCTAAATTCCTTGAAAAACTGGAAAACAGCCCTTATTTAATCCAAATCCAAGACTTAAATCTAAGTAAAGCTCTGGAAAAAGATTCTACTTCTTCGAACGACATCAAGACCAGTTTTTTAATTAAGGTTTTTTCAAAATGAAAATCAAAAAACCAAAGGCAAAAAAAATAATAAGTTTTTTTAAAAAACTGCCCAGAGCCTTGGCGGAAAAAGCTTTTTTGGTCTTTTTGCTTTTGTTTTTCTTCGGCTTAATAATCGGCTCTATTATTTTTTATAAATATAATGTTCTGACCAAAAAAGTCGCGACTCAAGCTACCAAAGAACAAATTAAATTCAACAGTCAAGATTACCAAGAAGTTTTGAATATTTGGCAGAATCAAGAAAATCTTTTTAACCAAGCTGACGCCAAAGAATATCCTAATCCCTTTGAATAATTTTGTCCATTTTCTAACCATTTCTCTCGGGTTGATTTATTTTAAATTTTCAGATAAAATTATTTTGCCCACTTTCTTGAAAGCCCCTGTAGTTCAACGGATAGAACACGGGCCTTCTAAGCCTGAAATATAGGTTCGATTCCTATCAGGGGCATATTTTTACTCATTGACAGAAGCTAAAAAATTTAGTATTTAATAGTTGGGTCTGACTATTTTAAAAAGCTTTTTGCTTTTTCGTTTTTTTTATTATAAAATTAAAAAAGTATGATTTCACCAGAAGAAAAAATCAAAATTATTAAAAAATACAAACTGCACGATGACGACACCGGCTCTTATGAAGTGCAGGTAGCCCTTTTAACCGAAGAAATTAAAAGGCTTTTATTGCATTTAAAAAAGCACGCCAAAGACCTTCATTCAAAAAGAGGTCTTTTGAAAATGGTAGCCAAAAGAAGAAAATTCTTGAATTATTTAAAAGAGAAAGAAAAAAGAAGATATAATGCCTTGGTTAAAAAATTAGGTTTAAAAAAGTAGTATGGCAATAAAACATTTAGGACAAAGAGTGGCTCTCTTAATAGACGTCCAGAATCTTTATCATTCGGCTAAAAACCTCTACAACGCCAAAGTAAATTTTCAAGAAATTTTAAAAATCGCTACCAGCCGGAGGAATTTAATCAGGGCTTTTGCCTATGTGGTTAAAACCAAAACCGGCGAAGAAAAATCTTTTTTTGACGCCCTAACCAATTTAGGATTGGAAATAAAAGTTAGAGACCTCCAAGAATATTACGGCGGACTCAAAAAAGCTGACTGGGATGTCGGCATTACTGTGGACGCCATCAGAATTTCTCCAAGTGTCGATACAATTGTTTTAGCCTCGGGAGACGGAGATTTTTTGCAGTTGGTTGAATATTTAAAAAACCAAGGCAAAAGAGTGGAAGTCGTCGCCTTTGGCAGAACAACTTCCTCAAAACTCAAAGAAGCGGTTGATGAATTTATTGATATGGAAAAAAGTACAAAGAAGTATTTATTAATCAAATAGCATGACTGAAGAAAAATTTATAACCAAACTAAACGGAAAGGACTTAATCTTAAAAATTAACGACTGGGCCGAACAAACCAACGGCGCTGTTTTTTTGCAATACGGCGAAACATTGGTTTTGTCGACAGCCGTAATGTCCAATTTGCCGAAAGAAGAAATGTCTTTTTTTCCTTTGACCGTGGAATATGAAGAAAGATTTTATGCAGCCGGAAAAATCAAAGGTTCAAGATATATAAAAAGAGAAACCCGGCCATCAGACGAAGCCATCTGTAATGCCAGACTAATTGACCGAGCAATCCGCCCTCTTTTTCCGGAAAATTTAAATCGAGAAGTGCAAGTTGTAACCACTGTCCTTTCTTGGGATGGGAAAAACGACCCTGATATTTTGGGCCTTTTGGCTGCTTCTGTTGCTCTTTCTCTTTCTGATATTCCCTGGAATGGACCGGTAGGGGCGGTAAGAGTCGGCCGAAAAGAAGGAAATTTTATTTTAAATCCCGATTATGAAGAAAGGGAAAACAACGAATTAGATATCATCTTTGCCGCTACTGAAAAAGACGGGCTTTTAATTAATATGATTGAAGGAGGTCTCAATGAGTTAGAGGACGAAACAATTTTAAAAGCCTATCAATTTGCTAAACCTTTTTTAAAAGAACTCATTGACTTTCAGGAAAAAATTGCTAAAAAGCTGGGAAAAGAGAAAGCAAAAATTATAATTCCAACCTTAGACCCGGAATTGGAAAGGAAAGTTAAAGATTTTTTGAAAAACAAACTGGAAAAATCCTTAGCTGCCAAAGAAGGTACCGAAAATCTAAGAGAAGAATTAAACATTTTTGTTGAAGAGAATTTCCCTGGTCAATCAAATAAAGCCCAAAAAATCTTGGATAAAGAAATTGAAAAAGTAATCCACCAAAATACTATCAAAACCAAAAAGCGAGTCGATGGCCGAGGCTTAGAAGAAATAAGGAAAATTGAATGTTTGGCTGGAGTTTTGCCCCGAACCCATGGCTCAGGTCTTTTTTGCCGCGGCCAGACAAAAACTCTTTCCATTTTAACGCTGGGTGCACCAGGCGATGTTCAATTATTAGAAGGGATGGAAATTGTGGGCAAAAAACGTTTTATGCACCATTATAATTTCCCTCCTTATTCAACTGGCGAAATAAAACCAATGAGGGGTCCGGGCCGAAGAGAAATTGGCCATGGAGCACTGGTAGAAAGAGCTCTTTTGCCCTTAATTCCTTCGTTTGAAAAATTTCCCTACACAATCAGAATTGTTTCTGAAATTTTATCCTCTAACGGTTCAACCTCAATGGCTTCGGTTTCTTCTTCTTCTCTGGCTTTGATGGATGCCGGCGTGCCAATAAAATCTCCGGCGGCTGGTATTGCCTTAGGATTGGTACAAAATGAAAAAGGAGAATATGAAATTCTAACCGACATTCAAGGTCCAGAAGACCATCATGGCGATATGGACTTTAAAGCAGCTGGAACCAAAGATGGAGTGACAGCAATTCAAATGGATGTTAAAATTAATGGAATAACAGAAGAAATTTTAAAAGAGGCCTTGGAACGAGGCAAAAAAGCCAGGAATCAAATTTTAGGAAAAATGGCTGAAGTACTGAAAGGACCAAGGCCAGAAATTTCTCCTTTGGCTCCAAAAATCTTGGCCCTGCAAATCAATACTGAAAAAATCAGGGAAGTTATTGGGCCAGGCGGAAGGGTAATTAACGAAATAATTGCGGAAACAGGCGTTACTTCAATTGATATTGAACAAGATGGAAAAGTATTCATTACTGCCGAAACAGAAGACGCTGCCGAAAAGGCGTTTAATTGGGTAAAAAATATCGTTAGAGAAGTAAAGGTAGGAGAGGTTTTTGAGGGAAAAGTGAAAAGAATTTTGGACTTTGGAGTTTTTGTTGAAGTTTTGCCCGGCCAAGAAGGGTTATTGCATAATTCCCAATTAACCCCACCCCGAGGGGCAAAGGTCAGAGATATTATTAACATTGGAGACACTATTTCGGTTAAAGTAATATCTATTGATAATCAGGGAAGAATAAATCTATCTTTAGACGAAAAACGAAAACAATAAAAAATATGGCAAAAAATAATAAAAAAAATGGGAATAATTCAGATTTTTTGGAAAAAGAAAGGATAAAAACGATGGAAAAGGAGATGAGGACGTTAGCTGAAAATAAAAACGGCCAGGAAACGGCGCCAGAAGATATTGAGTTAGAAAAAGAAATTGAGAAATCTTTACAAAGCGCCAAAGAAGAAGAAAAAATGGCTAAAGAAAAAGAAATAAGAGAAAAAGAAGTTAGAAAACAAGAAGAGTTGGAAAGACAAAAACAGTTAGAAAGAGAAAAAGAATTCAAGAAACAACAAGAAATAGAAGAAATAAGACGCAGAGAATTCCTAAAACAAAAAGAATTAGAAATGGCAAAAAGACAAAAGGAAAAAGAAGAAATAGAACAACGGATGGAAACGGAGAGACAAAAAGAAATAGAAAGACAAATGGCTCTGGAAAAACAAATAGAAATCGAAAAACAAATAGAATTGGAAAAGCAAAAAACCTTAGCAGAACAAAAAGAAATGGAAAGGGAAAGAGAGGAAGAAAGAAAAAGAGAAGCGGAAAGGAAAAGAATTGAAGAAATGAGTGAATTCGAAAAAGAAGAACTTAAAGAAAAACTAGAAATAGAACGTTTGGAAGAAGAAAAAAATGAGTACAAAAAAGACTTAATTAATTTAAGAGAAAAGATAAAACCCTTAGAAGGAGAAACCATTCATCTTTCCGTTGAAATTGAAAGAATAAGAGAAACCGAACTTCAACCTATTTTGGAAAGAGAAGAAAGAATTGAAAGAGAAAAAAATATAAATGAAGAAAAAGAAAAAACTGCCTCTCCGATTGAAAAAACAGAAATTGAAAAACAGCGTTGGAAAATAGAAAAAATTAGGAAAGAAATCGAAGAACTAAGATGGAAGGTAGAGGAAAAAATTGAAGAAAGAATTCAAAAAATGAAAGAAATAGATATCAAGCTTAAAGAAATGGCAATAGAAGAAGAAAGTATAAAAAGCGAAATAGAAAGGCTAACCGAAAGAAGAAAAGGACTGGAAATAAGAAAAAACAGAAATATACTGCAAAGTGAACTAGATAAAATAATCAAAGAAAGGAAAAAAGTAGAATTAGATTTAGAAGAATTGCTTATCCAAAAAGACCAAAACGACAAAGTTCTCGATGAAATTTTAGCCAGCGAAAGAGCTTTAGAAGAAGAAATTGAAGTTTTGGAAAAGAAAGAAGCAGCAGCTACCTGGGCAGAAAAAAGGGAATTAGAGCAAAAAAGATGGAAAGTAGAAGAAAAAAGAGAAAAAACCGAATCAGAAAAATGGAAGGTTGAAGAAGAAAAGAGACAGCTTGATTTAAAGATAAAAGATTTACAGGAAAAATTAGATGTGAAGCAAAGTGAAGAAGAAAAATTGGTTAGCAGAATTGATAAACTTAATGAGTTTTTAAAAGAGGTAGGACTGGAAACAAAAGATGATTTTCTTGCCAAGGAAAAAATAGCTTCTGAAGAATTAACGGAAATTCCTGGAGAAAAAACTATTACTCAAAAAAAAACTCTTTTTTCAGAAAAGAAACCAGCGATTTTAACCAAACCGAGCCAAAAGACAGCGGCTATTGAAGAAGAACCAAAAGTCATTCCTATCCCACTTCAACCTAAAGAAGAAGTAATTCCAGTTCCAACTGAAGAAACGCTTCCAGCTGAAGAAGAAATTCAAGAACTACCTCCCTCACCACCTCCTCCGGAAATTAAAAAAATATCATCATTTGAGGCAAAAGGAAAGAATTTAGCCCAAGAAGTTTTGCCTCCAAATCTTAGTCAGCCCGAAAAGACTGAAATGAAAGAGTTTTCAAAAGAAGAACCATCTTTTCAACCAGTTTCAACTCCAGCTCCCGAAGTTACCACTCCTAGGGCCGGAACTTCAACCCAAGAAGAAAAAACTTTTCCTCAAATACCATCGCCTCAGGCTGAAGAAACTATTTTTCCAGAAATTGAGTTTAATGATTATTCCACTTCTTCAATTAAAAAAATTGTCATTCGGGTACTAGCGGCTATCATTAGTATTTTTGTCTTGGGATTTTTAATCTGGGCTGTTTTAAATGTAAAAAATATTTTCAAAAAAACTACTCCTCAGGTTCAGCCAACACCAGAAGCGACTATTCCTCCCTCAACTGAGGAAATCCAAAATCCAATTCCTTTTATTCCTGTTGAAACAACCCTGACTGTCAATATTTCAGATGATTCAGAAATTCCTCAACAATTTGAACCTTTAATTAAAGAAGAAGTGTCGGTCGGAAATTTAGCTCAGATTGTAATTAAAAACCAGAAAGAAAAACGGCTGGCTTTACTACAAGAATTAGCCGAAGCTCTCCAAATTGAAGTTCCGATAGGAATCTATCCCAAAATATCCGATGATTATACGCTGGCTATCTTTTCTCAAAAAGAAGGAAAAAGATTAATCTTAATTACTAAGATAGAGAGCGAAGAAGGTTTGGGGGATTTGCTAAATCTCTGGGAAACAAAAATAACCAAAGATGGTTTTAGCGCCTTGGGTAAAAAAATAAAAACCGCTACTTCTTATTTTCGAACAACTAAACTCCGAGAGGAAGATATTCGTTTTTTGACTATTTCCACCGATGATTTAGGTATTTGTTACAGTTTAGTCAACAATTATCTTGTTTTCACCTCTTCTTTTTCGAGCATGGAGAAAGTTATTGAAGAAATTAAAAAACTATAAAAATATGAATCAAAAACTCATAGAACAATTAAAAGAGAAGTTAGAAAAAGAAAAAAGCCAAATCGAAGAAGAGTTAAAAAGATTTGCCAAAAAAGATAAGAATTTGCCAGGGGATTGGGATACTCTTTTTCCAAAATGGAACGGTGAAACAGGCAGCCACGATTTAGAAACGGAAGCTGATGAGGTTGAAGAATACAGTACGCTTTTGCCAGTCGAATATGCCTTAGAAACCAGATTAAAAGATATTAATACGGCTTTAGAAAAAATTAAAAAAGGAAACTACGGAATTTGCGAAAAGTGCAAAAAAGAAATTTCTGAGGAAAAATTGGAAATTTCCCCAGAGTCAAGATTTTGTTTAAAGTGCAAAGCTGATTAAAAAATCCAAAATCAACTAAGTCTTAAATATGCCTTCAAAAGTCTACTCGGCAGCTATTTTGGATTTAAACGCTCAAATTGTGGAAGTAGAGGTTGAAACCTCTTACGGTTTGAGACATTTTGAAATTGTTGGCTTGCCAGACAAAGCCGTGCAAGAAGCCAAAGAAAGAGTGGGAGCGGCCATTGAAAGTTCGGGTCTGCCCTCTCCTCATCATCAACCAATTCGTGTTTTAGTTTCTTTGGCTCCAGCTGACCTGAAAAAAGAAGGTTCAATCTACGATTTACCGATCGCCTTGGGCTATCTTTTAGCTAATCAAAAAACTAAATTTAATCCATCTGAAAAAATCTTTTTAGGCGAACTGGCTTTAGACGGCAAATTAAGACCAATAAGAGGAGCGGTTTCTTTTGCTATTCTGGCTAAAGAAAAAGGGTTCAAAGAATTAATATTGCCTAAAGAAAATGCTTTTGAGGCGGCTCTGATTAAAGAAATAAGAGTATTGGGAATGGAAAGCCTGAAAGAAACAATTGATTATCTGGAAGGCAGAAAAGAAATAAAAAATCAAGAAATTAATATTGAAAATTTTTTGGAAAATCCGGTTTACCCAATCAATCTAGGCTACATCAAAGGACAGGAATCTTCTAAGAGAGCTTTGGAAATCACAGCGGCTGGCGCCCACAATCTTTTAATGATTGGTCCTCCAGGAACTGGGAAAACTTTGCTGGCCAAAGCCATACCTTCGATTTTGCCAGCTCTTTCTTTTGAAGAATCTCTGGAAGTAACTAAAATTTACAGCGTAGCCGGCCTTTTACCAAAAGAAAAACCATTAATTAATCAAAGGCCCTTTCGTTCCCCTCACCACACCTCTTCAGAAGTAGCTTTAATTGGTGGTGGCAATCCGCCTCGGCCAGGAGAAATCACTTTGGCTCATCGCGGAGTTTTATTTTTAGATGAATTTCCGGAGTTCCATCGAGATGCGCTGGAAAGTCTGCGCCAGCCAATAGAAGAAGGAGTAATTACAGTTTCCAGGTCAAAATATTTTTTAACCCTACCCGCTTCTTTTACTTTGGTTGCCGCT
>Ga0172362_10004420_pt1 | contig 12187 bp, 7 predicted proteins | sample LakKivs1_kivu2a2_FD_114534 | JGI IMG/M metagenome (GOLD analysis project Ga0172362, IMG submission 114534) | Sediment microbial communities from Lake Kivu, Rwanda - Sediment s1_kivu2a2 | ecosystem: Environmental > Aquatic > Freshwater > Lake > Sediment | place: Rwanda: Western Province, Lake...
CTTCTCCGCCCAAAAACAGCAAAGCGGTTGAAAGCTTGGAAGAGAAAACCCCGCTCTTTCAGAGCGGGGAAGCTTATAAAAGTAATTAGTAATTGAGTAATTAGGAATTTGAGGGTTTTTGAACCTAGTTTGTTACAAACTAATGGCCGATCGGCTAGTGATTTGTAACAAGTATTGTTTCATAGACATGTTCCAATTTCGGGAGCTCTTCCAAAGATAAAATTGTTGGACAAGTTAGGGTTTCGCTGGTATCTGCTTTTGGGCCGCGCTTAAGCCAAATTGGATGAGTACCAATGGTGGCGGTAATGTCTTTAATGTGTCTAGGGTTGTCATCAACAAAGTATATTTCTCCTAATTTTTCCACCAGTCTGGTTGCTTTTCCGGTTTTATCAGGATAAATAAAAACCAAATTCTTTTTAAAATAATCAGTTATACCTGAAAGTTTTAATTTGGCCATTTGAAATTCTTTCGTGCCTTCAGAATAAATTCCTAACCAACATTTTTCTTTTAACTTCCTTAAGGAAGGGATGATATCAGAGTAGAGGGTTTGCTGATAAAGTTTTGGCTTAAGGAAAATGGGGGTGATTTTTTTGGAAATCCGAGAATCATTAAAATAATTAGCCAAAAATTTGGCATATTTTTTGGGAGAAAACTCTTTAGAAGTTTTTAAAGTTTTGCCAAATTCTTCATTTATTTTTTCCATCTTGATTAAGCTGATTTTAAGGATTTTAGCAACTTTGGCAGAGGAAATCTCTTTAAGCTTGGAAGAGTCAATCAAGACATAATCAATATCAAAAAGAATAATTTTGGGTTTAATATGAGCTTGCATTTTTTAGAAATACCCAAGGTGGCATATCTGTTCCACCTCCGAGGTGGAATACTATTGGCACCTCGGGAACGGGAAAAAACTATAAGTTCAAAGGCGGTTTTTTAATAAATTTAATTGTCCAAATTATACCATTAACTTTAATCTAAATAAAAGGTATGATTAAGGAAATGGTTTATGGAGATTTACATATTCACTCTTATTACTCAAACGGCTATTTTCATAATTTCCCTCCTTGGGTAGCTAGCACCCCAGAAGAAATCTTAAAAAAGGCTAAGGAGAGGAATTTGAAAGTGGTAGCCATTACTGATCACGATTCCCTTGGAGGTTTTAGAGAAGCAGTAAAAATTGCTGGTAAATTTGGATTGATTGTTATTCCTGCTTGTGAGGTGACCTCCAAAGATGGTCATATTTTGGCTTATGGTATTAAAAAAGAAATACCCAAAAAATTGGGTGCCGAAAAGACAATAGAACTTATTCACCAACAAGGAGGAATTGCTGTTGCTCCTCATCCCTTTACTTTGCTGAATTTAGAAAAAAAATCATTAGGTAGAAAAGTTTTTGATCTTGACTTAGATGGCTGGGAGACAGCCAGTGCTACCTGTTTTAAAAAAGAAAACTTAATTTTCCAAAAAGAATTTAAAATGAGAAAAAATTTAACCCAAACAGGAGGAAGCGACTCTCATTCATTAGATTTTATTGGATTAGGGGTGACGGTTTTTAAAAAAGAAATCAAAACCATTGATGATGTTTTATCAGCACTTAAAAATAAACAAACAGAAACCAAAATTATCAAATATGTGCAAATATATAAAAAATATTTAGCTTCTTTTCGGGATCAGTTTAAGTTTATTTTAAGAAATTTAGCTTGACACCTCGAAGGTGTAAGGTTGAATATTATTCTTCTTCTTTTTCCAAATAAGTGACGGCGGCAACAGAGTCAGGAGAGTCTTTTCCAAAGCGCATTAAGATAACGCCCTGAGTGGCTCGGCCTAAACGAGGAATATTTCGCAAAGGTAATTTAATTATTTGGGCATTTTTGGAGGTTAAAACTACTTGCTCAACTTTTTCGCTGACCAGTTGGCAACAAACAACTCTCCCAGTTTTTTCTGTTACTTCCGCTACCTTAACCCCTTGGCCTCCTCGCTTTTGCAAGGGAAATTCCGAAATATCTGATCTTTTTCCTAAGCCTTTTTCCATGACGACCAAAACATCATTAAAAATTTTCCTTCTTTTGTCTTGAGGTACCTCTTTCTTTTCAGGTAAAACTTCCATTCCAATAACATAATCATCCTTTTGTAATTTAATTCCCCTGACTCCGATGGTGTCTCTGGCCGTCGGTCGGACATTTTTTTCATGGAAACGAATTGATTTACCATTATAGGAAACTAAAAGAATATGATCTGCTCCAGAGGTAGTTTTTGCCCAGCAAAGCTCATCGCCTACTGGCAGTTTGATGGCGATTAAACCTGAGGAGCGAATATTAGCAAAATGCTCAATGGCGGTTTTTTTGACTGTTCCTTTTTTGGTGACCAAGAAAAGGAACTTTCTGTTCGGATCTTTATCTTTAGAGATGGTTAAAATTGATTGAATTAGTTCTCCTTGTTCAATATTTATTAAGTTAATGATGGCTTGGCCTTTTGACTGTCGGGAGCTTTCAGGAATATCCCAAACTCGAATTTGGAAAACCCGGCCCTTATTAGTAAAAAATAAGATGTGATCATGAGTATTTCCAGAGAGAATATAAGCGATTTCATCCTCCTCTTTGGTTTTCATTCCCATGACTCCCTTCCCTCCTCGTTTTTGAGTTCGATAGGTACCTTTTGGGACTCTTTTAATATATCCTGTTTGTGTAATCGTAATTAAAGTTTCTTCTGAAGGAACTAAATCTTCTTCGGAAAACTCGCCGACTGGCATCTTAAAAACTTTAGTTTTTCGTTCATCTTGGTACTTTTCTTTTAATTTCAGGACTTCACCTTTAATAACTTGCAAAATTTTTTCTGGATGAGCAAGTAAATCTTTTAAATAAGCAATAGTTTCCATGACCATCTTATATTCATCCTCAATTTTTTGCCTTTCTAAAGCGGCTAATCGCCGAAGTTGCATATCCAAGATAGCGGTCGCTTGAATTTCCGTTAGACCAAACTTCTTGATTAAATTAGTTTTTGCTTCCTCAGCATCTTTAGACTTTTTGATGGTTTCAATCACCTCATCTAAATGATCTAAGGCAATTTTTAGTCCTTCCAAAATGTGGCCGCGATTTTGAGCATTTTTTAACTCAAATTCTGAACGACGAGTAACCACTAGGTGTCGGTGACGAACGTATTCAGTCAGAATCTGTTTTAAATTCAAAGTTATTGGGGTTCCATCAACTAAGGCAACAAAGTTGGCCGGAAAGGTCGTTTGCAGCTCAGTGTGTTTATAAAGATTATTTAAGACCGCCTTTGGTTTAGCATCTCTTTTTAGTTCAATTACCACTCTAATTCCATGGCGATCTGATTCGTCCCTAATATCAGAAATTCCCTCAATTTTTTTATCCTTAGCCAAATCGGCAATTTTGGCCACTAATTTAGCTTTATTAACTTGATAAGGAATTTCAGAAATGACTATTTGAAATCTGCCTCCCTTTGTTTCTTCAATTTCCGCCTTTCCTCTTACTAAAATAATTCCTCGACCATCAGTGTAAACTTCTCTGATTTGATTTTGATCAAAAATCATCCCAGCGGTTGGGAAATCAGGACCCTTAATATGTTCTAAAAGATCATCCACTGAGGCCTCTGATTCAAAAGTGAATTCCTTTACTTCAATTTCCGGGGTTAATTTTAAGGGAAGAGTTTCTTGAAGTTGGATTTTTTTAATATTTAAAACCGATTCCTCTTTTTCTGCTTCGCTTATCTCGTTTCTCTCATTTTTTTTGATACTTCCTTTTTCAATTAGTTTGACAACTGCGTCACAAACCTCAGTGAGGTTATGAGGAGGGATTTTAGTTGCCATCCCGACGGCAATTCCCTCTGAACCCATCAGCAAAAGATTGGGAAGTTTAGCAGGCAGGAAAACTGGTTCATCCAAAGTGTTATCAAAATTTCTAATTGTCTCAACCGTTTCTTTTTCAATATCGCAGAGGATTTCTTGAGAAATTGATGAAAGTCGGCATTCGGTATAACGCATGGCCGCAGGGGGATCGCCATCAACTGAACCAAAATTTCCTTGGCCTTCAATTAAAGGGTAACGCATTGAAAAATCCTGGGCCATTCTTACCAAGGCATCATAAACTGCCATATCCCCATGGGGGTGGTATTTTCCTAAGACCTCACCAACAACCTTGGCAGTTTTGGCATACTTTGCCGTATGAGTTAGGCCCACTTGGTGCATGGCATAAAGAATCCGACGGTGAACTGGTTTAAGGCCGTCTTTAACATCTGGTAAGGCTCGAGCCACAATAACACTCATGGAATAGTCCAAATAGGATTTTTCCATTTCTGAAGATATTTCTACTGGTTGAACTTTACCGATATCCATGTAATTAAAAGCTTAAAGCTCAAAGCGAAAAGTGCAAAACTAAATATCTAATGTCGCAAGCTTTGCATGGGTTTGAATAAATCTTTTTCTTGGTAGGACTTCTTCTCCCATTAACATATTAAAGGTTTCATCAGACTTAGCCGCATCAGCAATAGTAACTTGTTTGATGGTTCGCTTCTCCGGGTTCATCGTTGTTTCCCAAAGTTGCTCAGGGTTCATTTCTCCCAAACCCTTATATCTTTGGATAATAGATGAACTTGATTTAAAAGTATTTTTACTTAAAATGTCCTCTTTTTCCTTATCTGAGTAAGCATAAAATACTTCCTTACCAATTTGAATTTTGTATAAAGGAGGAAGAGCAATATAAAGATGTCCATTATTTATGATATGAGGTAAATGGCGATAAAAAAAGGTCAAAAGTAAAGTTTCAATATGTTCGCCATCAACATCAGCATCAGTCATAATAATTATCCGATGATATCTTAATTTTTCTGGATTAACGGTCTCTCCTATTCCTGTACCTAAGGCGATAATTAAATCTTTCAATTCTTCGAATTCAATAATTCTATCAAGTTGAGCCCGTTCTGTGTTAAGAATTTTTCCTCCTAAAGGCAAAATTGCCTGAAATCTCCTGTCTCTTCCTTGTTTGGCACTATTATGGACAAAAACCCCAGCACTTATGGCAAAGTTATGTGTGTGAGGAACTTCAATATCATAAACATCAATTTTCTTTGAAATTTTTTCAATTCGTTTGATTCTATGGTTAAAATTTCGAACTGCTTCAAGGAACTTTTCTTTGTCGTTTTCAAAAAATCTTGCCAGAAGAGTATCTAATTTAAGTAAATTATTATTTTTCTTTGGAAGGCTTTTTCTATCTTGATCATAAGAGTCTACGTTTTGGGATTTTTCATAAATTTCTCGGGCAAATTCCAAACTTTTGGTCAAGTAAGTTTGATTATAAGAATTTTTTCTCTGCCGGCGAAAATTCTCCGTCCACTGCTCTTGTGTCTTTTGTCTCCGCCATTCTAAGAGATTTCTGTCATCCCATTGACGTCTGGCAATTTGGGAAAGTCTTTGCCTTTTATTTGGATAGAGTTTAAAGTATTCTTCTATTTTAAAAGCTTGTTTTTTTCGATTTTCTTCCTTGCTCCAATATTCTTTTTGAGCCTTATTAATTGTTTCCAAGATTCTTTCTCTGTAATCTTTGTTTTTTTTGTAAAATTCCAAATATTTTTGAGTCATATATCTTTTGTATTTAGGATTTTCCCATTGTTTTTTAGCTCGAGCGCTTAATAAATCCTTCATTTCTTTCATTGTTTTGGAAATTTTTTGTCGATATTCCGGGGTTCTTTTGATTAAATTACATTTTTCAATAGTCTCCTTTTTATGAAGAGTTCTTGCTGCATTGTCTTGGTGAAGTTGAAGATGCGTTTTTTTAAATAGTCGAGTAAGATTATCGGGATTATTATTTAATTTATTAAAGTCCAAGTGGTGTTTGTGATCACCTTTAGTTTGAGTGTAAATCTTGTTTTCTAAATTATATTTATCAGCCAACAAATGGGCAAAAATCCATTTATGAGTCTTAGGGTTGAGGACCATTTCATAACCTTCAATAGTAATTTTTCCACCAATTTTAGAAATTTTCTTTCTTAAGGGCATTAAACCATTTTTTGAAGTAAGAGTTTCTGCCTTTTGATATGATCCATCTCTAAGCATAAAAAGATGGTCGGGTGTGCAAACAATTTTTTCGTCGTTGTCTAAGACAATTTTGACAACCGAAGCGTTGCTTCGGGTAATTCTTGGATTAAGAATTTTCTCTATGCCGATATTTCCATCGGCTCTAATTGTATAACAATAGTTTATTTTTCCTTTTTTCCATTCATCTGTAATTTCTTTCAAAGTTAAATTTCTGCCATCGGTCAGAGCAATTTTAGTATCACCAGAAAAACACCCCCCGGCAGAATCACCTTCAACAATAAAAAGTTCAGACAAAGTGGGATCCTTTTCTTGACAATCAGCTAATTTCCCCGGTAAGGTCATTCCTTCCAAGGCGCCTTTTCTAATGACGGCATCCTTGGCCGCCCGGGCCGCCAATCTGGCCTTGGCCGCTAACATTACTTTTTCCACAATTCTTCTGGCATCAGCCGGATTTTCTTCAAAATATGTATCTAAGCCCTCTTTTACAGTGGCCGCCACATAACCCTGAACTTCAGGATTATTTAATTTAGCCTTGGTTTGTGATTCAAATTGAACAGAATCAGCTGGTTTTTTGACAAAAATAACCGCCGTAAGCCCTTCTTTTACGTCTTCTCCAGTGAGACTATCCCCGTCTCCCTTAATCGCCCCAATTTTAGTGGCATAGTCGTTAATGGAACGAGTCAAAGCCATCCTAAAACCAGTCACATGAGTTCCGCCATCAACGGTATTGATGACATTAACAAAAGATAAAACGTTTTCGGAGAAGCTGTCATTATATTGGATAGCAACCTCAATTTCCGTGTCTTCGATTCGGCGCATAAAATAAATTGGATAACAAAGAGTTTTTTTATTGCGATTTAAATGATTTACTAAAGAGCGAATGCCGCCTTCAAAATAGAAAGTTTTTTTGGTTTTTGACCTTTGATCTTCAAGATGGTATTTGATTCCTGCCACTAAATAGGCTCTTTCTCTGATTGTCTGTTCGATTTTTTCATAGTTCCATTCAAGATTGGGGAAAACCTTTTTGTCAGGAAGGAGAATAGTAGAAGTCCCTGTCGCCAGCGCAAATTTTTCTAAAATAGATTCTTTTTTTTCTTTTTCTAGCAAAGGGTTAACTGGCCAAAGAGGATCACCTCTTTTGTATTCTTGAAAATAGATATTCCCTTCTCTTTTTACTTCAACCCTCATCCATTCAGAAAGAGCATTAACAACACTTGCTCCTACTCCATGGAGACCTCCAGAGACTTTGTAGGCCTTGCCATCAAACTTACCACCCGCATGAAGCTTAGTCATACAAAGCTCTAAAGCACTTTTTTTATATTGGGGGACGATTTCTACAGGAATTCCCCTTCCATCGTCAGTTACTTGGGCTTTTCCGTCAGGAAAGATAGAAATCCAGATATTTTTAGCAAATCCCGCTAAGGATTCATCTACAGAATTATCAATGATTTCTGTTAGAAGATGATGAAATCCCTTTTCGTCAGTTGAGCCAATATACATTCCTGGTCTTTTTTTGACCGGTTCTAAGCCTTCAAGAACCTGGATGTCCTTGGCAGTATATTCACCAAATTTAGTTTCTTGGTTGGTTTTTATTGGCTTTTCTTTAACTTTCTTAACTTTTTTTTTAAGGATTTTTTTAGGCATTTTGGGAAGAAAAAACTTGAGGGAATTTTACCCTCTTTGTAAGTATAATTTTAACAATTAGATGAAGGCAAATCAAGAAGAAAATTTTCTAAAGTGAGGCGAATATTTGTGTTAGCCTGAAGGTAAGTTTTGGTGCGATTTAAAGATTTTAAGTAATTGAGTAATTGAGAAATTGAGTAATTGAGGGATTTATTTTCTAAATATTGCTCAATCATAAGCTTTCTGGTCAAAAAAATCATTTTATCAACCCATTCAATAGCCTTAATTCTATCTTGATAAATTCCCGCTTTTTCTAAGGCCTGCCACCTCTCCCCTATTTTTGGGGATCCAAATTTTTGGAAAATTTCTTGAAATTCCTTAAATTCTTCCTTGCTCAAGGATATTTGAGCTGTTGGAGGAAGTTGAATAATTTGGCAGCGAGAAACAATTGTTGGTAAAAGCCAGGTTGAGTCAGGGGCGCAAAGTATAATAATTGAATCTTGTGGGGTTTCTTCTAAAGTTTTTAACAAGGCATTTTGGGATTCTACCGTAAGATTTTCTGCTCTTTTTAGGAAAGCCACTTTTAGTTTTTGATTGAACGGTTTTAGAGAAAGCCAATTTTGGAGTTGGCGGATATCCTGAATACCGATAGATATTGGAGAATCTAAAAGAAAAAAATCGGGATTATTTTGGGGCTGCCAACCTTTTTTCTGGAAAAGATTTTTTATCTTTAAGAAAGCTTTTTCTTGTCTTGAATTTAAATCTCCCCCCACAATCAATAAATTGAGCATATTAACATTCTAGCATATTTCAGATAATTATTATTCAGGAATAGATAAAATTTTTTCTCGCCAATAACCGGGAGGATCAAGGCTTTCGCCTTTTGAAAATCTCTTAAGATATTCTTGGCAGTTTTCTTTTGGATAATAATAATTTAAACAGTTGCTTAAAACATCTTTGGTTTCACTTTGTTTACCCAATTTGAAGTAAAGATTGGCCAAATCTATATGAAAATAAGACCATTGAGGACTGGTTGAAATGGATTTTTTCCACCAAAATATTGCCTTTTCTATTTCTTTTTCTTTTAAATAATCTTCTCCTAAAAAATAAAATTCCTTCGCTAAAGCATTATTTTCTTTCAAGTTTGAGCTTTCTAATTTTTTGGCAAAATATTGATAAAGAAAATCTCTTTTGTTCTTCTCCCCTAATTTTTCATAAATACCTCCCAATCTTCGATAAAGAAAACAATTTTCTAAAGGATTATATTCGATCGTTTTTTGATAAAGAGGAGCAGCCTTTTCTAATTTACCAAAAGAATAATATTTATCAGCCAACCAGTAGTAAATTGATGGATCTTGAGAAGAAATAGAAAGAATTTTTTGTCCAATTTTTTCGCCTTGAGCAAAATCTTTTTCAAAAATTTTATCTCCCAATTGTTCTACTTTATCTGATGGCCAAGGAGAAAAAGTTAAAGCTATTTGATAGTTTCCCTTTTGAAGAAAATACTCTCCTAAAACTTGGGATAATCCAAAAATAAAGGTTAAAAAAGAAAGAAAAAGTAAACACCAATGTAAAGTAGTCTTTAATTTTTTAAGTTTTTGAAATGTTTTTTTGTTGCCTTCATCCTCACCGAAGGCAGGATTTTCGGCAAGCAGAAATAAATTAGCCAAGATAAATAAAAAAGTTAAAAAAACTGCCGGAAAGTGCCAATCATAATCAAAAAACGAATGAAGAGAAGAGGCAAAGATTGCCCCAACACCTCCAAATAGGAACGGATCTTTTTTTATCTTGATTTGTGAGTAAATTTGCCAAAAAGACCAACCAAGAAAACCGAAGAAAGCCAAAAAGGTAAAAATTCCTCCTTCACAGAGGACCTGTAGATAAAAATTGTGAGCAAAGCGCGACCAGTCTCCTGGCCCTTTTTGAAATCGAAGGGAAATAATTTCAAAGGTTCCCCAACCAAAACCAAACCAGGGCCGAGCCATAAATCCTTTTATCCCTTGCAACCAGTAATTGAATCTTTTGGCTTGAAATTCTTGTTTAACCAACTGTTTTACTAACCAGTGGTTGGGTTGGATTGATTTAGCTTTAATCCCTAAAGGAATATTTGAATAAATTAAGATTAATAAAAAAATTCCTGCTGGGATTAAAATAAATAACCACGATAAAGTTTTTTCACCCAAATTATCTGGTTTTAGTAAAAAAATTAATAAAATGACTATCGGTATTAAAGCCAGAAGTGCTCCTCTTGAAAAAGTCAGGATAAAACTTAAAAGATAAAAAACCAATAATAGACCAAAAAAAGTCTTTAATCTTTTTTCGGCAGTTAAGAAAAAAGCCAAGACAAATGGGATTACCAATAAAAGATAGTCAGCTAAATGATTATGATTATAAGTAGCAAAAATTAAATTCATTTCTTCGGGTTTTTTTACCCAGGGTAAAAGATAATAAAAACTCAAAAGACATAAAAATATAGAGATAATAATGATAACTCCAACAACGTATTTAAAGTTCTCCTTTTCAGCCGAAAGGAAAAAAATGGCCAAAAATAAAAACATCCCAATTAGCTGAGCAAATGCAGGGATGGAGAGGATTTTACTGGTTGAATTTAATACTGAAAGGCCAGCGAAAAATAAAAAGACCAACCAAGAAAAAACTAAAAAGGAAGGCAGTTTTCTTAATTGGAATCCGTCAAAGACTAAACTAAATAAAAAAATCGGGAAGGGTAAAATCAAAATTAAGTATTTAGCTATAACATGAGTTCCTCCGTCTAAAAATGGCAATATGGAAAGGAAGAGGAAGATAATGAAGTAAAGTGGATTTCTTATATAAAATTTACTAAAATTTGTTATTATTTCTCTTAGCATGTTTTCTTCATTCTATCAAAAATTCGGCAAAAGAGGGGTTGATATTCTCCTGTCTATTTTTGGAGTTATATTTTTGTTTCCTGTTTTTCTGGTTTGTGCCATTCTTGTTAAATTAGACTCAGCTGGGCCAATATTTTTTAAACAAAAAAGAATTGGGAAAAATGGAAAGGTTTTTACTTTATATAAATTTAGAACAATGGTTGGAAATGCAGAAATACTCAAGAAGAAATACCTTCATTCTAATGAGGCTGACGGACCTGTTTTTAAAATCAAAGATGATCCCCGATTTACCAAAATTGGCAAAAAGCTCTCTCATACAGGCTTGGACGAATTGCCCCAGTTCTTTAACATTTTAAAAGGAGAAATGAGTTTAGTTGGCCCCCGGCCGTTTCCAGTTGACGAAGAAGCAAAAATTTCGAAAGAAATACGTCTGTTTCGTCGGAAAGTTAGACCAGGATTAGTTTGTTCTTGGCTTGTTTCTGGTGCTCATAAACTTAGTTTTAAAGAATGGATGAATTTTGATTTGGTAGATATCAAAAAGAGCAGTTTTACCCACGACATTGACGTTATTTCAAAAACTATTTTGTTAGGATTGAAATTAATTAAGGATGAAATATTGAAGAAAAACCATTTCCCTTTTCAGTAAACCCCCACTGTTCCCCGCTTTCCAGTTAAATAAAACCAGAAAAATTTCTTAAAATCTTTAACAATAGCTGAACTAATAAAACAGGCACTATTACATTTTAAACAGATAGTTTTGGCTCGTTGACGACGTAAAGCAAGGTTTCGGGGATTATAATAAATTTCACCGATTGATTTCCCTTCCCGACAATTGCCAATTTTTTTTTCTGAAAGGCAATAATAAACATCACCAAGACTATCCAAAACAAAAGCGTCCAGGACAAAGGGACAGGGAGTTGTTCTCAATCCTCCCTTATACAAATGAAGCATATCGTTCCAATAATAAGATCGTAAAACAGCCCGGGGATTTCTTAAAGAGCACCTTAAGGATAATTCTTTTAAAAGGGAATACAAATCTTCTTTATTCTTGTCTCCAAAATCCAATTCTTTCTTTCTTTCAATGTTCTGAACATAAGTTTCATGAAAACCAACTATCTGGTAATTAAAAGGGATTTCCAGTTTACTACACCAGTTCTCGACATCTCTTATCAATTGGAGGTTTTCTCTAAGAATTACTCCTGCTGCGCCCAATGAGAAATCGTATTTTGATTGCAGACCTTTTAGGGTTTTAATTGTTTTTGAGGTTTTCTCGAAAGCGTCAGGCACGCCGCGAATAAGATTGTGTATATTACCGATTCCATCTAAAGAGACGCTAACCGAGAAATCAATTTTTCTTTTTTTTAATAAGGTAGCCATAGACTTAACAGTGGAAACAATCTGACTGGAAAGCAAACCATTTGTTACCAAACTTAATGATTCAAGGTTAGGCATAGACTTAAGGAAAAGTTTGACTAAGGTTATTAAATTTGGGTGAAGAGTTGGTTCACCCCCACAAATACTAAGACGCCTAATTCCTAAAAAAATGGGATCTTCCATTATTCTTTGCCATTCGCCAGCGGTTAGTTCGCATTTTGGTTTAAGTTTCCAAATTTGGCACATTTGACAACGGGAATTGCAAAGATAAGTAACATTA
>Ga0172362_10004421_pt1 | contig 12186 bp, 10 predicted proteins | sample LakKivs1_kivu2a2_FD_114534 | JGI IMG/M metagenome (GOLD analysis project Ga0172362, IMG submission 114534) | Sediment microbial communities from Lake Kivu, Rwanda - Sediment s1_kivu2a2 | ecosystem: Environmental > Aquatic > Freshwater > Lake > Sediment | place: Rwanda: Western Province, Lake...
CTATCATCTCATACTTCTTATCCTGCCAATAAACAGTATTAAATTTTCCCCCATTTGTCACCTGCCCCTTATGTATCCTATAATTTAATAATATATCCTGCAAGTTATATAACTTACCATATCTCCTTAACACTCTCAACTCTAACTCCAAATCCTCAAAATTTCCCTCATTATTAACATTGTAATTTCCCACCTCCAATATTGCTCCCCTCCTAAAACATAACGTCGGATGATTCATTATCCATAAACTTCTCATCTTCCTATAATCATCCAATGTTATCTCATACCTATGCAATATGTCCTGACTCATCTCCCCAAAAAATCTTATCCCACCCCCACACATAACACAATCCGAATTATTTCTCATAAAATCTATCTGCTTCTCCACCCTATCCACTACCATTATATCATCTGAATCCATTCTCATTATCAACTCATTCGAACATAACTTCACACCCAAATTTAAACTATAACCAACATTCCTATTCTCCAAATTTCTATGACAAAATAACCTCACAAACCTCACATTCCTCATAAAATTATCCAACTCCCTCCCCAAAACCTCCCTATACTCCTCCCCAGAACCATCATCCACCCATATCAACTCCATCCCAAAATGCCCAACCTGCGCCCTTATCGAATCCAAACACTCCCTCAAATACTCACCCCTCGTATTATAACTACATACCAATATCGACACCCAAAACTTCGGCTCCAACAAATGATCCGGCAAACTTATCCTATCATCATACTTATGAAATGTCGAACCCCACTCCTGATGCGAATATACCCTGTCATGACCATAATAAACTCTACCAGTATGATGAACCGGATAAAAATAATGACTCGGATATACCTTTATATCATATATCCCCTTATTTATCAAATTTGTCAATAATGTCGGCCCAGTCAACTGCCATGGCATCTTACCTGTCTTAGCCCTCGTCACATCATTAGCCTTTATCCAATCTATGGCTGCCCTACATAAAGGATGATTAGGAACAAAACCCATTGTTCCATTAGCTATCAAACCTTTCTGAGCATACTCATTCTCATAACCAGCAAAAGCAAATATATCCTCCATCAAATTATCTATAGGCTCCAAACAAATTGAATCAGCATCTATAAATACACCTCCATATTTATATAAAATCTCATAACGTATAATATCAGCTTTACCACACCATTCCTCAATCTCATCTATCTTATCTTGACACTCAAACTTAAAATTTCTCTTAGCAATCTCATTCTCATTCCAAAATATATATAAAAACTCTGGATGCTTCTCCCTCCACGTATTCATCTGCATGGCAGGACAAGCTCTCGGACCAATCCATAATTGATGAATGATTTTAGGTATAAATATCATTACAATCTTAAATATTTTATTTACTACATTTTTACCTAAACCAATTCGTAATATAAAAATAAAAAATATAACCACCCAATTATGATTATCATAAAAGTTATGGGAGGACTCGGAAATCAACTATTCCAAATCTTCAACGGAATAAACTACGCTATAGAAAATAACCAAGAATTTATTATCACCGACAAATACTACTTCGAAAATCACTTCCCGCCCGACACATGGAGACCTACCTACTGGAATAACTTCCTCAATAACCTTCAACAATACGTCAATAAAGACCACCAAATACATATAGACCAAATATACTTTGAAACCCAATTCAACTATGTTCCCATCCCATCCTACACAGGAAATACAGAACTTCAAGGATACTTCCAAAGCCACAAATTCTTCAAAAATAACTTCCAAAAAATACTTGATATCACCAACATACAACAATTTAGACAAAATGTCCTATACCAATACAAAAATACATACAACCTCAACTCCTGCTCCATTCACTTCCGATTAGGCGACTACCTCGACAAATATAAAGGATTATATAAAACTAATTATGATGATTATCTATACAGCGCAATTAAAATTATACTCTATAAAGGAACCAAAGACTTCCTCATCTTCTACGAACCCGACGACCTCGAATTAGTCAAAAAAATAATGAATTCACTCAAAAATAAACTTCCAGAAATAAACTCAATCATATTCATCGATAAACAAATGCCAGACTACGAACAATTTCTTCTTATGAGCCTTACCAAACATAATATAACATGCAACTCTACATTTAGCTGGTGGGCTGCCTATATAAATGATAATCCCAACAAAATTCTTATAACAATGAAAGATTGGTTTGGTGAAAGTAATAAAAAAAATACAAAAGATTTAATACCAGAATCATGGATATCCCTCTAATTAACAAAAATTAAAAATCTACCTAAATTTATGAAACACATAAATTTAATTCTCACCTTCCTCATCCTCCTCACCACAATCACCATCCTCCTCTACATCACCCCAAAACAAGAAAACTTCGCCTCCCTCAACTGCGATAAATATATGAAAACATTCGGAGACTGCAACAACTTCTTAGATACAATCTACAACGGCGGCCTTCAACTTACAAATGACGTCAAACAATGCCAACAACTCTGCTACGAAAGAGCCTTCAAAATCTAAACTAACTCATCAAAATACGAAAATAAACTCATCTTATTAAATACCCTCGGAGCCAACATTCCACCTCCATATGAAAAAAATAATAACATTAAATGATAAACTACTAATGATATCAAAAATGATGTACCAAAAACTATAAACATCTTATGATACTCATTTAACTTCTCACTATTAAATAACTTCCTCGTAAATATTGAATAATTACTATCCTCTTTCTCCAATTTTATTCTCACCTCTATTGTTAAAGTAGCAATCAAAGCTGCTACTATACCATTTATCACAAATGCCTTAAAAAATGATGTCGCCTGAAAATGCTTAAATATAGGTACAGCCATAATCTACCATACATTTTTTATGCCTCAAATATCAACATATTAAATAACCTCATCACATTCCCCGGACTATAATACCTATAAGCATTCCAATCCTTTCTCGACCCAATCTTCCCCCTTATATCCCCCAAAATACCCATCAACTCCCCCTTATCCCTATATATTATCCCCTTACTACCCAATATCTTCACATGCTCCAAATCTCCAAAAGGACATGTTATCACCGGCTTATTCTTACTTGAAAACTCAGCTATCGATAAACCAAACGTCTCTCCCATATCCCTCGCATGTATCATCGCATCACAAGTATTTATAAACTGCACCTTATACCTCATATCCACACTCCTATCCAAATGTATCACACGAGAATGATCCATAAACTTATATGTATTCATAAACAAAAAATAAACACCCTCACTACCCTCCCCACCCATAAACTCTACTATCGCATCCTTCGCACACTGCACATTAAACTCACTTATACCACCATATCGCCCCAATACTATCGCATCTCTCGGTATCCCCAAACTCTCCCTCAAATCACCCTCATAATCAGGCATATTAACTATATGAGGTATCACCGGAACATTTACCTGATATTTACCAATCAAATAATCTGAAATACATATCATAAAATCTGCTTCTCTTACTGATAACATAAACACACAATGCTTTATTGTTTTACATTTTCCCCAAATTAATCTATTATTCAACTCAAAATAAGTCTCATAATATCCTCCATGCGTCAAAAAATAAAAAAAATTAAAATCATACCTCTCTATCAACCCAGTCATATCATGTATATCATCAATCTCTATTATCTCAAATCTACTACTAAACTTATCATAAGTATCCTTAGCATTTGCTACCCAACTCCCAAAATTTAACCGATTCTTTAAACCCTCCGAAAAACATATTATATATGACCTATTCTGCAATACCTCCTCATTATAACGTGCATAATCATAAATTGCAACTTCTGTCCCCCTCTCAGTAAAATGTGCAACAAAAAATGCTATGTTTTTTTTCATAATAATATCTTTATTTAAATATTTATCCAATTACGAAAAATATTTCTAAAATCTAATATAACGATTATCCTTTCCAGTCTGTGGAAACTCCCTCACCGCACTATAATCCCCCTCCAATGGTAACATCGGAAAAGTATTCCACACCATAAACCCATGACTTATCCTCCCAAACAAATTATCCATATAACCCACCTTCTCCTCAAATGAAAATCCACTCAAAGCCCAATTACTTATCAAATATAAATCACTATCCTCAACTGTCCTACCAAACAAACTACCAAAATGATATCTCACCGGAAATGATAAACCAAAATTCTCCAAATACTTCCTATTAAATGGAACCACCTCATCCTTCTCCACAATATTATACCCATCCACCCTCACCCCAAACCTCCCACAAAAATGATCCAACGCCAAACATAAACCACCATATCCACTCCCAATCTCCACAAATCTTACACTCTCCTTTCCCAACCCCTTTATATGCTCCAATATTATCAAAGCATGCAAAACATACCTCAAAGATGTCGGCGCAATCTCTACACCTTCATATAAATACTTAACAGGATTTCCTACCCTATCATTCTTCATAGTATATTCATACACCTCCCCAATTGTCAACTTATAATTACTCTTAATTACCCTCAAATACTCCATACCCTGCTCATATGATACATGCTCCAATATATAATTATAACCAGAATTACTCTTAAAATTACTTATATCATTCTTCAACAACATCTCATTAATAACCGATACATAACGGTCATATATACCCATCTATATCTTACTTCTACTAAAAAATAATCAAAAAAACGTACTACACCTCACAAACTCTATCACCCCCATCGTTATCACAAAATGCGGCACAATCCTCATCATATTCACACTCAACCCCCTATAATATAACATCGGATTCCAACCCTCATACAAACTTAAACCAGCCATATGCCTCGTCTTCAAATAATCAACCGGATGCATCAACATACACGCTAATACCCCAGAACAAGCTGATGATAAATACTTATTATCAACCCTCTCCTTTATTATATCATACATCGGAAAAAATATACTACTACTTATCCCAATCTTCACAAAAGTCTTACTATACCCCCGATATATACCAAATAATCCATCCAATTTCTTATCCATCTGCATATGCACCTTTATCACATCCATCGGATGAGTAAATATACTACTCAAAACCCCAGCCGTCAATCCATTCAAAAACTTATTTTTAACCGGATAATCCGGATTTGTATCAAAATATCTATACAAAGTATATTTACTTGTCGTCGAAAATACCTGCCCAGCTATAGCTGGATAACTCGCCGCATAAAATGCTTTTATACCTCCCCTCTTATATATATCTTTAGATATATCTACCAATGATGGCTTTACTCGCATATCTTTAACATTCTGAAAATTTGTTTTAATTGTACAAATTGGAAGTGTAGCAAATTCTGCAATAGAAGTTGCTATACTCGCTGATATCATATTTTTATACGGATTTTCCATTTTATTATCTTTTATTACATATTTTTTAATTCTTATAAAAAATATGCCACTATTTTCTGGAACTTTTGATACTACCAACGCCCTCGCCGGAATGTTTATCTGGCTTATCTTCGGATTTCTATCCCACCTCATCAACTGCGACCTTCAACGCTTCCTTCTTACCAACCCCTACTGGATTCACTTCTTTGGTATAGTCGCATTCTTCTTCCTATTCGCTTTAGTAGATACTAACTCAACCAGCATCGGAAATGTCTGGCTTAAAACCATTCTTGTCTATATCCTCTTCATCTTTATGACAAAAGCAAGATGGTTTTTCGCTGTTCCTGTTCTAATCCTACTTGTTATTACACAATCTATCAAAAAAGATATTGAAATTAAAAATAAAAATAATCAAGATACCAAAAAACTTGAATTAACTGAAGATAAAATTACTGGAATCCTACAAATTATTATTTTTATCCTGATATTTGTCGGCTCAGCCCACTATATGTTCAAACAATACCACGACCACGGTAAAAATTTTACACTATGGAAATTCTTCTTCAAACCCAACAAATGCCACATCGAATACTAAATATTATAATAATTCTCAAAAAATTTATTTGTTATCAAAGCATCATGCAATATAGTATCAAATAAATGCACACCATATGTCTTCTCATCCAAAACTATTTTTCTTGAACCATCAAACGCCCCCCTATCCATCCACGGAAACGGAAAAAAATTAATATAACTTAAAATCTCAACCCCATACTTCAACCTATAATGTGGATTCTCATTCAACAAAATCCTATTAGAATCTCTAATATGATACGCCCAATTATCCATCCTCAAACCACTCTTAAAACAATTTAACCATATCCTCAAAAACTCATTCCCCGGCTTACTCGCCAAAAATGAATTTATTAAACCTCCATCCTTTGTCTCCTCCGATATATACACCGAATTACCAGTCCTAAATACCGCATCAAAATTTTTAGCCACAAATATATCCGTATCCAAATATACACCTCCATGCTCATACAACAACTCCAATCTTATTACATCCGCCTCGTACTGCACAAATCTTAACGGAAAATCATCAAAATTTCTTTTCCTCTTTGTCTTTCTAACCTCTAAATTAGGCAACTGCTTCATCCTATCCCAATGAACATTACCCTCCGGCTCAATATCATTATGAACTATTATCTTATAATCTGGACAAAAATGTGATGCTGAACTTATACATCTCAAATGATACTTCTGAAAATCTCTCTGCTTCAAATATATAAAATGTATTATCTTAGGTATCTGACTCTCATCCCTCGGATACCTCCTCTTCAAAGTATATCCTACCCATCTCCTCAAACCCTCTTCCAACTTCTCATCACCATATAATCCCTCCAATACCTCTATACACCTATCCCTATTATTACCCCTCGACCCATATATATACTTTACCCTATCAACCTCATCCTCTCTCCTCTTACCAAATAAACTCAAATAAAATTCACATACAACTGACAAATTATCAACATCACCACTATAATATAAATTCTCTATAGCATCATATAACTCAGACTTAGTCTTCTTCTTATAAACTAACATATCTACTGACGGTAAATTTATACTTTCTTTAAATCTTCCCCAACTCATACCCCTACCCCTCTCAAAATCCTCACTACCTATCTCAATTACATACCCATTCTCTATCATCTCACTCCAAACATCACTTGGCCCATTATTCCATACCATCATATAATCCATCCTATTTCTTATCGTATCATTCAATATTATCAAAGTATCACTTCCCGATAACTTCTGACAATTCATCAAATCCTTATATACTGTCTCATAATCATGTCCTCCATCAACCAATATCATATCAAACTGTCCTCCCTCCTCCTTTATATATTTACCAACAGTCTCCATACTATTTCCCTTTACATACTTAAATCTATCTCCATATTTCTTAGAAATATAATCAACACCAACATCAGTATAAGCATGAGTTCCTATATCAAAACTTAAAACACTTGCTTTTGTATTTTCTAAAAATATTAAACTACTATGCCCAGCATTAAATCCAATCTCCATTATTCTTTTTGGATTATGTTTCTTACATAAATTAATCAATAATTTTGTAGCCTTCTCTATCTGAAAACAATAACCTTCTGTAATATTGTGAATTTTATTTACGTATTCTGTTAAAAGTGTGCATTCAATATGAGTTAAAAGAAATTGCATAAACTCATCATTCTGATTTTTCTTTAATCTTATCAATGTATTAGAACGCATCCTATCCAAATTATAATAAAACATTCCCGAATAAAACGGTATATTCTCATTATTCCATGAATAAAAACACTCATTCTCTATCTCCGGATCCGCTATCAAACTATCTATAAACTTCTTATTATCATCTGTCAAATCCTTCATCGGAAAACATCCACCACACGGCGCATGATTCAATGTATGATAAGCATAACTCCTATTCTTTAAAAATGGATCAAATAAACTTCCTAACTCCAAACAAGTTAAAGTAGGACGTGCTTTAAACCACTCATAACATAATACTCTTCCCAATGGACCACATAAACACATCACAATATCTCCATCTCCAAAATTCTGATACTCATCTTTTATCCTCTCAAAATCATTCTCAAATGCATTCTTCTCTGATACCATAATTGTTTTATAAGGAACTATATTAAATCTTGCTAATTTTCCAATATTACTCAAGTTTCTCTCATTAGATACTACAACAATTCTTCTATCTCCAATATAATCCCTAAATAACTGAAAAGTAGTCCATGTATTAGAATTAATTAAGATATTAGCATTCAAAAATCGTTCCATATTACTCTGGTCCTCAATACACTTTAATCCATTCAAATAATCTCCATTACGACAATGCTGACAAGGTAATCCTACATAATAATTTTCTGCCTGATAATTTATACATTCCTTCAATTTACGACTCATCCCCTCTGTAGAAACATCATCTCCTCTTGATATCACACCTCCAATATGAACCATAGCACCACATTCACCATCATTCATCTTAATAAAACTAAATGGTATTCTTGCCTTAAATAAATCGTAAAGAATATCAACCTTTTCCATAATTAGGTTTTTATATAAAAATAAAAATTAAAACTTATTATATGAATTATATCTGCCAAACCTGCCTTAAAGAACCTAACAGCCACTCCTTCAAAAAAATAGGCGAAAAAAATAATATCAACTACTTCTACACCTGCCCAGCCAATGCATCTAAATATGACGACAATCAAGGCATACTCGAACACTACAAAGGAACTCTCAACAACTTCCCCAACCAAAAATGGATCTGGATATTCGACTCCGAAGGATTCTCCACCAAACACGCCTTAAATATCCCATTAGCTATTGACTTAGCCAAACTTATCTCCCAATATAAAGATACTCTCGTCAAAATAAACATCATCAACCCAACATGGCACATTAAATCCATAATTACCATCACAAAACCTTTCCTAACAAACATCCAAATTAACATCTTAAACCCTGATTTTTCAACCTAAAAATATACCACTTAAAAAACATTTTCAACAATCTGCTGAAAATTCACCACTTAAAGACCTAATCAAAAATAACTTGAAATTCTTTTTTATTATTATTCTCAGTTTTTTCTTCTTGCTTTCTCTCCAACAATAGCCTCTCAAACTCCTTCATAACATCCTTCTCCTCCAACTTACCCTCCATCATCATCCCGGAATGAGCCAATACATAATCAAAACCTGCCCCACAACTATAATCCGTAAAATCCTTAACCGGATTAACAGTAAAATCCAATATCTTACTAAAACTTATTTCTGCAATAGTTTTCGGCTCCTTATACTCTATCACCTCCGTCGAAAACTTCTCTGGCTCCTTCTCCATCTTCTCCCCATAATTTGAAGGATAACACATATCTATCACCTCCACATCCTTTTTCTCCCATAACTCATTAAACTTCCTATTCGCACAATCAGTCATTATCTCAAATATACTCGGTAATCCCCCATCCTCCTGCTCACCCAAAAACTTCTTAAAACCCTCCAACTCCTCCTCCATCGTCCTCCCATGCTCCTGAAACTCTATCTGACCCATAACATATCGATAACCACTATACAACATCTTCATCTGCTCCGCATCACCTCCCTTATCCGGATGACATATCAAAGCCAAATCCTTAAACCTCTTTTTAACATCATCTCTACTTGACTTACAATCTACCCCCAACAATTCAAACGGATTTATCAAAGACATACATTATCACACACCTTTTTTTCCAATTTTAACCTCTCATCCCTCAAACGCCTCAAACCCTTAACCCCATAATATAAATCTATCCTCTCTCTATTTTCTATCACATCTACACTACCCACCGAACAACCTGCACCCATAAAATATAAAACAATTTTTAATGATTCTTACACAACCCAAAACCACACACTCGCCTTATCCAATCATGAAATAATAACACCTTCGTATAAACTCCCGGATAACCATCCCTACCACATCCACGACCCCAACTAACTATCCCAACCAAAACCCAACTTCCACCTATCAACTTCAAACATGGACCACCACTATCCCCAGTACAAGCATCTACAAATTTACCATTAATTCTATTAACCGCTAAAAACATATCTTTTGTTATTGTATTCATATGATACCTTGATTCTTCTAAAGGAACTATTTTTAACTCAACCTCTTTTAAATCCCATAAATGTAATACTGAACTCCTCTCACTATCCTTACCAAAACCTAAAACCTTCACAAAATGCCCAAAATTATAACAAAAATTCCTCAAATGATCACAAGGTAACCTCACCGGATCATACTCCGTCACATCACGCTCAACCTCCAGTATAGCTATATCATTCTCCAAAGTCTTATCAACATAACCCTCATACACCATTATCCTAACTACCTGCAATACTAAATTAAACTCCAATAAAGAATTACTTCCCATCTTTATAGTAATATTCCTTGCTATCTTATTTCGCAAACAATGAGCAGCAGTCAAAAAATATTTCTTACCTATAAAAACAGCACCACACTTAAATCTATGAATACCCTCTAAATGCCATATTGTAGCCATAAAAGGATACTTATTCTCCTCATCCACATAACTTCCACCAACCACCCTCCTATCCATCTCAAATTTTTCCATTGTAATATAATTAACTATCAAGAAAAAATCACTTAAAATCTTATTCACTATTTATTAAAAAATATGCCTAACCTATCCCACTATGCTACTAAAAAAATAACCACCAACAAATATAAATGCAAAACATTTGAAGAACTTGCAACCGAAATTATCAATAACGACAAAAAATATCTTACAATCCTAACAAAAACAATTAACACCCCAAAAACACCAACTGACAAAAAAAATGAAATTCAAGAATTCCTCAACTACTTCTTCCAACACTTCGAACCAAACTTCCTCTCCACCCCAATAACACCAACCACAACCCTCACCCAATCCCACCCATTCTGGATTCCACCCACCCAATCCATCCAATTCCCACTCAAAATCACTCACATCATCCACATCTCCGATATACATATCCGCCTTTACAATCGCAACAAAGAATATCAAGATGTATTCAACAAACTTTATAACCTAATCGATAATCTCATCCAATCTAACCCTAACCAAATTATTATCATCACCGGAGACCTTCTTCACTCCAAAAATACCCTCTCACCCGAATGCATCATCACCACTCAAGAATTCCTACTCAAACTATCCTCATTCACCACCACCCTACTCATCGCCGGCAATCACGACGCTCTACTCACCAACAACCAACGAGAAGATAGCATTACCGCCATCATTAATAACGTAAAAATACCCAACTTTTACTACCTAAAAAATTCAGCTGTATATCTAATCTCTAACCTCGCAATCGCCGTCAACTCTCTACTCGATAACAAATGGATTTTCGCCAACTCATTCACCACACCACCTAACATCACCCACAAAATCTCCCTATACCACGGCGGAGTCGGACTATGCGATACAGGTGTCGGACATAGACTCCGCGGAGAAAAATTAGTAGAAGATTTTGACGGTTTCGACTACGCCCTACTCGGTGATATTCACAAATTCCAATTTATTGAAGATAAACGTATAGCATACGCATCATCTCTTATCGCTCAAAATTTTAACGAATGGAACAGCCCACACGGCGCACTTCACTGGGACTTATTCAACCAAAATCACCAATACTTCCCAATCGAAAATGATTACGGATTTTTTATATTCAACCTCAGCAATAACGAAATATTTATAGAAAATAACCAAATCTCAACATCAGATATCCCCTCCTACCTTCAAAAATCATCTATGAACATTAAACTTAATATTCAAAATTGCTCTACGGAATTTGTATCCAAAATAAATTATATTGTAAAACAATCTTGCCCTGACGTAAAAATAATTCATAACTATCTTGGAACAAAAACTAAAGAAACCCAACCTGAAATTAACCTCGACTCAACAATACTACTCAAACAACAAATACAAAAATCCAACCCAAACATCCAACAAAACGATATAGACTTTATCCTCCAAAAATATCAAGAATTCTCCAAAGAAACTGAAATTAATAACGAACTTAGCCTCTCAAGATGGGAACTCATCGACCTCGAATTCTCCAACCTCTTCGGATACGGCCCCAACAACCTCATCGAATTCCATAAATTCTCCTCTGACAACCCAATCGGCATTATAGCC
>Ga0172362_10004422_pt1 | contig 12186 bp, 12 predicted proteins | sample LakKivs1_kivu2a2_FD_114534 | JGI IMG/M metagenome (GOLD analysis project Ga0172362, IMG submission 114534) | Sediment microbial communities from Lake Kivu, Rwanda - Sediment s1_kivu2a2 | ecosystem: Environmental > Aquatic > Freshwater > Lake > Sediment | place: Rwanda: Western Province, Lake...
CCCTAGAACCTCGTTCTCGTATACATCTAGGTCAAGGTTGTCCACTGCCCTGAGAACCCCCCTAGGCACCCTGAACTCCACGGTGATGCCCCTGACCTTGAGGATCGGCTTTCTCGTTCGGGGCGCAGACAAGGCTAGCCCGTCACCTTGAAATCATCGACTTATAAGCAATGCAACCGATCTCAGTATCCGGCCCCCCTCTAGGCTTGAAGGATTATATCACGGATTGCGCGTGAGCGGCTCTCATGGACCCGACCATAGGCAGGATTGCTGTCAACATCGGCATGCTGCTGGTAGTCCTCAGCGCGATCTCTCTGGTGTTGGTGGACACCAGCTCATTTGAGTTCTTGTTGGCCGTGGTCTCGCTGGTCATATCGGTCGGGTTCCTCGTGGCTGTCTCCTATGACATTAGGAGAGAGGCAAAGATGGCCACAGGATGAACGCTCGGTCCCAGTCGTCTCTCCGTTGTGCGCCACTCACTCCGTGAAGACATAAAACCGCAACCATCCCGCCGGGACGAAGTGGACCAGACGCGTATGCCCGGGGCAACAGGTTTCACCATGAGGCTCCTCATCAACATGAAGCGAGCTGACAGGTCTCTCAGAAGAACCCTAGCTTGGCAGGTGACTGACTCATCCGATCCGCACCGCGGCGCGTTCAGGAGACCAGATACGCTGAGGGAGGACCAACCCCTCACCTGCGGTGTGCTCGGTCAGTGCGCTTCGGCATACTTCCATCCCGATTCGGCCTACTATCACTCCCCGGAGTTGTTGGACAGAATCAGGCTGATGGCCAAGTACATGGCGAAGGTGCAACACGATGACGGCTCGATAGACCTTACAATATCCAACATCCGCTCGGCGCCTGACACCGGGTTCGCGGTTAGGCCACTCGTGAAGGCGTACGAGTTGCTGAGATCCGTCGACGACTCACGAACCAGAGAAACGGTCTCATTCCTGAGCGCGTTCCTTCGGAAGGCCCGCCGCTGTTTGGCTCGTGGAGAGGTGCACACTCCGAACCATAGGTGGGTGGTTGTTGCAGCGATGGGAGACATACACAGGTTCTTTCCTTCCAAGGAACTCAAGGCCGCTTCGGAACGCTACCTTTCAGAGGGCATCGATGTAAACGGTGACGGAATGTACATCCATGAGAGAAGCAACTCGATCTATTCATGGATTAGCAATAGAGCGCTCATCGACATTGCGGGACTTTGGCGGAAGCAATGGATACTGAATCATGTGAGGAAAAGTCTGGACTTCATGGTGTACAACGTTCATCCTAACGGCGAAGTGGTGGACGAGTACTCCAGGAGACAAGATAGGGGAACTCACTCCTTGCTCTCAAGCCTCGCCTTTCAATGCTACGGGGAGATGGCCCTGAGGGACGGGGATCGGACCTATGCGTCGATGGCGAAGTGGGCCTTCTTGGTTGGCCTTGAGAGAGGGGGCGCGCCTGCGGGCTACATGCCCAAGGAGACCCTCGTGAAGATCGTGAGCATGCCGATGGATCCCTTGCCCACGAATTACGACGCGCACTTCCACAGATCTGGAGTTGCCAGAATCCGAAGAGGAAAGGTCAGCGCGACCGTGATGGCTGACAACTTCGACAACTTCCTGACCTTCAGGAACGGGGATGCCATTATCGACTCCCTGAAGCTGAGGTACAACTACTGGGGATGGTGGCACTTTAACCCAAAGGCGATATCAGAACAGGGCGGCGCATATAGGTTGAGGGATGTGTTCACCGGAAGGACCTTCCGACCAGGCTCTAAGGAGATCAGGCTGAAGACTAGGTTTGAAGTCGACGTAGCCGTGAGGAAGATGAGGAACGGGCTCGCGCTACACATATCGACCAAAGGACCGAGGAACATAGTCATGCAGGTTGACCTAGGGATCAGACCATCAGGTACGCTGAGGATCGGCAGAAGGAAGTATGACCTATCTAGGATCAGAGGGCCGGTGTACTTCGAACGCGATGAGGCAATCCTTCAGAAGGGAGAAGACAGGGTGCTGATAAGAGGAGGGGTCTGCGAGCACAGGATCTCAGACGGGTGGAGAGGGTTCAACCCATGGGAAAGATACGGCAACAGGACGGTCAGCTTATTGATGACCCCGATATCCCCCCTAGACAGAAGGCTGGAGTTCACAGCCGGCTAGCGTGGGGAAGGGGGCTTCGATATTGGCGGTAGGTAGTGCCACCAGTTTCACCCGTGCATGTGGTATCTCTATCTCGGGCCCTTAGGGCTTCTTCCGGACGAATCTGAGCACGACGAATATGACTGCGGCCGGGACAACTACGACCCCCGCGTAGACCCACAGAGGCATCCCCACAGTGAATTCGTCGATCGGCGTCTCAGCCACGTTCCCAGAGTTGTCAGTGGCCCTGATCTGATACTGCACCTCCGAGAACGGGCTCTGGGAAGGTATGTAAGCGACGTACGCCCCGGCCTGCAGGCTCATGGGAACCTCGATCCAAGTGGGCGAGCCCCCGATGGAATAGCGCAACGTGACATCCTTCGTGCCTGATCCCGTATCGTTGACGACGGCCGACACCTTCACCGAATCCCCCATGGCAGGGCTCTCAGGCGTCCTGCTCACCCCCGTAACGCTTGGCGGCGTTGTGTCCACTATTACTTCGATTGTCTCTGAGTCTGCTAGGTAGTAACCCGCGAGATAGTCGCTGGTGCTCCCTCGTATGATGGCGGTCCCGGGATTCTCGTCGAAGTAGTAGAGTGAAAGCTGCGTTAGCCCTTCGGATAGTGTGACCCTGTCCACCGTCTCGCCCCCTGGCGAAAGAGAGAACCTTCCCCCCGCCGAGGTCGACGACAAATGGACCGTCAGGGTCCCTGTGCTGATCCAGTCCTGTCTGACAATTCTGTCTCCGACGGTGATGAGCGGTCCACCTTGGCTGAGCCTCTTAACTATTATCTGTACCCAAATTTGGGCAATCATTGAGGTGGATTGTGGAACAAGGTCTATCCTAGGTGGCGCGAACCTTATCACTAGGGAGGGCCTGTCCGAAGCCGAGGCTGCCTCCCTCGAGTGGAGCGTCGTTTCAACCTGCTGTCCGGAGTCCTCCTGACCGTCGAATATCTCCCACCCGTAGTTGGGCCATGACTGTTCCGGTATGCCGTAGAGCATTTTTTGCACCATCGCCGTCACATCCCACGTAACTGAGTTTGCCGACGCGCTTACAGTCGCAGAAGAGCTGTATATTGAACTGGTCTGAGGTCTTGCAGACCAAGAGATTGTCCCTTCGCTCCACGATGATGCCGCCCTGTAGCACCAATAGGCCCTTTCGAAAGGTGGGGGGTTCTCAACGTGAAGCGTGAGACGAGCTGACAACACCTCCGCCCCACGTGGAATGGAGGAGAGGTCGAAGAAAACGTAAACTCTAGCGTTTCCACTCTGCTGCGACCTGACGACCAAGACATCAGCCGAACCGAAGCTCTGAGAGGGCTGACCCTGATCCGCGAATGCGTCAGCGCTCGGGACGAGCGAGACGGTCACTTCCTCACCAGACTGGGGCGCGGCTTCGGGGATCAGAGAAAGGGAAACAACCAAGGTGAACGCGATGAGACCTGCAATGACTTGGCGCTGGCTCATGTATGGACTCCGCCCCCGAGGTTCTTAAGCCTGAGAACTCACCGCCTGTCTGAGGCCCCCGGGTCTGACGTTCCCTCCAGTCGGACGCTGCTTTTGGGATCGGAAAGAGGGCCCCACAATGCATAAATATCGGTTTCGATATCGCTTCCGATATGGGTATCGAAGGTGGTGCGATTCAGGATTGCAGGGACGGAGCAGTCATGGAGCTTCAATCAGTGTCCAAGGTCTACAGAATGGGCCGAGCGAAGGTCACTGCCCTGTCGAACGTTAACCTGCGCATCGAGGCGGGTGAGAGGGTGGCCATGATCGGGCCATCAGGAAGCGGGAAGTCAACTCTGCTGAATATAGTGGGGTTGCTTGACAAACCCACCAGCGGAAAGGTGTTCTTCAGGGGCAGGAACGTCGAGAGTATGGACCTAGACGAGGCGTCGGTCATCCGACGGAGACATATCGGGTTCGTATTTCAGCAGTTTCATTTGGTGCCTTGGCTCACCGCCCTCGAGAACGTGGAGCTGCCGATGGCCATAGCTGAGGTCCCAGGCTCAAAGAGGAAGAAAAGGGCCTCAGATCTGCTGAAGTCAGTTGGTCTAGGTCATCGACATCACCACAAGCCCAACGAGATGAGTGGAGGTGAGCAACAGAGGGTTGCCATCGCTAGAGCCATGGCCAACGAGCCGTCTGTGATACTGGCCGACGAGCCCACCGGCAATGTCGACTCTCGCACCGGGATAGAAATAGCAGAACTGCTAAAGGAGGTCTGCGAGGCGCGGATGGTCACCCTGGTCCTCGTCACGCATAACTACGACCTCGTCAACGTCTTAGCCCAGAGGGAGCTGCTGCTACGGGACGGTATGATCGTGAAGGAGGTGAGAGCCTAGCCATGAAGGCCGCTCAGTTCTCGATCTTGTTCATCCTCTTGCTGACCGGGATGATGATGCCGGCGTCATATGCTGACGAAACTGATTTCAGGGTACTGGATACGTACTGGGGCACCCCTGGAAATCCGATCGAGGTGGCAGCGGGAGACAATAACATGCAACTGATGGTCAGTGTGGGCTACTTCGGTGACGTGCAGATTTCGAACCCAAACATGATCATTACTCTGCCGACTGGGTTCACGAACTCCACGGGCGGAGGCGTCGTGTCCTCTACAAGCCAAACTTCCATTTCTTACGGCATGAAGATTGACTTCGCGTTCAGGGTATCAATTGACAACGATGCAAGGCCCGGCCTGCACAGTTGCAGCGCTGTCATCGAATGGGCCACCTACAAGTCCCGGTATGACTATTTCACAAGACAGATGGTTGTTGAGTTCGAGGGGATATGGCGCGAGAGCGTGAGCGTGCTCATAGTCGTCCATGAAAGGCCGAGCATAGACCTCAGGATCTCCCCCGACTGCATCACTGCGGGCAGGTCCAACAACGCGACCCTATACCTGACCAACTCTGGAGAGGTCGGGATCAAGGACTTGGATCTCACCGTGACGACCGGCCCCGGCCTGGCACTGGTGGGAACCGACAACAAGTTCCTCGTTCAGCAGGTCGCTCCAGGCGAGACGGTATCGATCGAAGTGACGCTTTTCGTGTCCTCAACGCTCGTGGGATCAATGACATCCTTGACTATAGGGGCTTCGTTCAAGACGAGCTACGGATTTTCCAAAAGCGACAGCAGGACCATAACAATCCCCGTCAGGGGCTACTCAGAAGTCCAAGTCGTGAACATAGTCGTCCCCGCATCCTACACGCAGAACTTCGTCGCGAGCGGCACCATCGCGAACACTGGGATGATCACGCTTCGGAGCACGATCATGTCGGTGTCTCCGTCCGAGCACTTCTCATGTCCTTCCCCCACATTCGTGGGAGACGTCTCGGTTGGGGCCCAAGCGCCGTTCACTCTCCAGCTGGCCGGCTCCAACGTCCAGAACGGCACCTATCCCTTGACCTTGGTCATCGAGTACAAGGATGACTTCGGAACTGTGTCACGGACAAGCCAAACGATAAACGTCGGCATCGTGGTCAGGGTCCTGCCGTCCTCCGTTTCCCAGCCCTCCGGAGCATGGCCATCACTACTCAGTGAGCTGAAGTTCGTCCAGATCGCAATCTCGTTGCTCGTTGGCATTGGGGTCGGGTATCTCTTGTTCGGCAGGAGGAAGAAGGAAGCCGAAGCATGAAGATCTCTGACTACTTGAGGTTCTCGATGAGGTCGCTCTGGTCGAGGAAGCTCAGGAGTTCGCTGACAATCGTGGGGATCTCAATAGGGATAGCCCTATACATCGTGTTGCTCTCTCAGACTCAGGGCCTGTATGATGCCATCGTCGGACAGATCGGGCAGATGGGAGCTAGCAACATCTTCGTTATCACCTTTAGGAGAGACGCGACGCTCTCAGTGGTTGACATCAACAATCTGTACATGGTGGCCGGCGTGTCACGGGTCATACCCCTGATCCAAGGTCAGGCAACCATGACAAGCGGAGGCAACACAGCGGTTGTCTCGGTTCTCGGAATGGACTTCGTGGACCTCGCGGAGGCATATCCAGGCGTCACTGCCCAGGATGGGGAAATCCCCTCTACGCCCGGGTTCTTCACTGCCCTTGTGGGGTACAGGGTCGCCTATCCTCCCAACAGCAATACCACGGACCCAGTGGTGAGGTCGGGTGACAGTGTCACGCTGAAAGTCTTGCTCCAATCGGGGGCGCAAACGACAACTGCCTACCGGTATCTCTCGGTGTCTGCCGTGCTCTCGCAATACGGGATCTCCTTCGGTACATCCGGAGTCGACGGAAGCGTGGTCATTCCGCTCGATGTGGCGGGGTTCCTCTTCAACAAGAGGGGGACCTACGATGCTGCGATAGTCGTGGCACAAGATGTGTCAATGGTTCCTGATATGTCGAAGGCGATTCAGGATATCCTTGGAGGAAGATTCAGCACGATCTCTCCCGGCCAGATAGTACAGAGCGCGCAGAGCATACTGGGGATTGTGCAGGTCTTCCTGGGTGCAATGGCAGCCGTCTCCCTTATCGTTTCAGGCGTGGGGATCGCAAACATCATGTACATCTCCGTGATGGAACGGGTGAAGATAATCGGCCTGTACAAGGCATTGGGGATGAGGAAGTGGGATATTGCTGCCCTGTATGTCGTTGAGTCGGGCCTCATAGGTCTTCTGGGAGGAATGTTAGGTATCGCGGTGGGATTTCTGGTTTCGGCCTATGGGCTCAACCTCCTCTCGTTTGGCATGCCTCAGACCGCCGGAGCCTCGACAGGTATCCCTCAGGCAGCGCAAGCTCAGATGGCGAACCTCGCTTCGTTCTCCGTCACCCCAACCTTCTCAGTCGAACTCCTCACAAGTGCCATGGTCATCGCGTTGCTGGTTAGCATAGTAGCTGGGTTGTACCCAGCTTACAGGGCATCGCAACTCGAACCAGCCCAAGCGCTCAGGAGCGAGTAGTCGATCCTCGCTTAGCCCCGCTGAAAGCTTCTTGTCCGGTTGGAGAGGCATGGCCAGATCCGAGGGGCAAACGGAAAGGCACATATAGATCCAGACCATCATAGTTCACCGTAAGAGAAATGAAAGCGTGCATTCTCATGAAAGTATCCCCGGGCAAGCACAACGAAGTTGCAGATGCGATACAGAAGCTCCAAGGCGTGAAGATCGTGTTCCCGACTATGGGCAGACAGGACGTAGTGGCAGGAGTTGAGGTAGCGGGGCTCCGCGAGCTGGCTCTGCTTGTTTCACAATTCCAAGCTCATTCTCACGTGAAGGGAACTGAGACTCTCATGGGACTCGAGGTGTAGGAAAGGCATGAGAGCTCTGATTCTGGTCAAGAGTTCATACGGCGGGGCATTGGTCATCGCTGAAGAGGCAAGGAAGATACCAGGCGTAAGCGATGTCTACCCAGTCTTTGGGAGGTATGACGTTGTGGTGTTCATAGAGGCGGAGGACTACCAGAAGACAAAGGCCGTTGCAGTGAAAGTTGCTCGACTGGAAGGCGTTAGGAGCACAGAAACCCTCCCGGAGGCAGACTAGCGCCTTCTTCTCTTCTTTCGTGATGACCTAGCACGCCCGTCCATGTCACCCCGTTCACTTCTCGGCAAGGTACTCAGGTGTTGTCTGTTCTGAAGGTTAGGGGCCGCCACGTGCTCCGCGTGACCTGAGAATCACGATCAACATGAAGCCCAGCAGTATGAAGGACGTGACTACTATTGTCCAAGCGGCAATCGCCTTGGTGTCCTGCCTTGACTGGAACGCTCTGAACGCATCGTCGACCTCTGTTGGGAGACTGGAGGTTGTGAGCTGCCCCTTGGCGTGCATGTAAACCATGTCGTATAGCGACTTGGTCTCCGGGGTCTCTGACATTCGCACGAAGTCGTTGCCATAGTAGTAGCTGATGCGCTCGAGACCCTCCCACCCGTATTCCGCGGAGGCCCACATGTAGAGGAGGAAGGATTCCCGCCAGTCAGCGACCTCGGGGTTCCTGGAGTACATCGGCAGTTCCATCTCCACGCCCAATCCAGAGCCTCGCACACGAGAATCCACCGCCTCAAACCGCTCCAAACCCGACGAGTAGAAGGCGAAGTTGGGCTGGACCATCGCGCTGTCGAACCCCAATTCCCTCCAGCGCTCCACCCCCGTTGCTTGGAAGTAAGGGATCCAGTAGAGCTTCAGCCCTAGCTCACGTATCAAGGCAGCCGTGCTACGGATGATCTGGTCATCTCCCGTGGATGTTTCGCTCATCCAGTAGAATCCAGACAAGTCCAGGCGAGAGAAGGGCGAAGCTCTGAACCTCGACACGATCGAGTTGACGTAGTCCTCTACCTGCTGCTCTCTGGTTCGGGCGTCGATGTCCGGGCTTGGCCTGGGAATCATCACGATGACACCCATGCGGATCTGTCCGAGCTCTTCGCAGAGGAGACGGACGGCCGCTTCTAGCTGCTCAAGTTCCCCTTCCGGACCGAAGAGCCCGTCGCCCCAAGCCATCCAGTCCTCTTGCGTGGCGGTTCCCGTCTCGAAGCTGCCACCGCTGGCTGACCGGATGCCGAGGAAGAGAACGTGAGTGAAGAATGAATCATCATAGATGCCGTCATCGTCGAGATGACCTGCTAGCTTGATGTAGTCGTCTGCACCTCTGGGCATGCTGTTGGAGGCGTCGATGTAGACGAGCACTATTCTCTCCACAGGTGGTCTGGAACCTCCGGGCAGAAACTCAGCGGCACTTGAAGACAGAAATGCAGCATACAGCCACAGAGATAGAAGGAGGTGGCGTAATGACATGGCCCTCAGCCCTGCTTGGCTAGGCCCTAGAACCAGTCCGACAGCCAGATGTATGGGTTCCCGGCAGGGAATAGCGCACCAAGGACAGTGTAGACATTGCCTTGGCTTTTCACTGCTGGGTCTGCCAGGACATCAGCGACTGTTCTGTACCCGAGTACCAGCTGCATGAGCGCACACTGTGGTAGGTCCACCCAGTCCTGTGACGTATCGTCGGACACGTCAAGGCCCGACCCCGAGATCTTAAGAGTCACCGAGCCTATCTCAGTCTTGATCGCGAGCCTCGGGGGGAAACGCCCCACCCCAGATCCGTCAAGCCTCCTACTGAGTTCGCCGCGCAGCTTCTCCATGGTCGAACGCACGTTGATGATTCTCCCCATGCCCATGGCATCATACTGGTACTCGATCCTGAAGGTACATCCCATCCTCTTGCATAGGTTGGCGAACTCGTGGTCAGAGGGGACGAAGATCTCCAGCTCAGCTGCCTGTCTCTGATCTGCCACCTTGCTTGCGTGGCCCAGCATGTTCTCATAGAACCGGACCTCGGTCGCGCCAACCTCCGTAATCCTCATTACCCTGGGCCACCTGTCCGCGGCGTAGTAGCCCACTATCTGACTTGAGTCGTCCTCGAAGACGGTTCCGTCGGCTAGTATTCTCCAATCCGAGCCCTTCCTAAACCTGAGCCACTTGCCTCTGGGCCTCCTGACCGGACCTGTCCTGAGCTCGTTAGTAGACTCGTAGATGTCAAGCACCCGGTTCGCGTCGTCGTTCGTCATGGGGCGCGGATTCAGCCCCGGATTCGCCCTCCTAGCGTTTCTCAGAGGCATCGTGATCTTGTACTCAGGAAGTGTGGAGGAGTACCCCCACTTGCTGTAATAGTCAGGGATTCCATAGAGCATCGATATGTCGTAGCCATTCTTCGTCATGTAATCAATGGAGTGCTCCAGAACCCTCCTAGAGTACCCCTTCATTCGGTGCTCCTCAAGCGTCCCGACGCCGCCTATACCTCCCATCCTGAGGTACGCCGAACCCACTTTGACCTCGTGATCGATAATCGAGAGCCAGCTGATCGGAGTACCGTCCGAAAGGAGATCAACCCTGTGGGCGCGGTCTGAATCCGTGACCCTGATGTCCAGACTCATGGTCAGATGGGCCCAACCCTCGGGATTTAGCGTTTCGCGGGTCCCAGCGGCAGACTCCTGGGAGGTCAGAGCCTTCCGACCCAAGAATGCTGCGGATCGTCGTAGGGGATCAAGTTCCGGCTTTCGCCTGCCAAGGCCCACAGGTAGTAAAGGCGGTAGCCGGGCGCGGCAACGACGGGATGATACCCACCGGGGATCACGACCGTGTCCCTGTCCTTCACCACTATGGTCTCGTCGATCGTATGGTCATCTGTGTAGATCCTTTGAAGACCAAATCCTGAGGCGGGGTCAAGCCTGAAGTGGTACAGCTCCTCTTGCCTCGATTCGGCGGGAGGGGCGTCCCTCCCATGGCGGTGGGGAGGATAGCTGGACCAGTTCCCTGATGGATTGTAGGTCTCGCCCACGAGTAGCCTCTGGGCCTTGACGGCAGGTGTGACTATGTCGTGAACCTCCCTGTACCAGTTGAGCCTTCCAACTCTCCGGACGTTGATGTTCCTCTTGGGGATGAGTTGTGGCCTGTGCGTGACCTCTGCATCCGAGGAGATGATCGCGACCTCGGTTTCAGTTCGTGCGACCACAGAACAACTCGAGCCGACCGGAACGTAGACTGCCGTGGCCTTCTCCTCGAATACCCCCTTCCTGCCTAGATTGGAGAAGGTGGAGTCCCCTGCCTCCACATCGCACTTGCCTGCCAGCAGAACTAGAACGCGTTCGACCTTCGAGGCCTCAAGCATGAAACCTTCATCTTTTTTCGCGAACAGCAGTGAGAATCTGAGGTGGTCAAGGGGTTGTCTTTCGGGCGACGCAATCGGGACATGGCCTCGGGTCGCCGGACACTCGATCTTGAGACTCATGACCGGCTAAGCCAAACGCCCGAGGAGTTCTTATCACTATCTCGCGTGTCCCTGGCTGATCAGGCAACTTAATATCTGCGCTGTTCGACAACTCAGCGAATTGAAGAGGATCAGGATAGTGTCGGGCGAGGTGGCTGCAGAGGCGGACATCGACGACAGCAGCACCGCCGAGGCCGTCTGGAAATCTCTGCCCCTTGAGTCTAGGGCCAATACCTGGGGCGAGGAGGTGTACTTCTCAGTGGGCCTAGACATCGGCGAGGAGAACCCAAAGGAGGTGGTCGCCATGGGTGACCTAGGGTACTGGCCTCCAGGCAAGGCGGTCTGCGTGTTCTTCGGCAGGACGCCTGCGTCCAGGGGGGACGAGATCAGGCCGGCTAGTCCTGTAAACGTGTTCGGAAAGCTGACAGGAGACCCAAAGGTGTTCAGTAAGGTTAGGGACGGAGCCCGAATTCGGATGGAAGCCCGTACTCGCTGAAGTCCTGAGTGACGCGCGCTAGCTCGAAGCAAATCAACAGGGCGACGATGTGGACCTAGTGACGGGCAACAGAGAAGGGGAAAGGAATCCAGCATGGCAGGAAGTGGTTGGACGGACGGGGACCAAGTTCGCCCTTTACAGGTCAGTCGGCAGCATGCTTTCTGATATCCGGCCGAACTGAGCTCTGAGGGGCTCGGCCCTCTCAAGGCTGAACATGGACTTGTTCACGGTCCGCATTGCGAGGACAGAGGCTATCCACGCGTTCGTCCAGCCCGTCTCGACGCTCCAAGCGCCCCATCCAACGTCGGAGGAACTCCCCCAGTACTCCCACCGATCGTAATCGAAGCTACGCATCCAGCAGCCACTGAGGTAAGGGTGGTCTTCTGCCTTGAGCTGTATCCTGCAGAGAAAGTCCGCGAGCTTGTCCTCGGCACGTCGGAGCCCTGTGTCGCCAGTTGCCGACGCCGCCTCGTGAAGCCCCAGGAACGCGAAGTTGGTCGTGTAGAGCAGGTCACACGCAGGGTCGTCATTCTCCTGTATGATTGAGGCCTCAGTCGTGCCGTAGGTCTCGTTCGACCTGGGAGGAGGATACTGACCTCTTTCCAGATCGCCGAGCCTCTCCCCTATTGCGCCGCAGGGCCGTTGCTCCCGCAGCAGGTCGTTCGAGACCTCCCTGATCCAGTCAAAGCATCTCCCTTCGCCTTCAACCCGCACGAGGAAGGCCAAGGGCAACAGCATGCGTGCCATCTCCTGGGTGAGGCCGTTTGTCCACCTCCAGTCCGGATAGGCCTCCATGGTCATTTCTATCGCGTGCTTTGTCCTGTTCAGGAACCCGTCGTATCCAG
>Ga0172362_10004425_pt1 | contig 12185 bp, 12 predicted proteins | sample LakKivs1_kivu2a2_FD_114534 | JGI IMG/M metagenome (GOLD analysis project Ga0172362, IMG submission 114534) | Sediment microbial communities from Lake Kivu, Rwanda - Sediment s1_kivu2a2 | ecosystem: Environmental > Aquatic > Freshwater > Lake > Sediment | place: Rwanda: Western Province, Lake...
AAATGATTATTTTTCCTCTTTTATCCACCCCATTCTTACATACCACTCGTACTCGTTGGTCCACTGATCCTTGTTCCAGAGGATCAGCTGGCGGAAATATTCCCTCCTTTGCCGTTGCATCTCCTCCTGCTCGGGGTACCGGAGTTCACCCCGGACAGACCGGACCAGGGTCTTCCCAAGGGCATGCGCCTTCTTCTCTCCATCCCGGATAGCCCCTGGGTCCCGCCCGACCGAAACACCCACTCCTCCGACAGTGATAGCCCCGAAGGAACTGAGGGCATGGTTCAAATACTCCACAATCCGGTCATGGTTTGCCCCACCAGCGGTGCAGACGGAGCACCCATACTTGCCTGAAAACATCCGGCGGTGAATGGCGTCTGCCATACGGTCGAAGACAGCCTTCATCGGGGCAGGTATCGAATCGATGTAGTTTGGGGCACCGAATACGATCCCATCCGCGCCCATCATCTTCTCGAAGAGTTCCGGGAAGTCATCGCAGAAGGTGCATTCGCCAGTCGCATAACAGACACCACAGGCGTTGCAGTATTCGATGCGGAGCGAATACACATCAATCAGGTCGGTCTCTGCCCCTTCTGCCCTGGCTCCATCCAGCACCGCTTCCACCAGGCGGAGCGTCCTGCTCTCTTTACCCCTGGGACTTGCATTCAATCCGAGAACCTTGATGCTCATCTTGATCCTTCTCCGATAGGGTGCAATCGGAGACAGAGGTGGATAAACCTGCCGGTTTCCAGGGAACAGCCATGCGGAAATTGCCCGGGGAATCCCCCTATTCCTTTTTCATGAGAGCATAGCTGGCCACATGCAGGCCTGTCTTCCCAGGTATGCTGATTGTCTTCAGCTTTACGATGGAGAAGCACATTGAGAAGAGGTCCTTTAATTCCTTTAAGGAAGAGAAGTAAAGCGTGGTCCCTATGGGAGTCTTGCGATATTTGCCGGTTCCGCCGAATTGCGGGTCATCCTCATGGAAACAGACTGAAAGATACCTGCCGCCGGGTGCGAGAAGGCGGGCGACATTCTTTATGTATCTCTCCCGGTCAGGTGGAAAGATATGGTGCAGAAGTTCCCAGTCAAATGCGAAGAGAAAATCCCCCCCGGTCCCTTCCAGGTCTCCCAGGACGTCCGCAATAAGGAACGTGCAGTCCAATCCCTTCTTCTCGGCATTCTTCCTTGCCATCTCTATGGCCGTGGGTGAGAGATCCACGCCTGTGACCTGGAATCCGCATCCCGCCAGGTATACTGCGTAGTGGCCGGCCCCGCAGCCAAGATCTATCGCCCTGCAGGGGAGAATAGCGCCGCTCTCCACCAGTCTGACCAGGACTTCCGGGGGCGACTCGATGTTCCAGGGGATCCTGTCAGGAGGGATTTTCCGGTAGAAACCATCCATATCCGTAGACATGGTCATCACAACAGGGAGATGTCCGGTCACCGCATTGATGATCGGGGAGATCGCCAGTGAAAGGGGGTTTTATCGAAAGAAGAGGACCCTCTTGACATCATCAACAGTCATCCCATTGTCCATTCCAAGGCCGTACATCACCTGGAGGGCCTTCTCATCCAGGAACGAGAGTTCGGTGGCGGTATTCTCGGGGTAGGAGAATATGCTGTCAGGGTAACGGAGAGAGTCCCCCTTGAATCCCAGTGTGTAGAGGAGGGAGCGGAGGAGGTAATGGGTGCGCTGTTCGCCCTCCATGTTGGAATTTAAATAGATATCGTACCCTTTGATCTTGGAGCAGGTGATTCCATCGCGGGTAAATTCCCGGTTCAGCCACCCCATCTCCGCAGTGAGATCGATTGCCTCCAATCCTTCAGGGGAGAGGAACTTGATGCGGATATCTCCTGACTGGCCATCCTTGGTATTCTCAAAGAGCCTGTTGGACTGGGAGAGGGTATTGAATTTCACTGCAAAGGACTCGATGACCTCTTTATCGGATTTGGTTCCCGCGTTGAGGGAGATTGTGGTCCTCTTGGAGGAGATGGGGAGACGCTCCAGGAAGAGGTTCCCGCTCCCGAAGGCCACGTCCATAAAGTGCAGGTTGATGTCCTCGCTCGAAAGGCCGATGGGTGTGGGGGTTGAAAGAGGAGTGAAAGTCTCATTGAGGGGAATCTCCGTTGTGGGGGCAGTGGTTGGGGCAGGAGTCAGTGTAACCTGCCCGGGCTCATGCCCGGCGGGCGTGGTGAGACAACCGGAGAATGCCAAACACAATCCCACGCATAGTATGGAGAAGGAAAAAAATACCCTGAATTGCATGAATAAGTATCAAAATGAACAAGGATAATGATTTTGATGGATGAGTCGCACAAAATTTTCCGGGTCGCTCTTGAGGTATGAGTTACGAATCACCCTCTCCTGACGGGATATTGACGTTTTAATATCCGCAGTCCTCTCACATCTTTTTTTGAATACTGAGAGTAATGGGGGGATTTCCATGATCAGTAGTATATGGTATGAGCACCAATAGAGAACCCACGGGGATGAACCAATTGTTCCCAGTGGAGTTGCTGACTTATTGCGAATCATACCAGAACCGATAGAAATGAAGAAGTAGTAGTGGACGAATCGGCCCCGCCCGGGATGGAGACCATCCGCGTGCGACTGCCGAAAAAACGAAACAGGGAACAATTTGCCATCGCAGAACTGATGCTCGGCTCAAACCATATCAAAGTCCGGTGCATCGACGGGGTGACCCGGATGGGGCGGATCAAGGGAAAGATCAAGAAGAGGGCATGGATCCGTGAGGGGGACACCCTTATCGTGACACCCTGGATCTTTCAGGACGAGAAATGCGATATATCATACCGGTATACCAAACCACAGGTTGACTGGCTCCGAAGGAATCGGTACCTGTAGCCATTTTTCAATCCCCGGATATGAGCACTTCTTTTTTAAGAGCAATAGTCCAGCAATACCTTCCAGCGTTCGATCTTCTCACCTAGATTATACAGGGCATTTGCCGGACTCGATGAGGGGACCTGGTGAACCACGACATTGGATGGGAGTCCCGTATCTATTGTGGCTCTTTTGAATGAAACCGCTGATTTCCCACCGTTCAATACAATACACCTGATAGTGGGGTGCATGTCAAGAAAACCCCGGATATCATTCAACTCCTCGTCGCGGATATCATGGTCCATACTCCCCTGCTGATACCTGCGGGAGGCAATAACGTCCCATACCGCAACGCGGGCGGCTTTGAGTCCTTCTCCCCATTCCGGTATCCCGTATCCCTTCAATACCAGCAGGTTTTGCATGATGGGCCAGAAATGGTTCCGGGGGTTTGCATAGTAGCGGCCCACTGCAAGGGACATCCTGCTCGGGAAGCTTCCCAGGACCAATACCTGGGAACGTGTGCCGAGGAGAGGCGGGAGGCCGTATTCCCGGATGGGATTACCACGTGAAGAATTCATTCATCCTGCTTCTCCATCATATATCCATACGACCCATGAAACTTCCCGAATATTGATATCTCCTCGTCAATCTCATTTGGGACTTCCAACTCGTTCAATCGTGCCATCATCCCACGAAGTATTCGCTGCAAAAAGAATCCATGCGTGTTCAACCCCCCGAAAAGAAACCTGTCCAATGGTTCCCGGCTGTCGAAGGGTGCGATGCTTCCCTAACTGTCTCTCATTCTCCTGCCCTCCAGCCAGCGGATTCTTCCCGACATGAATAATATGAAGGGGATGAGTGCATAGCACCACATGCTGGCATGAGTATTTACGAACGAGACCCCTATAGCCAGCATTATCACCCCCGGCATCACGACGGCTTTTTCAATGCCTCTCTTCTCTGTTGAACGCATTTCGGGAGCCAGGGTTGCCGAATGGCGGCGTATATACCACCACATTGCTGTAAGCATGAGGCTTGCCACCAGGAGGTTGACGTGGAAGAAGAGCACCGCCTCGAGGACGTTGGAATAATCACCAGAGAGTGATGTGGTAAAGGGGATGAGTACAATGAAGAAGAGGAGCAGGATGTTGATCCGGACCAGCAATATGTCCACATACCTGACATGTTCGAGTATTTTATGATGGGACATCCAGTAGCCCGCGAGGATGAAGAATGCGATGATAAAAAACAGGAACTCGGGATACATCTTTGCTATCTCCCCCGGGAGCATATATGGGGCATCCTTTTCGGGGATATCAGGAACAGCCAAAGAGATAACGAGCAATGTCATGGCAAAGGCAAAAATGCCATCGCTCAGGGCCTCGAGCCTTGACTTTCCAATCTTTTCCACGGAGGGCTCCTTGTTATCTGGCATCTGCTGGTATGAAGTTGGAAGTACCTCTATTTGAAGCCGGGTGCCGGCATATGAATAAAAGCCCGGGTCCGATTGACCAAAAAAACAACATAATTCCTTTCGAGACACATGCATACGCTTTCATGAAAATGGCGGGAGCCATTTTCATATTAACCGCCGACGACCGCTGTACATTCGAACATAAAAATTGAAAATCACGAAGTGATTTTCATTCGGGAAAAAATCAGGCCCTCTTCCCTTTCGGGGGCTTCATCAGCACCCAGCCGATTGCAAACCCTAAAAGGGAGAGGACCAGGACATAGGGAAAGACGCCCATGTAATTCCCGGTGGTGGTCTTGATGAACCCGGCCATCTGGGGGCCGGCTATGGCGCCTGCCCCGTAGGCCAGGAAGACGAGACCATAGCAACGGGGGTAATCGCAGGTCCCGAAGTATGTCCCGGTGGCCGTGGGGGCGATGGCGAGCCACCCTCCCAGGCACCCCCACAGGATGGCGAAACCCAGAATGTAGACCGGGATAGTAGGTATTTGCCATAGGGCCACCGATGCGAGGGCGATGAGGACGAACGATACCAGTGCGGTATTCCTCGGAGTGATGCGGTCGGTGAGGCTCCCGAAGACCGGTCGTCCGCCCCCATTGAAGATGGCGAAGAACCCTACAAGGAGGGTTGCGAGGCCAGCCTCGATACCAATCTCGGTCCCGACAGGTTTTGCGATGGAGATGGCCATCAGGCCAGCCAGGCAGCCGATGAAGAAACAGGCCCAGAGTCCATAGAAGGTGGGGGTGCAAAGCATCCTGCCCCGGTCACACTCGCAGACCTCTTCTCCCGGTTTCGGCACCGGGGGGTTCCACCCGGCCGGTTTCCATCCGGGAGCGGGAAACCGGAGGGGGAGTGCGAGCAGGATGATCAGCACCACGAAGGCGACCCCGAAGATGCGGAAGGTGTTCATCACCCCGTAGAGTGCAATCAGGTAGCCGGCGATGTTCGCGGTCAGGAAGGCTGAGAAACCGAACCCGAGCACGGTGAGCCCGACGGCGAGCCCCCTCCTGTCCGGGAACCACCGGGCGGAGACTGCCACGGGGACCCCATAGGCAATCCCAACCCCTATACCCCCGATCACCCCGTAGACCAGGTAGAGCATCTGCACCGAAGTGACGGTTGACGCAAGAAGCCACCCAAGACCGGTGAGCACTCCCCCGATAATAGTCACTCTCCTGGGTCCGAGTGTCTCGATATACTTCCCCGTCAGGGGCATTGCGACGGCAAAGAAGGCCAGGAAGACCGAGAATGGCATCAACACGTCGTTGGCGGTAACGGACTGGCCCAGGGTCCCGGTGAAGTAATCGGTCAGTGGCTTGACAAAGACGCTCCAGGAGTAGATGCTCCCAAGGCACAGGTTAATGACCATCCCGAGGATTACCAGCACCCAGCGCCCTCTCTCGGCAGGCATGCCGAATATGGTCCCATCAGCAGGCATAAAAGTCCTTTTCCAGATGGAAAAACGGAGGGATTATTCCTCCAGGGTGGAGATGTCCCCCGGGTCTATTCCCATCTCCTTCGCTTTCAGCACCCGGCGCATGATCTTCCCCGAGCGGGTCTTCGGGAGCTTGTCCACGAACTCGATCTCCGATGGCATGGCGATCGGCCCGAGTGTCATGCGCACGTGGTAAATCAGGTCGGACTTGAGCTTCTCGCTCGGGGAGAAGCCCACCCGCAGGATGACAAAGGCCTTGATGATATTCCCTTTCATGGGCTCGGGCTTACCTATGACTGCGGCTTCTGCCACGGACTGGTGGGAGACGAGCGCACTCTCCACCTCTGCAGTGCCGATATTGTGGCCGGCAACGATAATGATGTCGTCGGCTCTCCCGATGATCATGATATACTCGTCCCTCTTCCCCTTCACGGCCAGGTCGCCGGCAGTATAGCAGTCCGGGATGGTGTTCCAGTAGGTTCGGTAGCGTTCGTCGTTCTTGTAGACCGTGCGGAGCATAGCCGGCCAGGGCTTTTTGATCACAAGGAACCCCCCATTGCCCGGGGCAACGGGGTCTCCCTTCTTGTCCACGACGTCTGCCACAACGCCAGGAATGGGCCGTCCGGCAAATCCGGGGCGCATGGGCTCGCCAACCATGGTGGTGATCATCTGCATCCCTGTCTCTGTCTGCCACCATGTGTCCACTATGGGGCACGTTTTCTTCCCGATGACCCTGTAATACCATTCGAATGCTTCGGGGTTCAGCGGCTCTCCGACCGATCCCAGGATCCGCAGGGAGGAGAGGTCGTACTTGTTTGGCCACTGCTCTCCCACCTTCATGAACATCCGGATGGCAGTGGGGGCGGTATAGAAGATAGTGATCCCCAGGTCTTCCACGATTTTCCAGTAGGCCCCGGCATCCGGGTAGTCCGGGACCACTTCGGCCAGCACGACGGTGGCTCCAATGGCCAGCGGCCCGTAGACCACGTAGCTGTGTCCGGTGATCCACCCGGTGTCAGCGGTGCACCAGTAAACGTCGTTGTCCTTGATATCAAAGACATGCTGGGTGGTATAGGCGGTTCCCACCATATAGCCGGCACAGGTGTGCACGATCCCCTTCGGTGTCCCGGTGGACCCGCTGGTATAGAGGATGAATAGGGGGTCCTCTGCGTCCATGACCTCTGCCGGGCAGGTGGAAGAGACCCCATCCAGGAGCCCGTAATAGTCCACCTCCATCTCCGTATGGAGTTCCACGGGCTGTTCCATCTCGCGGGAGAGCACGACGACCTTCTCCACGCTCGGTGCGTTTATTATTGCCTCTTCTACGATTGTCTTCAACGGAATGGTCTTTCCACGTCGGATGGTCACGTCTGCGGTAATCACGACCTTGGCCTCGGCGTCCTTGATGCGCATATTGAGCGCCTGCACCCCGAATCCTCCAAAGACCACGCTGTGCACCGCACCAATCCGGGCGCAGGCAAGCATGGAGATGATCTGTTCGGGAACAAGCGGCATGTAGATGCAGACGCGGTCTCCCTTCTGCACACCGAGTTTCTTGAGACCGTTTGCAAACCGGCAGACCTCCTGGAAGAGTTTTTTATAGGTGAAGATCCGCTCTTCACCCTCCTCCCCCTTCCATATGAGGGCCACCTTGTTCCTGCGGTGGTTGTTCACGTGGCGGTCAAGGCAGTTTGCTGTGATGTTGAGCTTGGCGTTGACGAACCACTTGGCATAGGGGTAGTTCCATTCGAGTACTTTGTCCCACTTTCCGATCCAGTCGAAGTGGTGGGCCTGTTTCTCCCAGAACCCATCGGGATCTGCAAGGAACTCCCTGTATGCAGCGGTGTAGTCTTTTGTCCATGCATTCTGTTTATAGGATGGGTCGGGGATGTAGGATTTCTCCTCCCCGGACAGCGCCACCTCAAATGATTCTGCCATTCTATCGCACCTTTCCGTTTGGAATCATTCAATCAGCCATTGATGTGTGGGGAGCAGGCAGGATTCCCGTCCTGCCGGGCAACTCCTCACACTATGCACTCCTCAATAGTAAGTTCGAGTGTTCAACCAATTCACGTCAACGCGGGCGGATGGAAACGCCCGGAAACCCAGAAACCGCCTTCTTTCTCCTCTATCTTCGTCATGCCTCCCGGGATTCTATTTTAATGATTAATCATTATAATTATTAAAAGCTGATGATTTTGAACTTCCGCTCAAATCTCGTTGATTCCGTGTTATTTCCACAGCGGAGAGCGGATAACATCACCTGACCGTCGCGATGAGATTGCACGGTTGATTCAATCATGCGACTTGCAACCTTTCGCGGCAGGAGAACGCGCAGTCGGCAAATATTGGTGCAAATGAAGGGAAAAAGGATTAACATCTGCCAATCGAAAAGAAATGTATGGATATCGCCATCATCGGGGCTTCCGGTTATGCCGGTGGCGACCTGATTCGCCTGCTGCTTGCACATTCCAGGGCCCGGCTGGTCTGCGCAACCTCCAGGAAACTTACAGGAAAGCCGGTCTGTTCCATACATCCCCAATTCAAGGGGCTTGTGGATTTGGAGTTTTCGAACCCCCGACCAGACGACCTGGAAGCAGACGTCGCATTCCTGGCAGTACCCCATACCGCGGCCATGAATTACGCCCGCCCCCTCCTCTCGCGGGGCATCAGGGTAATCGATCTCTCTGCAGACTACCGTTTACCAAAGGATATCTTTGAGAAGGTCTACGGTGTCCCTCACACGGATTACTTCACCGCACCCTACGGGATCCCGGAACTGCACCGCGATTCCTACCGGAATGCTGAATTTGTCAGTAATCCCGGGTGTTTCCCGACCGGTGCAACCCTTGCTGCAGCACCACTCGCCAGGTATGCACACACCGTTATTTATGATTCAAAGACCGGGGTTTCAGGGGCCGGTGACAACCCGTCTGCTGTCACACACTATCCCAACATAGGGGATAACGTAAACGCATACAAGTGGACCTCTCACCGCCACCTTGCAGGGATGAAGCAGGAGCTGGCAAGTCTTGGATCCCGGGCGAAATGTTACTTCACTCCTCATCTGGTTCCGGTCAACCGCGGTATCCTCACCACAGCCCATATCCTGCTTGAGAAGCCGATGGGTCAGGAGGAAGTGGAGACCCTCTATCGCAAGTATTATGAGAAGGAGTTCTTTGTACGCCTCCAGCACCCCGTTCTCGCAGCGGTCCGGGGCACAAATTTCTGCGATATAAAAGTGGAGAGCGAGGGAGAACGGGTAGTTGCGGTCTCGGCCATCGACAACCTCGGGAAGGGAGCAAGCGGTCAGGCTATCCAGAATATGAATATCATCTGCGGCTGTGACGAACGCGACGGCCTCACAGGGGCCGGACTGCTTCCATAGGGGGGGTGGAATTACCTATGCGGATACAAGAGATAATGACCAGGAATCCGATAACCATCCAGGCCGGCGCTCCAGTAAGGGACGCGGCAGCGCTCCTCCGAAAACACAAAATCGGGGGTCTCCCTGTCATGGACAATGAAAAACTCGTAGGGATGATTACCGAGTCAGATGTTCTCCGGCTACTGGAGACAGGGAATATCTCCGACGACCTCTGGCTCCCGTCACCTCTGGAGGTCATCGAGGTTCCCATCAGGGAAATCATCAACTGGGAGAAGACCAAGCACGCACTCGCATCTATCGGGAGCATAGAGGTAAGGAAGGTGATGAGCCACCCTGCAATCACCATCGGCGAGGATGAGGAGATTGAGGATGCAGCGGCCATGATGCTCTCCCGAAAGATCGCCCGCCTCCCCGTCGTCCGGGGTGGTGCACTCGTCGGGATTGTGGCCCGTGCGGACATCGTCCGGGGAGTTGCAGGCCCTGGACAGTAAGCACAGAGAGGCATAAGGATGAAGAGCATCTGTGGAGTGGAAGGGGTCACGGCCTGGGGTGAAAAAAAAGGGAAGTTCGGCCTCGCACTGATCAGGGCCGATGGAGTGGCTGCAGGGGTGTTCACGACGAACCTCATGAAGGCGCCCCCCGTAAAGGTCATGGAAGAGCGAATCCGCAGGGGGACTCTCTCGGCGGTCATCGCGAACAGCGGCTGCGCGAATGCCTATACCGGGACCAGGGGTCACCGCGATGCTTTATATATGGCATCCATCGGCGCGGAGGCACTGAATCTTCCTGCCGAAGAGGTGGGTGTGGCCAGCACGGGGGTTATTGGGCGCTACCTGGACCTTCCACTGATACGGGAACAGTGTAAACGGGTGGCCCCGGACCTTGCCAGGACCGAAGAAGCCGAAGTCCTCGCAACCCGTGCAATTATGACGACGGATCTTACCGAAAAGCATTCCCTTGTCAGGCGGGAGACATTCTCGGTGGGCGGGATTACGAAGGGATCAGGGATGATCGCCCCCAACATGGGGACGATGCTTGCGTTCATATACACCGATGCGGAAGTGACTGCGCCGGCACTACGTGAATCATTAAGAAGTGCCACGCGGCGCACTTTCAACCGTATTGTGGTGGACGGAGACATGAGTACGAATGATATCGCCCTCTGCACCGCAACGGGAAAGGCGGGGAAGGTCAACCTGCAGGAGTTCTCCATTGCCCTGGAGGAGTGCTGCAGGACACTCGCGGTCAAGATCGCAGAGGATGGCGAGGGTGCGAGCAAGCTCCTTGAGGTCACTGTGGAGGGAGCCCCCGGTGAGGAGGAGGCGGCGATAGTTGCGAAGACTGTGATTTCCTCACCCCTGGTCAAGACCGCGGTATACGGTGCCGATCCCAACTGGGGACGCGTGATTGCAGCAGCAGGAAGGGCCGGCGTGGAATTCAATCCCGACAGGGTGAACCTCTGGATGGGAGACGGCCAGCACTCGGTCCCCCTGGTGACCAGCGGGGAGATCGTGGTCGACCTCTCGCGTGCAAAGGCACTCATGCAGGGGAAGAAGGTCACCTTTACCCTCGACCTTGATGCAGGAAAAAGCAAGGCCACGGCATGGGGCTGCGACCTGACCGAGAAGTACGTGGAGATTAACGGGAGGTATACTACATGAAACGCGAGGAAGTCCTGATCGAGGCCCTACCCTACATCCAGCAGTTCCATGGCAAAACCATGGTGATCAAGCTGGGTGGGCATGCCATGATTGACACCGCCATCCTTGAGACTGCGATCCGGGATGCCGTGCTCCTGCAGGTGGTGGGTATCCGGCTGGTCCTGGTGCATGGCGGCGGACCCGAGATTACCGACAAGATGAAGGCCATGGGGAAAGAGCCCAAGTTTGTGGCAGGCCTCCGGATTACCGATGAAGAGACCCTTGAGATCGCCCAGATGGTGCTTGTTGGGAAGATCAACAGCAACATCGTCTCCCTGATCGCAAAGAGCGGTGGGAAGGGTGTGGGGCTCTCCGGAAATGATGGCAACCTTATCATCGCCCGCAGGATGGACCCCCAGAAGGTGCACGTGGCCGGGAAGGAGCAGGAGGTGGATCTTGGGCACGTAGGGGAGATCGAGGAGATTACCCCCGCGGTTTTGAATACCCTTCTCGATAAAGGATACATCCCGGTGGTATCACCGATTGCCATCGACCGCAATGGCCAAAGCCTGAATATCAATGCCGATACGGCGGCAGGTGAAATCGCCATCTCCCTTCAGGCTTATAAACTCATCAACATGACCGACGTGGATGGCATCATGGATTCCTCAAGGACCCGGGTCTACCGCCGGCTTTTGGTGCAGGAGGCGGAGCAGATGATAGGGAGCGGGGTTATCTCAGAGGGGATGATACCAAAAGTAAGTTCCCTTGTGCGGGCGGTGAACAGCGGGGTCTCCTTCGGTCACGTGATCAATGGGAATATCGCCCATAACCTTCTCCTCGAGATGTTCACGGACGAGGGCGTCGGGACCATGATCTGTGCACGGGAGTGAAAAAAGTACGACGGAGCCGGTATCCTGGGGAAGAGGAATGAAAATATTCCTGGCCCTCTTCTTCAGCCTTCTGTTCATCTCTCTTGTAATATCCGTGGCCGGAGCGGACTCTTCCGATCCATTCAACCCGGATCCGACCTCCACGGCCACCCCCACCCCCGCCCTGCCCCTGTACGAGGATGGAAAACCGGTGGTGCACTTCTTTTACAACACATACTGCTCGGAGTGCCAGAAGACACTTTCCTATATGCAGGAAATATCCCCCCTCTATCCGGGTGTGGTCTTCCGGTTCCATAACATCCGGGAGAGTGATACGGCACAAGAGCTCTTCCAGGAGTTCAAGCACCAGTACGGGAAGGAGTTCCTGCCCATACCCTCGCTCTTCCTGGGCCCCTACGTCCTTACCGGATACGAGGAGATCACCGGAAACCTGGAGGATGCCATACGACTCACCATGCAGCAGACAGCTTCTCATCCCGCATCAACAGGCCCGCAGGGGGGTTCCGG
>Ga0172362_10004426_pt1 | contig 12184 bp, 8 predicted proteins | sample LakKivs1_kivu2a2_FD_114534 | JGI IMG/M metagenome (GOLD analysis project Ga0172362, IMG submission 114534) | Sediment microbial communities from Lake Kivu, Rwanda - Sediment s1_kivu2a2 | ecosystem: Environmental > Aquatic > Freshwater > Lake > Sediment | place: Rwanda: Western Province, Lake...
ACAGCACCTCCTCGCTGCGGACGGTGCTGGCGCCCGACCAGCTCGCCACCTGCCGCCGCAGCTCGCGGCTGTGCCGCCGCAGCAGCAGCTCCGCCGGCAGCGCCTGCGGCGAGTCCGTCGGCGGGAAGACCCGCCGCAGCCGGCCGTCCACGTACGCCTCCATCCGGCTGCGCCGGCGCAGCCCGCGCCGCCCGTAGCGTCCCGCCAGCAGCGTGCGCAGCTCCTCGACCGGCCGAAACAGCTTGCCGCCGGTCCGCCGCGCCCGCCGCCGCCCGATCCGCCGCATCAGCTCATCGACGTACTGCAGCTTCCGCAGCGCCGGCCAACCGCGGTAGCGCTTCCGCCACGCCGACCGCGGCGTCAGCCACACCGCGAACGTCTCGGCGAAGTCCTCGTCCGGATGCTTCTGCGCATACGTCTGCCCGTAGCCGGCCACCGACAGGTGCCGCACGAACCGCCTGCTCCGCGGCCGCGGGCGAAACGCCTCGCGGTACGGCCGGCTGAACGGGCCGAACACCTCCGCCCACCGCGGGTCTTCCCAGAGGCGGTAGGCGTAGTTGACCGCGTGCCCCGCCTCGTGCCGCAGGAGCATCATGGTCTCGCTCGCGGATTCGACGCGGCCGGTCTTCTCCTTCTCGATCCGCGTCAGACGCTTGTCGGCCAGGTAAAACGGCAGGCCGATCACCGGCGTGCGGTCCGGGCAGCCCCAACTGTCGGCCAGGTAGAACTTCGGGCGGAACCGCAGCCCCTTGGCGCGCAGCTCTCGCAGCAGGCGCTCCGTGAAACGCTCCAGCGGCGAGCCGACGAGCTGCAGCCCCAGGTCGCATATCCGCGTCCTGAGCAGCTCGCGCCGCGTCGCCTTCCAGCGCCGGCTGGCCGGGGATGTCACCGAGACACTCACGCGCACGCTCCATCTCGGCCGCCCACCGGCTCGCGGACCATCCGCGACTGGCGACAGCGACCATCTTCCTTCCGTCTTTTCCGTCGGTCCACCGTTCGGCCGCGCCGAGACACCGCCGCTTCTGCGTGGCCCGCGGCGAATCAGTCGGCTGCCCGCACTGAATCATACTGGCCTGCGCACCGGCTCGACAACGCCGCGCAACAAGGAAATCCAGTTTTTCCTTGTCCATAGCCGAAGGGACGGCATTGCCGAAAAGGATGCTTTCTGGCCACCCACTTTGCCCTCCTGGTTGGACGTCAGCCATACTCCGGCAGTTGCCGTTCGGCCAAACGCCAGACCATGCGCCTGGGATTCCCCTGCGCCCGCGGCTACTTCCCGCACACCCGCTGGACTTGCCCGATCATGGCCCACAGGTTCTCTTCGGGCGTCTCGCGGCCGACCTGGTCGCCCGTGCCGACGATCACGCGCGGCTCGCCCGCGAAGGCGTCCAGGATTTCGCGCACCTCGCGGCGGACGTCGCCGGGCCGGCCGCGAATCAGCGTCTCCACCGTGTGCACGTTGCCGCTGAAGGTGGTCCTGCCGGCGAGCATCCGCCGGACGGCCCGCAGGCCCTCGGCCCCGGCCACATCGCCGCCCGGCGGGCGCTCGAAGGGGCAGACGCAGTCGATGCCGATGTCGGCGAAATCGGGCACGGTCTGGATGCACCGGCCGTGGAAGTGCACGTGCAGCAGCCGCCCGCGGCGGTGCAGTTCATCGGCGACGGCGGCGATGACGGGCCTGTCCCACCGCCGCCACATGCGCGGGCCGATCAGCGAGTTGCAGCTCCACGAGCAGCCGATGAAGAAGCTCTCGAACGGCGTCTTCTCACACAGCGCCGCCGCGAGGCGCACGCGGTTGTCGATGTACCGCCGCTGGAGGTCGCCCAGTCGGTCGGCGCGCTCGGCGAAGTCGAAGACCGCCTGCTCCAGACCGCCCTGGCGGGCCTCGGCGAAGTAGTCGAAGAACGGCACGCCCAGCGAGGCCTCCAGCAGGTAGCTCTCGCCGACCTGGCGCCAGGCCCGCACCATGCCGGCCGTGTCCGCGCCGCCCGGGTCGCCGCCGAGCGTGGCGTGCTCCCAGGCGGGCAGGTCGCGGTCGAGGTCCTTGATCGGCCGCTCGAGGGCCCATGCCGGCTCGTGGCGGTCCTGCCGCGTCGCGCCGGTCAGTTCGCCGATCGGCGTGCGAATGGTCGTGCGCCGGACGAGGGTGTCCGGCCCGTCCCAGTGCTCCTCGCTCCGCCGCTCCACGCCGGGCGCCGGCACGCCGCAGCCGACGATGCCCCAGCCCTCGCAGCCGAACTTCTCGAACGCGGCCTTCAACGCCAGGTGGAACGGCGTGCGCGCGAACTCGATCATGTCCACGCCGAGGACCTTGGCGGGGTAGTAGCACCAGAACTCCGGCGCCACCGGCGGGCGGTCGTTCGGCAGGCCGCGGTAGGCGTTCAGCATCCGCTGCTTGGGCGTCAGCTCGGGCATCGGCTCCATTGTCCGTCGCTCGCCGCCATCACGGCAATCCCCTCAATTCCCACGATCCCCTCCCGCGTCGCCGCGCCCGGCCGGGCGAATCCCGCCGCAGAACTCCCGGAACACGTCCAGCATGAGCCGGTAGTTGTCCAGCGGCACGCCGGGGAAGATCGTGTTGGAGCTGGAGAAGACGTATCCCCCGCCGGCGCTGGCGTGCTCCAGGCAGTACAGCACCGAGCGGCGGATCGCCTCCGGCGGGCCCTCCTGCAGCACGCTGCACTGCACGTTGCCCATCAGCGCCATGCGCCCGAAGGTGAGGCGCTTCACCTCCGCGATGTCCATGCCCGCCATGGGGTCGATGGACTGCAGCACGTGCGGGCGGCAGTCGAGGAGCTGGTCAAGGATGGGCATGAGCTGGCCGTCGCTGTGGAAGACGGCCACCTTGCCGTGACCGCGGACGCGGTCGACCAGCCGGCGCAGGTACGGCTGGACGTGGCGGCGGAAGTGGGCGGGCGAGATGAACGGCCCGCCGTTGAAGGCCACGTCGCTGGCCAGGACGATGAAGTCGGCGCCGGCGTCGGCCAGGCGGTCGACTTTGGCCACTGCGGCCGCGCAGAGCGCCTCGGCCCAGCGGCGGACTTCGTCGTCGCGCTCCAGCAGGTCAGCCGCGAAGCGCTCCCAATCGCGGATGATGTCGATGGAGATGACGCCCTCCCAGACGATGCCGCCGACGGCGATCTCGTCGCCGAAAACGCGGCGCGCGGCGCGGATGCCGTCGGCGTCCTGCGGCGGATTCAGCACGACAAAGGCGTCCCAGGCGAACGCCGAGACGGTCTTGTCGTAGATTTCCGCGCAGGCGGTCAGCAGGCGGTCCCTGGCTGCTCCGGCCGCGGCGGCCAGGGCCTTGCCCGACGGGTAGTCCATCCCGAACGCCTCCCGCGTGAGCTGGAAGGCGATCTCGAAGTGCGGCGGGCGGTCCGGCTGCTCGAACCGCAGCGCCTGGAAGAACCGCTGCTTGCCCGTCATCGTTGGGCACCTCGTTCGACGGCCGCTCGGCGTCCGGCAGGCTCAGTCCTGCCTCCCCTTGCGCAGCACCGGCGCGACGGCATCGCACCACAGCGCGGCCATGCGCTTCATCCCTTCGACGTTGGGATGCACCGGGTCGCCGCCATACCATTTCGCTCGCTCGCTGGCGAAGGCGGAGAAGAAATCCGGGCCGGGCGAGAGTTTCAGATCCTTGGCGACGGCGTCGATTCGGCGGCAGTATTCCTCGAGCACGGCCTGTGCGCCGCGTTGGTAGTCGTAGGATGGCCGGGCCAGGAATATCCGCCGCGGCTCGGCGCCGCGCTTCCGCACGAGCAGCTCGACGATATCCCGCATGTTCTTCTCGAAGGCCTCGGCGGGCACCCGCTGGCGCTCGTCGTTGACGCCGAGGTGCACCAGCCAGACGTCGGGGGCCAGCAGCTCCATCCGCCGCTGCCAGTTGGCATCCTGTCGCATCCTCTTCAGGTAGCCGCCGGAGGTGATGCCGCCCCAGCCCTCGTTGGCGATGAACACCGGCCAGCCCAGCGAGCCGCTCAGCAGGTCGTTCAAGTCCGTCATCCAGCTCTGGAAACAGTTCAGGCCTTTGCGGTACGTGGCCATGGTCGGGCCGAACTGCGGGAAGTTGCGGCCGTCCTTCGACACGGCCGACGGCGGGAAGTCGCCCGCATTCAGGGCGTTGGCGTCGCGGAGGAACGCGTGGCTCCAGTAGCCTTCCGTGATGCTGTCGCCGACGGCGGCGACGACCGTGCCGACGCCGACCCGCGCGGCGGCGAACGCGGCGATGTCCTTCCCGTTCGCGTCGCGCTCCGTGCCGCGCAGCACGTACTCGCCCGGGGCCAGGCCGCGAAACGTCGTAGAGGCAACGTCGCGCGTCAGCGCGGCCCGGGCGACCTTCCGCGCGCCCAGGAACAGGGCCAGGTCGATCCGCGCCGCCGCACGCCCGCCGAAGTCCGCCGCCACAGGCAACTCGCGCGCGGACTGGATGTACGGTATCACGTAGGAGCCCTTCACGTCCGGAACGGCCATGACCAGCTCGCCGTCGGCCAGTCCGGCCCGGCAGGCGGCGCGACCAATCCGAACCGGCGCAGCGCGCGGTCTCGCGTCGGGCGCCGACGCGACACCCGCCAACATCGCCAGGATCACCGCTGCAGTCGACAAGTGCTCTCTCCGCAGCTCATCCGTAGCGCCCGTAACGCTGCACCGCGGCCATCAGCAGACGCATCCCCGCCAGCCGCGAGCCGTTGTTGACCGACCCGGCCGTGCCGAACACCAGCCCGCGGTGCTGCCTCGCCTGCGCGAAATCGCGCAGGAACTCGGCCACCATGTCGGCCCGGCGGTCGCGGCTGTATGTGAACGGCGCGAGTTGCCCGTGAATGACCGCCCGCGGCATGTGCCGGCGGATCTCGGCCACCGACAGCGCCGGGCCGAAGTTCACCCACGTCAGGTCCAGTCTCGCCAGCACCGGCAGCAGGTGTGCCATGTTCGAGTCGCTGTGCTGCGCCCGCCTGTCGCCGGGATCGGGGGCGTGCCGCTCGAAGACGCCCTTGAGGATCGGGTAGCCGAACATCTCGTACATCTCGGCGTTCAGCAGGCAGCAGTTGTCGTCGTTGAAGTGGAAGCCGCGCGGCGGCGCGTCGCCCGCCTCGGCGTCCAGCACGTCGGCAATCTCCAGCATCACCCGCAGGATCGTGTCGCGCAGGCGCTCCGCCAGCGCCGGCTGATCGGCGATGAGGTAGATCAGGTTCTCCGCGCCGTAGATGCTCGTGGCGAACGTGACCGGCCCGCGCTGGAAGCGGTACCGCGGCGGCGGGACGCCGAGGGCGCGCAGGCGGACTTTGGCCTCCTCCCAACCGGCCGGCAGGATGAAGCTCCGCACGTCGCGGCGGTCCACGCGGTCCAGCAGGGCCTCCAGCTCCTCCGGCGTGCCCGCCGACGGGCGCAGCCACCACGACCGGTCGTGCCACTCGTTGCGGGCCTCGAAGACGTCGTGCAGTCCCCTGACGGCCGGCCAGCGGCGCGCGGGATCGCCCGCCAGCTCGTTCAGGATTCGCCGGCCGACGATAGGCTCGGCCTTGTCGTTGTAGGCCCGGAACAGCTCCAGCCGCCACGGCTCGTCGTGCTCCAGCCGCCGGTAATCCTCGGCGACGCCCAGCTCGTCGAAGACGCACTCGCCGGTGAGAATCGCCCCGAAGGGCACCTGGGCGATGTCGGCGCCGAACGGGTCGCTGGCGGCGGCCTGGTCGGCCCAGAAGCGCTCCAGGTCCAGCGGCGCCAGACCGCCGCGGGCCTGGGTCTCCGCCAGCAGCGAGTCGACTTCCACCTTGTCCTTCGCCGGCAGGTCGTCGTAAGCACCCATCGCGTGATGAATCTCCTCTGGCCGCGGCCGGCCCTGGTCCGCCCGTGGCATCGGTTTACCTTGCCCGTGCCCCGCAAGCAAGGGCCGCGCTGCCGAGACAAGCCGAAACGCCACCCGCGAATGCCTGCCCACCACGCAACCGGCTTGCGGAACGCCGAGGGCCTTGCCCTGCGGAACTACCTGATCCCACCCAAGTCCCTCGGCCCGGCCGTGCGCATCCGCGTCAGCCTGGATGGCTCGCAGCGATCCGGCTACAGGCCGGCCGTGACGCGAACCGGCTCATTGCCCCGCCGTACGTGTCGGGCGTCCCCGCCCGCGTCCCTTCATGTGCCTTCTCCTCGCCCGTTTCGCCCACCCGCCTCCTGCCGGCCCCGGGCGGGGGCCGGCCCGTTCGCCATCGCCGAGGCGCCTCCTGCCATCTTGGTTCGGCGGGCGGTCCGTGTTACCATTCGTGCGTATCGGGGCGGCGAACCCGGGATCGCGACCATGGCCGGGCCAGAACTGCCAACGCCCTTGCGAGTCGAGTATCAGCTCAGTGCCGATGACCTGACGGCCTTCAAGGTCTTCAGCGACCGCGAAGGGCCCAGGCTGTTCCCCGAGGTCCGATGGAAATTGGGCTGGCGGCGGATGCTGCTGGTGTGGGGAACGCTTTCGGCCGTTCTGGTCGGGCTGATAGGGCTGCTCGAGTGGGCCGGCCTGCTGCGCTCCCGTGCTGCCCTCGGCGCGCTGCTCAGCCTGCCGGTCGGCATGGCGGCAGGCTGCGCGGCGGGGCGACTTCTGCGTCGTACACGGCTGAACCGCCTCTTCACGGCCGAGAGAGTGCGGGCGGATATCAAGTCCGGGCGGATCGGTCCGTTGCCGCACGTCACCATGGAGATTACCCCCGAGGGCGTGAAGGTGCGGCATCCCGGCACCGAAGTGACCCACTACTGGAGCCACATTCGGCGTGTGGTCTCTTCGCGGGAGGCGATCTACCTCTACACGACGCCGCTGACCGCGCTCGTTGTGCCGCGCCGCGTGTTCAGCGATCAAGCGAAGTGCCGGCGATTCCACGAGGCGGCGCTTGCGTACTGGGCGGCCGGACGACCCGAAGCCCCCGGCAACACGCAGCCGGCGGTGCTGCCCTGAACCCCGCCGGTGGCTCGGCGGCCCCGTTTGGTCCGCAACGCCTTGGCTCTGCATGGGGTAGCGTCTTCGTTGCGCGAAGGCAACGCCGTATCGACGCCGCGACGCCCGGTGCGGGCAGGTTGGCGGCAGAAGGCCCTCCGTCGCTACACAACTCGCGGCAGGCCGAGCGACCGACGCGCAGGGCTGGCCGTCCGATAGCGCGAAACTGGAGACTCTGCGCGGTTTGCCAATCTCGGCGCCGAACCGGTCTGCCCACCAGGCGCCCACGAAACCGGGCAAGAATGCCCCTCTGACGCTTTGGACTTGCCCCGGTGCGGGCATGTCCTCATTCGATATCCTGGCGCGCGTTTCCTGTGTGCCTGCGCCACGAAACGGGGTACGGCTGGGAAGTGCCCCCCGCAAGCTGGTGGCGATTGCAGTCCCGGTGTGTGTGCGCAGGCCGCGTGCCAATCTGCATCGCCCCGCGTCCACCTGGCCGGTGAGGCTGACGGCCGAGGTCCGTAGCGACCTTGGCGACCGGGCTGTCCAAGTCCGGTTCGTTGCCGCTGTCTCCGGCCATGGTGACCTTCAGACCGCCGCCGACGGTTGTGTTGGGGTTCTGCCCGCCGGCGGCAACCGTGGGCGCCCCGCCAACAACGCCACCCGCGCAGCCCACTGGTCACGACCGGGCAAGGGCGGTAGAGTCCGGCCTGCGCCGCAGCGCGCGGCCCGGCGCGGCCCGGCGGATACAATGCCGCGGCGGGCGGGCGACGGCGGAGGCCGACGATGCTCATCAAGTGGCTGCTGCTCCTGCCGGTGGTCCTGCTGGCGGGCTGGATGATCCTGGCCGGGGTGTTCGTCGACGAGGCGAGCACCTACGACCGGGCCGAGCAGCTCACCCTCGGCAGCATCGGCGACCCGGACAACCTCAACCCGATCATTTCCTCGACGGTCTCGGCCGCGGAGGTCGACAACTACGCCTTCAACGGCCTGCTGAAGTACGACGAGAACATCAACATCGTGGGCGACCTGGCCGAGCGGTTCCAGTTGACCCAGGATTCGACGGCGTTCTTCGCTTCGGCGCAGGCGGCGGCCGTGGCGATGGGCAAGCTGCGGGCCGCACGGGCGCGATGGGCGGACATGAAGCTGCAGTCGGTCCGGCAGGACGACGATCGCCTGGTGCTGCACTTCGCCGACGCGAGCGCCCCGGCCGCGGGCACGGGCTACGAGGAGGCGCTGCTGGCGATCATCGACCGCAAGGCCCTGACCGGCGTGACGGTACTGACGGTGTCGTTCAATCCGGGCAGCGGTGCGGCGGGCAAGACGGCCGATGAGGTCCAGCGCAAGCTGACCGCCCTGGCCGGGCGCTGCGGCGTGCGCATCTGGGAGACGGTGCCCATCGGCACGTCGCTGCTGGGCGTCAGCGTGCTGGGCGACGCGGCGGCGTTCCGCGAGCAGCTCCCGGCCGCACTGTCCGCCGTCAGCGGCGAGGTGGCCGACTGGCTCGCCGAGGCGCTGCTGAACGAGCCGGTGATCACGTTCGTCCTGCGGCCGAACGTGCGATGGCAGGACGGTGAGCCGCTGACGGCGGGCGACGCGGCGTTCACGTATCGCGCGATTCTGGACCCGCAGTACCTTTCGCCGCGGGGCAGCGACTTCTGGCCGGTCAAGTCGGTGGCGGCGCCGGACGAGCGGACGTTCGTGGTGCGCTACCGCTACCCCTACAGCGAGTCGGTGAGCAGTTGGATGATGTCGCTGCTGCCGCGGCACATTCTCGAGGGGCGCAGCGCCGAATGGTGGGCCGACCACTACAACTCGCGCCCCATCGGCACCGGGCCGTTCCGCATCACCGAGTGGCGCCACAACGAGTTCATCCGTCTGGAGGCGTTCGCCGGCTACTTCGAGGGGCCGCCGAACCTTCCGGCCGTCGTGTACCGCATCCTGCCCGACCCGTTCGTCAACGAGGTGGCGTTCGACGCGCGGGAGTTCGACGTGAACACGCTGCTGCCGTTCCAGGTCCGCCGCTACGAGCACGACCGCGACTTCGAGGTCTTCCGCCGCTGGGGGCTGGGCTACGACTACATCGGCTGGAACCTGGAAAGCCCCCTGTTCGCCGACAAGTCGGCGCGGGTGGCGCTGGCGCACGCGGTGAACGTGGAACGGATCATCCGCTACGTCTACCGCGGCTACGCGCGGCAGGCCAACGGCACGTTCCCGCCGCAGATGTGGTACGCCGACAAGGACCTGAAGTGCCTCGCGTACGACCCGGCCCTGGCGCGGCGGATGCTGGCCGAGGCCGGCTGGGCCGACCGCGACGGCGACGGCATCCTCGAGAAGGACGGGCGCAAGTTCCGCTTCACGCTCATCACCAACAACGGCAACACGCTGCGGGCGTCGATCCAGATGCTCGTCCAGGACGACCTGAAGAAGGTGGGCATCGCGGTGGACACGGCCACGTACGAGTGGGCGGTGTTCATCAAGAACTACATCGACGCCCGCCAGTTCGACGCCTGCGTGCTGGGCTGGAGCGTCGGCTACAGCTTCGACCAGTACCAGATCTGGCACGGCTCACAGGCCAAACCGCCGGGGCTGAACTTCGTTTCCTACCGCAGCCCGCGGGCCGACGAGCTGCTGCTGAAGATCCGCACGACGTTCGGCCGCCCGGAGCTGACCGAGCTGTGCCGGCGGCTCCAGAAGGTCATCTACGACGACCAGCCGTACCTGTTCGTGGCGTTTCCCGAGACGGTGTCGGCCCTGTACGCCGACAAGTACGTGGTGCGTCGGCCCAGCGGCGCGGGCGGCTGGATCGTCGAGCCGATCCGCAACACGAAGATGGGGTTCATGTACTACGACCGGTGGTGGGCGGAGGCGTCGCGACATCCGCTGCCTGGCGGGCGGAGGCGGCCATGACCAGCTTCCTGCTGCGCCGGCTGGCGATATCGGTCGTGGTGCTCGTGGGCATCACTATCATCAGCTTCTTCATCATCAACCTGGCCCCCGGCGGGCAGGTGGCGCTGCCGGGAAGCGAGCTGAACCCGAGCTTCACGCCGCAGCTCCGCGAGCAGATGCGCCGCCAGTTCCACTTCGATGAGCCCCTGTACGTCCAGTACGTGCTGATGATGCGCGATATGTTCACCGGCAGGCTGACCAGCTTTGCCGACGGCCAGTCGGCCGTGGGAAAGGTGCTGCGCCGCGCCCCGGCCACCATGGCGCTCAGCGCGATGGCGTTCCTCATCACGTTCAGTTGCTCGCTGCCGCTGGGGATTCACGCGGCCGTGCGGCGCGGCAGGTGGCAGGACGGGGCGATCAGCATAGCCAGCTTCGCGATGATCAGCCTGCCGAGCTTCTGGGCGGCGTACATGCTGGTGTTCGCGTTCGTGCGGCTGTTCCGGCTGCCCACGCTGGGCACGCGGACATTCGGCGTTGTCTTCGCCAGTCCGCTGGGGGCGTTCGTGGACATGACCTGGCACGTGTTCCTGCCGGCGCTGACGCTGGCCCTGGCGGGCATCGCCAGCGACAGCCGGTACATGCGGGCCTCGATGGCCGAGGCGCTGAAGGACGACTTCATCCGCACCGCCCGCGCAAAGGGGCTGTCCGAGGCGTCGGTCATCTACAAGCACGCCCTGCGGAACAGCCTGCGCCCCATCATCACGTTCATCGGCTACCAGTTGCCGGCGTTCCTGGGCGGGGCGGTGATCATCGAGCAGGTGTTCGGCTATCCGGGCATGGGCCAGCTCATGTACACCGCCATGATGCAGCGCGACATGCCCGTCATCATGGTCGAGCTTGTCATCGGCTCGACGCTGGTGCTGCTGGGCAACCTGCTGGCCGACGTGCTCTACGGCGTGGTCGATCCGCGCGTGCGGGTGGCATAGCGACATGACTCAGGCAGACGGCAACCAGGCCATGGGCGTGCGGGCGATGGAGACGGCGGCCGACGAGGTCCCACGCCGCACCGCCTGGCGGCGATTCCGGCGCAACCGCCCCGGAATGGCCGCCCTGGTGGCGCTGGCCGTCCTGTTCGTGGTGGGAATGGGCTACTGGGGGCTGTTCCTGGGCGGGGTGTACTGGCCGTACGACCCCATCTCGCCCAACCCGCCGATGCAGCTTCAGGGCCCTTCGGCCAGTCACTGGATGGGCACCGACGACCTGGGGCGCGACGTGCTGTCGCGCGTGCTGCTGGGGGCGCACGTGTCGCTGCTGATCGGCTTCGTGGCCGTCGGGATCGCCATCGTCGTCGGCACGCTGCTGGGCAGCATCGCCGGCTACTTCGGCGGCCTCGTCGACAACGCCCTCATGCGCTTCGTGGACATGATGATGTGCATCCCCACGTTCTTCCTGGTGCTGACGGTGGCCGCCATCGTCCGCCGCCCCAGCATCTGGTACGTCATGCCCGTCATCGGGCTGACGAGCTGGATGGGCGTCAGCCGGCTGGTCCGCGCGGAGTTCCTCACGCTGCGGGAGCTGGACTACGTGCTGGCCGCCAAGGCGGTCGGGGCGAAGCGCCTGCGCATCATCTTTCGCCACATCCTGCCCAACGCCCTGCCGCCGGTGCTGGTCAGCGCGGTGCTTGGCGTGGCCGGGGCGATCCTCACCGAGGCGGCGCTGAGCTACCTGGGCTTCGGCGTCCAGCCGCCCGACCCGAGCTGGGGCAACATCATCGCCGACGGCAAGCAGTACATCCTCGACGCCTGGTGGCTGCTGGTGTTCCCGGGCCTGGCGATCTTCGTCACGACGCTGGCGTTCTACCTCACCGGCGAGGGGCTGCGGATCGCCCTGGACCCCAAGGAGACGATGCAGACGTAGGGCGCGGGGGCATCGGGTGAAAGGGCGGAAGATGATTGCACGCGGCGCGGGCGGCGCGGTAGCTTTCCGGCGTCGGGCCTGACAGTCCAGGAAGGAAGGAGCCATGGCCGTCAACGCACGGAAGAAGGAACGGCAGCGCCTCAAGCGCAAGAGGAAGGCCCAGCAGCGCCGCAGGCATGAGGGCGGCAGCCCTTACGAGCGCATGGCCCGCCGCGGGGTCGTCGTCTCCTGCTTCATCAACGGCGACTGGCGCGGCAGGGGGTTGGCGGTCATCTACGCCCTCTGCGGCGTGCCCGACCACCCGCCGGCCCTGGCGGGCTTCCTGATCGACCTGTGGTGCGCGGGGCTGAAAGACGCCTGGGGCGAGCTGAACGTCGAGCCCGGCCGGTTCAGCGAGTTCGTGGCGCACGCCTTCGACCGGATGGACCTCAAGCCGGTCTCCTGCCCGCCGGAGCTGGCCCGGCGGCT
>Ga0172362_10004431_pt1 | contig 12177 bp, 7 predicted proteins | sample LakKivs1_kivu2a2_FD_114534 | JGI IMG/M metagenome (GOLD analysis project Ga0172362, IMG submission 114534) | Sediment microbial communities from Lake Kivu, Rwanda - Sediment s1_kivu2a2 | ecosystem: Environmental > Aquatic > Freshwater > Lake > Sediment | place: Rwanda: Western Province, Lake...
GCTCGCCGACCAGGGCGCGGCCGAGTTCTCGTCGAATACGTCTGGCGCCATCCTCACGTTTGACATTGGTGACGTTGGTCAGAGCGACTTCGTGATCGAGGCGCTCGTCCGGTTTCCAGCTCGTACGAGCAACGCCAACTTCCTCGGCCTTCGTCACTCCAGCACCGGGCGCTCCGTCTCGATCCGGTGCAACAACACCTTCGAGGTCTACGCCCTAGGCGTTGGGAACACTGGCGTGGGTCCTGGCCATACTCCGTTCGATACGCAGCCTGACACCGGCGTCTGGTACCACGTCACGCTCCAAGGTTCGACGCTCGGCGATGGTGACACGCTGCGCGCCACGTTCGCGCCGGCCGAGGGTGCTCCGGGGACGCGAATCGTCCAGACCCGCGCCAACGGAGTTGATAATACCGTTCAGGGTCAGCAGGTCTACGTTGGCGGTCAGCAGGAAGGCAACGCTGGACAGGGCGCGATGCGCGTCCAGTACGTTCGTGCCCGCACCGGCAACCTCGCCAACGAAGTGGTCGACGGTCATCGCCACGACACCGACACGAGCGAATGGGCGTTCTGGTGGCGCTTCTACGACGCCGGCGGCGGTGCGCTCGGCGTTCAGGACTTGACCGGCAACGGTCGCACACCGACCATCACGGGCGGTTCGTTCGTGAGCGGGCCCGTCGTACCGGGCGTGTGATAGGAGATCTTCATGAGCGTAGGTAGCAAGGCTAACCCTCTTCTAGACGTCACTCTTCACAATGGCGTGGCAACCCTACCAGGTACTGGTGGAGGAGATGTTTCTGGGTGGGAGATGACTAACGAGTTCATGCCTCGTTTTGCTGTTCTCATCTTCACCAACAATGGCTTGGATGACCTGACTCTGGGAGACAACACGGAGCCTGTAACTCTTCTCGTTGATGGGGTTCCTGTAGGAGTCCTATTTGACGGTAGAGAGGCTATCATCCCTACCGGAGATACTATTGCTGCCTTTGCTCCCGCAGACGCTGGATCTATGGGACAGACTTGGTCTATCTCTGCCCCTGTAAATAGTGTGAGCTCCGTAGATGTAACGGTGGTCGCAAGACCTCTCGTTACAACTGATGAGGTTCCTCCAACGGCCAATGAGATCTCAGATCAGGTGTGGGACGAAGTGCTTTCTGGACACCTGAGCTCCAACAGTACGGGGTTGGCGCTTTTCTTGGCAAAGGGACTGGCCCAGTCCAACTACGTCCTGGATAACACCACGTTTGATTCTGCGGGGATGCTTACTGGAGGCAGGATTCGTATTTTTCCAGATTCTGGGACTGCCGGTGCAGCAACCAGTGGAGGAGTTGGGGAGGGAGAAGTGGCTGAGTTTACTATCTCGGCATCTGCCCCAACTCCCGGGCAGCTTCAAATCTACAAGGTGGTTCAGGAGTAATGCAGAGTCTGGCTACGAAAGGACGGGCTTCTCTTAGCCCGTCAGTGAGCATGCCAACTGCGGGCGTGATCGTCGTAGCTAGAAATGCGCATACTGTTGTGGCATCTTCTAGAGGACCCTCTCTTCGGACTACGTCTACTAATCTTCGTCCAGTGACCAAAACGAGGAAAACATGAGCGTAGTCCGTCTAGATATCCACGTAGACCAGCCGATCGACACGGCGGTTCTCTACACGTCTATCCAGGTTTGGAGGTCTCCAGATCGGCTAGGAGTATCCTCTCCCTACGTCGAGATCGCCGCGGAGTCCCAGACCAACGCTTTTTTGGATGGTGGTGAAGTAGGTCCCTGGGATCTCAATGGACTGTCTATAACGATTACGGTGGACGCAGGTCCCGCTACAGTCGTTCAGTTTGCCGGATCTGCCCTTGTCCTATCCGATGTTATCAATACCATTAACGAAGCATTCCCAGGCCTGGCTTCTGAGTCTGGAGAGGATACGGGTCTTCTACGACTAACTTCCCCAACCTACGGAACTCCGTCGAGCATCCAGGTAACTGCCTCTACGGCAGCTACTCGGCTAGGTCTCACAATCTCCAAGGTGAATGGGAAGGGGGCATACCCACTTCTTGCCCAGACTACCGAAGAGTACGAGTTTGTAGACTTTGACGGTGACGACGCCTACTGGTACAAGACCAGGTTCTACAACACCAAGACCGGGGCCGTTTCGGAGTTCTCTGCTCCTCAGCGCGGAGCCGTCCCGGACGTAGTCCCAGAGTCGTCTCTGGTTCTCTGCTTCGTGTACTTGGCAGATGGAACCGGAAGTCCAATCGTAGGCCGTAGAGTCATCCTGATTCCAACTGGCCAGGTTCAGATCACGAACGATGTCGATCAAGTCTACGGGATCCTGTCTAGCGTAGACCGCATCACTCTAATCACTGACGATGCTGGTTACGCCGAGACTAATCTCGTGAGAGGTCAGACATTCAAGATGTTCATCGAGGGGACGACCTTCCATAGAGAGGTCGCTATCCCTGCGGTGGGTGCCGAGCTCAACCTACTAACAGCGGCAGCGGCAGCGGATGACCCCTTCACTATTGTGGAGACTCCGCCCTTGCTCATCCGGGTGGTCTGATGGCGACTGTAACCGTCAGGGTGTTGAGTGATGATCCTGTGCCGGTTCCCGTAGAGGGAGTCTTGGTGCAGTTCTACGATACGTCTGCTGTGTTCCAGACAAGCGGAACCTCTGACGTAGCTGGAGAAGTCACCGTAGTACTGCCCGCAGATGACTACGACGTCTTGTTCTTTAAGGCTGGAGTCAGCATCCTCCCCTCTCAGCCTCAGCGCATCACGGTCGAGGATCCTGACCCTAACGAATTTGAGGTAGAGGCGCACGTACGTTCGGCCCCCGAGAGTACTAACCCAGACAGATGTACCGTGTCCGGGTACCTCCTCGGAATCGGCGGCGGTCGCTACAAGACCAGTATCGTTCTTCGCCTAGTGAAGAGCTTGATCATCACTAGCGGTAACGTAATCGCTCAGCAGGGACGTCTGGAGTTCTTCTCGAATGACGATGGGTACTTCGAGTTCGAGCTCCTCCGGAACACGAGATACAACGCCTTCTTCGTAGTACCGAGGACGTTGTTCGGAGAGGACCCTGGGTGCCTAGATGTTAGGACCCCGGATGCCCCTTCCGTGGATCTCCACTCCTTCTTGTTCCCGGTTCCGGTGAACATGGTGTTCTCGGCCCCTACCATTTCTTTGGTAGCTGGGGATGACCCAGACGAGAGTATTGAATACACTCTCACCTATAATGATGGGAGCGAGCGGGTCACTTTGGCCACGCCATGGGGGTACGTGTCTCTCACTAACTCAGATAGTGATGTTGTTGGGGCGTCTCTACAGGACGGAGTTCTCGTGCTAACCCCGTACTCTGCCGGAGTCGCCACCATCACAACCACTAGAGGTATCCCAGATTCTATCTCTTACGACCCACTGCCCGACTACGTCACGGAAACGGTAGTGGTCACGGTGACCTGATGGTAGCGTCTCTCTTTGCCACCCTTCGCTCTAGTCTCCTTCTTGGAGAAGAGTGTTCAAGGGCAGGCTTGAAAGAGATGGCCGCTCTTAGGGTTCTACTGCTATCCAAGCCAGGGGCCCATAAGACGAAGCCTGTGAAGCAGGAGGTTCCGTCACAGGATCTACCTCCAGTTAGAGCGTACCGTCCCAGAAAGACCTACTCTGGAAGCCCGGATCGAAATGCTCCCTACCGACTTCTTTGGGTGAAGGTTATCATTCGAGCAGCTTACGACTACGCTCTGTGGAAAGACTCTAAAGACCTCCGGCATCGGAAGTTTGCCGAGGATGCTCGTAAATGGCTCTTTGACCCGTCTGAGCTAGAGTTTGGCCTTTCGAACATCTGCGAGGTGTGGGGCCTACCTATTACCAAGATCCGCAAATTTGCCCGGGAACTGACCAAGGAAGATGTCAAGAAGCTTGAATTCAAGGAGCGGCAAGGCCGAGACTTGATTCAGGGCTCTCTTCCTGAGAGGGTTGCCGGGTAGCTGGCAACCCTATGGCAACGATCGACGACATCGATACTAAAGCTGCTGTCCGCAAGTTTCTAGAGCGGAGGACTGTAGTTGATAGAGAAGACGAGTCTTCAGACCCGTCTGAAGAGATCTCGTCAATCCTAGAGTCGGTGGCTCAAGCGTTTCTCCTAAACCCTCAGGCAGCGTTGTCTTTTGTCCTGAGAGCTAAAAATACTCTACAGCAGATCATCTCCACAGACCTCGAGTTTGTGGACTACATGATCTCCGCTATCCGGGACATCGATGTCCCGAGTGAACCTGTGGCCGATACCAGCGACCTGGTAGAAGCTCAGACTGCCCTTATCGAGGTAGATCGGGCTGGTCGGGTGGCGGATGACCTACAGGCCTTCGATCGTTATCGGAGGGCCATTGATAGGTTCCTAGACGACCAGCTAGCTAAGTCTCTCAAGAGGCGCCGGCGTGGTGAATTTGAGAGGACGGGAGTCGAGGCTAGGCAGGACCTGTTCAGAGCGCTGTCGGCTTTCGACTCCATCCACTCCCTGGTTATCGAGAACCTAGAGCTCATTCAAAAGAGCGTCTCCGATTTCCAGAGTGTTGACCTAACGAGGATCGTTTCGTCCCGTGTTGTCAGTAGGGTAAGGGCCTCCCTAAAGAAGGTCATCTCTGGATTCACCAGACAGAACCTTTCCAAAACGGCCGCTGCAATTGAGCTACTAGCCGGGCGGGACTCTCTACGAAGCATCTCAAACACCAAAGGCATCTTTGACCCGACAGTAGATACGGGAGCCTTCCCGACCAATAGGATCATCAAGATCTCTTCGGAGCTCGTAGCCGCTGTTGCCACGGGGACCGATACAGAAGTGGATCTATCTGGAGTATCGACCCCGTGGACCTTCGAAGTCGTCGTAGATCCCTTGGTAGCTGGAGGAACTACGTATTCTCTCGACATTCCGTATACGGGGGCCGAGGGACGGCACTACGTCATGACGTCCGAGGGATCCTCGACATATGACATCAGCGTAGGGTCGAACGTTCTTTACGTCGCGTTTGACGGCATTGCCCCTCCTCCTAACGAAGAGAAAATGATTCGGGCGGTGTCTCTTCCTACTGGAGGAGCCGTTACGCTGTCCGCCATCTTGACAGCGCTTAATGACGGGGTCACCGGTCTCCTTGATGGCACAGCAGTAGACATCGGGGCCGGTAGGATCTTGATCTACGGAAGCGCCTCTGTAACCGGGGTCTCTATCGTCTCGACCTACCCAGGAACATTCAACATAGGAGGGAACTACGTTCCTGCCACGGGCTCTGTGCACGAGGTCTTGGGGTTTGTAGGAGGGCAGGAGAGCTCAGATCCCGACGTGTTCACCCCGGCCCTTTTGGTAGACCTCATCAAGGATAGGGTCTCTGGGGCAACAGTCTCTTTGGTAGAAGGGGCTATTACAGTGGAGTCTGCCTCCTCCGCCTTGCTGTCCTCTCTATCCTTTGCCGACTCCGCTCTCCTTTTTGGGTTTGACGCCTCCTACACGGCTCTTCCTTCTTACCTAGAGCTCGTCGAGGATGGGGTCGCAGTGGGCCCGGCGGAGCTGGGGGTATTTGTTGGGAGTATTGTCCGCACCACGGACATATTGGCAGCCGCCAACAGAAACCTTCTCTCAGCAGTAACTAGGATCGAAGGCACCCAGCTCTACTTTGACGACCCCGTCTTGCCTAGATGCTCGGAGGTCAGCGTCAGGGTAGATGCTCCTATCGTAAAGTCTCTTCGAACTCTTCTGAGTAACTTGAAGCCGTATGTTGGGTCCTTTGACGACGACTCCAGAAACCTTCAAAGGGTGCTGTCCCCAATCCTGGCCAGGGCCACCCTGGCCCAGGTCAATGACGCACTAAGGGAGATCCAGGACATCAGGAGCCGTCTCCAAGAGCTTCTATCCTTGCTACAAGCTGTTGTGGTTCGCGATGATAGGACTTCCTATGGGGCAATCGCTTCCAAGATCATCTCCTCCTTGGAGGAGAGGGGCCTAGATAGGTCTCTGGAGCTACTCCTGAGTGGCCAGTTTTCTTTGTTCTTCTCACTAGATAGCCAGACGGCTTCATCTAGCAGCAACCTTCTCACCAACATTGAGGAGGTTGGCCGGAACGATTACTCTCAGGTTACTGCTGAGGAAGACATTGCCGACCTAGAGCCCAAAGGTTCTACAGCCGATGACGACATCCTCCCAGGAGAGGAGCTCAGCGAATCTCAGGAGCCTTTGTAATGGCCGAAGATGACGTCACACAATTCGAAGCCCCTGCCTCCACGCAGGATAGGCGTACTGATGTCGAGGTTCGTTCGGCTCTGGCAAACGCGTATACCTTTGTTAGAAGCCGGGAGATCAATAAGACGATCTCTGGGTTCACCTTCGACCACTATATCGATGAGGCAAAGAGGTCCTTGAAAGAGGATCGTATTTTGAGGTCGGCCGCCAGTCCTGCCGAGGGGGTCGGTAGGAGACTCTCCAAGATGTCCATGCTCGAGAAGGTGGAGAGGGACTTCAACAATGCCATGGCTAAGGCCAGAGAGCTGGCCAAGCAGAATGATGCCGATACCGCCTCGGAGGAGTCATGAAAGACATCAAGCTCCTCACTATCAGGGACATTCTACCCGTCTCGAAGGTGGAGTACGTAGCTAACTTCGTACCGCTGTCCCTGACTGTCTACGGAGAGAAGCTAGATCAGGCTACGACGGTCTACATCAATGATATCGAGGCCCCGGAGTTTGTAGTCCTGTCTAGAAACCGCATCATGGCCCAGGTCCCTAGTACTGAGGTCAGTGCCACCATTCGCAAAGTCATGGTGGTTGCCGAGAAGCCGGAGGTAGACCGTAGCAGTCTTCTTCACTTCGAGATGCTCAAGTCTTTCCACTCTCTCGAGAGAATTGAGCGTCTGGTGCAGCACTTCTGTAAGTTGCTCATGCAGTCTCCTGGCAGTGACAAGTTCTCCCCTAATCTGGGAGGCGGTCTCTTGAAGATTATCGGTCGCAATGTCTCCAAGAACGACTCCAAGAGCCTTCAGGCGTCCGTGGTGGGGGCTGTGTCTAGGACCAAGGACCAAATCTTGTCTCAGCAGGCCGTCAATAGCAGAATCCCCTCTGATGAGCGTCTTCTGACGGCTACCACAGAAGCGGTGGGCTTCGACGTGTCCACCACAACGCTCAGAGCTCGTATCTCGCTTACCGCCGTGTCTGGGAGACAGGCCGTAGCAAACTTGACTGTCTAGGAGAAGATTCATGGCGTTCGCCGACGATCTCCGCAACTTTCTTGAGGGCCGTCTCCTGGCCTACGACCCGGCCATCGATCTCTCCGACAACAGCCCTGCCCAGTCGGAAATTATCACCCCAATTCTTCAGCGGTTCGAGGAAGACCCTTTCTCGACGGACATCCCGACGTTCATGCGGGACCGTCTAACACAGGAGTTCCCTGAACTGGCAGCAGACGGAGGGGCGGAGCTTGAGGACCTTCTAGTAAAGCCATTGCAGTTGCTGCTCGAGCCCTTCAAGAGGGAGATCGAGCTCATCAAGCTGGCCCAGTCGACCAGAAACGCCTCTCTTCTGTCCGAGGAAGAGGTCGACGCCCTTGGCGCCAACTGGTTCTCTGAGAGAGAAGAGGGAGACTTCTCCGGAGGCACTGTTCGTCTCTACTTCTCGCAGCCGACCACTGTCCGCGTTTCTACCGACAGGCGTTGCTACACTTCTGACGGTAGATCGTACTTCCCGGTCCAGAGCTACTTCATCACGTCTCAGGCGATGCTCTTCAATCGCCAGGGCAGCTTCTACTTCCTGGACATTCGTGTTCAGGCCGAGACCCAAGGAGATGCCTACAACGTCGAGGCGGGAGACATCGTTGGTATTGAGGAGGTTCCTGGCGTAGTCAGGGTCTCGAACCCTACTGCTTTTGTCTCTGGTATCCCCAGAGAGACCAACGAGCAGTTCCTGGAAGCCACTGAGCAGAGTCTGACCACTCGTTCTCTTGGAGTCGCCAGAGGCGTCCTTACTCAGGTGCGTGCTCTGTTTGACTCGGTGAGGGCCGTACAGGTAGTAGGAGCCGGAGAGGAGGGGATGAATCGAGACATCCTGACCGGCACAGGGGAAGGGTTTCTCCACCTGGTAGGGTCTGGAGTCATCTTCGGCGGTTGGATCTTTGCATCTCAGGTCTACTACCGAGACGATGGTCCGGACGACACCATCCTCCCGCAGGCTGGAGACACTATCAGGTTCCACCTAGGGACTGTAGCCCCGGCCTCTACCTCGATGTTCGAGACCACCATCGAATCCTTCGAGGTCGTTGGAAATCTGTATCTGTTTGTCCTCTCGTCCTCTCCGGTGGATCCGGACACGGCGCAAGACATCGTCTGGTCCCTATTCAAGCCTGGTTACATCACCATCTCCAACGCACCAGGCGGTATCTCTTCTGAGATCACAGTACCGAACAACGAGGTGCACTTGGGAGGACACACGGATGTGTTTCTCCGACCAAGTGAGGATGCCGAGGTCAGGACGACTCTCCAGAGCGTGACGGGCGACAGCCCCCTGGTCGCCATCACAGATCTCGAGATTCCGACGGCAAACCAGAACCTCGTCCGGTCTACCACCTCCAATTTCGTTACCAGCGATGTTCGGGCAGGAGATACGATCGTTATCGAGACAGGTACCGGGTTCGCCGGAACCTACCGCATTCTAGAAGTAGAGAATGCCACCGACCTTCGGGTCGATTCTACGTTCGTCTCTACTACTACAGATCTGAGAGCTCGAGTCGTTCGCAATATCCGCGTAGACCTCATCGAGCCGAAGATCCCCAAGCTACCATTCACCCCAGGGCCAGTCTCGGACCTGATCACGACTGTAGGGTCCAACGAGTTCCGGTTTGCTACGATTAACATCCAGGAGTTTGGTGCCTCCTTGGGGGACACCATCAACATCCTCCAGGGCCCTGATGCCGGGACCTATACGATCCTCGGTTTCGATATCGTATTCGGAAGCGTCATCGTAGACCGCATCGCCACGGCTACGAATTCAAATCTCAGCTACGAGATCTACACTCCACAGACTGGAATCGCTCGCCCTCTTGTCAGAGTAAAGGGCATCGAGGCTCTAGACTCTACCGGACAGGGTACGGGCATCACCGTTCCCTACGGTGACGCGGTTGACGTCCGTCCTACGGGTAACTTCGAGGGTGCGGGTAATGCGGTCCGTACGTATGACCCCGTTGCGATCATCTTTCCGGACCTATCGGACGAGTGGGGGGCCGGCGGACTAGTCGCAGACCCCATTCCTCTAGTCAGTATCGATCAGACCACCGATGCCAGCTACTCTCTGAATTTGAAGCAGGCGGCTGATGGTTCCATCATCAGAACCATTACCCACAATGCGGCCAATCAGATCGAGTCTACGGAAGTAGAGGTACCGGAGTGGGTCTTCAATGGTAAGAGGGATGTTCTTCTTGCTCTGGTTTCTAGAGCGGACAACGACTTCCCGGCAACTCCTGGCGTTGTTCACCGTACGAGTGACCTAGCCGAGGCCAAGGTCGGGGACTCTATCATCATCCACGATGGTCCCAACCAGGGCCGTTACATCATCAGCAACCACGTCGTTCTAGACCTATGGGGCAAGGCCGAGGAGGGTCATCGCAAGGTGGCCTTGGTCCAGGTGGATCCTCCATTGAAGGTGGACCCCATTAGGACCGCTATCAACCTCATCGACTACGACAACGGATCTCCTCTATGGACGTCCGCCCAGCTATTTGGGTTCCTCCAGTACGCTGCTGACTGGGACAACGCCGGCGGTTTCTACAACACGTTCATCACCGCCCTGAATGCGGCGTTGACTTCTCTCGGGCTTAACTTTGGCACCGACGATGAGCTCAAGGAGTTCTTCGATCCTCTGTGCCGCGTAAGCTATTCCGTAGGGCCGTCTGCAAAGGGCACCTTCCGCTGCTACTTCCTGGACCCAGTATCTGTTGAGTTCTACTTCGGGACCAGCCCAACCACATTCACGCTGGCCAGTGACGGTACGAAGTCTTTCCGACTCGACCCAAACATGCCAGATGCTCAGGTACTTCCAGAGTCGCTTGTTGGGACATCCCCCTTCCTATGGGACAGGAACCTGGGAATCGAAGAGGTGCAGGGAGTCTATGCCTTCCTGACCTCTGGATCTTCTTTCGGTAAGAGAGGCATTAGGGCCGGAGACATTCTCGAGTACCACCTGCCTGTTTTGGACCTACCGGCTCGTAGGGATATGACCTCTAGCTGGGTGTGCATCACTCAAGCAGGATCGAACATAGTCCAACTCATTCTTCCTCAGAGCAATGGTACGGATGAGCAGTTCTATGGAGGAGCCGACAACTACTCAGACTTGGAAGCTGGCCAGCTATTCTTCATCGATAGCGGGCCCGATTTGGGGACGTATACAGTCGTCAGGGTGGTAGAGCAGGACTGGGTCTCCAATCCTCCGGTACTGAAAGTTCAGCTAGACCAGACGCTAACTCATACAACAGAGGGATTCCCCGTACTGTCGACCCCTGATACGCAGACCCCACAGGCCGATTTTGAGTCTGACCTGTGTGCCTATGTGCTTGGCGGAGAGATCACCTTCCCCGTCAACCTCAATGGTACACATCTAGAGGTAGACTACTCCACTGACGGGGGGGCCGCGTGGAGCACGGTCGAGCACCAGTTCACGGGAGCCGACCCGTTTAACAACATCGCGGCGATCATCGCTGACATCGATGCTGACGCGCCCTTTGTAGCTGTCGTAGATCCAACGGCTTTCGGAAACCGTCTTGCCCTGTCTACGGTAGCTGTTGGACCCCGTACTAGAGTCAGAATCAGCACTACTCCAACAGGCCCCTCGGGTCACGCCACCCTAGAACTGGTAGACGGTACTGTTGGAAGGGGAGTACGGGGTGCTGCCACTCTCCCAGGCACCAAGAGGCTGTACAGTTCTGACCTGGACCAGGTCGAGGCCGGTGACTACATCACGATCTACGCCGCATACAGGGCTACCTTGGTTGGGGATGGGGACGATGCCAGCATCATCGGTACGTACGAAGTCTCCTCCGTTGGTACTGACGCAGCCTCTGCTCCGTTCTGGGGAGCCTCTGGGACCTTTGTAGAGCTCTCCCGTACGGAAGACTTTCCAGCAGGCGACGAACACATCGAGGTCCGGTGGGTTCGTCACGCGGCCCCGGAGACCGACCCTGCCGATACCAACGGAGGTGGCAAGGAAATCTCGGACCAGTTTGTCAGGTTCCGTCTGTATGAGCCTGTGAGCCACGAGCTGTCCATTGTCTCCTTGCCGTGGGCGGAGACTCCTCACCCTCTTCTAGACACAAGTGAGCGTCAGATCGAGCTGGCAGACCCCATCATCGATACAGGAGCTGGCCAGAGAAACTGGGCACATCTATCCCCCTTCCGAGTGATGCGCCCTGGAGTGTTCCGCATCTCTTCAACAGAGATGGCCTCTCAGAGGGACGGAGCCCTCTACTACGTCGACCTTCCGGTCATTGGATACGGTCCTGGAGAAGAGATGAACGTCACCCCAGAGGAAGGGTTCATCCTGGACGGAGACCGCAAGGTCTTTGGGTATACCCTGGAGGTGGCCGACGAAAACCTTGCATTCTCGATGCAGGAAGAGGTTCACCTGATCCTTCCAAACTCGGTTCTACCGGTTGGTTCTACGGCTGATCTCGACAACGAGTTCAGTCTGGCGGGGCAGAACCTAGAGGTTACCTACAACAACGCCCCTGTTGTCGAGGATATCCAAGCGTTCCTAGACTCTCCACTCGACCGGACCACGAATGCGAACATGCTGGCCCGGCACTTCTTGCCAGCTTACGTGTTGGTAGATGCCGTCTACTCTGGAGGTTCTGGAGAGGGTGTCGCAGCAGCCGACGTGATCTCGTACATCAACAACATCGATCCAGATGTGAATGAGATCCGAGCAGACTTGGTGGAGAACACCATCAAGCGTAGGGGCGCCAATACGGTGGACCTTCCCATCACCTTGATTGCGTTGTTCCACGGAACCGATCGCAGAATCAGGGGTATGAGGTCCGAGACGTCTATTGGTATCGGAGACACGCCCTTCTTCCGCGGCACCTTCAAACAGACGTACTTCATCTCAGGCCCCAATACTTCCAAAGAATCTCCTCGCCCCTCCGGCGAGCAGGTATTCCTAAGGAGGAC
>Ga0172362_10004434_pt1 | contig 12170 bp, 24 predicted proteins | sample LakKivs1_kivu2a2_FD_114534 | JGI IMG/M metagenome (GOLD analysis project Ga0172362, IMG submission 114534) | Sediment microbial communities from Lake Kivu, Rwanda - Sediment s1_kivu2a2 | ecosystem: Environmental > Aquatic > Freshwater > Lake > Sediment | place: Rwanda: Western Province, Lake...
CGAATAAACCATAAACAACTAAGTCGTTTTTTAATAATAGTTTTTCAAAATCATACATAACATCCCACTCATAAATGTCAAATGGATTTGTTATGGGTTCAGACGCGTGCCAAAATAAAATATCCTTATTATAATGATTTTCTAAAAAATTTTTGAATGGAAGAATTACATTATTACCGTCAAACGGTTTATTGTAAATTTCATAATAACCAACAATTATTAATTCTCTCATAATGTTCCAATTAATAAATATAAAAAGAGGTATGGGTGGCAAATCCATACCTCCAAACGGGATAGTAACTAGTCCCGGTCCTAAGCGGGGTCTTCAACCCCCGTTTTACTTTTGAATTCTTCAATTTTATTTTCCAAGAATTCCATTCTATCACTTTCACCTGTAATGCAATCGTACTTTGAGTATAATCTAACAAATTCTTTTAGACCATCTCTTTCTATTTCTTGTTCCATAGATTCTATGGAAGGTAGATAACATTTGTTGAATCCCATATTACATAAATATAATAAAAAAACCCTCCAAATTGGAGGGTTTAAAAATATAGTTTAAAAAAATAGTTATTTTCTTGCAAATCCTGCGATAGCTGTATCTAAATTTTTCATTGCGTCTTGTAGGTTTTCCATTACAATTTTTGTAATCACCTCCTTAAGTTCTGATTCTGTTAATTTAATTGTTTTCATACTTTATACATTATCATTTATGGTTTCTTTAACTTAGGCTTCAGGTTCAGGATTATCGTTCACAGGTGCTTGAGCTTGCATTGCACCAATCATGGATTTTGTAAGTTGTCCGTGAACTGCTTCACCGTATCTATCCATAATTTCGTTTTCATCTCTTAGGTCGATGAAGTTTCCTCCAACCATAAATCCTAAAACGTTTCTAAGGTTAATTGATCTCCAAGCACCTTTTGCCGCCATCTGTTTTACTTCGACATCATTCATCTCAGGATTTTCAAGTCTAATACGTTTGATTTCTCTTTTGTAAGCATTAACGTCAACTACTTTTTTCAAATCGTGATTCATTTCCACATTTCTTTGTGCGTCGGTTTTTTCTCTTTCACTACCCACATAAGAACTAAGACTTTTTCTAATCAATATGTGTTTAACGTTTCCGTCTTTTTTAACGAAAGCAACACTTACCAATTTGTTCTTATCAATGGCATCTCTTAAGTTTTGTAAATTCTCGTCATCCTGAAGACTCTGATAGTTTAGTTCTTCAATGTTCTCCTGAATGATTCTTCTAACTTGTTCTTGTGTTAAAACGATTTTCATTTCGATTTCTTTTATATATAAATACTTAATTATGAATTAAAAAAAGATGTCCCGGTTCCGGAGGGGTGGTCATTCATCACCCCTTAAGGTTTCACTCACCTTATTAATCAACACACCTTGTCTTGCAAACGCATTTCTTTCCCAAGGTCTCATCTCATAACTCCCGAGTTCCATAACCTCACCCATCCACATAATCTCGTTATTTTCAAAAATAAAATCTCTTTTTAGATACTGGTCGATGTGAATTACCTCGTGGGATAACACCTCAATTGCTTCGGTTCTATTAAGGTCCACAATAAAAAGATAGAACATTGAGTTATGGTATCTTAGGTGAGCTTTTAGTTCACCATCGAATTGGCCCTTTGCTCCGTCCGATAATTCACGAATAAACACGCGGTTTCCAACCATACCCATCTTATCCATTGCCACACTCAATACGGTGTCATAATACGGGGGATAAACATTATTCTCGATAAAGTTATCACCGGAGAGTTTGGTGGTCTTAAACGGTCTATTTGGGTCCTTATACGTAACGATAAGATAAACCACAAATAGAATTACAATCAGACCAATGATTATTATGGGTAGTTTCTTTTTCATACCCATAAATACCAACAAAAAACCCTCCATATTGGAGGGTTTTCTTATTTAATCTTCAGGATATTCTCCATTCATATATTCCCATTGTCTCTGTTCGTCATCTTGTTGTTTATCAAAATCCTTACCCTTCAATAAAATCATAGTTACTCTATCAAGAAAGTCGTTCAATAGACTTAATTCGAATGACATTGAATCTCTGTCGAATTCAAAAGTATATTGTCTTTTTAAATTATCTCTTAGTGGACGATAGTCAGTTGGTTCTAATTTTAAAATACCACCATCGAAATCAATAGCAAAAGATGGAATGTCGTTATCAAATACCAAAGTATGTTTTCTATCACCGAAAGCATATTGAGATCTATTCATTACTTGAAAACCATATTTTTGAAATAAACTTGAAATTTCACTTGGTAATTGTAAATCATAATCTTTGTCTTGATGAAATGTTTGAGGTGTATAATCCTGCTCGTTCACCATTTTAATCATTCCCTTTATACGGGATAGTTGTTCGTTTAAATTCTGTTTCATATTTTGCGGTGGGAGGCTAATCTTTGTGTATTTTAATTATTTAATTTTTGCTATTTGTGGACCAAAACCCTTAGCCCATGATTCTGGAGAGCAGTAGTACACACCACCACCTTTTATTTGTCCAACATAACCATTAACCGGATTTTGTTTTTTAGCGAACTCATAACTTGGGTCACCTTTACCCGACTCAGGTAAAAGTATATGATTCTGACCGCTAGCACCTGTTTTCAAAACTATATTACCGTTGACCATTGGTCTATCTGATTGTTTAACATCATTCAAACATGGAAAACTACTAAACCAACTATTCGAATCAGGTTTAGATATTGTGGCTGTTAATTTACCACCCGATTGAGATGCCGGCTTAGACATAGTGTCTGTAACCGATTTAATTTGAGATTGTTCCTCTATAACTTCCTGAACCAATTTAGTCAAATCAGCTTCAGTCAATCTTATAACTTTTTTCATAATCATGTCCTTTTGTTCACCTAACTTAGATTTTTCATCAATATAATTCCTATTGGTAAACCCTGATAATGGATTATAGTTATTGTGAGAATCGAACCATTTTTTAAATTGGTTAAATCCTGCACCCATAGTAAGCGGCATAATGTCTATTGATCCGGCTTTATCATAATCCACCATACCAGTTTTTAAATCGAATATAATTACACTTTTCGTTTTGTTATTAGTAACGGTAGTAGCTATACTACTTTGTTTAACTGTAACCGCATTTTGTCCTCCCCAAGCAGAAATTACGTGATTTAACATTTGTGGGTCAACTTTTTGTGTTGGGTTAGTTTGTTCTTGAATAACTCTCTTTATTAAATTAGTTAATCCGCTTTCTGTTAATCTTATTACTTTTTTCATTTTCTTTTTTTGTTTTATATAAATAGTTAATTTCTTCCAATATTTTTATTCTTCATTACATTCATCATGAGAATCATTGATCCATTTGTCTAAAAGATAGGAACCGATAAACCAGCCGACGGCCATTCCAAGAGATATTACTACAATAATCATATGGTATAAATATTTTTTATCCGTGTTTAATTATCAATTCGCCAAGAACCTCCAAACGACCCATTTCTTTTTGAAATTCTGTTTGATTCATATCCATAGATATTTTTTTTAGAGTTTCATTAAATTCTTTTTTTGCCTCTTTTAAATCAAATTTACCTTCACTCGCCTTTTTGTAGTATGGAAGTTTAACAATAAAATGGTGATATGTTAACATAGATGGACCACCTTTTTCTTTTGCGGTATTAGCTATCTTCTTGGCTCCACCCATTCTTTTGTCCGCGAATTGATCAAATGATAAACGTTGTAGTTGTGATTCAGTGATAATAATTTTCATATTATATAAATACAACAAAAAACCCTCCGTGTTGGACAGGAATTAGACATAGTGTAGTTTTCCAAAAATTTCTGGAAAATTTTTTTTCTATTTGTTAACAAATTGGGAAAATTTTTCAATATCTTCTTTCGAACCCAATATATGAATTTGATTTGGGTTTCGGACAGTTATACTTTTTCCCCTGTCGACGCTTGATGAACGAATGGTCCCGTCGTATTTGAACTTTGGTAACTCTCCGGTCTTGTGGTAATTACTAACCCATTCAGGATTCAAAGGAGCTTCGAAATATCTTAGTTCTTTATCATAGTTTGGATTACCCTGAACTAAAGGGTTTTGTATGTTTAACAAAACATGATAAGTATTAACTCCAAATTGACTACTTAGGGGTTTTTCAGAAAACCAAATATGACTTAGTCCTGAACTTGAGGGGTCATTGAATTTGGTAAACTTACTTGGACTTGAATGATAAACAATCTCCTTTAGTTGACTATTTGGGAATATCGTGTTTAAGTATTCGGAGTATTGTTCTTTAGTACCTATGTTTGATAATTCAGGATATTCTTGAAATAAAAAGTTAACCCCCTCCTTGAAGTTTCTTAATTTATCAATCATTTTTCTAATATCATCCATTCCCATAAATACGAAAAAACCGGAAAATTTTTTTTTCGGTTTTACCCCTAAAAGTCCATTTTTTGGAAAAATTTCCGGAAAAATTTCTGTCACGGCATTGTCCCCCCTCTACACATGGTCAAAAAGGGGGTATATAAGGGGGGATACGGGGAGGGGGGAGGGGTACACCCATATAGGGGGGTAAGGTATTGATTATCAATAGGTTATAGGGGGTGGGCCGTTCTTTATTCAAATCCGGATCACGGGTGATGTTCTGTTAAAAGAAAGTTAAACCAAAAAAAAGTTGAAAAAAAAATACCTTGATATTGTATATTAAATAAAAAGTAGTATATTTGTGTATCATTTCACCAAAACAAATAATGATATGAACACAACACAAAAAAACCCAACGAAAGTAACGAAGTCCGAAATCATCAACATCATCAAAGAGGTTGAAGAAAAAAACCCTAACACCTTTGTAGGGGTAAAAATGAAAACTTTGTTTAGAGAAGTCCTACAAAAGACAAAGGACACAAAAGAGGTAAACCCTTACTACAAAGAAATCTTTAAGGTCTCGTCTAAAACTTACCGACTTGTTACCGACTACCAACAAAGAGTATGGAACAACTTAATCAAAGAGGGTAAAGACCCTAACACCTTTGAGGTTGAAAGTCCAAGTGGTAAGAAACACATCAGTAAGTCCTTACTAACTGATACCGACACCGAAACAAAAACCTACCTTATGATAGAGTGGTTTCCCGAAATCAAAGGTAGTACCGAGTACGAGTATAGAGGTAACTCAATAGATAAGACCTTGTTTGAGAAGTGGATAAGTGATAGAGAGAGTAGTAACGAGAAACAAGGTTTGGATAGAGAGGTTAAACCGATAACACCCGACCTTGACAATATCCTTGAAATATCGGTAAATGGAGAGAGGTACGAACTAATAAAGGGGTAACACCCTTTTCCTTGAAAACCGAAAGTCCCTTACGAAAGTAGGGGATTTTTTTTTGTCCGAACCGAACCTTCGTCCATCGGTGAATAATGAATGGCTCCATTGTCATACACGGGGACAGATTTGGTTCAGGGAATAGTGAATGGCTCATATTCACAGAATTTACAACCTTGTAATTTTTCGAATTAAGAGTGGCCCATGATTGTCATACAAAGAAGTGGGCCCTTCATTATTTTCACGGGGACGGTGAAAAAAAAATTTGGTATAATAAAATTTTTATTATATCTTTGTTGAAACAAAACATAAACACAATGACCAAGTTCCAAGAAAAAGTTCAATCAATCGGGGTAATCTTAATGATGGTTTTCCCAATCTGTGTTATCCTCACTATCTTATGTTCGGACTATCGAACAGAAGAGGAATATCATCAGTATGTTAGTATCAGTAAGTTCCTCATCAGTTGGTACACTTTTATAACCCTACCAATCGGAATGTTGTTTTATAGTGTCGGTTGGTTTAAGTTCCCACAAAAGAGAAACAGACCTACTACTTTCTAAAATCTTTAAACCCTTCGTATCTACGAGGGGTTTTTTATTTCCCACAGAAGTTACAGTGGATCATGTACATAATGAACGGCTCGGAGCCCTTCATTATTTTCCGACTCAGATGTGCCTTCAAAAAAAATTTGTTAAAGAATTAAAATAAATTTTGGTGGAATGAATTTTTTATTATATCTTTGTTGAAACAAAACACTAATACAATGAAAGAAATGTTTGAAATCTTTATGACCTCTCCCCTTCATATCCAAACCGTTTTGGTTGTTTGGGGTTTATGTGTAGTTGCCTTTTACTCAACAGTTGTTTATGGTGTTGGGTTGGTAGTAGTTTCTAACCTTAAAAAAGTAATCTAATGACACACGAAGTAAAAAGTAAATGTTATGAGTTTGGGGAACGAGAGTTCAATCCACAAGAAACGGTGAACCTCCTAAATAAGTATGGCTTCAAGTTTTGGAGTTGGGGGCCGAAAGGGTTTTTAAACCTTAACAATAAAGTCCTTGTGTTCAAAGTAAATGGACACCACCACAAAGGATATGTTTGTATCAACTTGGGTTGGGATGACACCTACACAGTTAGGTTAATGTCCACTCACGGAAATGTTAAGTTTGAGATGACTGGGGTCTACTTCGATATGTTGTTCGATGTCTTGGATGAGAGAATCGAAAGAATCCCTGAATATGTGAGATAAAAAGTTGGGTTCGTTTTGGTTGTGTTAAACCCTCCGATGATATTCGGGGGGTTTTTTGTTTTTATAACCTTTTCACCGTTTGCGCAGATCATGCCAATATGAACGGCCCACCACCTAATTCATTACAATTCAATCTAGTATACACGGAAGATTACCTGGTTTTGACCTGGTTTTTTGCGCTGATCACTGGCACATAATGAACGGCCCCGTATTACATAAGCCGGTCAAATTCCAACAGCACATGCACCCGACGTACCTGATGTACCACTCGTACCTGAAGTACCCGATAATCCTGATCATCCCAAATTATGTATGGCTCGTAATACATAATCCAAACATTTTACAAAAGTGGACATCCTGAAATTAATGGAGGTGATAACTCATTGATAATCAATTTGAAAACACGGGCCAATCATTATGGAACCTGTCGGAGCACGGTGAATCCAAATTTTTTTGGTATAATGAAAAAGTATTTATATCTTTGTGTAAACAAAACAATAATGATATGAAAATAGATGTAAGTAAAGAACTACGAAGTTTACAGAGAGGTAGAAAAAGGGAAGACCAAATACAACAAGGAATGTATGATGGCCGTTTCAAGAACAAAGTTGTTCCCGATAAGAAGAAACAACAGAATAGAGATATGTGTAGAGTTAAGGTTAGTTTTTACTAACCTTTTTTTATATCCACAGATTTCCCGTCCAGGACCATGTACAAAATGAATGGCTCCAAGCCGTACATTATATTTCACTTGAGATTTGCCAACGAAAATATTTTTATTTTTTTTATTGATATTTTTGGTGATAATAATTTTATGTTATATATTTGTGGAAACAAAACAAAATGATATGAATAATCTAAGTGTAAAACCAAGTAAGCACTCACACAGAATGGGTTACAACGAATGGGTAAAGGAGTTCAATGTTGGTAGTCGTTATGTCGAACCAACGAAATACTATCAAGGAAATCCTGGTCCTGGTATCAAACCAATCGGAATATCAAACTACCTTACCGAAACATCTTTTGAAAGGTTTTTTAGAATCTTCTTTAATAAACTAACAAAATAAAAAATGCTAATAAAACTAACTTACTACGGAACTGATAGACCTACACTGGTCAATATCAAAAATGTCGAAAGCATCTATCAAGTGTTTGATAAGGTAACCAAAAGGTTTTCCACCAAAATATGCTTCAAAGGGAATGAGAGTTATGTGAATGTCGAGGAGGAGCTACAGACCGTTTTAAGACTGGCTCAAGAAGCGGAAATGGGTAAGTTCCAAGAACCTGAATGGGACACACCTTCTTTGGAGGATAGGTTGGAAACTTCTTACCAACAATACAAGGCAAGAAGCACAAACTTCCAACCAAGAGAAAACATCCCTTATGGTAATAGAGCAGATGTGTATAACGATAATCAATGGTAATATGAAAACAATGTTTAAAGACCTTTGGCTATATAGTGTAGACCTTTGGAAAAACGACCGAAAGGAGTTTTGGGATTTATGGGGTGGTTTCGCCCTAATAACATTTTGGATGTGGTTAACATTCTTTGTCCTACTTCCAATCTTCGGAGACTTGTAATACTTGTTTTGGCTGTGTTTTATAACTTCCCTCGACAGAAATGTCGGGGGTTTTTTTTGTCACAAATTTTCTTGAGAAGGAACCGTAGCGCATGCGCTGGCGGATTATGTTCGGCCCAAGTCCTCAGAAAAAAAAGCAGAATCCGATGCTTGGAAAAATGAACGGCTCGTATTACATAAAAGGGTGTATTACGGGCCATACATTATTCACTCGTCGGGACGGTGCCTGGTGAAAAAAAAAAAACTTTAAAAAAATGTCATAACTTTTTTGGCTACATATTATATAATGATTATATTTGTATAACAAAACAAAAATAATACATATGAAAAAGTTTAGACTCGAAATCGAACAAGACAGTTCACCTGAAAGTCCACGTACTTGGGATAACTTAGGTACAATGGTATGTTTTCACAAAGGTTACGACTTAGGAGACGACCACGACTACTGTTCAAGTAACTACGACGGTTGGGAAGAAATGAAGGAAGATATCATCAAGAACGAAAATGTTCACACAATCTTACCTTTATATCTATACGACCACAGTGGAATCACAATGAACACAACCGGTTTTAGTTGTAACTGGGATAGCGGACAAGTTGGTTTTATCTTTGTTTCAAAAGATAAAGTAAAGAAAGAAGTTATCGATGAAACTAAAGTTGAACAATACCTCAAAGGTGAAGTTGAAACTTACGACCAATACCTTACTGGTGACGTTTGGGGTTACAAAGTTTATGAAGTCACTACTTGTAGTTTAGGACACGAACACGAAGAGTTGGTTGACAGTTGTTGGGGGTTTTATGGTGAAGAAGAATGTAGAAGTGAGGGTGAAGATATAATGAAGTATCACACGGATAAAGAAATGGTTTAGTGTTTGGGTTTTTGGTTAAGAAGGGTATCAGAAATGGTACCCTTTTTTATTTTCTGAAGATGCCGTTCGGGACGATCACTGGTGAAAATATGAATGGCCCGTATTACAGGCCGGTCAAAATTTTCCGACGCGTCTTCTCAAGTTTTTTTGAAAAAAAGTAAATAAAATTTGGTGGAATAAAAATACTTTTATATTTTTGTATTCAATAGTTCTTTGACATCGCGGACAGAGGTAATACTCTGGTAAAATAAAAATCCTATGTAATAGGATTGGGAAACATTTATTTATTAAAAAAATAAAACACGGGGACAGGTTTACTGAACACACACATTATGAAAAAGATTAAAAATTTTAAGGGAGTTGACTCAATTATTTTTATGTGTTATTTACACCCCAAGAAGAAAAATTTTCGCGAATGGGAATTTGAAATTGACGGACAAGAAACGGAGAACTCCATTTTATTTTATGATACGTTTGAGAATGGTGGTAAAAAAATACAAAGAGAACTTTTTGAATTTCTTGAAAATTTTTACAATAGGTATGTGTTACCAAAATTGGATGATAATAATAAGTTAACGATGTATCATGGAGTTAGACAAGTGTTGGCTTTAACTATAAAAGATAATACTCCTTACATACATTACCAAAACGTAATTGAAGCTATTGATTATGAGAGTAAAGATTTTTGCAATGATGGATGGTACAAAATAACTGGTTATCATAAGGAAGACCTTTTAAGAATGTTTAACGAATATGCAAAATAAAATAAAATAACATGAAAAAGAAAACTGAAAAAACGGATTTTAAAATGTTTACTGACAAAGAACTTATCAAAGAATTGAAAAGGCGTAAGTATCACATAGTAGATATTGATACACACTACATTTGTGAATCACACGAAATTGGTTATAGAATCGTGAAGAAAAAAGATATTAATAACCACCTTCGTAGTGATATCACAAATAAAATTAAGAAGGAAATAAATGATAACCTTCATGATTGGATAGAAGATTTTTTTGGTGGGGATAAAGGTTGGAATCATTTCACAGAACACATTAATACGGAAATTGAAAGGTTAGAAGAGGAACTTGAAACAAAATAAAATAAAATAATTTTTGGTAGAATAAAAAACCTTTTATATATTTGTGGACACAAAACAAATAATGTTATGAACAAAGAAAAAATGTTAGAAATCGTCAATGACGTAATCAACCAAAAGTTGGAAAACCTAATGGAAGAAATCAGTACAAATGAGTTTATGGAAATGATAACGGATATGTACGTTGACCAAACGGGTGAAGAAATCGAGGACACAGATGAAGTCCAAGAGGTAATAGGTGAAAGGGTAATCCCCTTACTGACCAAGGTAACGGAGTACGTTATCGGAGTTGACCTACCGAAAGTGTAAACGAAGTCCCCACAGAAATGTGGGGATTTTTTTTTGACCACAGATTTTCCATCAGGGTTCACATGTAAATTATGAACGGCTCTGAGCCATACATTATCTACCACCCGGGCTACAGGTGAAAAAAAAATAAAAATATATTTTAAAAAAATTTGGTGGTAATTAAAATTTTTATATCTTTATACAAACAAAACTGAATAACGATGATAACAACACACAATCCCATAAAAACCAAAAAGTTGGTTTGGGGGAAAAAAGGAAAAGAAGTAAGTGGTTGGTTGAAACTAAAAGACGGAACAAAGACACACTTCACAATCGACAAAGATGGTGAATGGGAACAATGGGGTAATACAAGAGATAATCTTTGTTTGACCGTAACCTTTGTTGAAGGTCTACGTAACTTTCTACTTTACGGAGAATAGATGTTTTGTTTTGGTTTGAGTCATGTAATAAAAATCCCGATGACTTTGTTGTCGGGTTTTTTTATGTCCAAGATTTTTTGTCGAGCTGATCATGTCACATTATGACTGGCCTTGAGCCACTCAAAATCACCCATCGCCGGCACAGGGATCACGGGAAAAAAATAATTTAAAATAGTTGGATATATTTTTGGTTTATACTCAAAATGGTTTTATATTTGCCTAAACAAAACAATAATAATATGGAACAAAGTAATCGAGTAACAGAAATCCTGAATCAGTCAAACTTGAACTGGAAGGTTCGTAGTGAAGCAATCACTACTGAAAGTGGTATCATCCTTGATGGTTATAACGCCATAGTTCGTGATGATACAAATACTCCTTTGTCTGTGAGAAGTGATGGTTATCATCCTTATCAAAATCATCAGTTAATAGAACTGCTTGACAGAGTTTCTCAGCAAACAGGCTTAGAGTTAAAGAAAGGTGGTTTCTTCAAAGAAGGTGCACGTGTGTATGTGCAGTTGAAATCAAACGACCTGAAGTTGGGCAACGACAGAATCGAGGGATATATGACTGGCATCAACTCCTTTGATGGTTCGACAAGTTTGGCGTTCGGGCCAAGTAACATCACAATCAGTTGCCAAAATAGTTTCTTCGCAGCTTTTCGTGAGATGAATACCAAAATCAGACACACGAAAAACATGACAATCAAAGTTGATGAAGTGTGTAGAAGTTTGGAAGGTGTCTTAGAAGAAGAAAAGAAAGTGTTCGATAGTATCGTTCAGCTTAGTGAAACAAGATATGATGACTTGTTCAAAGACAATGTTGTTAAGAAGCTTTTCAACATCGCAAAAGACATCGACTTGAAAGATGAAGACGCTCTACCAAGTGTAACACGAAACAAACTTAGCCGTTTCTATATCGACTTGAACGGAGAGTTGCAAGGCAAAGGTGATAACTTGTGGGGGTTGTTTAGTGGTGTAACAAAATATACTACTCACTCACTTACCAAAGATGATAACACAGAGGCAAAAATGTTTGGTGTGTATGGTAAGAGAGAACAAGGAATCTTTAACGAGATGGTTGAGTTGGTGTAATACGTCTTTACATACATAGGTATGTTGGTTTAGGTTAATAACCACGCCCTTCGTTTCTACGAGGGGCTTTTTTTTGCTCTGCCAATTTTGCCACAGCGCATGCGCAAACGCATGTTGAATTATGAACGGCCCAATGTATTACGGGCCACACATAATTTGATGATCGGATGCACCTGAAGTACCACTCGTACCCGAAGTACCCGAAAAAAAAATTTAAATAAA
>Ga0172362_10004437_pt1 | contig 12162 bp, 9 predicted proteins | sample LakKivs1_kivu2a2_FD_114534 | JGI IMG/M metagenome (GOLD analysis project Ga0172362, IMG submission 114534) | Sediment microbial communities from Lake Kivu, Rwanda - Sediment s1_kivu2a2 | ecosystem: Environmental > Aquatic > Freshwater > Lake > Sediment | place: Rwanda: Western Province, Lake...
CGCATCAGCTTTGGCCTTCCTCCGGATTTCTTGCGCACTGGGCTGGACCGGATTCATGAGCTTCTTGTGGAGTTGAGAACATCGGAAAGGATGTAGCATCGTGAAAGAAATTTCCACTCCCAAAGCCCCTCTTCCGAGAGGGCATTATTCCCAGGGGATTATTCACAATGGGCTGGTTTACGTTTCGGGTCAGCTGCCCGTTGATCCCGACACGGGAGAAAAAATACTCGGCTCCATCGAAGAGCAAACAGAGCAGGTTCTGAAAAATGTAAAAGCGATTCTCGAAGAGGCAGGAAGCGGTTTGGATCATGTCGTAAAAGCGACCGTCTACATTTCCGATATCCGGTTGTGGGATCGCGTGAATGCAGTGTACGCGAACCATTTCCATCGCCATCGTCCGGCCAGAGTGGTCGTTCCTGTAAAAACGCTTCATTACGGATTTCAGATCGAGATGGAAGCCATTGGTGCTGTTCCAACGGCAGGCAGGCCGGGATGAGAAAGCCTCCGGATATTGAAGAGATTCGCGCCGCGCACCGGCGCATCCGTTCCGTTGTTCATAAAACGCCGGTTGCCACGTCTCGCTCGATCAATGCGATGGTCGGAGCAGAACTTTTTTTCAAGTGTGAACATCTTCAAAAGGCCGGCGCCTTCAAGTTTCGCGGTGCGTGCAACGCGGTCTTCTCCCTTTCAAAAAAGGAGGCCTCGTGCGGAGTGGTGACGCACTCGTCCGGCAACCATGCCGGGGCGCTTGCTCTGGCAGCCAGCTACCGGGGGATCCCTGCGTATATTGTCATGCCGTCCACTGCGCCGGCGGTTAAGGTTGCTGCTGTGAAGGGCTACGGGGGAATGATCACGTTTTGCGAACCAACTCTTGCAGCGCGAGAAAGTACGGCAGCAAAGGTCATCCAAAACATCGGCGCGCTCCTCATCCATCCGTACAACGATTACCGCATCATCGCTGGACAGGGAACAGCGGCTCTGGAACTGATGGAAGAAGTGCGCGATCTGGATTTTATTCTGGCTCCTGTTGGCGGAGGAGGTCTTTTGAGCGGTACGGCCATTTCGGCCAAGGCGTTGAATCCGAAAATCAAAGTCATCGGATGCGAACCCCAAAATGCCGACGATGCGTACCGTTCGAAAAAGGCAGGGACGATCATTCCAGCCGGGAATCCTCAAACCATTGCCGACGGATTGCGGACTTCTCTGGGGGATAAAACCTTTCCAATTATACGAGACTTCGTTGATGATATTGTCCTTGCCACCGAAGAAGAGATCATCTCGGCCATGCGCATTGTCTTCGAACGGATGAAGATGGTCGTGGAGCCTTCGTCTGCCGTTCCGCTGGCTGCGCTTTTGTCCGGAAGTTTCACAGCACCGGGTAGACGGATCGGGATTCTCCTTTCCGGTGGCAACGTGGATTTCAGCGCTTTTTTTAAATCCATGATGAATGGATTCCACGTCCAGTGATGTGATTTTTCATAGTGAGAGTATCACCCCTATTTTGCAAACGTTATCAAAAGGAGGACTGTTGTCATGAAAAAGAAAACGGTATTTTTTCTGAGCGTGGCTGTTCTTTTTGTGTCGTTGGATTTTTATGCGCAAACTTTCTATTCCGATCCTTTGGCCCATACCTATTCCATTGTCGCTCGGGATCCGGAAACCGGCGAAATGGGCGTTGCGGTGCAGTCCCACTGGTTTTCGGTGGGTTCCATTGTGTCTTGGGCAGAAGCAGGCGTGGGTGCCATTGCCACCCAGTCTTTTGTCAATGCTTCTTTCGGACCTCGGGGGTTGGAATTGTTGAAACAAGGGAAAACGGCTCAGGAGGCGGTTAAAATTCTTATTGATTCCGATGAGGGCCGCGACGTACGGCAGCTCGCCATTATTGATGCGAAGGGGAACGTTGCCACGTATACCGGAAAACGGTGCATTGCCGAAGCGGGCCACGTGACAGGAGAGAATTTTTCCGTGCAGGCCAACATGATGCTGAAGAATACGGTCTGGAAGGCCATGGCCAAGGCGTTCCGAAAGAGTCGTGGCCCGCTGGCGGAGCGGCTGGTGGTCGCCCTGGAAGCAGCCCAGGCCGAAGGCGGAGACATTCGCGGGAAGCAGTCCGCAGCGATTCTCGTGGTAAAAGGAAAATCCACGGGGAAAGTATGGGAGGATCGCCTTATTGATCTGAGGGTGGAGGATCATCCCGAGGCATTGCAGGAGATCAAACGGGTGCTGAAAGTGTATCGTGCGTACGACTACATGAACCAGGGGGATCTGGCCATTGAGAAGAACGATGTTGAAGGGGCGCTCAAGGCCTACGGCACGGCCGAAAGCATGTTTCCGGATAATCTTGAAATGAAATACTGGCATGCCGTTTCTTTGGCCAACATCGGGATGGTGGACGATGCCCTTCCGATTTTCAGAGAGGTGTTTCAGAAAGATGCCAACTGGCGTACATTGACCGAGAGGCTTCCTGCGGTCAATTTGCTTAACGTGAAAAAAGAAGCTTTGAAAAAGATATTGTCACAAAAATAGAAAGAATTTTTCTATTCAGAACGTGGGATTGGAAGTATCTCTCCAATTTGGATGGTTCTTTTTTTACAGCGGAACCGGAATAAGATTTCTTGCGTTCAATGAATAAAATTTTGCCATTAATGGTTTTTCTCAATCTTCCGGTCGGTTCGGAAAATAGAATGGTTTGTGTTTAAAACCAAAATGTACAATTGCACAAAAATCTATCCAGTTTTATGTCTGAATCAATCGCTCTTTTTTTAGAATTTCCGTTCTCAGGGAAAAATCCATTCATTGAATCGTAGCAGAGGGAAATCGTATGATTGAATTGCAAAAGGTGTGCAAAAATTATGGGCTCACCCAAGCTCTGATTGATGTGACGTGCTCTATCAAAAAGGGGGAAATTGTGGGATTTGTGGGACCGAACGGTGCGGGCAAGTCCACAGCCATGAGAATTATTACTACGTACACAGCACCGACATCCGGTACGGTCAAGGTAGGCGGATTCGATGTGCTGAAAAATCCGTTGGAAGTGAGGCAGCTCATCGGATATCTGCCTGAAACCGTCCCGCTATACGCTGACATGCTGGTGTCAGAATATCTGGAATTTATTGGTCAAGCCCGGCATTTAAACGGAAAATACAAGCAGCGGTACGATTGGGTGGTCGAAGCGTGCGGCCTTCAATCTGTTCTGAAGCGAAAGATCGGTGTGCTTTCCAAAGGATTCAAGCAGCGGACCTGTTTGGCCCAGGCATTGATCCACGATCCAGACGTGCTTATCCTGGACGAGCCCACCTCCGGACTGGATCCTTTGCAGATTATCGGCATTCGGAATTTGATAAAAGATCTGGCCCACGAGAAGACCATTATTTTAAGCACGCACATTCTGCCGGAGGTGTCTACCATTTCCGATCGCATTCTTGTTGTGAACAATGGCCGGCTTGTCGCCGACGGCTCTTTCGAGGATTTGGTCCAAGAGGTCACGGATCGCCGATCTGTGTATCTTGCCGTGAAATCACCGAAAAAGGAACTCCAATCGGCTCTCGGTTCTCTGCCGGAAATCCAAGAGGTTGTTTTTGACGAAAAGGGAGAGCGCGGTGCGATCGGATGCCATATTTACACATCGCTGAAAACAGATGTAACGGCCAAACTCAACGAACTGATCCGGAATCGGGGATGGGACATTCTTGAATTTCAGCAGGAAAAACTTTCCCTAGAAGAATCGTTTATCCGGTTCACCCAATCTTCCGCGTCAATAAAAAAATCCTCCCCTCCTGAATTGCATGCAGAGAAAGAAGGAGGTGCTCAATGAAAGACACAGCCATCATCTTCCGGCGTGAATTTCGCGCCTATTTTTACTCGCCCATCGCCTACGTTTTCAGTGTGATATTTATCGTGCTGAACACCAGCCTTTATATGTTCCATTTTTTCTTTTTTGGCAATGCCGACATGCGCAGCTTTTTTTCAACCCTTCCACTGGTTTTGGGACTCATATTTATTCCGGCCATATCCATGCGTTTGTGGTCAGAAGAACATAAATTGGGAACCGTTGAATTGTTGCTTACCCTGCCCATGAAAACCGAACACGTCGTGCTGGGGAAATATTTGGCCGGCTTTGCCTTTTATCTTGTTGCACTGGCCGGAACATGGACCATCCCCATTCTCTTGGTCATCCTGGGCAAACCGGACTTCGGGCCTATCCTTGGCGGGTATTTTGGTGCCGTTTTGCTGGGAGCTTTTTTTCTTGCGGTCGGCATCTTTATCTCCGGATTTTTTTCTGATCAAATTGTCTCGCTCATCATCACCAGTTTGGCGTGTGGATTTTTGGTGTTTATTGGCTGGCAGTATGTGCCCATGGTCATTGACGGATGGATTCCAGGATTGGGCGAGTTTTTCTACAAATACATCGGTGTGACGCGCCATTTTAATGATATTGAACGCGGGGTCATTGATATTAAAAGCATTGTCTATTTTCTATCCTTTACAGCGTTGTTTCTCTATCTGAACGCGAAAGCATTGGAAAGGAGAAAATATTAACCATGAAAGATCTGAAAAAGGAGTTTATCAAAACCTTTGTGATCGGTGCGGTATTGTTGGGCGGTATCGCAACCTTCGTGAACATGATTTTCGACAACGCGAATATCGGCCGGTTCGATCTCACGGCGGATCAGATCTACAACATCTCGCCCTCTGTGGAAAAAATTCTGTCCAATTTGGAGGCACCCATCGAAGTGACCTATTATGTTTCTTCTTCGGAAAAAATGCCTACCCAGTGGAAGAATCTGGAGCGGGATGTCATTGATAAACTGAGGGAGCTCAAACTGGCTTCCAAAGGAAAATTGACGTACACGGTGTTCGATCCATCCACTGAAGAAGAGAAGGAAGCCTACGAAGAAGCCAAACAGAAAGAAGAAGGCAACAATGCTCTTCAGGACAAGTCCAAAATAAAACGGAAAAAAATTGCCGAGCAGCTCTACGAAAAAGGCGTGATTCCGTTCGGCGTTCAAAGCACAGCCAGAGATGAATTTGCCGTGAAGCGTGTTTATTCGTCCATTGTGCTTTCCTATCTGGACCGGAAAGAGGACGTCATCGAAGAGGTTCGTCCAGAAACGTTCGGCAGCCTTGAATACGAAATCATGTCCCGCATTTACAAACTGATCTCCACCAAACGTCCTCGCATTGGATTTTATCCCGGAATACCGGAGATACCTCCTCAGATGAGGCAGTATTACAGACAGGGTCCGCCGCCCGATATGTACGAATACGCCGTGAATCTGCTCAAGGAGTCGGAATACGACGTGATCCGTACCAACATGCAAAAGGACGATCCTGTTCCCGAAAATATTCACACCATGGTTGTGATGCTCGATCGCCCCTTGGAAGAACGCCAGATGTACGAGATGGACAAGTTGATCCACAACGGCGTGCGTGTAATTCTGGCCGGACAGGGGTACAATTATCAGATATCTCCCTCGCAGGAACCGGGTAGGTTTGATCTCCGAGGCATGCCTACGGGAGTGAACATCAACAACCTGACCAAAAATTACGGTTTTGAACTGGACGATCAGATGTTTATGGATCGAAGCGCGGCGTATATTCAAATTCCGGTCTACCAGACGCGAAGTATGGGGATGTTCCAAATCCGCCAGCAGCGTTTTGAGCCGGTGACAAAACCGGTCATCATCAAAGTCAATCCAGAGAACATCAATACCAATCTGTCCATCTCCAACAAAATTAGCGAACTTTTTTATTTGTACGGCAGCCGGCTTCTACTTCAAGAAGATCAGCTCAAAGAAAACCATTTAAACCATACGGCCCTTTTCACATCCAGTAATTTTTCTTGGACAAGGCAAAGCGTGGGCTACGGGCCTGTCAATGAGTCTCCCCCTGCACCAAAGGATATTTTGAAGCATCAGCCCTTCGGAATCTTTGTAGAGGGAAAATTCAAATCAAAATACATCGGTCAGACTATTCCGAAATGGCAGAGTACGCCGGGAGAGAATGAAGGGAAAAAGGAGGAAGAACCGGATCGGCCGTCGGAAATTCCAGGGGAGCCTGTCGAAAACAAAATGATCGTGGTTGGTTGCAGCAACATGTTTAAAAGCGATGTGTTGCAGTCCATCACCAGCCACAAGGCGCTGCTCCTCAACTGTGTGGATGCCTTGACTCTGGGCGATGAACTCATCAATATCCGATCCAAGAACATGGAGTCGCGGAGGATAAAAGAGTCAAGCAGCGTGGGGAAAGCGGCATCCAAGGCCTTTGTCGTTTTATTTTCCCCCATCGTATTGGTTGGTTTAGGAGTTGTATTCACCATCCGCCGAAAAATGCAATAGATCAAGAAAGAAGATTTTGGAAAAGCGCAATGACTGTGGTTCATGATCAAACTGAGAGAGGACTTGCCGAATGAAGGAGAGCCATCTGAAAATTTTTGCCGGCGTGTTTGTTTTTTTAGGCATTCTTTATTTTATCACCAAACCCAGACACGCGAGCGTCAATTTGGATGAATTTGTGCAGAATATTGTTCTTGGCATATCCAAGGACGATGTTGCGAGTCTCGAAGTGTACAAACAGACTTCTACGGAACAGCCAATTCAAATGATCTTTGCGAAAAAGGGGGATCAATGGTTCATTCCCACAAAATTCAATGCAAAGGCCAAGAAAAGCTCCGTGGATCGTCTGCTGACCGATATCCTTGAAATGACAGGAAAGGTGCGGTCATCCGATCCGAAGCATTTTGATACATACCACATTTCGGATGAACAGGGGCTGCATCTTTTGCTGAAAGATGAGGCCGCCAAGACACTGGCAAATCTCATTATCGGCAAAAGAGCCGAAGATTACAGCACAGGGTTTGTCCGCTTTGCAGGAAAGGACAAAGTGTTTGCTGTGGATAAAAATCTCCTTTCCGGCCTAAGCATTTATGGAGACGTTGATACCCTTTCCCAATTCAAGGTGGATACTTTTGTGGATCTTGAGGCGGTTGATCAGGACAAGGAAAAACTGAATATGGTCGGAGTCGTTGCCAACGGAAAGGAAGTGGTGATTGAACGGATTGAAAAAGAGGTGGAGGTTCCTGGGGATTCTGCAAAGACAATCCAAAAAGAGTTCGAGTGGGTGCTGCTGAAAGGAAAAGGAAAGAAGATAAAACTGGATCAAAAAGAAGTGGCCAATTTCTTCCGCGATGTAGCCAAGATCCGAGCGCAGGAGGTCGTGGATCGCATCGGCGATACATTTGCAGATCTCAATAAAAGTTCCATATATGGGTTTAATCGTCCCAGCCATTATATTGTTTTTCGGAAGCCGGATGGAGCGCAGAACAATGTGCTGTTCGGTAAAGAGTATGAAAAGGATCAGGGCTATTACATGAACGTGCAATACGAAGGTCTGGTCTACAAGGTCACCAAATACAACTTTGATAAGATTTTCAAATGGATCGAGGAACTGCCGAAGAAAGTGGCGAAGTGATAGTCAGGACAACAGAAGTATTCCCATAAACCGTCGTGTCCAGAAAGTCCTGTGCGCATCGGATGGCGCAGGACTTTTTTTATTACGAACTGAACTTTGGCAGACAGGATGATTTTAGTAATCCAATTCAATAAGCCGATAAATCTTATAAGATACTCCTTCCTCTTCATCTCTTCTCCCAAGGGGGAGGAGAAATACACTCCTCCCCAAATGAAAAATGGGGGTCATTCAAAATTATTGACATTGATGGTTGTTTTTTCTACTTTGAGATAGATCGCGAATCCAGTGTCTTTTTCTGTCAATTTCCTTTTTATGAGGAATCGGATTTTTTGATATTGTAAAAGGGGAGGGAATACCCATGAATAGAAATCCAAAATCCATGTTGCGGTTATGTCTTTGGATGGTTTGCATTTTCTGCTTTTTGGGAGTGGTCTCCCTTGAGGCGCAACCGTTTACCCTCGAACGGGTGATGAGCGCTCCGTTTCCTTCGGACTTAGTTGTGTCGCCTTCAGGAAACAAGGCGGCCTGGGTATTCAACGATCAGGGGAAACGCAATGTCTGGGTGGCAGAAGGCCCCGATTTCAAGGCACGGCAAATCACTTTCTATACAGAGGATGACGGTCAGGAACTGGGGAGTCTTCGCTTTTCTTGGGACGGCAATGTCCTTGTTTTTGTAAGAGGAGGGGATCGAAACAATCAGGGGGATTCCCCCAATCCTACCAGCGATCCCAGAGGCGCAGAGCAGGCCGTCTGGGCAGTTCGCACGACGGGCGGGGAACCCTGGATGCTTGGCAAAGGCTCGAATCCTCAGGTGTCGCCCAAAGGGGATTGGGTCGTTTTTGTCCGGCAGGGAGAATTTTACAAGTCGCCCATGGACAGTACAGAAAAGAGCTCACTCCTTTTCAATGTACGGGGCAGCAACAGTGCTCCGGTCTGGTCGCCCGACGGTTCTAGGATCGCCTTTGTCAGTTATCGGGACGATCACAGCTACATTGGCGTGTACGATGTGACCAAGGATATTCTGACGTGGATGGCGCCCGGCGTGGATCGGGACCGATTGCCGGTGTGGTCCCCGGACGGCAGACAGGTCGCATTTATCCGCATTCCTGGGATCATGGTGGAACCTCCGACAATGAAAGAACTCTATCTTCCTTTTGCCTTGTGGGTGGCAGATGCAGAAACCGGCCAGGGAAAACAGATCTGGGCATCGCCGGATTCCAGCGGCGGTTTTGTCCAGTACTACCCCGCCCATCCGTTGATGTGGGGCGCCGGGGAACGGCTTGTCTTCTATTCCGAACACGAAGGATGGATGCGCCTTTACTCCGTATCCATAAAAGGCGGAAAGGTTGTTTGTCTCACACCGGGCGAGTACGAAGTGGAAGATGGCTGCCTCTCTTCCGACGGGAAAACGGTGATTTTTAACTCCAATCGGGAAGACATGGATCGGCGCCACCTGTGGTCTGTAGACGTGACCGGCGGCAATGAGCGCCGTCTCACCCGGGGGGAAGGTCTGGAATGGCGGCCGGTTCTTTCCGCGAATGGGAAAGATCTCTTCTTTCTCTGCTCTACGGCGTATCAACCCGCTTCCCCTGCTGTGATGACTCTGGATGGAAAAGGGCGCCGTCTTCTGGCCCCTGAGGCCATTCCTCCCGATTTTCCATCGAGAAATCTTGCACAGCCCCAGCAAGTGGTGTTTACAGCTCCGGACGGTCTTGCGATTCACGGCCAGCTTTTTCTCCCCAGAGGGGCAAAGCGGGGTGACGGCCGGCCCGCTGTCATTTTTATGCACGGAGGCCCCATCCGGCAGATGATGCTGGGATGGCACATGCGAGGATACTATCACAACGCCTACGCCATGAATCAGTATCTCGCAGCCAAAGGGTATGTGGTACTTTCGGTCAACTACCGATCCGGTCTCGGATACGGCAGGGCGTTTCGCACAGCGCCGGATCAGGGCCCCCGGGGAGCCTCGGAGTACCAGGACATTGTGGCAGGTGCCAAGTACCTCCAGAAGCGTCCGGAAGTGGATCCTGAAAAAATTGGACTCTGGGGAGGATCGTACGGCGGATACCTTACGGCTCTGGGGCTGGCTCGGGATTCGGAACTTTTTAAGGCCGGTGTGGATCTTCACGGCGTGCACGACTGGTCGCTCCGGGCAAGACGAAGAGACGGAGGCGGCTGGAATCTTTCCCGCGACGAGGAGACCATGCGCCAAGCCTGGGAATCTTCGCCTGTGGCCGATGTCCGTTTCTGGGTTTCTCCTGTTCTCTTTGTGCACGGGGATGATGACCGGAATGTGGATTTTATTCAAACTACGGATCTTGTGCAGCGGCTCAGAAGGGAGGGGAAAGCCCATGTTGAGCTCCTCGTTTTTCCCGATGAGGTGCACGGATTCCTTCGGCATAGCCGATGGCTCGAAGTTTTTCAAGCCGCTGCCGATTTTTTTGATCGGTTTCTGGCAACGCGATAGACAAGGCGTATTGCCAATTTTCAATGAGGGAGGGAAACGTGATGAAACACATAAGGCGATTTGTCGGATATTTTCTTTTGTCTGCCCTTGTTTTTGCTTTGTCTCTATTCGCTCAGGCGTCTTTACGATACGAGAAGGAAATCACGCTCTTTGAGGATTTTGTTCAAAAGCAAATGCAGACAGACCACATTCCGGGGCTCTCCGTTGCTTTTATGAAGGACGATTTTATCTGGGCGAAAGGATTTGGCTGGGCGGATTTGGAAAACAAGACTCCGGCTACAGCCCGATCGGCCTACCGCCTCGCCTCCAATACAAAATCCATGACCGCTGTGGCTGTTCTTCAATGGGGGGAAAAGGGCAAAATAGATCTGGATGCGGAAGTGCAAACTTATGTTCCCTATTTTCCCAGAAAACGGTGGCCGGTGACGGTGCGTCAGCTTTTGGGGCATCTGGGAGGCATCAGCCATTACAGAAATTACGATGCGGAAGGTCACATCAAGGAACACAAGGACACCCGTGAATCCCTTGAAATCTTTGCCGATTTCGAATTGGTGGCCGAACCGGGAACGAAATACAACTACTCCAGCTACGGATACAATCTGTTGGGTGCGGTGATCGAGGGCGCGGCAAAAGAACCGTACGCAGACTACATGCGCGAAAATCTGTGGCGGCCGCTGGAGATGACCGATACCTCCATGGACGATCCCACCGAGATCTTACCCAATCGCGTCCGGGGGTATCGTCTCGTGGACGGTGAAGTAAAAAATTCTGAGTTCGTGGATATCAGCAGCCGGTTTGCCGGCGGAGGCACGCGCTCCACAGTTCTGGATCTTTTAAAATATGCGAAGGGGTTTCACTCTTTCCAAATGCTGTCGCCCAAAAGCATTGATCTCATGCTGACTTCCATGGCCACCCAAGATGGGCATTTTACGGATTACGGAATGGGATGGAGCATTGTGCCGGTCAACGGACGGTTTCACGTGTCTCATACCGGAGCGCAGGCCGAGACGCGGACGCTTCTTCTGCGGTTTCCAAAGATCAATTTTGCCATCGCCCTGGCCTATAATTTTGAGGGTGGAAATCTGTTTGCTTATGCGCACCGCCTGGCTCAACTGATTTTGGACGAACCCTGGAACAGGACGGTTTATACAGGAAGCAAAGAAGGCAATGCGTTCTACAGCGGTCTTGCGGATGTCTTCAATTACGGTTTTGCCTATTTTGACCGATACGAAAAGCCCCAGACATCCGATCCAAAGGAACTCGCCGAGGCGTTTTCCTATTTCAACACGGTTGTTCATCTTGAGGCCCTTCGGTCCGATTTCAAAAAGACCGCAAAGAAAATTGCCGACGGCCGGCATCCGGTGGCACAGGAAGCCTTTGTCAAAATCGGTTCGTATATGGCCGCAAGACTCAAGGAAAATCTGAGCGACATGGGTATGCTTCACAGGATGGGAGCCCTTCGCTTTTTCCATGCGTATGTCCAGATGTATCGGAATCTGCCGGACTATCCTGCGGATCTTACGTTTTCGGAAGCCGCCGAAAAACAGATGGATCAATGGCAGAGCGATTGGGAAAAAACGTATACAGACACTGTCCGCAGGCTTTCGATAACGGCTTTCTCGGATATTGACCGAGTCGGTAAGGAGTTGAAAAAGATCTTTTCCGGTGCCACGGTCTATCCTGATTTCAGCGGCGATCTTGCCCAAGCAACGCACGATTTTTATGTGAAAGGAGATCGGGAGGGAAGTTTCCGAGCGGCAAAGCTGGCTTGCGAGCTTTACCCCCAGTCGCCGGGTCCGTATGTCTATCTTGCCAATGCGTATGCGTGTTTCGGTCAAAAGGAGAAAGCCCTTGAATCCTATCAAAGGGCGATACAAATCAATGGAGATGATCGAGTGGTCAGTGCAGGAAATCTGGACCGAATTGCCAACGATCTGGCCTATTTCGGCAAGCGGGATGAAGCCGTGGCTCTGTTGACCGTAGTGCTTGAATTGTATCCGAAAGAGGCGATTCTTCATCAAAGCATGGGCGATCTTTTTCTGGAAAAGGGGAAAAGCTATTATCGGAAAGCTGTGGAATTGGATCCCATGCTTGAGCCGGCTCGGGATAGGCTGAAAAAACTCCGGTGAGTTCTGCAACCCTTTTATTAAATGTCACCGAAAAAACTTGATTTTTCAGGGAGGTTTATGTAGGTTGTTATCAATTTCAAACTGGCCACTGTA
>Ga0172362_10004438_pt1 | contig 12160 bp, 12 predicted proteins | sample LakKivs1_kivu2a2_FD_114534 | JGI IMG/M metagenome (GOLD analysis project Ga0172362, IMG submission 114534) | Sediment microbial communities from Lake Kivu, Rwanda - Sediment s1_kivu2a2 | ecosystem: Environmental > Aquatic > Freshwater > Lake > Sediment | place: Rwanda: Western Province, Lake...
AACTTGTTTTTCAGACTGAAGTTTGTCATGTCTGCGACTTGGAATTTGGCTTCTGGAACTTTGTTTTTTGCAATTTTGATCATTCGCTTGTTGATGTCGATTCCTGTGCATTTGAAGTTTGAAACAAGATGTTTCATGTGTTCTCCAGTTCCGCATCCAACATCAAGGAGAGTCTTCGACTTTTTGTGCTCGTATTTTCTGATGACGTTTGAAAGGATTTCTGCTTCTTTTTCGTAGTTTTTCATCTGCAAGTAAAGCTGATCGTAATACTCAACGTGTGTTCTGAAATCATTCTCTTTCATAGATCAACCTCAGTGATCTGCAACGCTATTAATTTTTTCCACTTGTCGATACTGTTAAGTTACCCAACATGTTGTATTGGCTGAGATGTCAGATTCTACAAGTACATATTCTTATGTCAAAAAACTTAACAATAGGTTTTTATATATTAGCTATAGATGGGAGTGGTTATGCCAAAACAAGACGAAAAGCAGTTGCTGGAATCCTACCGTAAAATCAAACAAACCTATGATACATTTATCAAATTACAGGAAGCATTGGGCAAACCTAAAAGAGACTTTTATACATCAGAAGTGTCATCTGGCGATTTCTCTGGTAGAGAACTATTTGAAAAGGTGAAACGCGAAAAGGAGAAAGTAGCTCTCCATGTCTAGGAATGATGTGACACAAGCACTCTCTATCGTTAAAAGCGCGATTGACAAGTCGAAACCCTTGATTTGTGACATAGAAAAGTTGAGGGGTTCAAAGCTAGTAGTGTACTGGTGTGCCGATGAGTCGATTGACCATGTTATGTGCCTACGACTACTAAAGATATTGAGACGACTTGGAAACATTGAGAAACTTGACCTATTGCTGGAATCTGGTGGGGGCGACATTGATGCGGCGTGTAAGATGGTAAGGCTTCTTAAACAGTATTCTCAGACTTTCTCAGTCCTTGTACCGTATATGGCAAAAAGTGCAGCAACACTTCTAGCACTTAATGCAGATGAATTGGTAATGTGTAGATCGGGAGAGCTTGGTGAAGCTGATCCGCAGGTAAGAGACCCTGCAACTGGAGCTTTTGTTCCTGCGCATTCTATCAAAGAAGCTATTGAGTTTATAGAGGAAGTAAAAGACCCATTCGTTAAACTTTCATTGGCTGATAAATTGCCTCCTCTTCTGATTGGGGCTTTTCGTGATGCGCAAAATGCAGGGGTTCAATATATAGATGAGGCACTAGCTAAGCTTGGAGAGAAAAAGGAAGAGGCAGTAGACACATTTACTAGAAAGTATCTTTCACATGGTTATCCGATAGACAGAAATATTTGCAAGGAAGCAGGGTTAAATGTAGTTTTTCCAACAGACGATCTGGAACAAAAACTAGATGACTTGTATGAATGCTATGCTGACATCATGTTGAGTCTAATCGGAAAAATAAAAATCAAGAGTTTTGCGGTGATGCAAGCTGACTCGCAGCTTTGTGTGCTTTTGAATGGCAAAGATATTACTTCCGACTACAAGGGCTTTGAACAACAATGCGAACAGACCACACAGGGTAAACCTTAGAACGACTCAGATTTTTTCTCTTCTATATTCAAAGAACTTGTTTGATTTTCACTTTTTCCATGATTCGTTTTTCATATTCCTCTTGCGTCAAAACGCCTTTCTCTTCTAATATTTCAACTAGGCTAGCTGGCATTGTGTCTAGAAGGTCCATTTCTTCTGCAAGCTAATTGTCAATAGTCTGTACAGAGCAGTGTCTGAAAGAGATATTATGTGTCAAGAGCAAGAGAATCTCGCTGACGCAGTGGTTCTTCGTTTTCTATGAGACCCAAATAAATTAATACCGCTTCACGCACCCTTTCTAACTCCGATTCAACCTATATATAAGGGGGGTCTAGACGCCGCTGAGCAAACCAGCAAAAATCACCGACACAACGTTTCGAGACGCCCACCAATCCCTAATGGCAACGAAAATGCGAACCGACACAATGCTCCCAATCGCTGAAAAAATGGACAAAGTTGGCTTCTTCTCGCTTGAAGCATGGGGCGGCGCAACCTTCGACGTTGCAATACGGTTTCTAGCCGAAGACCCGTGGGAACGCATTCGCCAACTAAAACGACGCGTCAAAAAAACCCCTCTCCAAATGCTTCTGCGAGGACAAAACGCTGTAGGCTACAGAAACTATCCTGACGACGTCATCATCAAATTCGTCGAAAAAGCAGCCCAGAACGGCATAGACATCTTCCGAATATTCGACGCGCTCAACGACGTCCGCAACATGGAAGTCGCCATCAAAACCGTCAAGAAACAGGGCAAACACGCCCAAGGAACAATATGCTACACCATCAGCCCCGTCCACACAGTCAGCCACTTCGTCGAATTCGCCAAGAAACTGGCAACACTGGACTGCGACAGTATATGCATCAAAGACATGGCAGGCATGCTTGCTCCCCAACCAGCACACGACCTCATCACTGCCCTCAAAAAAGAAGTAGGCTTACCCGTTCATCTGCACTCCCACAGCACAAGCGGCATGGTCATGATGACCTACCTGCGCGCGTGCGAAGCAGGAGTCGACATACTTGACGCGGCTTTCTCACCGCTTGCATGGGGCACCAGCCAGCCGCCCGTCGAATCCGTCGTCGCCGCCTTGAAAGGCACGCCCTACGACACGGGCTTAGACTTAGAGCTGCTCAACGAAATAGCGGCATACTTCCGCGAGTTGCGCGAAAAATACTACGACCCCTTGAAACTGATAGACCCAAAGGCTGAAAGAGTCGACGCCTCAATAATAGTCCACCAAATCCCAGGCGGAATGTTCTCCAACCTTCTTGAACAACTGCGCGAACAAAAAGCGTTAGATCGGCTGAACGAAGTGCTTGAAGAAGTGCCGAAGGTGAGGAAGGAACTGGGGTATCCGCCGCTTGTTACGCCTACAAGCCAGCTTGTTGGAATTCAGGCTGTGTTCAACGTTATTTCAGGAAAACGCTACAGCATCGTGCCCAAAGAAATAAAGGACTACGTGAAGGGCTTTTACGGGAAACCTCCAGCCCCAATTGACCCGAAGATAAAGAAGAAGATAATCGGTGACGATCAACCCATAGCAGTCCGTCCTGCCGACCTTTTGGAGCCTGTTCTTGACAAGATACCTGAAGACGTGAAACCCTACATTGAAACTGAAGAAGACAAGTTAACCTACGCCCTTTTCCCGCAGACCGCCCTAGACTTTTTCAAGAAAAGAAAAGCAAAACGGGAAGAAGCAAAAACGGGGATTTCGCCTGAAAGAGTGGCGGAGCTTGAAGAAGTTGCCGCAGTCACGGTTGCGCTTGCCAATTATCTAGCAAACCTGCAGCGAGTGAAAGCCATCGCCTTAGCAAAGCCGAAACAGGCAACGTCAAACTGGGTGCTGGCAGGACGACAAGCGCTAGCTGAACACGGTGCATAACCATGCCAACCTACGAAGTAATCATCGACAGCAAACCGCGGAAAATCGAATTAACAAAAACCGGAGAAAAATCCTTCACAGCCAAAATAGACGACAAGCCCTGCAAACTCGAACTGTCCACAAACAACCCAAACATGGAACAGGCTTTCACCGTCAAGCTGGACGGCAAAACGTACAAGATAGAAATGCCGAAGATTGAACAAAACAAGCCTTGCCAGATAAAGGTGGAAGAAGCCACGTTTAAAGCCGAAGTCGTAACAGCCGTAAGAAAACAGACCTTAACAGCGTTCGAGCCCGCCATCATCACAACTGCAAGGAAACCTTCCCAAAACAAGTTGGTAGCCGAAGGCGCGGTGACGGCTCCAATGACTGGAAGAATAGTCTCGGTGCAAGTCAAGAAAGGTGAGCAAGTCAAAGCTAACCAAGTTCTCTGCATCATAGAAGCCATGAAAATGGAAAACGAGATAACTGCCCCAAAAGCTGGAACCGTTCAAGAAGTGTACGTTTCTGAAGGCTTTCCAGTGAGTGAAGGCGAAGTGCTTCTTGTCATAGCCTAGAAAATGGAAGGCTGCTTGTACTCGCCAAACACGCCGCGCAAAGTGTTGCAAATCTCGCCCAACGTCGCATATTCTTTCACTGCGTCGAGTATGAAGGGCACGAGGTTCACGTTTTCCTGTTCAGCCGCATTCCGCAGCTTGCCCAAGGCATCAGCCACTTTAGGCTGGCTTCTCTGGCTCTTTATCTTTCTCAATCTTTCAACAAGCGTCTTCTCAGTTTCAGGATTTATCTGCAGAATCTTGATCGGAACCTCTTCCTCCGTCAAAAAGTCATTTACGCCCACAACAACACGTTTCTTACCCTCAACCTCTTTCTGGAAACGGTAGGCACTCTCCGTAATCTCACTCTGCATAAACCCTTTCTCGATCGCGTCAACCGCTCCTCCCATAGCGTCAATCTGCTCAATATACTTCTCCACCCTCTCTTGGATTTCATTCGTCAAATACTCAACATAGTAAGAACCACCAAGCGGATCAACAGAGTCAACCACACCGCTTTCATAGGCGATTATCTGCTGCGTCCGAAGCGCGACCGTTACTGCTTGTTCACTGGGCAAAGCATAAGCCTCATCAAACGAGTTCGTATGCAGCGACTGCGTTCCACCTAAAACTGCACTCAGAGCCTGAAGCGCTACGCGAATAATGTTGTTATGTGGCTGCTGAGCTGTGAGCGAAACGCCTGAAGTCTGAGTGTGAAAGCGCAGCATCCACGAGGCAGGCTTTTTGGCTCCAAAACGCTCTCGCATAATCTCTGCCCACAACCGTCTAGCCGCTCTGAACTTGGCGATTTCTTCGAAGAAGTTGTTATGTGCCGCGAAAAAGAAAGACAGTCTTCCAGCAAACCTGTCCAAGTCCAAGCCCTTGTCTATTGCTGACTGCACGTAGGCAATTGCGTTTGCAAACGTGAAGGCTACTTCCTGCACGGCAGTGGCGCCAGCCTCTCTGATGTGGTAGCCGCTTATGCTTATCGTGTTCCACTCAGGCATGTGCTGTGAACAATACTCAAAAGTGTCCGTGATCATCCTCATTGAAGGTTTTGGGGGGAAAATGTACATGCCTCTGGCAACATACTCTTTCAAAATGTCATTCTGCAAGGTTCCCCCTAACTTGGCTTGTGCTACTCCCTGCTTTTCTGCAACAGCAACATACATGGCGAGTAGGACGTTTGCGGGAGCGTTGACTGTCATGGAAGTGGTAATCTTGTCCAAGGGAATGCCTTCAAAAACAGTCTCCATGTCCCGCAAAGTGCTGACGCTCACTCCTGCCTTTCCAACTTCACCATTAGACATAGCATCATCACAGTCATAGCCAACCTGTGTTGGAAAATCAAAAGCCACGCTCAAACCCTTCTGACCGTGCTCAAGCAGATACTTGAAACGTCGGTTTGTCTCCTCAGCCGTTCCAAAACCCGCATACTGCCTCATAGTCCAAAGTCGCGCCCTATACATAGTGGGGTAAACGCCGCGGACATACGGATACTCTCCTGGAAATCCCAGATCCTGCACGTAATCAAAATTCGAAACGTCAAGTGGAGTGTAGATTCTGTCCACAGGAATGTCTGAGCTTGTTGAAAAAGAGCCTTTTTCGGGAAGTTTTTCAAAGCTTTTAGCAACTGTTTCTTTTTCCCACTCCTGCTTTTTCTGTTTGATTTTTTCCAGCTTCTCTTTGTCAAACATCGTTGAACGCACCCTGAAAATAGACTGTTTTGAGAAGGATAAAAGAATTGTCAACAAGCCCTCTGAACCTGACCACTAAAAGAGTTCTGAACTGAAACAGATAATAACCGCCAATATACTGAGATGTCCTAGAGCCCAAGGTGCCAAACTTGAAAGTGAAAGTAGAGTATCTGGGTCACATAAGAGCGATAATTGGCAGCAAGAAAGAAGAAGAAATCGAAATCGAAGAAGACGCTTCCGTCGCCGACCTCCTGCTGACCCTTTCCGAAAAACATGGTAATGCATTCAAAAAAGCCGTCTACGAAGACAAGGGGACGGATGTTAAGTCAAACTTCATGGCGACAGTGAACGGTTACCTGCTTAATCAGTTAAATGGCGTTGAGACCAAGCTAAAGAGCGGAGACCGCATTATTCTGATGCCTGTTGTCAGCGGCGGATAAAGAAAAACGTTTTATGTTGGAAAAGCATAAAAACCAACTTCTCAAGGTGAAACGCTTGAACAAGGTAGAGGCACTAAAACAGTTAGCGTTCGAGAAAAAAAGTTTTGACGGCTTTCTAGTCACCAACCCAACAAACCTGCTCTATTTCACTGGCTTCGACGGAGCATTTTGCCTACTGATTCCGAAGAAAGGCGAGAGCACCATCTACGTTTACAACGTCAACTACGAACTGGCAAAGACTGAAGGAAAAAGCTTCAAAGTCGAGCTTGTGAAGATGGGTGAAAAACTCGGAGAAAAGATAGCTGCTCAAGTCAAGGCTTCTAAAATCAAAAAACTAGCTTTGGACACGTTGAGCTACGATCTCTATCGCATGTTCGCAAAGGCGCTCAGAGGAACTGCGAAACTGAAGATTCAGGGCAATCTCATCTGGGAACTGCGCAAAGTAAAGAATGAACAAGAGCTTGAACTCATGCGAAAAGCTGGAGAACTCACCGTCACAGGCATGAAGGCCGCCTACGAAACGATAAAACCAGGCGTCAAAGAAATTGAAGTGGCGGCAGAGATTGAGTATGCAATGAGACGGAAAGGCTCTTGGGGAACAGCATTCGAGTCAATAGTGGCTTCTGGCACACGCTCTGCTTATCCGCACGGCGGCTGCACGGACAAGAAAATACGCAACGGAGACATTGTGGTTGTGGACATCGGCGCCACTTATCAATGCTACCGTTCAGACATGACGAGGACAATGGTTGCTGGAAAACCAACACAGAAACAGGAGAAACTCTACGAAGTCGTCAAAGTAGCTCAGGAAAAAGCTTTCCAAGCCATAAAACCCAACGTGAAGTGCAAGGACATTGATGGAGTTGCAAGAAAAAGCATCGCTGACGCGGGCTATGGGGAGTATTTCGTGCATAGTCTAGGGCACGGCGTGGGATTGGAAGTTCACGAACTACCTGTACTGAGTCCAGCGAGTAAAGACAGGCTGAAAGTTGGAAATGTGGTTACGAACGAGCCTGGCATATACCTAGTTGGCTATGGCGGTTTCCGCATAGAAGACACTGTCCTTGTTAAACCGCGCAAGGCTGAGAAGCTAGTTGACGGCTTTTACACTTTGACGGCAGAAAGATAAGCATCACATAAACTATGCCTTTACGAGACAATGCGTCTTCAGCTTCTGTTACAGCAGTCGTTTTTCCTGAAATTTCCTGTCTATTTGCGAGGAACATGTTAATCTGTGATGTAAAATGCCTTGCTGCCCAAGTTTAATTTCGAATTGAAAGAAAAATTTAAAAGCAACATATGCAAGAACTACGAAGAATGTATGAGGGGAATGGTAGTAAAATTTTATTCTCGCTCTCCTTTCTCCCCTTGCAAACGGTTCTACCATTCTCCTCATATCGAATCTACTAGAGTTTAAACTGCACTTATAGATTATGGAACAAAGTTCTAGTGAGCAATCCTCCACAGAAAAGACAGAAAAATGGTTGACAAAACCTAAAATACACCGTTCGGCATCACTCAAACCACTGAAGGGTGAAACTGAAATGAAAATTCTGATCGTTTACGACTCTAAAACTGGAAACACAAAGAAGATGGCACTTGCAATTGCGGATGGCGTCAGACAAGTGAAAGGAGTTGACGTGGAAACAAAGGCAGTGAGAACAGCTAAACTGGAAGATTTGCAGGCGGCAGACGGAATAATACTTGGCTCCCCAACGTACTACGGACAGATGAGCGGCAATCTAAAAGCCTTCATCGACAAGTCTGTCAAAATCCACGGGAAACTCCGAGGAAAAGTCGGCGCCGCCTTCACAAGCTCAGGCGGCACAGCTTCAGGCGCAGAAACCACCTTACTTTCAATCCTGCAAGCAATGCTTGTCCACGGCATGATTGTCCAAGGCAGATCAGACGACAAACACTACGGTGCCGCAGCAGTTGGCGCTCCCAACAAGAAGGGACTCGGGTACTGCAATGAGCTTGGCAGAAGAGTCGCCAGCTTGGTCGTGAAGCTGAAAGATTGAGAAAGCGAAGTGGGCCCGGCCGGATTTGAACTGGCGACCAACAGGTTATGAGCCTGGCGCTCTAACCTAGCTGAGCTACGGGCCCGCATTGTCTGCGTGTTTGTTTTGCTGTTTCTGATCTGATTTGAATGTTCTCTGTTTTTAAGCTATTGGTGAAAGATTTAAAAAGTCTGCTGTTCGGTAAAATACCGTTTGAGAGGGATGTGCTGCTTGGAGTTGAAAGTTTTCACTTTGCCCACTTGTTCAACCTGTCCAGCGGCTAAGGCTGTGGCGTTGGAGGTTGCAAGGAAGCTTGGAGTTGACTACAGAGAGGTTAGCATGGCAACAGGAGAAGGTGCGGTTGAGGGACGAAGGTATCAGATTATGGGCACTCCAAGCATCGCTATAGATGATGAGGTCATAGTCAGAGGGCGTTTTGTCTCTAGAGAGAGGCTTGAGGAAGAGATTAAGAAAAGAATGATTCAATCAAGTACAGATGCTTCCTCTGAGTGAAGACTCTGAGTTAAGACTGGCTTGTGCTGTTTCTAGTTCTTTCGTAGTGATATAGATATTCTTGAGCGTAGCCAGCGTATCTACCGAAATACTGCCGTCCAAACAGATTCAGCCTTTCATATTCTTGGTTGGTTGGCGATCTTTCAGCTGAGATTTTCTCAATAAACTCTTTCGGAAAGTGATCTGCATAGTGTCTCATGATGGCTCGCTTTATCCATACATCCACTGGAAAAGATTCCTTTTTGTCAAGAGAGAAAAGCAAGATGCAGTCCGCAACTTTAAGCCCAACTCCAGAGAGCTCAAGCAATCGGCATCTGGCCTCTTCATAGTTTGCTCTTTTCAGTTTTTCAAGGTTGACAGCCTCATCATCTATTTTTCTCGCAGTTTCTAACACATACCTTGCCCTGTAACCTAAGCCGCAATTCTTCAGTTTCTCAATACTTGCATTTGCTAAGGCTGCAGGTGTTGGAAAAGCGTGAAAGTCTTGTCCTTCGAAGACCGCTTTTCCGCCGAATTGGCTGGACAGTTTGAAAATCATTTGTTTGATTGCTGGGATGCTTTTGTAGGTTGCACAAATGTATGAGATCAAGCATTCCCAAGGGTCTTGGCGGATAATTCTCAATCCCTTGAAAGTTTCTGCTGCGACTTTGACATGTTCGTCTTTGCCGATTTCCACAAGTATTTTCGACAAATCTTCATCCAGCCCGAAATAGTTCTTGACAAAAGCAGCATCAACGTTCTCAAACTCTAATCCATCGTCTATTTGGCGGGTTTTGAAAACCCTCTCTTTCACAACGCCGTACCACCATCCGTCTCGATTTTCCCACCTGAATGTTTGTCCGCAGCAGAGAGTGAAATCCAGATTGAATAATTGCGAATTAAGACGGATTTTCATGTAATCTCGTTTCCTTCAAGCACAACAGTTCTTTATAACTGTCTCGTCTTTCAACCTAACACTATGCTGTCTTCTTTTATTTCAGCAGATACATAGAATCTGCGAGAGGTCTAAATCTTGGAAGGCGCAGTGCCATTAGCCATTGAAACGCTAAAAGACGAACCTTACGCGTCAATAATCTGCTATCCCAAGTCAGACAGGGCAGAACTTCGGAAGCGTTTGAAGGAGCTCCAGAAACTACAAGTTAAAGCCGTCGAGTTCAGCGGTAAAAAACAAGTTCTCAACCTGCCCATCTTAGGCAAAGGCTGTGTCGGAGTAGTCGTAAAAGCGTATTGGAAAAACGAGGCAGTGGCAATGAAAATTCGAAGAATAGACGCGGACCGTTCTATGATGCGCCATGAAGCAGAAATGCTTAGAAAAGCAAACTCTGTGCAAGTTGGTCCGCAGTTTCTGGCTGTTAGCAGAGATTTTCTTTTAATGCAGTTTGTCGACGGTGTGCTGCTTCCAGAATGGCTTGAAAAACGCAGAAGAAAAATGCGATTAAGAAAGGTCTTACGGGATATTCTTGAACAGTGCTGTAGACTGGACAATGCACACGTAGATCATGGAGAGTTAAGCCACGCTCCAAAACACATCATAGTTGATGAGAAGGAGATGCCTTTCATCGTGGATTTTGAAACTGCCAGCGTAAACCGAAGACCGTCAAACACGACTTCAATCTGTCAGTTTCTCTTCCTAAACAGTGAAACTGCCGGGAAAATAGCTGAACAGCTTGGACAAAACGACAAAAAAACGGTTATTGAGGCGTTGAGGCAGTATAAGAGGAAAATGTCGCGAGAGAATTTTGAGAAGGTTTTAGAAGTCTGCGGTCTTCAAACAACGTAGCCCATTGACGGTGCGCTTCTCTTGTTCACTCCCACGTTTTCGATGTTCAGCTCCTTAGCTAGCTGAGAGAGGTCAAGCCAAGTTTCTATCTGAAACTGTTTAGCCACACGTTTCTTCTCGTAAAGCAATGGGACAAAATCGACAAATAACCAGCCGTAAGTCTCTTCAGCCATATGCCTCCCCTCTCCCAAAAAGGTGAGAAGCCTTCTTTTTCTTATAACCACGTATGTAAAAACACGATAGAAGAAGTCTCTAGAGGTATGTTTCCAACGTTTTTATTGCTAAGTGTAAAAAAGGTTTAAAAAACATTAGCGAACAGAATTCTCAGTTAGAGTTGTGAAAACTATGGTCATAAAGAGAGAAGAAATGCAAGAAATAGTCAAAAGATACAAAGAACCCATTGGACTAAATCTAGGATCCCACTCTGCCTTGGACGCTTGGCAAGGACAACGCAACTACGGCGTACGCAGCATCATCTACACCACGCCGAGCAGAGCACGCATTTATCTGCAGAACCCTATGGTTGGCAAGCCAAACGAAGCCGTTGAGGATTTGCCTGGGCTTGTGAAGCGGGATTTGCGGGTGGTGAATGATCCGAAAGACATAAAGAAGGCGGGCGACTGGCGGAGCATCATTCTGATTTTGGACAACTATTCTGACATAGTGAAATACGTTGATGAACTTGTTGATTTGGAGTGCATGCAGGTCACGAACAGGGCTTTCGCGGTTTACGTTGGCGGAGACGAAATGTGCAGCGTGATTGAAGACAAGTATGGCGTGCCAATACTTGGCTCTAGGACATTGCTGAAAATTGAGAATCGTGGCGAATTGGAGAAGGACTACTACTGGTTTGCAGAGAAAGCTAGGATTCCAACGCCGAAGGCTTACAAATACGACGTGACGGCGACAGGAGTCAGCTTCAAAGAGCCAATTGACGAACCGATGATTTTGAAGGCAGAATACGCTCACAGGGCTTTCGAGCGAGAATTCATTTTTGCCGCTGATTCGCATGATCTGGAGGAAAAAGTTGCTCGGGAAGTCAAGGCTGGCAACTTGAGCAAGGAAGGCCTAGAAAACGGGCGTATAGAGCAGATCGTGCTTGGGCCTCATGCAAACTTCAACTTCTTCTTCTCGCCTTTAGACGCAAAGAGCGAGTGGGGAGACGTTGATGATTGGTTCTCAAAACTGTACAACGTAAACATGGAAGAGGCAAGAATCTGCTTGGCAAACCAGTTCCTTTCAATTGACGAGCGCAGAGAAACAATATTGGACGGCGTCAAACGGTTGCCCACGGACGTGCAGAACAAAATCAAGAAAGTGCCGTCCTTCGAAGTCACGGCACACGCAATACTGAGCTTGCGAGAGTCGCTGTTGAAGGATTTGCACCGGTACGCTGACCGTTTTCTGCTTGCTTGCAGAGAGCATGCGGCGCCTGGCATTATTGGTCCGTGGTGTCTGCAGACATTGATAACTTGGGATCGAGTGAGCAAATACGAGCTGAAGCCCACGTTCAAACTTGATTTCACTGGCGGCGCGGAGGCGAAGAAAGCTGTTGATTATGGCTTGTATGACGTGCCTGACAAGCATGATCCGTACATGCACATTCCGGTGACGCAGGATGTGGCTTTGAGGCATGGGGGCGGGACGAACGTTCACATGGGCTTAGGTGCGCAGTATGCCAATGCCAAATATATGAAACGCTTGAGCACGGGCGACCGCATAGCGATGGAGATGAAAAGAGCGCT